>Ga0163154_10002644_pt1 | contig 25927 bp, 11 predicted proteins | sample OliLakLV19MP9P1_FD_148649 | JGI IMG/M metagenome (GOLD analysis project Ga0163154, IMG submission 148649) | Freshwater microbial mat bacterial communities from Lake Vanda, McMurdo Dry Valleys, Antarctica - Oligotrophic Lake LV.19.MP9.P1 | ecosystem: Environmental > Aquatic > Freshwater > Lake >... | reverse complement strand
ATAGTTCCCAGCCCGTATCGCCCAGCCAGGTGAAAGGCTTCCCGTCCCTTAAAATAAAATGTTTATCAGGGCTTACGCTAAACTGGGCATAAGAACTAAACAATACCATTTGAAGAAAAATAAACAAGGAAATTCTTTTCATATTTATAGATTATTTAAGCGTTAGTGATGGTTGCAAGCTGCTGTCTAATTATATTTTTATTATTGTTCATCTCCTAAGCTTCTGAAAATTTAGCTGCTGCTTTATGACCTCACCCCGGCCCCCCGATAAAAGAATCGGGACAGGCTCTCTCCAAAGGCGATGGGAGCTGAGAACTGCAACTGCTTTTCGTTTACACTTGCGAAATAAAAGCAGAACCTCCACTTACAAACCACACATTACGTACTCCTATTTCAAAGCTTTTTAATATTCTAGGGTGATGGGTAAATGATTCCTGACGTTTGCATTTTCATCTTTTATAAAATTGGGAAATCGTAAATTAATCTTTAAGTTGTAATCTCAAATTTATGGGGTTAGATTTTACAATCGTTTATATAACTTACCAAGTGTGTATAGTTTATTAGCAAGTACTCAGGAAATACTTGCTAAAGTTTACAGTTAAAAAAATTTATTTATAAAATAGTTCCACATGTCTTTTAAAGCAAAATTTCTTTTAATAGATTATCCAATGAAAAGCTCTGTCAATATCAAAATTGACAGAGCGCTGGAAACACCTTTTCATTTTCATCCGGAAATAGAGTTGATTTACAGCATGAGGGGTAGAGGCACTAACTATATTGGGAATAGTATAGAAACTATAGAAGAAGGAGAACTGCTGCTTTATGGTGAAAATGTACCACACACCCGTTTAAAAGATGAAAGTTTTTATGAAACATATCCAGCCGAAATACCGGAGGCTATTGTAATAAAATTTCGAAAAGATTTTTTAGGAAGTACCTTTTTTACTTACAAGGAATTAGACCATATTGGTGAATTAATAAACCGTTCAGCCAAAGGGCCTCGTTTTTTTGGAAGTACCCGGCAGATAGTAATAGTTCCTATTTTATAATATCCTTCACTATCTCTTGTTGAACTGCTCAATCCAAGTTCCACATCCCGTTTGGTATCCAAATCATCCATCAACTTTATTTTTATTTCGTTCACACCGGCATTCAAATTTGTAGGTAATTGAATGTCGTACGTTTGTATTAAAACACTATCATTTTGTATTGCTGTATTATTTGAATTAGGTATGGTAAAGTATCCGGATGTACTTCCGTTGCTGAATTTAAATTTTAATTGATACTGGTGATAAGCCGGGGCAACTCCTTTATTACACCACTTGATGGTTATTTTCTGATTCGTTCCGATGGTAGCATTGGTTGGCATTTCGGCAGACTTAACAAAATACCAGTACCCCACTTTATTGGCCATTTCTTTGCAAAAGTTAGGATTGTCTGCATAGTAGGTTTTAATGTCCCCATGAAAACCAAGCCATGTTGGATGCGTTAGATTTACAGCTCCACGAACGAGTGCAGCTCCGTTTTTTGTGCCCTCCGGAACGGTCCATTTGCCGTTTTTCAACGTCATACCATAATGCTCCAACTCAATCTGCGTGGGACGGTTTTTATAAGTATTTAAGAATAATTCCGGTGCCGATACACTAAAAGTTGCTGGGAGTTGATTTACATAATATTCAACATTCACACTGTGATCTGTCCAGAAAAAGTCATTGGCTTCTGCATAATTTTTTATATCAAGCTTATTGGCCGACTTATTATATACATCATCCGAAATACAAATTTTTACCTTTTTATTTGTGTAAGCCTGTTTATAAATATCAATGTGTTTTTTTATAATTAAATTATCATAAACTGTATCACTTGCCGGCCAATTGTGCCCTTCACCCCAGCTACCATAACTTGCCATTTGTACAAATGCCAGCCATGGTTTATCCTGGTATCGCAGCGCAACCGCCTTGTGAAAGTTTTTCAATTTCTCTAAGAAAATCGGATCCCCATAATCTGGTTCCATCACCTTTGTTCCCCAACAATCGACGAGTTTACCTTTGGCACCCGAATTGAATACCCATTTGGGCGTGGCGTAACCAACAGGTGCTGGTGTGCCACTTTCACCAGTCTCTTTACAAGTAAAAGCAAAACCAAACCGAAGGCCCTTTGCTGCATATTCATTTACCAAATCATCAATATAATGCCAGTCATATTTACCCTCACTTGGTTCAAAATAAGACCAGGCCAATCTGATAAAAAGTATATCCAGTCCGGGCATGGCTTCAATATCTACACTTTTGCCTTTATAGTTTAGATGCCCGTTATCGTAATAGTGATGATACCAACCTTTGTGCGGATTTTCTAATATCCGGGTGGTATCCCATTTGGATGTCAACTCAAATTTTGTTTGTGCCCCACCTGATTGAGCATTATTTTTTATCGAACAGGAAAAATACAATAGGGATACAGTGCTAAAGCATATCATCAGCAAAGAATTATGCCGTGATAAAGCTTTACTAAATATATTATTGTACTTACTCATTTTCCTTTTATGTTGATTGAAAAGTTATCTTCAAAAACCTTCCTGTTTTATTAAATGCCTTTGGAATAAAATCCGTGAAATCCCCTCTATTTAAAGCCAACTAATTTTCTACCCCGCATTTTAATCTACCAATTCGAATTTAATTTTTTGGTTGTTCACCAACACAAAAAACTCACCCGATTCAAGGATTGGATCTCCTGTTGAATTGACATAACTCAAGTCACGGATTGGATCAATCGTAAAAGTGAAAACTGTTTTGCCACCCTTTGTCAGTTCCTTCTTTTCAAAATATTTTAATTCTTTTATAGGGCGTGATATGGAACATACCGGATCGGATATATACCATAAAACTGTTTCTGCTCCGGCCATTGCACCCGTATTGGTTACTTCAACTTCTGCAGTCAATTTATCCGTTCTTTTAATTTTGGTAGCTGATAATTTAACGTCTCCATATTGATAGGTGGTATAACTTAACCCATGTCCAAACCAATAAAGCGGCTTAGAGGAAATATCCTGGTAAAGCCCCTGCTTTTTGAACGGCCGGGCGCTTTGACGCTGGTTATAATACACCGGAATTTGTCCAGTGGTTAGCGGGAATGTCATCGCTAGTTTGCCTGATGGATTAATGCTTCCGGAAAGTATGCCTGCTACAGCAGAACCGCCTGCAATACCCGGTTGCCAAATTTCTACGATTGCATTGGCAAGTGGTTCCAGTCTTGCCAATTCTAATGGACGGCCATTGGATAAAATGAGCACAATTGGTTTTCCGGTTTTTGCCAGTTCATTCACCAATTTTTCCTGTATGGCCGGCAATGAAATGGTAGACCTGGTTGCATTCTCACCACTCCACTCATTTTTTTCTCCAAGGCAAACCAATATTATGTCTGAACTTTTAGCAACCTGCAAAGCACTATCAAATCCCGATGAATCGTTTCCATCAAAATCACATCCTTTTGCGTATTGAATGGTGGCTTTATTTTTCAATTCTTTTTCCAGGCCTTCCCTGATTGTTTCAACATCGGTAGCCTTACCATTGTATGACCAGGCACCCAGTAGGTTTGCTTTGTCCATTGCCATAGGACCGATCAATGCAATTTTTTTATAGCTATTGTTGATTGGTAAAGTTTGCTTTTCGTTTTTCAATAATACCATCGTTTCTGCGGCCAGCTTTGCAGCAATTTGAATACTCTCCTTCTGGAGATAGCGATCCTTTTCATCTTCTACCGTTGTGTATGGATTATCAAAAAGTCCCAACCTGAATTTTATCCGCAAAACACGGCTAACAGCATCATTTATTTGACCGATAGATATTTTTTTCTCATCAATTAACTGCGACATAAATTCGGCATAAATACTGTCTTTCATATCCATTTCCACACCCGCAGTAAAAGCTTTGTAGCCGGCTTCTTTTCTATCGGCAGCAACGCCCTGATAGGTGAGTTGTTCAATGGCGTCCCAATCTGACACTACAAATCCATCATGCTTCCATTTATTTTTAAGTACTTCTGTTAACAGATAATGATTGGATGTAGCAGGCACTCCGCTAATATCATTGAAGGCGCTCATTACCGAAGACGCACCCGCTTTTATGCAGGCTTCGTAAGGCACTAAATAGGTTTCCCATAATGATTGTGTAGAGATATCGGTGCTTTGGTAATCCCTGCCACCTTCTGATCTTCCGTAACCAACAAAGTGTTTCAAGCAGGCAGCAATACTGTAGGGATCAGCCAGGTTTTTGCCTTGATATCCATTTACAGTAGCCACACCAAAAATGGCATTCGTATAAGGATCTTCACCATAACATTCGGCAACACGACCCCAGCGGGGATCTCTTGACACATCTATCATGGGAGAAAAAGTCCAGTCAATTCCGGACTGAGCGGCTTCCTTGGCTGCCACTTCACAGGCTTTTGTAACAAGTGCAGGATTCCAGGAGCAGGCTTGCGCCAATGAAATCGGGTACACGGTTCTAAATCCATGAATGACATCAAACCCAAATAAAATAGGGATGCCCAACCGGGATTCGGTCATGGCCTTTTTCTGAACTACATTTCTTAAAACAGGGTCGTGACTAAAGAAAATTAAAGAGCCAATACCCGGTGGAATAAATTTTGTTTCTTCCCCTATATTATTCACATTGGTATTGATACCATAAGTTGACTGGTTTAGCTGAAGGATTTTTTCCTCCAAAGTCATACGGCCTACTAAATCTTTTACCCTGTCTTCTATGGGTGCATTTTTATCTTTATAAATCGGGTCTCCTGCGTTTGGTTGTGTGTACCCCGAACTTAATAGTACAATCAAGGATAAAATAATGAGTTGTTTCATTTGTTGTTATTTCTTTTCTTTTTTTGTGATTTAAAAAAAATCTGTTTCACTGTCTGCTAAATCATTCTAAAGGCTCCATTTGGGGCCTTGGTTGATGCCTCCACCACCACCTACAGCGGCGTCATTTTGTAATGCATCCTACAAAAAATAAATTCCCAATGCTTCTTCTAAAAACTCTTCTCTACCAAAACACACAAAATTTTAAACCAATATCTCACACGATAATTCATTTTGGTAGAATAAGAATTTATTTGTTGTGTTTGTCTGCTTGCTTTAATAGTTCATTTATCATTAAACTATGTACTTTTTGAGATTGCTCAGGGTAAGTCCAATGCCCTGTATTTTCATAAATAAATAATTGTTTCGGAGCTGTAATGGTATTGTAGGCTGCATACATAGAAGTAGGAGGGCATACATCATCATTGTATCCGAAAGAATACACACCGGGTATTTTAAGTAAGCGGGCAAAGTTTACTACGTCGTAATATTTAGACGTTTCAATTTTTTCTTTTTTATTATTGAACGCATTGTAGCTGGCGAAAATATGAGGCCAGCCTCCTGCCCTGTCATTAAGGTATCCTGTTAAGTCGCAAAGCGCAGGATAAAATGAATACAGGTATTTAACTCTTGAATCAAGCGCTGCTGTTATGATCGATAAGGCACCACCCTGGCTGCCACCGCTCACTGCTAAGGTTTCTCCATCAAATTGTGGTAAAGAAAAAATAAAGTCATTCGATTTTAAGCAACCGAGGTAAACCCTTTTATAGTAATACCGGTCACGGTCATCCAGGTTACTGTACCAATAGTCACGCAACGGGCCTGCAGCAAGATTGGCGTAAACACTTTTGTCCATGGTTACCGGTATTCCGTTAATGCCAATTTCAAAAGTTATAATTACTGCTTCTGCCGTTTCTACATCACCGTCGTAAGGGCGAATGCCGGCACCGGGTACTTCTAACACAGCGGGATACTTACCCGGCTTAGTGGGGATTGATACGATCCCAAAAATTCGATTGTCGGCACTTCCATTGCGGATGCTGACTTCATACACATTTACTTTTTCGGTACATTTTGATGGCATCAATGTCATCTTTGCATCCAAAGGGTTTTTTACAGATTCATTTCTTGCACCGTTCCAAAAATCTAAAAAATCTTTAGGCATATTGGTAGTGGCTTCAATCTTTTCCGGCTCAACAGCGGCTGTTGCGATATTCCGATAAGATGTACCATCCACTTCAACCATAATGACGCATCTTAAAAATCCAGGCACGGCTACTTTGCCGCCGTTAATTTGCTGCTGACTATTTTTTAAAACAAGGCTACCTGTTTTTAATGGAGGCATCTGCTCCATCCCTATTTCATACTTAATAGCGATATCTTTTATTGGATTACCTGCTTTGAGTACGGATACAGAAAACACTATTTCTTCATTTGCTTTATATTTCCAATCGGTATGTTGGGGTGCAACCAAAATATTTATTACTTCAATAGATGGTTGTGCAATTGATTCGAATATCGAGCAAGCAACAAAGAAAACTACGAGTTGATATTTTAAAAATGGTTGTACTGATTTCATTATTGTAATTTATTTTATAACTTAAAAAACTAATTGGCAATAAGTGTATTTTATAAATACCTGCACCATGCGATTTATTTTTGAAGCAGATTTTTTTAAAAGTTTATTTCTTATTTACCAATTATCAAACGATTAGAAAGCCATTCTTTGCCATCAAAAACAGAAAGAATATATATACCATTTTCCAGTGTGCCCGTATGTAGCTTTATATTATTTTGTTGCATCATTTGCTTTTTCTGTAACTTTATGTTGCCATTGGCATCTACTATTTTTATGGTAACCGGTTTACTTATTGGCTCTTTTTTTGCATAAATATTTTTAGCTGTTACATCATGATATTCTATATTAATAATTTCTGAAGCAGCAGGGTTGGGTGATATAGTAATAGAGCTGCCAGAGGTACAACCAATACCGTTGTAAGAGCGTACACCCACAGGCGGTGCATATTGCCCACAAGCATTAGATGCAAACACCAACACTGTTCCGTTGGGTGCTGTATTTCGTTGAACGTAAGCAAAATTAAAACCTGTACCGCCAGATACTATGGAACTGCCCGCCGATACCGACCATGTATAATGCAATGGTGCTGGCGAATTGCTGGCAGTAATATTATACCCTTGTGGATTATTAATACAAATGGTTGTGGGGCCTGTAAGTGAATAACTGATGCCGCTAGTACCTGGAGTACCCACCGCAATATTTCGGGCTACAGATTTAATAAAACACCCGGCAACAGAAGTAACGGTAGCCGTTAAAACAACCACGCCATCGCCCACTTTTGTTAGTACCACAGTGGCACCTGTGCTGGGAGACGGTATAGTGGCGAGGGAAGTATTGGATACAGTCCAGTTTACCACCGTATTTGCCGGTAACCCGCTAAAGGTATAAGTAGATGTTCCGTTGCATAAAATATTTACGCCGCCGGTAATAGAAAGTGTGGGATTTAAATCTGCTAACGCAGCAATATTAGTAGTATTGGTAGTAATAGCACCTGTATTATTGGGGTCGAGCCAGTTACTTAGTCTTGTTGCGTTTGTGCCTCCACCCGTCCAGGAAACATCAAAGCTGCCATAGTAATCCCACAATTGTGCGCCACCACAAACAGAAGGTCCACCATGCAGTTGTCCAACAATTCTATGAGCTTGGTCAAAAAGTGGTGAGCCTGAAGAACCGCCTTCTGTTACTGCTGGTACCACTGCACCTGCACCATTATTTTGAGGACTCCAATTAGCCTGCCAATGGTCGTTACCTGCAACACCACCATAGCCAATTCTTGTAACTGCGTTATTTGCTTTGCTAATTTTCATTACATCTCCTTGGGGATGGATGATGAATACCTGTTGCATTTTGTGCAGGCACATTACTTGTTGTTCAGCCTGCATAATTAATCCCTGAATTTGATGGTGGTGTATTATTTAGTTCAACTAAACAAAAATCAGAGTTTCCCCAATTGGCCCTTAATGTTGAGCCATTATAAGTAACTCCAGTTACATCCACCCCTGGATTAGGGCAAGTCGTACTAAAATATTGAAAAGTAAAACGCCATGCCGTTACATTCTGCTGCGGAAGCCCAGGTGGATTAAAACAATGATTTGCTGTAAGGAAAAATGGTCTGTTAGTGCTGCAAGTATTCATTACCATGGACCCACTACACCATTCTGTACCAGCGTCATTCAAAACTAATGCAACTGAATTCCTCTCACCACCCCATCCAGCACCTAAAGGGCAAAGTACATTAATATGGCAGGGGGCAGATTGCCCAAACCCACCTACTTCTGTTTTATAAACTTCTTTGTAGCCGTAAGCAATATTGTTTGAATGAAGTAGTAATTGATTTTTTGTTGCAGATGGTGTTTTAATTTCAATTGTGATATATCCGCCTTTATAAACCCAACTGCCCCAAATTTTATTTGGGTTGTTTTCATTCTCTGTAATTGCACCTGTAATCATATTGCCATCCTTATTATAGATGTACATTTCAGTGCCTAAGGGTAGGTAAAACTTGTCAAAATTAATACTTGTTGATAAAGCACCATTTGCATAAATAGAAAATCTACCGTAGGCGATATCTTTGTCAAGAGTCCAATTAAATCTGTTAGCAATATCTAAATCAACGGAAGTAGGTTCCGCAAGGCGAAAAGGTTTTTCATCATTAGCCTTTTCCCTATCTTTTCTTTCTTTTTCAAGAAGTTGATTAACGTCTTTTGCTGGTAATTCGAAATCAATTTGCTGTTTATAAATCTTATTGAATTGCCCTTGATTGCTAATAGAAACCTCATTATTAAAATTGGTTTTTACCTGAGCCGATAATAAAAAGCATAAAAGTAGGAAAGGTAATAACAGTATTTTTTGTATTGTTTTCATAATGAAAATTGATTGGTTAAAAATGATAATAACACGAAATTGCAGTTCCAATAGAAAATTTGTTTCGAGCTATTTGTTGTGTATCGTTTGAATAATCGTATTTAAAGAATATTTCATCATTATTCCATTTAGTATATAATGGTAAAATCACATCTAATCCTACAGAAAATTTATTGCTAATTGTCCTTTCTATCCCCAAATTCAAATTAATCATTTGACCTATTGAAAAGGACTTTTTATTGACTTGCCAAGTATTATATTTTTTATTCACTATGTATTTTTGTTGATTGGAATTAAAATAATAATAACTAACGTTGCCACTTATCCTGTATTCATTATTTATTTTTTTTCTATAACCAACTCCTGCAAATAATTGAATATTGTTATAATGATAAGTTTCTGTACTGTAAAGCAATTCAATGGGACTGCGATAAGCAAAAGGTCTAATTATACGAAATGATTGTTTGAAATACCCTAATCCAATTTTGCCAAATAAGCCTTTATAAAAGAGCTTTGAATAATTGATATTTAAGCCATAGCTAATAGCACTCCCAGTTGGAGTTTTTCGATTACCAAGAGAATAATAAGTAGCTTCTGAATTATTCCAGATAACAGGAATTGAAATACCTATAAAATTTAATTTTTGTTCTTTTTTAAATTGACTAAAAGTATTTAATGCAATTATTGTAATTAAAATTGTAATTGAGGCTTTCTTCATAACAAGTTCTTTTGATAAATAATTATAGTTTGTTGTCTGAATGTTAGTAATTTTTCCATAACCCGCTATAATTAATTTCATACTTCTATGGTGCTACCAAAGCATTAATTAATTTATTGGCTCTTAATTTGATTGCAATAGGTAGTAAACAAAAAACTACTATTTGATATTTTAAAAATGGTTAGGCTGATTTCATTGTTGTAATTATATTTATGACTTATAAAAACTAGTTGGCAACTGGAGTAATTTTATACATACCTGCACCATGTTGAAGTATTTGTGGCGCAAATTCATTTTCAAATACACCCAGTTCTTTCTTTGCCCAAAGGTCTCTTACACTGCATTTTCCTTTTAATCCAATTTGGTCAAACTTTAGTAGAACCGGCTCATCTGCCTCATTTTGATTGAACAAAGCCACGTAGTTACTTTTCTTATTGGCTGTGTTAGATTCCCAGATTACATGTCCGTCTTTATCTGCCACGTGGCGCTGGTTAATGCCCTGTTGGTTTACAGCAATTACTTCTTCATTCGATAAAACCGAATCAGTAAAAGCATCATTTTGCGTAATGTCATTACCGATAATTAAAGGAGATTTGGCAATGCACCAAAGGCTCATCAAAGTATATTGTTCTGAATGTGTAAAGCGGGTGAATCTTTCACCGCCATCATCACCGGAACGGGTAGCAATTTTGCCAAAAGGTATCATGTCTAAATCGGGCCAATGCCCGGGGAAATTAACCGCATGGATAGCCCATGTGCTTGCCAAACTAAATTGCTCTTTTAACCTTGTCCAATTATCCCAAAAGTCTGCAGATACCCGAAACATATCTGCATTGGTAAGTATGTGGTAACGGGCTGTTGTAGGAGTAGAACCTGGTGATGTACTAAAAACAATTTTACGTCCGCATTGCTCAATGGCCTTCCTTACGGCGGTTATTTCGTCTGCATGATACGGCATACTCAAGTCATCCACTTTAATAAAATCAACTCCCCAGGAAGCGTACAATTTAAAGATGGAGTTGTAGTATTCCTGTGCCCCGGGCTTACTCATGTCTACCCCATATGTTGCATTGTACCAGAGGCAAATATCTGCAGGGTTCGCAATGTCTTTTGCTTTTAGCTTTGTTCCCAGTATGGGTAGATCTTTTTCAACAGCCTGCCATGGAATCCCCCGCATGATATGCAGGCCAAACTTTAATCCTTTTGAATGTACATAATCAGCCAGCGGTTTAAAAGAGCCATTGGCGGCAGAGGGGAATTTATTTTTAGCAGGCAATAATCTTCCGTACCCATCCAGCTCAGCATCATGCCGGGAATATGTTGGATGATGAAAAGGGCTTCGGGGATCTGCAGAAACACTGGGCGAATACCAGGAAATATCAATGGTCATGTATTGATAGCCAACCTTACTTAGCTTACCGGCAACATAATCAACCTGGCTGCGAAACTCTGCTTCTGTCACGTCGCAACCGTAATTATTCCAGGAGTTCCAACCCATGGGTGGAGTGGGTGCGGTTAGTTCTCTTTTAATATTATTGATGCGTTGCGATTTTTCATTACCGGGTGTATTTACATTGGCCTCTTTTGAGTGGGCGTATTGTGTATAGCCGTTTGAATACATTAGGACGGCATACGAAATGAGCAGGTATTTTTTCATGCTATGTTTTGTGCTTTTTTTATGTTCAACATTAATTTAAAAATTTATTAGCTTTTGGATTGAATCAACTTTTTCCAATTTTGCTGAGTCGCATTAAACCCCGGATTTTGCCAGAAGCCTATTTTATTCTTGTGATGATTATGTTATTTCAATCTATTTGTATTAATTTGTGAAATCAGGCGCATGTAAATTTTGACCCGTTATTACTTTCAATATTATAGGTATATCCATTCTGAGATGCTGCACTAAATCCATCACAAAGTCTTACTTCGGCGTATGCATTTGCATCAAGATTGGTAACATTACTGCCATTTAAAAACACTGATCAGCAAAACAATAATGACAGGAAAATTTGGAAAAATAAATTTTCATTAAGCATTTCTTTACACAGATCGTATTTTTAATTGGTGATTAAAACATAAGCATCGTTAATAAAACTATGAACGTTTATACCGGGACTATAAAAGATACATTTATTGCTAAATTGAGTATCCAAAAATAGGTGGTTAGATTTTATCATGGTTTATATAAATTGCCAAGTGTGTATATATTATTACCAACTGTGCAGGGGAAATTTACTAAAGTTTACAGATAATGAAGTTCATTTACAAAATAGAACCACCTGCGTATTAGAGCAAAATTTTTCATGTATTCACTTATTCAATGAAAAGTTGTTTTAACAATAAAATGAAAGAACTTTCGTAAACACCTTGTACCCCAGGATAACTGCTAAAGCAAACAAAAAATTCGGTTAAGATAAAAATGAGTGAAATGCCAATTGTGTAACACAGCCGGCATTTTCACCATTTGTTCAACTTTTACCAAGTAAAACTGTTGAAGTTTTTCATAATTAATGAATTATGTTGTACATATCGGTTGAACTTACATCAGATCAAACGAAACAATTATAAAACTCTATACTCCTGAACTTTAGAGTAAAAGATCCGCCGCCAAATTTTCATACGGGTCTTTTGCTTTAAATAGGTAAGAATGATTTCAAACTCGCTTTGCTATTTGAAAACCTACGTTTATTCTTTCATCATTCTTATATGCAGGTGATCGTTTTTACCCATCAACTCTATTTCATAAATTCCACTTATTAATTTACCGGTCTCCAGCCTAATTTGGTTGATACCAGGATTTACTACTTTTTCAATAATAGAAATTATTCTACCCATATTATCCATAACACGTATCATCACTTTATCTTTTTCGCTGCACTCATATTTCAATAGTGCTTCGTTTTTAACCGGATTGTAAACAATAGTAAATAGGTTTTTAAAGTCTGGCATTTTAACACTTTTAACTTCCGTTAACATGGTTCTTTCATCAATATCAGTTTCCAGAATCCTGTAAAAAATCTGCTTTCCTTTTAACTCAACGACATTAATATCATCATAACCATAATTTCGAAAAATGTTAGAGTTACCTGCTGCTGGCAAAGTGGCAATGGTTTCAAAATTGATTCCGTCAATGCTACGCTGAACTTTAAAATTTTTACTGTTAACTTCTAAAGCAGTGCTCCATGACAATTTAACCTTCGCCTTTTCGACTATCACGTTAAAAGAAACAAATTTTACCGGAAGCACAGCAGTCACTGTTATTGCTGAGGTACCTGTTTTATTACCGCTCAGTGTAGTTACGGTAATAGTTGCAGAACCTGCTGCCAGGGCATTTACCAATCCACTGCTGTTTACAGTGGCTACATCCGTATTGCTTGATGCCCAGGATACATTTTTGTTGGAAGCGTTTGAAGGAGCAACAGTTGCTGTTAATGCAATACTGGCACCGGCAGTAACACTAGCTGATGTGGGTGTTATTGTTACTCCGGTTATTGAAACTGAAGCAAGCGGTGTTAAGGAATATTTATCAATGTCAGCAGCAGTATTGCCTGAAGCAATCTGCAATTTAATAGTATTGCCTGTTCCGGAAGGTAAACTTATACTAAGTGTAACATTTGAAAAATTGTTCCATCCTCCTGTAACAGGAAATGAAACATTTTGGATAAAAACATTATTCACATAAAGACCAATCTCGCTTGTAGACGAAAAACCATTAGAATAACGAATGACAAGCGTTGCAGTTCCACCAGATCCTCCATTAACACTTGAAACTTGTGAATAAGAACCAACTGCATTTAAATTTCCAACCACGAATCCATTGGATGCATTAGAAGTTGCCTGTGTGCGGCCACCACCGCCATAAGTTCCGTTTTCGGCTTCATAATCATAAGTGCCATCACCTGCTGTAACTGTTACTACACTCACGGCTGTTTTATTACCGTCGGTAGTGGTAACTGTAATTATAGCGGTTCCTTCTGCAAGGCCTGATACAACACCAGCCGCAGTAACAGTTGCAATAGCAGTATTACCTGATGACCAGGTTACATTTTTATTAGTAGCATTTAAAGGCGCAATAGTTGCTGTTAATGCTGTATTGCTGCCAGCCGATATTGATGCCGTAGCAGGACTTACTACCACACTTGCTACTGCCACAGTTGTAGATTGGCCGGTCAAAACTGGCACTACAGCATGGTACCAGGCATCGGCTACTTTTGCAGCACCCTGCTGTGAAAAATGTATATCATCATAAAAATCAGCAGCACTAAAAGTGGTTAAAAATTTATTGCGTATGTCGGCAAAGTAGATATTGTCGGTAGCACTGGCGTCTGCAATAGCTTTTATTTTTGCATTTAAAGCCCCCAAATCATTATCCAAAGGATCGCCACCCCAGGATTGGTCCCATTTAACCGGGTCGATTGTGCCTACAATAATTTTTACCGATGGCTTAATCTGAAGGATTTTATTTACCAAATCCTGGTAGCGTTGTGGAGCAGTTGAACTATAATTTTCCGGATGGCTTCCACCATTAAAAAAGTCATTTATACCAAGGGCAAGCAGCACTACATCCGGATCGTTTGCAACAAAATAATCCTGGATATGCTCAAACACACCCGTGGTTTCGCAGGTACCACAGAATGTTTGAATATCTGGTCCGATGGTGTAACCACCAAAGCCAGCATGGTCTAAATCGTTTGGTATGCCGTCTCCGGGTGCAACACTTGATCTTGGTCCCACATAGTTAATGCTGTATCCATCCTGCAGCAACTTTGCACGCAGGTAACCTCTCCAGGTAAAATGTCCACCAGTACCACCGCCTTCTACTTTAGAATCGCCGAGTGGCATGATTTTAAATGAATTATTTACAACAGCGCTTACCGTAATTAAAGCGTCTGAAGTAAAATTCCCATCCTGCGTTATAGCAGTTATAGTGGCATTGCCAGCGGTTTTACCAGTTACCAAACCAGTTGAACTAACTGTGGCAATAGCAGTATTGCTGGATGTCCATGTTACAACTGTAATAGTAGCATTTGAAGGAGCAATAGTAGCTGCTAAAGTAGTAGTAGCACCTGCAGCAATACTTATGGCTGTTGGGCTTACGGTAACACCGGTTACTACAACTTTTGGAGTAACAGTCACCGTACAGGTTGCCGTTTTGTTACCATCCTGTGTGGTTACTGTAATTGTTACTGTGCCTACTGCTAAACCGGAAACAACACCAGATCCACTAACCGTTGCAATTGCATTATTGCCCGATGTCCAGTTTACTTTTTGTTCAGTGGCATCGGTTGGTGCAACAGTTGCAGTTAGTGAAGTATTTCCGCCCACACCTACGCTTGCAGTTGTTGGGGATAAAGAAACCCCCGTAACGGATACGGTTGCAGCGAGTCTATGAAATTCAATTTCAGCTATATTTCCATATCCGCCATTTGGTGACAAATAACGTACATATCTATATCCGGTTGTATTATTTATTGTACGTGCAGTAAGTACATTTTCGGCTGGCGTTTCTGTGATAGTGAACAAATCGACGGCTACGCTAAAGTCTGCCACATTCGAACCTTGAATTTTTCCACCTATCAAACGAACAGCCCAGCTTACACGTGGACAGAATTTAACCCGTGAAATTATTTTTGCCGAACCTAAATCCAATCCTACCCAATTTCCATCTGGTTGCGCAGCATCAAAAAAAGTAGTCAAGTCGCCATCCATTGCTTTATCATTTGTAACAGTTGGATCATTGTCATACGAACCTGGAGTACCAATGGTAGTTCCTGTTAACTTAACAGTGGGAACTATTGCCGTAACTGTAAACCCACTGGTGGCCGTTTTATTACCATCGGCAGTGGTTGCGGTAATGGTAGCAATTCCTACCGCAATACCTTTAACAACACCTGTTGCACTTACTGTTGCAACCGCTTCATTACTCGATGACCATGTTACAACTTTATTACTAGCATTATTAGGTGACACAGATTGGGTAAGGGTCTGCAATGCACCCACCTCTATAGAAACAACTGCTGGATCAACAGAAACACTGGTAACAGCTACCTGGGCAAAATCAGGGGCAAGCGGCTGCCTTGGTGTGCCGCCACCTCCAATACTGGTAGGGCTATTGTTCGTTATCGCATAAAGAGCTGTGATGATTTTAAACATATCCTGGTAATAAACCGACTGTTGATCAAAATTTCTGATGTTAGTACCTGTTGCACTTAACACTTCATCAACAACACCTTCTTCCAGCGGAATATCATAATGATTCCAATAAGTATCATCTACTATATATGCACCATAGTCTTGCAACGCATAAAATATTTTAATAGCAATGGGGTTTGTGATACCCAGACTCTGCGGTGTAGCACCGGGTTGAATGGCAACAAGTGCTCCCATTTCCATATAATTAAAATTATTGGTGTTTGAAGTTCCATATCCAAACGAAGAATTACCCGCAGGATTAGCATATCCATCGGCCCGGTTTGCCGGCCAGCGATATCCAGGCGTTCCATCATTGTTATAAACCAAATACCGGGAAGCCAATACATTTAATTTTATGGCGTGACGAATGGGTGTTGACGCCAGCAATTCTCCTTTTCGTATGGAACCACCTATTCCGGAAAGCCCCGATCCACCATGTCCACCTTCATAACCCGTGGATGTAAGCGAACTGTTTTCCAACGAGGTATAGTCATAAGCAGCAATTTTATCTGTGCCACAGGTAGTAATAGCATTGAAGTGCCAAAGGCTTCCATCGGGCTGAACTACAGCACCAGAAAAGTTCGGTGTATTTACACTTCCATTAGGATCGGCATACGTTAAGTTTGATGGGAACCGGATTTGTTTTCCTGAAGTGGAAGTTGTATTACAACGGAAGCTCCAATCACTGATGTTATAAACCGTCCTGAGCGGATCGGAGTTTTTGCTTACAATGATAGGCTCATCATCTACGGCTATACCGCCCTGATTATAAGGAGGAACATTGGCAAAATCAGTCACTTTTTTAAAGCCTGCCGGTTGATAGACAGCATCGCTGCCAATGGGCATATTCCAAATAGAAGTACTTGTAAAAGGCCATAGAAAAGGATCTCGTTGTGCATGTACTTTACTTACGCAACCAATTAAAATACACATTAAAAAGAAAACCTTTATAAATGTTTTTGATGTAGTAATCATTTGTTTCATGTTTGAGTTTTTAAAAATTATATAGTTGTCATGAACCTACATGGGCCATAACTTAAATCAGCATGTTGGTTTATCAATAACTTACTTTTAATACTTTTCTAGAATATTGTAATAGCTTCATTTGGTTTTTTAATTTACAAAATCAAATACCTGCGGTTGCTTGGGTGTGCCACCAACGCCAATGGATATTGCTGCATTAATATCAATAATTTTCTACGCCTTGATTCCCTTTTTTATAAAACAAGATGACAGCAAAATCATATTCGGAATGATGGTGCTGCAAAGCGCAACTCTTTATCCTCACAAAAAATCAATAACATACTCTTCCCTATAACCCCTGGAGATTGTGCGGCATTCAATTTTATTGGTGGAATAAGTTAAACCCTGCTTTTTGTTTTTTTACTGACTTGCTTTTTTCGAAGATTGTGATAAATATCCGGAACCATAGTAATACTCCACTTTTCGATATTGACCATTCGATAATTTAATTTTCGCCGAACCATAAGGAGTAGCCGATGGTATTAAACCCAACTTTGACGCTGTATTTTTTACTTGCTTAAAGGCCAATAGTGAATCATTGTTTCTTGCCACTAAAAAAACCGGATTATTATTCTGGTCATACAGCTGTGCCATGCCTTTACTATCGCCATCTGCAAAAAAACCGGTATGCTTAACGGCAGTGAAATGTCCATGTCCATCGCCTGTTAAACACAGGCCATAAGAGGCATCGTATTGGCCTGTACTAACATCGGAAGAATAAGAATTACCCACCATCAACACATCCAGATTTTCATCGTTATTAAAATCGCCGACTGTTATGCCAAATTGTGGTGCAAGTTGCGCCTGCATGGGAAGTGCCTGCATACTAAATTTATTGCCACCTAAATTTTCAAGATATATACTCCTTAACTCCTGTGCCTTTGCGGAGAACAGGGGCTTAACATTGAGCTTTGCAATAAATGTATTCATATCTACATTTGCATAATCATCAAAAAGATTATAGAATTTTCGAGCGGATGGTATCGTTGCAATTAGCATTTCCCGTTGGGGTAGGGGGAAATTATTTAATTTTCCATCTTTGCCTGTTAACCAAAAACCTGTAATAGCATCAACAGATCCATTTTTGTTAAAATCTGCACCTACAATATTTATTGGATGTTCCGCTGTTGCCTTCAACTTAGCGTTAAGCCCTAAGTTTCCCAACATGTAATCCGTGTCGCCATCGTTGTCAAAATCTCCACCAATAATACTGTTCCACCAACCTGTAGAAGTGCTGGAAATATTGGTGGTTAACTTTTGTAATTTGCCTTTTTCATTTTTAAAAAAACTAATGGGCATCCATTCGCCGGCAACCATTAAATCTGTTTGCCCGTCATTATCAAAATCTGTCCACAAGGCACATGTAACCATTCCAATATTCTCTAAATCAGGCCCCAAAGAACTGGTAGCGTCCACAAACTTTCCACTGTTATTCTTTAATAAATAGCTACGTGGGGCTAGTGGATATTTACCGGGTATTTGCCTGCCGCCAACAAAAAGATCCAGGTCGCCATCGTTATCAATATCTCCGGCCACCACACAGGAACCGCTTGATGTAAGATTGGGCAGTGCAGTGGTATCAATTTTAAAGTTGCCATGGCCATCGTTAAAATAAATCCTGTCCTGCTGATAGGGGGATCCGTCAGTAAATTCGCTTGTACCACTTACTACATATAAATCAAGATCCTTGTCTCCATCGGCATCAAATAAAAGGCTTCCCATGTCTTCCTCCAATTTTGGTTTGGAGGTTAATTGTTGGTTGGTAAACTTTCCATTTTTTTGTTGAAAGAAAAGCTGGCCAGCATGCTTGTACCCATTACCCACAAAAAAATCATCTAATCCATCACCATTCAAATCGCCTACAGCAATACCCGGGCCCAGTTGTGAATACTTTTGCGGCAAAAGGGGTGAACTATTATAGTCGATATAGCTTTCTTCCTGGTGTTTAAAACCTATACCAGTTTCTGTATTGCAAGTTTTAAATTGTATGTTTTCATTATTTGTTTGTGAGGGTCGTTTCCATGTTACGAGGTTACCATTGTCAGGCGTGGCAAGGTTTTCATCTAATACAAGGGTTTGATTAGAAGAAATATTTTTAAGTAGCTGGCTTTTGCCGGTAGGCCAGTATATGTACAATGAGTCGATGATGGAATCTTTTCCCAAACCGATATGCAATCGGTTTTCAATACTTGACATAAACCCCCTGCAAGGATTTTGTTCTACCATTTGTATATTTCCATGCCTGGCATATCTAATCATGGCTCCCAATCCATTTAAATTTTGATCGTTTCCCTTTAATTTTATTTGCAAAAAGTTTATGGTATCTGCAATGGGTAGCTTGCTGTCTTTAATAAGATTATTTCTTAAAACAAATGGCACATCGTTTATATTATTTGTTACCATATCCAGGTCGCCATCATTATCTAAATCTGCATATACGGCGCCATTGGAATAGCTTGTTGTAGAAATTCCCCAATCATCCGTTTTATTAATAAAATTTAACTGCCCGGTATTTTTATAAAAATAGTTTTTGATTTTTCGCCCTGGTATTTTTGCCAGCTCTTCCATTAATTGACGGATATATTCCTGGTCGGATACAACTTTTGTATTGTACAATCGCTGGCGAAATGAAATAAAATCCCCATTGGTAAGATCCCGAACAAAGCCGTTTGTAATATGAATATCCCTTAACCCATCATTATCAAAATCGGCCATCAGTGCAGACCAGCTCCAATCGGTACAATAAATATTAGCGTAATAACCCGCTTCTGAAAAGTAAGGATCTCCATTTTCTTTAAACCCCTGGTTTACCTGTAGCATATTCCGCATGGACTGCTGCTGGTAACCTAAATTAGTCTCCGCTTCTCTGCGGTCGTAAGTAGCTGGCACATGCATCATTTTACGAGGGTAATTACCTTCCGGCATCATGTCTAAAGTCAGCACATCCTGAAGCCCATCGTTGTTAATGTCTGCAATATCATTCCCCATTGCCGAATTACTCTGGTGTTTGATAGCGCTACCTATTTTATTGGTGAATGTTCCGTCTCTATTATTTATCCATAATAAATCATTAGACAGGTAGTCGTTACAAACATAAACATCAGGCCATCCATCCTGATTTAAATCGCTTATTACAAGCCCTAAACCAAATCCTTCAATCGTTATTCCAGCTTCATTCGATACGTCTTTAAATACAGGATGCCCGTTTACATTGCCATCATTTCTATATAGCTTATCTGTATTGGAATTTTCTCCATTAATCAGTTTTGCTCTTATCAGGTTGGGGTTAATACTTCCTTTAGATATTACATGATTCATCAAGTACATATCCAGGTCACCATCCCGGTCGTAATCAAAAAATGCGGCCTGGGTGGAATGGCTGGTATCTGCTAAATTGTACTCCTTTGCCTGCTCGGTAAATGTTGAGTTTTTATTGTTGATAAAGAGTTTGTTTTGCCGCTGATCGGATGAGCCAGGACCGGCTACACACACATACATATCCATGTAACCATCAGCGTTAATATCTGCCATGTTTACACCGGTACACCATCCTGTTGTAGCTACTCCAGCTGTTTTAGTAATATCTTTAAATTTAAAGTTGCCTTTGTTTAAAAATAATTTAGAAGAAACCATATTACCTGAAAAAAACAAATCCTGTAAACCATCATTATTTATATCCCCTACAGCAACACCGCCCCCGTTGTATAGATACTCATTTAAAATCAGGTTCATACTGTCGTTTTCCGTAACAAGATTGTTAAAGTCAATACCTGTTTGAGATGCCGGCAGTAACGAGAATAATGTAGATGTGGACACATCGTTATTTTTACATGCAGAAAGGAGCAGTGACCAAAGGGAAAAGTAGCAGAAAAAGAGTCTGGAATTCATCATACAAAAATTTCAATAGAAATTAAAATTGAAACATTTAAGCCATCATAGCAATCATTTGGCAGGTTGCTATAATGGTTAAACAGTATTGGTGGTTTTTCTTTTATTAATGTATTCAACAGCAAAACAACCTATTCCAATTTTTTAAAAATAAGTACCTACATAAAATTTAATGACTTCAAATAAAATATTCCAAATTTATATTTCCATATTATCTTACTAAATGTATGAATTCCTCATTAAGTTAGTATGATTTCACCCCAACCACTCTTCGAAGTATGATGGGTATATTCCAGAACTATTAATGGTTTCAGAGATTGAATGGTATTTTAGCCTGACAAAAATGAGTATTCATTTATTTAAATGATTAAAGAAATATTTTCCGGAAAGTATAAACTGAGATCTAAAAATCATGGGAAATCCAGGTGTTTCTTTTCTTTTGATAAAACCATATGGCATATTATATTACTGCACCCGTATAAAATAGCTGAAATTGTTTGGTGTGTTTCATTCAAGTAGAAAAGATAGGAATAGTGAAAATACTTTCACTATTCCACTTCTTTTTTTACCAAAACATAATGCTTATGAGTGAATGCAAACTTGCCCAAAATACAAACACTCATCTGCACTATTAAAAATCATGAGCATTAAATAGTTAAGCGGATACAAAATTTATTTATATCCCTCATTCTGCACCAAAACATTTTGGCTCAAATCTATTTGTATCTGAGGAATGGCTGCATATTTAAACTTCTGTTCGTAATTAATTTTCTCAGCAATTTTCATTGCTTCGGTCAACAAATTCCAACGCCTTAAATCCCAGAATCGTGTTAGTTCCTGAGCAAGTTCAATGCGCCTTTCGTAACGAACAATATCCCTTAGTTCGGTTTGGGTTTTGCCAGCAGGTATCGCTGCTAAACCTACACGGGTGCGAACTTCATTTATTCTACTGGTAGCTTCAGCTAAGTTTAAATTGGCTTCAATAAGTGCTTCGGCCCTCATCAGCAACACTTCCGCATACCTTAAAACTATCCAATTAATAGCATCATTATATCCATTTTGATACCCGGTAGTAGACCAGTGTTTTGCTGACATTTGTGCGGCCGCATTTGCAGGCACCATATAACCCGGTTGACCATCTAAAGGAAGATTTGTGTTTGGCACTGTCAGGGTATATTTTCTTCTTGGGTCGTTTACATCAATACCTTGTAATGCTGCCGGGCGTGTTGCGCCGGTTTCACGAAAAGATTTATTAAACATCTCGCCGCTCCATCCGCCTATAAAACCAGGGCGCAACCAATTGGATCCCTGGTTACCTTCTTCCTGTGCCCATCCTTTTGCAGCGTTTGCTTCAGAATACTGCACTTCGAATATAGACTCTGGCCCATTTTCGCCACTTATTAAAAAGTTAGTTCTAAAACCTGCTGCACCAGGTGTAAGAATATACTCATTCGAATTAATTACATCCAACGATAATTTTGCTGCTTCTGTGTAATTACCTTGAAAAAGGTAGGCACGGGCAAGCAATGTTTGTGCAGAACCCTTTGTAGCTCTGCCTTTTTCGGCAGCGGGCAAGCTTTTTGAAAGCGGTAAAGCGGCTATAGCAGCGACCAGGTCAGTTTCAATTTGTTTATAAACTTCTTCAATAGAATTTCTTGGAACATTTGCTTCTACTGGTGAAAGTGGTTTAGTAATTATTGGCACACCTCCAAAAATATTTACTAAATTAAAATAATACAATGCACGCAGAAATTTTGTTTCACCAATAATTCTAACCTTATCCGCATCGGGAACTGTGGTACTTGCTTCAAGGCCACTTATTAATGAGTTGGCCCTGGTAATACCTTGAAAGTGCATTATCCAGCCTTCATTGTGCGCAGGAGTAGATTCATCATCTGAAAAGTCCCTTAGCCTATCGTACGAGTCTCCAGCGGCTTCGTTTCCATCATCGGATCGTCCATGAACTGCGGACCACAAGTAACGGTTATAAGTACCATCTTTTTGTAACATATCGTACACACCATACAGACCCTGTTTGGCGGCAGCAGTTGTTGAATAATATCCATTGGGATTATAGTCAGTAATGGGCGCTTTGTCAAGATATGTCTTGTTACAGCTAAGCATCAGAAATAACACTAGTATTTTAATGCCTGATTTTAAATTTTTTAAATCCATAACTATTTATTTTTAGTTTTGTTATCAATGTTTTAGAACGTTAAGTTTAACCCAAGCATTACCGTTTTAGGTTGTGGGTACATTCCTCTGTCAATCCCTAAATCGTAGTTGGTATCGCTATTGCCTTCACTTTGGCCAACACCCATTTCAGGGTCTAATCCACGATAGCGTGTAAATGTTAGTAAATTTTGACCAGCAATGTAGAAGCGTAAATTTTCTATTTTCATTTTAGCGATGAGAGATTTAGGAAGAGAGTATCCTAATTGAATATTTCTCATCCGCATATAACTTCCGCTTTCAATATAGCGGGAAGATATCCGGGTATTATTATTGGGATCATCATAAATAATACGTGGATAAGTATTACTGGTTCCCTCGCCTGTCCATCTTTCTTCAAAAGCACGTTTAGTACGGTTGAAAGGTTGAAAGTAACTTGCTTCTGTACGGTATGCAAGTGCGTTAAAAACATCTACATTAGCTACCCCTTGAAAAAATGCCGTAAAATCAAAGCCTTTGTAAGCTCCATTGAGCGTTAAACCATAAGAGAATGAAGGATTTGGATTGCCAATAAATGTACGGTCCTCATTATTGATGAAGCCATCATTGTTAACATCTTTAAATTTGTAATCACCGGGCGCAGTAAATTTCTCCTGAAAATAATCCTTTCCTGCAACTTTGGCCTTTGCGTTTGCTGCATCTACTTCAGTTTGATTTTGAAAGATACCCTCTGTTTTAAAACCATAAAACTCACCTATTGAATGACCAACTGCAAAGCGGCTAACAAAATTACCTAACTGGTTAATAATATTTGGAGGTAATAAATATTTAGAACCGCCTAAATCAAGAATTTCATTTTTATTCCATGTGCCGTTTCCTGAAACAGAGAAATCAAATTCACCCAACTTTTTTGTATAAGTAGCTGTTAATTCAAATCCGGAATTTCTAATTCTACCAACATTTTGTGCCGGACCTGGAACACTTGTTGGGTAGATACCCACCCCGCCGGTTGCAACAATTGGAAGTTGCAAAAGAATTTGACTGTTATCTTTAATATAATAATCTGCAGTAAACGTAAGGCTTTTATTTAAAACCGTAAAGTCTACCCCAATGTTAGTTGAAACCGTACTTTCCCATGCAATACTTTTATTTCCCAGACCTGTGGTAGCAACGCCAGAAACCAATACATTATTTAAGCTATAGTCCTGACCAGAACCTAACAGATTGTAAGTTGGATAAGCAGGTATACCATTTTGATTACCAATTTTACCCCAGCCTGCCCTTAATTTCAAGTCTGAAATAAATGAAATTGATTTGGCAAATTTCTCCTCAGAAACCCGCCATGCTATAGATGCGGATGGAAACACAGCCGTTCTTAATTCCTCAGAAAAACGTGATGATTGATCACGCCTTACGTTGGCTGTTATAAGATATTTGTCTTTATACCCATAAATAAGCCTTCCCAAAACACCATATAAAGTAACTTCAGAAATTGACGTAGGGCCTACCACTGTGGTTGAAGGAGCTCCATAGCCCAGGTAGGGTACTGCTTCATTTATAAAATTAGATTGTCCTACATACGATCCATTATAATTATTTTCAAGCTGAGCTGAAATGCCAGCAGTTACGTTTATATTATGATCGCCAAATTTCCTGGCAAAATTCATCGTATTATCCCAATTGTAACCATAGCCTTTATAATTTCCAACACCTATGCCGTTTACAGCCTGTCCCCTGTTTGCACCAGTTGGGTCCCAAGGCGTTTCAGCAGATTTTGACCAGCTATAACTTGCACCATTGTAGGTATACAATCCAATCTGAGATTTTGCACTAAATCCATAAGGAAGTTTTGCTTCGGCATATGCACTTGCATATAAATTGGTAACATCATTTTTAGCATCAGTGTATGAGAATACGCTAAAAGGATTTGGCACAAAAGCATACCAAAACTTATTATTAGAGGCAAGGGATTCGGAAGGTATGGTTGAATATCTACCAGGATAGCCGGGTTGAAAAACCGGCAGCAATGGAGAATACAACATGGTGTATTGTACTACACCTCCACCCAAATTATTATTAGCTACACCTCTTGTTCTACTTCCTGTATAAGAGATGCTGGCGCCAACTTTCAAAAAACTGGTGGCCTTATAATCAATATTAAAACGGGAATTCAATCTTTTATACTCAGACGTTGGTATAAGCCCCTGCTGATCCCTGTATCCAAGCGAAAGAGCGTAATTTACTTTTTCGTCGGCACCGGATATGCCCAACTGAAAATCAGACATTTTTGCTGATCTAAAAATTTCATCCTGCCAGTTGGTACCCTTTGTTAATGAAGCAGGGTTGCTCCAATCTGGATTAAGCGGAATAAGATCGCTACGACCATTTGCTGTACGAAAGGCGTTGGTAAGATTAGCGGATTCATTATTCCACTCAGCATATTGCTGAGGTGATACCATTTCGATTTCTCTTCCAACATTTGAGTTGCCACTATAAGCATCAAACGTTAGCCTCGATTTGCCTTTTTTACCCCGCTTGGTAGTAACAATTACAACACCATTTGCACCTTGCAAACCATAAATTGCTGCAGCAGAAGCATCCTTTAATACATCAATTGATTCAATATCATTGGCGACAATATTGGTTAGCCCCTGCTTAGACATAACTCCGTCAATAACATACAACGGATTGGTGTTATTCAAACTTCCGATACCCCGAATGGTTATTTTGGTAGAGCCACCAGGGGTACCATCGTTGGATGTTACATTTACCCCCGCCAGTTTGCCCTGTATTGCCTGGTCTGCACCAGTTACGGCCATTGCTTTAATATCAGAACCTTTGAGAGAACCGATAGCACTTGATACATCTTTTCTCGATTGTGTTCCATAACCAACAACCACAATATCATTTAAACTTCCAGTCAATAAAGAAAGGGTGACGATTAAATCATTTTTACCAGCTGTTGCTACTTCCATACTATTGTATCCTACATAAGAAATTACTAATACCGCTTTTGCATCGGCTACCTGGATAGTAAAGTTTCCCTCGGCATTGGATGAAGTGGCGTTACGGGTTCCTTTTTCTGTAACAGTGGCACCACTGAGTGGAACGCCGGTTTCGTTGGCTATCTTAC
>Ga0163154_10002643_pt1 | contig 25929 bp, 30 predicted proteins | sample OliLakLV19MP9P1_FD_148649 | JGI IMG/M metagenome (GOLD analysis project Ga0163154, IMG submission 148649) | Freshwater microbial mat bacterial communities from Lake Vanda, McMurdo Dry Valleys, Antarctica - Oligotrophic Lake LV.19.MP9.P1 | ecosystem: Environmental > Aquatic > Freshwater > Lake >... | reverse complement strand
TCACCATTATGCATGCCCCGAATTTGAGGCAAACTAATGTGACTTTCATCCACAAAAGTCAAGAAAGTACCATCGCCTAGCTCCCGAGCGTTGTGGTTTAAGTAGTCTAGTAAGGTAAAAGGTGGATCACCAGCTTGTCGACCATCAAAATGTCGAGAGTAGTTCTCAATTCCATTCACAAAACCAAACTCGCGAATCATCTCCAGATCGTACTTTACCCGCTGATCCAGTCGATAGGCTTCGATAATTTTTCCTTGGTCCTGTAACTCTTTGACTCTAACCGCTAGATCTCTCGCAATCTCCGAGACGCCCTCATCTTGGGTTTTAGGATTAATCACATAATGTTTAGCCGGATAAATGGCAAACTTCTTCGGTTTAGGTTTTTCTTTGACGGGGAGTCCCGTTTCCAGATCTATTTGGGGTGGTCGATGCTCCTCGGCTAAGACCGAGCCGGTGACGGCGTCAATTCGATTAATACTGACAATTTTATTCTCTAAGGTATCTACTCGGAGTGGAGTATCCTCAGATGCTGGCCAAATTTGAATGCTGTCTCCCCGCAGTCGATAGCTACCACGGACGATATCCGCCTCGGAGCGAGCATACTGCAGGTTTGAAAGCTGGAGCAATAAAGTCTCGCGGGAAATCACCTCGCCTTCCATAATTTCCAGCACATACCGACCATACTCTACTGGTGAGCCTAAGTTATAAATGCAGGACACTGAGGCAACCACGATCACATCTTTGCGGGTCAGGAGATTGGTAGTGGTTGCTAAACGGAGCTTATCAATCTCATCATTGATGGTGGATTCTTTTTCAATATAGGTGTCACTACTGGGAATATAAGCTTCGGGCTGATAGTAGTCGTAATAGGAGACAAAGTAACTGACCGCATTGTGGGGGAAAAAATCTCGAAACTCTTGATACAGCTGTGCGGCCAACGTCTTGTTGTGAGCCATGATTAGCGTTGGTTTCTGCGCATTTTGAATCACGTTCGCCATACTAAAGGTTTTGCCCGAGCCAGTCACACCTAATAAAACTTGATGAGTTACACCAGCTTCAATCCCTTTAGTCAGACCTTCAATCGCCCGAGGTTGGTCCCCCGTCGGGACATAGTTAGCTTCAAGTTTAAACTCCATACGAGCCATTGTACTACGCTTCTAACGGGTATAATGAGGGTATGAAAGTAACGGCTATTAAAACTCCCATTGTGACTGCGGGTGAAAATCTGCTTGATGTGATTGCAGATGCTATTCCAGTTTTACCCGAGCGAAGTGTCTTAGTGATCGCCTCAAAGATTGTCAGCACCTGTGAAAATCGATTTGTACCCAAAGTTAGTGGGACCCGAGATGAAAAACATCAGCTGGTGATGCAGGAAGCTGAGTTGTATACCGAGCCCCACTCTTCGCAGTATGACCAAATGTTGTCCGTCAAGCGTAACTGGATGTTTGTGAATGCGGGAATAGATGAGTCCAATGCTGATGAGCAGTATATTCTGTGGCCGGAGGATCCTCAAGCCAGCCTGAATCAAGTCTGGCACTTTTTACGGGAGCACTACGGAGTAAAAGAAGTTGGCGTCACCATGTCAGACAGTGCCAGCATGCCTCTGAACTGGGGAGTAACTGGTCATGCCATTGCTCACTGTGGTTTTGAGGCCTTGAAGTCGTACATTGGAAAACCCGACTTGTTTGGCAGGATGATGAAGATGGAGCAAGTTAGTGTAATGCAAAGCCTGACAGTTGCTGCGACTTGGGAGATGGGTGAAGGTAATGAGTCAACCCCGCTGGGCCTAGTTGAGGAGATTAAAGATATAACTTTTATTGACCACGTGCCGAGTGAAACCGAGCTGAAAGCCATGAAAATTTCTTTAGCTGATGATATGTTTGCTCCGATTTTGACAAAAGCAGACTGGAAAAAAGGCGGTTTATATGACAAAAACTAATACCTCAATCATGACCAAAGTTATAACCGGGACTAAAACTAAAACTTCCACCAAAACTATGAAAATTCAGATCACCACCAAGACAGGCGATAGCGGGGAATCAGGCTTAGCTAATGGCGAGCGTTTGTCTAAGGGTAGTGCGGTGTTTGAAGTTATTGGTACCTTGGATGAACTTAACTCTTGGCTGGGCCTAGTGGCGGCCAAGCTGGAAACGTCATTTGCTTCAGATCGAGACTTTATCTTTGTAGTTCAGGATAAGCTCTTTTATGTAGGTGCCGAGCTGGCTAAATCTCCCAAAGCAAAGTTAGGCCAACGGGCAGTCGATGCGTTAGAAGCTGAGGCAGATAAATTGCAAGAACTACTGGCTGATAACTGGCATACTAAGTTTATCTTACCGGGAGGAACCGAGATCGGTGGCTACTTGGATGTGGCTCGTACTGTCTGTCGGCGCAGCGAACGGCTAGTGGTAGCATATAGCGCTGAGGAACTTGTCTCACCTATTGTCTTAAGATATGTGAACAGATTATCAGACTACTTGTACTTACTCCGCTGTTTTGTAAATCAACAACAAGAGTATCTAGAGAAAGAGTTTGAAGTTTAGAGTTCAATACTGAAACTTCCTAATTAGTCCCACTACTCTACCTTGAATCTGGACATTGGTGGCGTAAATTGGACTCATGCTGGCATTGGCTGGCTCTAAGCGAACCCGAGTCACTTCCTTATAGAATCGCTTCAAAGTAGCTAGGCCATTATCGAGGAGGGCTACCACAATGTCTCCATTATTGACATTCTGGGTTTCTTCAATCACCACAAAGTCTCCATCATCAATGTGATCTTCAATCATTGATTTGCCTTTGACTTGAAGCACGTAGGAACGCTTGGAACCACTGATCATTTCGGGCGAGACTTTGAACGAGGCGTTGGGATCGGTATGGGGCTCAATCGGAGAGCCGGCGGCGATAAAACCTAATAAAGGTAAGTCAATACTGTCGGTAATCTTCAAGAAAGTCCGATCAACAAGCTCTATACCTCTGACCGAGCCTTCAAACTTACGAATCACTTTTTTGCGAGACAATGCCTGTAAATGTTCATGCACAGTAGCCAAAGACGAGACACCCAATGCATTCGCAATTTCTTGAAGGGTGGGAGAGTATCCGTACTTCTGAATATACTGAGCGATGAAATCAACGATCTGACGTTGTCGTTTGTAAAGGGTTATAGGCATAGCATCCTTTCTCTTTTTATTTGGGCGTATGTTTACCGAAGTGGAATCAGCATAACCGAAGGGAAAGCGAAGGACAATTGGATCTTTGATGATCTAAAGATATCAATTTTAGTTCAGAATTGATTTCTAGGTTTTTTTACAGTAGGGCACGACCAGTCATAGTCTCCGGCTCGGGCAAGCCCATCAGCTTCAACATGGTTGGTGCGACGTCGGCTAAAATGCCAGTGGGCAGCATCAGGGGCTGATTCATAAACTGTTTGCCAATAATCATAAACGGTACGGGATAAATCGAGTGTTCGGTATCAACTTCCCCGGTTGAGTTACTAATCAACTCTTCAGCATTGCCATGATCAGCAGTGATAAACACGATTCCGCCCCGATTGAAAACATCATTTACGATTTGTCCCACAACTTCATCCAAGATCTCACAGGCTTTGATCGTCGCCTCTAAATTGCCGGTGTGAGCGACCATGTCCGCATTGGCAAAATTGCAGATCACCACATCGTATTCCTGAGTGGCCAGACGTCTGCGCAGCTCAACTCCAATCTCGCGCGAGCTCATCTCGGGAATATCATCATATGATTTAGCTCCTTTGGAGGGCACAATCACTCGATCTTCTCCGGGATACATCACTTCTTGTTGACCGTTCATGTAGTACGTGACAAAACGCTCCTTCTCACTCTCGGCCATTCTCAACTGTTTCAAACCGTAGTTGGCAAATACTTTACAGATCGGATTTTTTACGAACTGAGGCGGAAACGCTACATCGACTGGTAAGTTGTCCTCATAGCGAGTCATAGTGGCAAAATACAAGTTCTTAACCACTTTTTGTCGCTTAAAAGTCTGACCACCAACCGACTGATGGAGGTGGGTTTTCTCGTACTTGATTGAGTATGGGTCAAAGCCTTCCGGCTCTAAACCTTGTTCAAAGGTTGGTAACATAAAAGCTTTGGTAAGCTCCCGCGGTCGGTCAATTCGATAGTTAAAAAAGATAACGGCGTCATTGTCGTTGATAGTAATAGGCGTGCCACTGGCATCACAGAGTGTGATTGGTTCAATGAACTCATCAGTGATATTTTGAGCATACTGTTCGCGCATCGCTGCTAAAGGATCTAGGACACAGCACTCAGACCCTAGAGTCAGGGCATTGTAGGCTCGTTCAATTCGTTCCCAGCGTTTGTCACGGTCCATTGCATAGTAGCGGCCCATCAAGCTAGCAATTTGACCTATCCCCGCCTTTTGACAGCGGTCCCAGATCTGCTCCACATAGTTTACTCCCGAAGTCGGTGGCGAGTCACGGCCGTCAGTAAAGCCATGAATGAAGACCTGTGGCACTTGTTGCTGTTTGGCCAAATTAAGCAAAGCGTATAAGTGCTCAATGTTAGAGTGAACACCACCTGAACCAATTAAGCCCATCAAATGTAACCGACTATTGTTTTGTTTAACGTGATTACAGGCGGCCAAAAAAGCGGGGGTATTGTTAAAGCTGCCATCGGCAATTGCCATGTTGATGCGGGGCAAATCTTGATACACGATGCTACCAGCGCCAATATTTAGGTGGCCGGTTTCGGTATTTCCGTCTTCACCATGTGGCAGGCCCACGGCATCACCACTGGCTGCCAACTGGGTGTGGGGAAACGAGAGCCAGTATTTATTCATATTAGGAGTTTTGGCGCGAGCAATAGCATTACCGGCATTGTTGGGTCCTATCCCCCAACCATCTAAAACTAGCAACACCGCCGGTTTTACTCCGGTGTAACTACGGCGCGGAAAGGTGTCAGTGAACGGCGCACTGGAGACGATAGGTTGAATTTGTGTGGCTTCACTATCAGTCATAGATTAAGCAGCCGGTTGAGGCTGAGATAGATCTTGGAAAATCTGGAGCAACCGATTGTACTTGACAACTCTCTCCCCTCGGTTTGGTGGTCCAAATTTGCAGTAGTCAGCACCGAGGCCAACGGCCAGATCAGCAATCAAATCATCATTTGTTTCTCCACTTCGATGTGACATCACTACTTGCCAGCCAGCTGATTTAGCCAGCTTGATTACCTCAATTGTTTCAGTCAATGTCCCAATCTCATTTGGCTTAATGGCAATCGCATTACAGGCACGTTCAGCAATCGCTTTTTCCACTCTTTCTTTATTAGTCACCAGCAGACTATCGCCCACAATCGCGGTGGTCGCTCCCAGCTCGGCCGTCAACTGTTTCCAGCTACTCCAGTCATCATCTTGGAACGGATCTTCGAGATAAAACACTTGGTAAAGATTGCGCAGCTTGGTATAAAACTCAAACAACTCGGCCGATGAGTAGGGCTGACTTTTGTCTTTCAATACATATCTACCAGCTTCAAAGAGTGCTGAAGCCGCCATATCAACTCCAAAAAATAAATCTTGGGCAAATGTGTATGGGGAAGCCTTGGTAGTCTCAACGAGCAGCTCAAAGGCATCAGTATTATTGTAAAGATTGGGCGTAAACCCGCCGACCAAGCCCACTGAGTGAATTGCGCCCTTGCTGATCAAGACTTCTTCAAGCTTTTGATACAGAGTAATTCCTAAGTTGAGTGATGAAGCATAATCCATGTAGCTCGCAGGAATGACTTGGAACTCTTGAATATCTAAGTTATCTGCGCCATGCTCGCCGCCATTAATTAAACTGTAAATACAGGTCGGGATGTTCAGGTTCTCTACTACTCGATACTGCTGAAACAGATATTGATAAATAGGTAAACCCAGACTCGCTGCGCCGGCTTTACAGACAGCCAGTGAGACGGCCAAGATCGCATTACTGCCCAGCTTGGACTTTTGAGGCGTGCCATCAGCCTGAATCAAAATTTGATCAATGTCGGCTTGAGCGGTGGGATCGCGACCAATGACCAATGGACCAAGGATGGTATTTACATTACTGACCGCCTGGAGAACGCCTCTTCCTAGCATTCGGCTGGAATCGTTATCTCTCAGCTCCGTGGCCTCGTATTTACCCTTGGAAGTGCCACTAGGGACACTCGCAACTACCACATGACCCGTGTCGAGCCAGACCGTACATTCAACTGTCGGATATCCACGGGAATCTAAAATTTCTCGGGCGTAAACGCCTTGAATACTAGCCATACTGTTCAATATACGTTGCTGCTACTTGGGCGTAATAAGCTTTAACAATGATGCCCGCTAAACCGAGTGATTCTACTAAGCGTAAAGTACTGGGTTGCTCGACTGGCAGATAAATCATGATCGGAGTCTCGCCAGCTTGCTCTTTGAGCATCTTCAAATAAGTGGCAATCAACTCCTCGCTCCACGAATATCTATAGTACACGTCCTGATTGGTTGGATCAATGCCGTGACTTAAGGCGTGAAGTTGGGGAAGGTTGACGATTATGCCACTGACTTGAGGCGAAAGATACTTAAGACAGTTAATGATTTGTTCAGGAGTTTCGATCTCCCACCAAATTTTTTGGCTGATTTTATTAGAAAAATGTTGCCGAACGTGATGGATTAGAGCTTTCAGCTCGCTCGGACTCCGCGCACCAGCCAAGACTAAGCTCAGCGGGCCGTGAAAGAAATGGGACACTCGGGATAAGGCCGTCAGCTCAAAGTCAAACACTTCAAAGTTACTTAAGGTTCTTAAAGCTCCAAAAAATCCCAGTCGAGGATTAGGCTCAACTGGCTCATAAACTGAGCCATGCTCCAGAGTCAGAAGCTGGGCCGAAGTAAAAGTCGCCGGCCGATACATCAGCGGGAGCTGCAGATTGCGGTAGGAACTGATAGCTTTAGTCAGCTGGAGCTGAAGCTGAGCCGCTTGGCGACTGCGAATAACATGTAACGGATGATTGCCAGTACTGGCTAACGTCACTTCGGAGCGAAAAAATATGCCATTGATATTTTGGGTAGGCTGACCTTCCTCCCCCAGTGCTTGATTCGTGGCGACATACAAGGGAACAGTATGACTGGCTGGACCAGACGATTTGACTGGCGTTACTGTAGCAGGCTCAATCACTCCATGAGTAGCATTCAACTTAAGCTGCATCCCTGGCTTCAAACGGCGAGTAGCCCCCATGACCTGAATTAAAGCAGGAATATGATGCGTTTCCAGGAGCCGTAAAACACTTTGACTGGCTGAATGTTCAAGAATCACTCCAGCCAAGTTTTTAATAGATTGAGGTGGTAGTGACTCCAGCTGTGAAGCCACTAATAAACTATGCATCGGGATAGTGCTGGACAATGAGTGATGAAGATGAACGACTCCTTGAGTGATGCCCGCAACAGCTGTCCGACCACTGAGAATGCTGCGCGTATTTTTAACCGTGACTGAATGCTGATGATGTATCGGAGTGAGGGAGATAATGAAAAACTGGCCTCTAAAGTACCCCCACTGGATCTTCAGATTAGCTAGCGACCACAGTTTAATCGTCTGAATATATCTTGCTAGCTGACTCCATTGATCTTTAGCCACTCGAATCAGAGATTGATCACCACTGTTACTTACCACCACCCAAGTGCGAATATCAACGCTCACGGCTGCTTCTCGTTGCTGATGAGAAATGGCAATGAGCAGCTGTTGCTTTTCGGAGTTTTCAGTTCTGGTCTCTAGTTCACCGGCTAGTTCCAAGGGAATTTGAGCTTGAATAAGTATGGCCGCTGGAACTATCAGACTGGACTGAAGCTTGTAGGCTTGCGCCCAGACATCCAAAATTGACTCCAAGATATTGGCGTCGCCTTCCGTCTTCACTTCCAAAGTTTTACTAGACTTAGTGCCCGGCAGCCAACTGGCCATAATGCAGGCTTTAGTGGTATGTAGTTGGTGATGAATAGCTCGGAGTAAGTCTCGAGCTATATCAGCTGGAATGGCTTGATGAGTGATAACCTTATACTGGTGCTCGGCATCTTGAGTCTGACTCAGTTTTTGAGCTAACTCATTGGCTTCAGCAATGTGCCACAGAGTTCGGGCGGGGATGACAAAACCGGCTCTAACGGGAATCTGAGCCGCCACTAGTTTAGCTAGCAACATACCAGTCTCTCCCAGCTGGCCAGGAGGTTGATGAGTAAGATCTGAATAGCTGAGATACACCGAAACATTCATCTACTCATCGTATCTTAATTCAGATTAGAACTGAAGGGCTGAGGTCAAGCTCCAAGCCACTCAGCTTCGCTTCAGCTCGCCTTTAAACCAGTCAACCCAGGGATTAGGAGTGGGATTCTGATTATTTAGCAGCGCCAAGTAAAAGCTGGTGTAGGTGCCCATAAGCAAGAACTCAAACGCTTGTTCCAACTTGGTAGGTTTAGTCAAACTATAGCGGCGAAACTCAATGTGATTTTTTTCCAACACTTGTTCAGTCAGATTAAATCTTTTTTGGTTGCTCAGAAGATACAGATCTGAGTGAACCGTAAAGTACAACAAACTTTCTTCAGTAGCCTTAGGGAACTGCAGTCCTTCCATCAAATGATGGTTGATCTCCGGAATAACTCGATACTCCGAGTATGTTTTAGCATTTTCATTGATTTGATTAGCAAAAACGTGCCCCACTCCCTCCAAATGTTCGGCCACAGTTATGACCGGTATCCGATCATAAAACTCGTAAGCCAGAAGTTTGGCGGCATTTTTCTCATGCGGAATAGCCACACTCAGCTCCAGATGAAGATCGGCAATGGTTTGAATCACGGCTTGATACTCAGCCGCTTCAACTTTGAGTAAGCCCGCTTGGGCAAATAATGCAATCTGTCCAAACACTGAGTAGCCCAAGGCCATACGGGGTGAGTTGCAGGGGTTGAAAGTTGGCTCGAAAATTATCGCGGGAAAGTTGTGCTCGCGTAGAAACTCAGCCAGCGGACCGCCCGAAGTGATGCCGGCGATCTTGGCCCCTTTGGCGTGAGCATCTTTAACTGCAGCTAAGGTTTCTTCAGTTGTACCCGAGTAGCTAGAAGCGATAACCAAAGTTTTTTCATTAACGAATGAAGGCATTTCATAATCAGGCACAATCAAAACCGGAACTTTTAGCTCATCCTTGAAGACCGTTTGAATCACGTGGGTGCCCAGGATCGAACCACCCATGCCGGCTACCACCACATTGGCGACGTCCTGATAGTGGGTGGCAAACTGGAGCTGTTGCGACAACTCCCAGATCTGCTGGACTTGACTGGCCAACATCTCGATTGAGCCGAGGGCGTTATGGGTATCAATGGCTACAATTTGTTCACGATTATCTAACAAGGGGTTGGACATAGTTTCCTTTAAGTAGGTAATGATGTAGTTTTGAGCGTCTCATCAGCCGCAACTGCTTGATATACAGTAAGTGAAGGATAGACAACGGCTCGAGGGCCAATGATTACTCCAGGCATAGTACTGACATTGATACCTAGACTAGCTTGATCCCCGATCAACACTCCAAGGTTCTCCCGAGCGGTCTCGACGTCTTTCCCTTTTACCTTCAGGCTGAGTTGAGTGCGATCAAGCCGTTTGTTGGCGGTCAGCAGTCCCGCTCCAATCTTGACTTGATTTCCAATAATTGAGTCTGCTAGGTAGCCAAAATGGACACTGGAATGACTAAAGATGATGCTGCGAACAACTTCAGTTTTGGCCCCGATTTGAGTATGAGCTTCGATACTACTATGGCGAATAAAGGAGTAATCTCCAATGAAGCTTAGTTCCCCGATATAGCAAGGTCCGACTAGCTTGACGAAGTCGCCAAGAACCGCTCCTTTCTCGATCACAACTGCTCCCTGAGATTCGTCAATGATCGCAGTTTTGCTGAGTTGAGCGGCGCTATCAATCCGTGACTTTTGTAAAGCTAACAGTGAGCTTTGAAGATCAAAAAGATCCCAAGGGTACTTGAGTGAGGGTAAGGACGTAGATTGTTTGAGCACGCTGACCTGTGTTTGTTTCATCAGCTGGTCTAGGGCCACCTCAAAACTGTCATCAATGGGTGGAGTCTGAGCCAATAAACTCAGAAAGTGCTGATCTAACTTGTAGATAGTCTGGATCTTTTGATTAGATCTTTCAGTGCCTTTTTCTGGTTTTTCCGTCAGGGCCATTGCCAAATCGCCGACTAAGCTCAGGATTCCATACTCCCAAGGGGTAGTAGTAGGTGCTGAGCAGACTACATTTGGAGTACCAAATGTCTCCATCCTATCAGCTAGCTCGGCGGCCTCCAAGTGATATCCTGAAGTATAGATGAATGAGTCACTCAGATGTTCTTGTGCCGCTAAAACGGCATTTCCCATCCCGTCTGGCTGTGACTGGGTCACGAAAGTCACATCGAGCTTCGGCAAAAATTCTTGGATGACTCCTTGTATTCCCGTCGTGGTCGAGTCTTGAGGACTGATCACGATCACAAACTTGTGGTAGCTGCGCTCAATAAAGGCTTGGATAGTTCGGATCAAGAGTGGCTGACCCAGTAAAGTTAAGCCACTTTTGTGCACCCCTGAATTAAAGGGATACAAACGAGAGTTTTGACCGGCGACCGTGATGAGTACAAGTGGTTTAGACATTAAGTTGGTCAGGATTAATCCTGAATCATTGCCAAAACTTCATCGCGTTTTTGCTCCATCAAGGGCTGATTTGTAGCTTCTAAGTTTAGCCGAATCAAAGGCTCGGTATTTGAACCTCGGACGTTAAAACGCCAGTCTCCAAACTCCATCGTAATACCATCAATGTCAATCACATTCCGGGCCTCTAAGCCATAGTGATCCTGAATTTTTTTAATCACGGCTTTGACGTCGGGAACTTTACTATTGATCTCCCCTGATAAAAAGTACTTACTTTGGTACTCATTGATGATAATGTCCAAAGTTTTTTCGCTGTGTGAGAGTAAATCCATCAAGTACAACATTGGCGCGACTCCAGAATCACAGCCAAAGAACGACTCAAAGTAATAGTGACCAGTTACTTCGCCGCCAAAAATGGCTTGTTCATCGCTCATTCGCTTTTTGATATAGGCATGTCCGACTCGGTTGAATAAGGCCCGACCGCCTTGAGCTTCAATGGTATCTTTTACAGCTAATGAGGCTCTTACGTCGTAAACAATAGTCGCACCGGGGGTTTTAGCCAAGAAGTACGAAGCCATGATCGCCGTCATAAAATCACCAGATACAAATCGACCTTTGCTATCAATACAGAAAAAGCGATCACCATCGGGATCAAAAGCAAAACCGAGGTCATAGTTTTCGTCCACTACTCGTTGTTGCAGCTCAGCTCGATTTTCAGCTAATAACGGATCACCGCCATGATTAGGAAATGTACCGTCTACTTCAAAATACATCGGTGTCAGCTCGACCTGAGGCAGGTGTTTGAAAAGTTCAAGTAGTGAGGGTCCGACCATGCCGTTGGCAGTATCTGCTAAGACGCGCATTGGTTTCAGCGCTTTCACATCAACCAATGACAGCACGGTTTGAATAAAGCCGTCCATGATGTTCCAGTCTTCAATCGTGCCTGGTGTCTCGGCTTGAGCTGGAAACTCGTCTCGCTCAATAATTTGGCGAATGTCCTGAATTCCTTCATCGCCAGAAAGTAGGTAAGGAATCTGGCGGACCATCTTAAAGCCGTTATACTCTTTAGGATTGTGACTTGCCGTGACCATGATGCCAGGTAACTGTTTGGTGGCGCACGCATAGTAATACATGTCAGTAGAAACTTGACCCACGCGAATGACATTGACACCGACACTGGTCAGCCCATTAATCACCGCCTCGGCTAGTGCTGGGCTAGAAGTTCGGCCGTCTCGACCAACTACTACCGTCGTAGGTTTGAGGATGGTAGCAAACCCCTTGCCGATTGCTTCAGCGATGGACTCGTCTAAATTTTGGCCATAGATGCCCCGAATGTCGTAAGCTTTGAAAATTGAGGGATCAACGTACATACTTCCTTTACTTGCAGCTTCGCAGCTACAGTGACGATAAACTGGCAGAGACTGAATACGATCCTACAAGTCTATGACTAAAAGATCAAGTTGATGCTCGGCGGTCAGTCCTGAACTACTTGTTTTGAGGCTGAGGTCGAGTTGAAGTAATTTGCGATGAGTGGCTAGCAGTTGGTCAAGAGAAAAGCGATTGGCTTGGCTGCTCAGCTTTGACACCATGAATGGTGATCCCCCCACTTTTACTCCTCCTTTCAGCTGAATAAGCATGCGAACTTGGCGGATGAGCATGGCCAAGCACATAAAAGCATCTTCACTTTTGACCGCTGTTTTGAGCAACTTGAGTTGAGCCGCTTTGGTCTGGGGATGCGGATCAAGTGACTCCAGCCAACTAAAAACAGCATTATTGACCTTGCTCAAGATGACCTGAGCTCCAGGATAAGGCTTAAGCATAGTTGGGGTCAAAGCTCTTTTTTCCCACAAAATCAGCTGCTGAGCCTCATTCTCACTTTGGCTGGCTTGAGCTAGTTGTTGGATCAGCTCGGTTTTCTTAGCTGACGTCGGCAGTGAGTGCAGTTCCTCAATCACAATGGTTTTAGGCGTGGCGAACAGAGAACTACTGCCTAAGACTTGTTCCAGCTCAGCCGGTAGGAGCCGAGCCGCCTCCAGCTGAATAACCTCTCGTCCCACGGAGCGAGCTGCTTGCAGCATCTTCACCAGATATTGACGAGACTGGACTAGATGTTCACCATGAATAATCACCATATGAAAGTATAGCTTGCTAATCTAGGCTTGAGCCATGACGCTTCAACCACCCTCGATGTTGGGAAAAAGCAGGATCATACTGCTTGACGATGTTCCAGAACGCAGCCGAGTGATTCATCTGCCGACGATGAGCTAGCTCGTGAATGATTACATAATCGATGACCTCGGTAGGATAGTGAACTAGGCGCCAGTTGAAGTTGAGATTACCCTGACTACTACAGCTCCCCCACCGACTTTTTTGGTGGCGAAGGGTAATGTTTTTAAACTCTATATTCATGACTTTGGCCAACTGATGAGTGCGAGGAATGATGTATTTTTCCGCGGTGCGCTGCACAAAGCGATCAATCTGGGTTTGAATGACTGTTGGCGATCCCTGAGGATGCTTTAAGTCCGGAATCAAAGCTATGACGAGCTCCCCATTTTGGAGCTTTACCCCACTGGCTTCGGTTGGTTCGAAACTAACTTTTCGAGGATAGGCTTGGCCAAATAATGAAACTGAGTCACTTGTCTGGGAAAAAACTTGTCGCTGCAGCAGTTGGGCTCGAGTTTGTTCTATCCAGCTGAGATGAGAAGTGATGAAGGCAGTCACTTGGGCCGCTGAAATTCGTGGCGGAGTAACCACCACGACTTGGCCATCTTTCTCAATCTTGAGCTTCAGTGACCGTGACCGGGCATGCACTTTATGGGTAAAGGAAATCATAAAAATGTTAACTGGTGAGTGTTATTGCTCTTGGTACCAAGCCGCAGATGGCTGGTTATTTTGGTCTGTTACTACAAATGGCAGATTGTTGATCATTTGTTGTAAGGGGCCAGTCTCGCCGGCATTCATTTCTTGTGCCGCCGCATATTGGCTATAAATAAACCAACCAACTACCGCCACGCTGGTGATGGTCAGCACCGTTACTATACCACTCAACATCTGATGTTCTGAGTGCTGATGAGCGTTATTTACTACCGCGGGAGTGGGTACGCTCAGTTGTGGCGCAGTTGAGGCTAGCTGGATAACTTGAGATGTGATTGGTTGAGCGGTCAAGACATAGGCCGGTTTTGGACCTTCGGGCGTTTGGACTAAGTGATTGGGCTGCAGATGCGAGAGTGGTGAGTTGCTCGTGTCTGAGACCTTAATCTCACTTAATAATGATCCTCCACTCTTTAACGCAGCTTGCATGTTAGCAATATCAGGAATGGCCACTTGCAGTGCAGGATCTAATGAATTTGGCCCGTTGGGAGCGAGTGTCATTGGTTGAGGAGCTGCACCAGTACTCGGAATAGGCCCGGCTGGACCAAGCGAGGAGATAGTCGAAGTATCAAATACCTCTACACAACACATGTCAGTATCTTATACTACTCAAGCGCAATGATGAAAGGCGCGAAAGTGAGACTGATACAATAGGAGATTCTAGCCGAAGTGGCGGAACTGGTATACGCGTACGGCTTAGAACCGTATTCCTTTATCGGATTGTGGGTTCGAGTCCCACCTTCGGCACGACTTTTTTACTCATTTCACCACTCCACAAAAAACCCCACTTGGCTAAGAGTGGGGTGGCTTGGTCTCAGAACGTGGATCCCGGTGAGGGCTAGACCTTCTGAGGTACGCTCAGTATAACAATTTATTATAAGACTGTCAATAGTAATCAAATTAGGTCTAATTAGGGCTTCAGCAGCCGGCCTAAGGAGCTAGGTGAGCTAACCGGTGTGGGCTGAGCTGAAGTAGTAGCAGCGGGTTGAGCAAACTCCAAAACGTCAGCATTGATTTTAGTCTCTCGCCCTAACTGGCGATCATCGTAGCGCATCTCGGCCATCCATTGATTCACTGATGCCGCCCAGCTGCCGTTACTACTTGGCGTGTACTTGGTCATAATTTCTTCAGGTGTGGTTAAACCAATATCAATGTAGTTTTTCTTTAGCTCTTTAGCCGCTCGTTCAAAGTTTGCTTCATAGCTAGTAAAGGCTAGAGTTCCTCGAGAATGTATGCCAAAGCCTAGGCAGTTAAAGCTCCCTTCAGGAATTCTTTTGCACAAATTGCTTTCCTGCATCGCTATCGCAGGCAGTAACCTAAAATCAATCCCATACTTGTCAGAAAGATCGACGAATACTTGGCCAAAATGCTGATGAGTAGACAAGGGCGAGTCGTGCCGGCTCAAAAAGCGAGATACTAGCTCGGCTCGACCATCTTCAGTCTCCATGATGCTTTGTACCCCCTTGACTTGGGGTGCGGTTCTGAAGTTTTGAGGTGCGGCAATGGCCACCTCGGTTGAAGGCGGAGCAATAATAGCGGCCTGAGTACTCTGATACCAAAAATAGCTTTGTAGCCCCGCAATGGTGGTCACAATCACTCCCGTAGACAGTAGTAGCCAAGCGAATCCAAGGAATAAACGTTGCATCAGATCATAAGTATATCAGACCCAGAAATACTCGACAAAGGAAGTTAAAAATGATATCCTATAATAATGAAAGTAATCGCTTTGCAACTTAGTTTCTTTAGCTTATTTCTGATCTTGTTAGTTGGTCTAAGTTTACTGTCGCCAAACTCAGTTTCTGCTCAAGAGGGTGCAGTTTTAGGCATTCATATCTTGCATCCAAGTGAGATCACTGACGCTAAAACGTTACTCTCACCTCTGCCTACTGACGAGTGGCATTACGTTACAATTCCACTGAGTTTAAATGATCTGGAAAAACCAGCGGAGTGGCAACACTTTTTTACTAAAGCGAAAGAAAAGAAAGTTATTCCCTTAGTTCGCCTTACTACGAGATTTGAAAATGGGGCCTGGAAGATTCCCACACGTGAAGAAACGGTCAAACTGCTTGATTTTCTCAACACTTTGCAGTGGCCGACCGACCAGCGTCACATCATCGTTTTCAATGAGGTAAACCACGCCAAAGAATGGGGTGGTCAGATTAATCCCGGTCAGTATGGTCAAGTCTTACGCTTTGTCAGTACTTGGCTTGACGCACATCAGACTAACTATGTGATTCTTCCTGCCGCCATGGACTTGGCCGCTCCCAATGGTAGTGAAACACGCGAGGCTTTTACCTACCTGAATCAGATGGCGGACAGCGATCCCGACGTATTATCACTGGTAGATTACTGGAACTCTCACTCATATCCCAACCCTGGTTTTAGTGCCGCTCCCCAGCGGACAGCAGTCAACTCATTACGTGGTTTTGAGCACGAGCTCGCGTATCTTCAAAAAAAAACAGGTAAAGAGTATCAGGTTTTTATCACTGAGACGGGCTGGCAATCGAGTAAAATCTTAGATCGATCATTAGAGCAGTACTATGACTATGCCTTAATCAACATTTGGTCCGATTCGCGAGTAATTGCCGTCACACCATTTTTGTTAAAAGGTGCACCAGGCCCCTTTAGCGGTTTTACTTTTCTTGATCAAAATAATCTACCTACGCCCCAATATACCGCCTATCAAAAAGCCGTCCTCAAAAAACAAGAATCAATACTTCTTTACGAAGAACCACAGCCGTGAGTTCGGGAGTTCTCTAGTTATTCACCCCGGCAGGGTTCAACGTGCTGCCACCAGCTCCCGCTGGCTGTCGATGTTGATCCAACTGATAGGTAAAAGCCAGGTGCCACTCTTGGTACTTCTCTTGAATACCTGACAGAGGTGGCAAGCCAAACTCAGCCTGCATCGAAGCAAACCGATCCACCTTATCTTTTCCATACCGTTGAAGGGAGTCGGTTATTTCTTCGACCGTGCGAAACTTTGGAGCTTTAGAATGAAACTTGGCGGAGTATGTGATCAACTTCTGCATCGTCGTTCGAGGAATGTAGTCGTCAGCGGGTAGCTGGAGACCAAAATTTACCACGTCCTGACTAGATAAACCTACGCCGGTATGTATATGAGCAGCTTGAATCACCTCTGGTAAGTAGCCCTCTTCTTGCAGAATCCAGGCTCCTACCACCGTGTGTTGGATGTATGGTTTATCGGAGGGTGGCTGGCCGGGTAAAAACTCAAAGCCGCCGCAGACGTAGACGCCAATGTCATGTAACAAGCAGGCTTGAATTAGAACGTCTCGGGGCACTTCAGCCAAGTTGACTATTGCTCCTGAATCTAAAATTGCAGTGGCGATCTCGGCCACAATATTGCAGTGCGTCCATACCAAACTGAGCAACATTTCAGACTGCGCATATTTTTGGTGCAGTGCAAACTCCCCGGAATACACATCTTGATTGGTGAACTTCATACTCTGGTTGTAGCACAGACAGCGCCCTGCTCACAAGATTAAAGCTGCCGTTTGTGCAGTTCCTCAAGGGCCAGTAGGTGAACGGGCCGATAAAGCTGCCCGTAATCTGACCAGGAAAAGCCAAAGTTGGGATCAATCTCGGTGGAGAGGCTAGTAAAACGTTGAAGTAACTGATGAAACCCAGCTTCCGAGACTGTAATAAGTTGCCCTACATCATCAGCGGCAATAGGTAACTGAGCGCCACAGTCGTAAAAATAGAGATACAAAGTAAAACTGACGTGGTTTTGTTCTTGATCGTCAATCTCGGTTTGAAGTTTGGCTAAAGGGAGTAACTCTGAAGGTAAAGCGATGAGGCCGGTTTCTTCTTGCAACTCGCGCGCTGCTGCCGCGTGCGGATCCTCCCCTGGCTCAATCCCCCCACCTAGCATCCGGTAGATACCTGCAGGATAGGCTTTTTTGGAGCTGAGAATGTAGTTGCCGGCGGCATCTCGGATTAGGATTAAAGCTACTTGACCGCGGAGAACCTGGTGGAAAAATCGCTGAAAAGTGAGATTGAGTGTAGCTTCAGTCATGCTCCGATTGTAGCACTCGAGTGTGTTAAAATAATCAGATTCTTGAAGGTCTGCTCGCCTGAGCATTTCCTGGGTCAGTAGCTCAGTCGGTTAGAGCGTCTGCCTCTTAAGCAGAATGTCGTGGGTTCGAATCCCACCTGACTCACTTTGTGCTACAATCACACTGTGTTTACATCAACTATCACTAGCTCTCATTATCACTGGATCAATAAAAGGAAGCCAAAAATCTTTGCGTAACTAACTTTAAAATAATTCGTAAAAACTGGTTTCCCTCATAAGGCCCAGTTTTTTTTGTTCCAAAACACACTCAACCTGTATGAAAATACTATTCGACTACAACCGCACCCTTTTTAATCCTGACACTAACTCAGTGTATCCTGATGTGTTTTTAGTCCTTAAAACCTTGTCACTTAAACACGAGTTATTTTTAATCACATTAGATAAACCAGAAAAAAAACTTCTGTAGCGATTGAAGAAATGAGGCCTTATTTCAAATCTGTGTTTTTCGTGACTAGAAAAACCAAAACTTTGTTCCAAGAGATCGCTGAGGTTGATACTGAAGTAGCAGTGATTGGGGATCGATTTGAAGATGAAATTAAGCTGGGGATTGAGCTGGGTTTTATCACCATTCAGGTCGAGCCTAATAATAATGATAGCTCCAAATTTAAACAACCCACCCACACTGTTTCGTCGATTAAAAAAGGTATTGAAATTGTGAAGAGCTATGAATACTAGAATCCCATTTTCCCATTGGTAGCGTTATCACTTCTCCAGCATTTAGAGTAGTTGTGCGCGTCGATCTTCCCTCTTGAGAAACACATACCTTAGCCCCAACTGCAGTAAGACTACGACCCGCTCGTTAAAGTCGGTAGCCAAGCTACTAGCAGTTGTGATGTCCGGCAACGCTTGGCACATAAAAAAGTATGTGCTGAAGGAGTCGATTTCCAGTGGGATAAAGGGTATGGTCTTTAGTGACGAAGTAGAGTTCGACACTTCTTTGAAGCTAGCGAGTGGAGCAAGCATGAACTGGACTTTGCAAGAAGAAGTGGTTAACCAACCACCAACTTTTTCTTGGCATGAAGCTGGGAACAGTAGCGATCCTATGCTTCATAGGGCAAATGATTGGTTCATGCGGGTAACTGTCCAGTACGTCAACCATGAACTGGCTGATATAGTAGTGACAGCGCGTCGGGACAAAGCTGTTCATGGAGCAAAAGATTGCATCCAGTTAGGAGCAGTAATTTTCTAGGTAAAAGGAGTTTGCAGCAATGCTGGCTCCTATTGACATGTTTTGAGTGCATATGGTACGATAAGTCACACTTATGACAAACCAAGAAAACCAAGAAGAGATCGATGAAGCGATTAATGAAGAGATGGAAGAAAATAAGATCAAGCTTAAGGAGCTCGCGGCTAGACGTAATATACTGCACGTGCTTCAAAGTGCGACCGCAGTCGTAAGCCTGAATAATATTCCAGATCTTGAAAGAGGAGTATCGGACCAAAGTGACCCCTTACAGTGGGTACTGAGCTTAGTTATTATGTCTTGCTTAGCAGGACTTGACCAAAATTCGGATGGAGAACAATTTCGAGAACGTTTACTAATATTTGCCTTGCCAATAATAAAGTCAATAGAGATGATCGTTGGAGAAAAAACAGATTTGACCGAGATTTTAATCGGTCTGTACATAGTATATAAACTGTCACCTTTTGTGTATCCATTGGTGGTCAATTTAGGTGGGTCAGTTGTTGCAGCCAAGTTGAGACCCGGAGATGGAAAAAATACTGAGGAATAATTTGTGTAGCTAAGCTAGTTATAGATGTGATGTTTCTTCAACTAAACCTTCGCGAGCTTCTTCAACATGATCTTCCTCATGACCATGCGACTCTCCTACAACCTGCGTAACTCCAAATAACAAGAGGATTCCCGCAAAAAACCAGATCAACTGCAACCATTTATCTTTTTGATTAACAGTCTGATGATGCAGCTCTGGAATTAAGTCTGATAAAGCAATGTAGAGGAACATTCCAGCGGAAAAAGCCGCTAAATAAGGAATAAGCTCCCCTAGTTGGGTTTGGAACGCATAGGTCAAGATAGCTCCGGCAAATGCTGCCAGTGCTGAAAACGCATTTAGAAACAAGGCTTTCTTCCGGCTGACTCCACTGTTTACCATAATCGAGAAATCGGCGATTTCTTGCGGAATCTCATGGGCACCAATAGCGATAATAGTAATTAAGCCCAGAGCTGGATCAAGCATCAAGGCAGAGGCTACGGCTACACCATCGATGAAGTTATGGAGAGTGTCGCCAAAAGTGATCAACCAGGCGGCCGGTTTAGGTCCGTGTGCATCGTGATGATGGTGGTACCAGAGGACCAATCTCTCGAGTAAAAAAAAGCTGACAATGGCTATTAGGATGGTTGTGAAAACAGTCTGGACCTGCCCCCCTTCAGCAATGGCTTCTGGAGCTAAATGCAGTAAGGCAGTACTGAGTAAAACTCCAGACGAAAGTGCAGTGAGGTACAAGCTGAAATCTTTAGACCACTTAGGTTTGAGCGACAGCAGAAGTGCACCACCAAGTGAGATAAAGCTTGATACAAAAGTGGCAACCAGAATTGTAAGCAACATAGTTGCAATTATAACGCTTTATTAGCAACTAGTGCTAGTCGAAATGTTAATAATCCCCTTCAGGAAAAATAACTTGCTGGCCATTAACTTTATAGTTGATGTGCATCACGAGCTAATAAGACTCTAAGCAATAATTCAGGATTACTATCATTTTCAGCACTTGAAGCTGAGACTTTCATGGCTACAAAGACATCAGTAGCTTCTTCCCTGGACTCGATACCTACATCTGTGAGTGTCGCCGCGACTAAACCCGCTTCCCTCAGTTGAATAGCAATGGCATCAGCAGTTTGTTTTAGGCCAGTGCCTAGATTTTCTGCTAAAATGCTCAAGCCAGTACCTTTAATCACTCCCCCATCAGCTAGAACTCTCTATATTTCACTCGCAATTACAATTAGCTCTTCAGGTGTGGCATAGGCGATAGAATTAACCGCTAAAATACCGTGGACAGCTCCATCGAGAATATGTACCATTTGGCTGGCATCAGCTTTCTGAAAATTTTCACCCAACATGGCTTCAACTTCAGGGTGAGTTACTCGGTCAATTCCTAATACTTTCCAGCCCTTGCGCTCCTCTGCGATCTGTGACGCAGCCAGTCCAGAGCCGGTGCCAATATCTAAAAGTACCGACTGGCTGTTTGAAGCTGCCGCCAGCTGTTCTATATAGTCAAAAAGCTGGTCCTTACCATGTAGCTCACTAATATATCCTTCTAGATTTCAGCCTCGGTTTATCTCATTTGGATCTCGTTCACTGTGACTCATTTTTGCTTTTTCCTTAATAAATGATACGTAAAAGATATGTATAGGAATGATATACTATCGTCATGACAACCACGAAAGAAATCCCAAATTCAACCTTGACCCACTTCTTAATGTTGATCTTATCAGTTATCCGAAAACCACGATAGCTCGTCTAGCCAGATTTAATGAGATTTTTCTGCGGCAATTATTTTAGTGCCAGAAGCTTCATTTGGAGCGGTTGCACTTCTAAGAGTAGAGTTCGATAAGTATGATCAGTATCAGCTTCCGGAAATAGAGGTGGTAACTATTCCTTTCCTCGACGTTGACATATTAACAACACTGGCCACACAGTATATAGATCAGTGGTTAGGTAGTTTAAATAGAGACCCTCTACAGGCTGGTGGATTTGACATCGAATATGTGCAAACTGATGCCAAGCCTGAGAAACCTTAAATTAGAGATGGAAACGACCGTCCACTCAGAGGAAAAGCTGAGTGGGAACAGCAAAGAAAGTTAGATAGAATTCTTAAACAAACCATTAATGTGAAGGTCAAAGACATTTTAAGAGGTAAGATCTAGTGCGCCTGGAAGGAATCGAACCTTCATCGCTTGTTCCGAAGACAAGTGCCTTATCCTTTAGGCCACAGGCGCAGTTCGCAAATTATACCTTGCTTTTAGATACTTATCACCTACGCCTGGCCAAAACATAAACCCGAAGGTACACTCAAGCACATGATTGCTCACTATTACCCTCTGGTTAATAAAATGCTCTCCCGTCTCAATGTTCGAGACAAAATCGCCTTTCTTAATCAAAAAGCCGCTGACGACAGTCAGTTTTCTCGTCCCTTTATCACTATCGCTCGTGAACCAGGGAGTGGTGGCGCTCCCATCGCCAAAATGGTAGCTCAATCACTAGGATTTGAGTGTATTGATGAACAAATTATTGATGACATTGCTCGCTCAACCAAAAAACGTAAAACGGTAGTCCAGGCTATTGATGAAAAAACACGAACTTCGATTGAAGACATGGTCAACTCCATGCTTAATACTGAGTACTTGGATGATCTCAAGTATGTGACTGAGCTGGTCAAAGTTATCTTGACGTATGCGCACAGAGGTCAAGTTGTCATTTTAGGTCGAGGGGCTAACTTTATTACTCCTTTTACCCAAGGCCTGCACGTCAACGTCACTGCTCCCTACGCTACTCGTATCCAAAGAGCCATGGAGTATGAAGGTATGACTGAGGACAAGGCTAAAAAAGTTCTGGCCAAAACTGAGGCGGAACGCAAAGAGTTTGTCAAACAGTATCTGAAAAAAGATATTGGCAAGCCCAATGCCTATGATCTGACTCTGAACACGGCGTACTTCTCAGTTAAGCAAGCCAGTGACATTATTGTTGAGGCTTTTTACCACAAATTCCCTCGTTCGCATCGCTATACTGCGCTGTTCACCAAATAAATACTTCCCTTAGTAGGTGAATGTCTCTTACACTGGCAAAATGACTATTCAAGACGCGTATCAGCAGTTTCAAATTATGCCCTTTCTGCAGCTCCATCAGCTTCGAGTTGCCGCGGTAGGTCAGTTACTGTGTGAGTGTTTTAGTGAAGTGACGGAAAAGCAAGAAGTGACCACAGCTTTACTTCTACACGATATGGGAAATATCTTGAAGTTCAAGCTCGATGTTTTTCCGGAAGCCCTCAAGCCAGAAGGCAAAGAATATTGGCAAGTAGTGAAGGATAGCTTTACAGATAAATATGGAGGCCAGGTGCATCTGGCTACTGAAGCTATTGCTCGAGAGCTGGGGGTAAGTGATCGGGTAATTCAGATGATTAAAGCTATTAGTTTTAATCGAGCTAAAAGTAATTTTGAGTCGGATGATCTGGCGGCAAAAATATGTACATATGCTGATATGCGAGTAGCTCCTCATGGACTAGTCAGCTTGAATGAACGACTTGAGGATGGACGAAAGCGGTATCAGCTCAAAGGATCAGCAGCCGGCTTTAGTTATGCCATGGACAGCTATTTACAAAAGATTGAGCAACAGCTGGTGGATAAAAGTTCGTATAGACCAGAAACTACTACCAATGAGTTGATTTCTGAACTACTTCCCACTCTACGAAATGTGGAGATACCTTAATCTTAGGTTCGTAATGAGTGAGCGAGAAACGGGACTCGAACCCGCGACCTCCTCCTTGGCAAGGAGGCGCTCTAGCCAACTGAGCTATTCTCGCAAGACCGTTATTATAACGTACTCAACTCTTTCGTGCAAAAGGTGCCAAGCTCAGGAATCGAACCTGAATCTCGTGTTTTTCAGACACGCGCCGTGACCGACTTGGCTAGCTTGGCAAGTAAGTGTCGATTATATCGTATTTGTGGCCGCTGCAGGGATCGAACCTGCGACCTCTCGGATGTAAACCGAGCGCTCTAACCAGCTGAGACTAAGCGGCCTTGGTGCACCATCTGGGACGATGTTGGAACCTATCTAACCTCCTCTATTGATCCAAAAGAGAAAGCTAGTTTGATCATTGCTATTGCTCACTTTAAAAAGGATAAAAAGCCATGAACTGGTTCACATTTCCCAAAAAAGAAAGTGCGATGTTATCTTCCCAGACAACAGGATATATTTTAACAGATGAAAATAGCTTTTACCAACGCTTTGAACGAGATCTACGCGAAGTTAAAGCGGAAGTCATTATCGAGTCACCGTTTATTACCATTCCTAAAATGCGGAGTTTGAAATCAATATTTGAGTCTTTGGTCGAACGAAAGATTAAAGTAATCATCATCACCAGACATCCAGAGGAGCATGATCCCCTCATGGCTGAACAATCAGAGGCAGGAATCCGATTTTTTGAAAGCTTGGGAATCCAAGTATTGATGAATAAGACGCATCATCGAAAAATTGCCATGATTGACCGCAAGATCATCTGGAAAGGCAGTTTGAACATTCTCTCGCATCGTAATAGTCGTGAATTTATGGAGCGTGAGGAGGACGCACAGAAGGTCAAAGTATTATTCCAGTTTTTGAAATACGATCAGGTCAACGATATTAATAACAATTTGCTATACTAAGGAGGAAATATGAACGACACTGTAGTCAATAAATCTGAACTGATGATTGATGCGCTTCAATATGCGCATGATCATAATCTGGATATCAACAATAAGGATGATGTCCAGAAAATTCTTGAGGTACTTGACCCTGAACATAAAGAAGATGTCGACGCTTTTACCGAGCTTTTGAAGACATCCGACGTTTTTATGGGAATGGAAACCAAGAAAATAGAGGATAAAAAGCCAGACCTAGTAAACTAAATCTTTATTTTTCATCTGACAGATCAATAATAATTGATGCCTCATTCGTTAGCATTTCTATCGTAAACCTATAAAGAGTTCTCAGCGGTGAAATATTCTAGTAAAAACTTAAGAACGTAATATAGAAAGATTTATGATGTTGGTTTGTCAAGTTTTCCCTCCAGCGCGCTCATCTGTCTAATTTTATTAACTTCACCAATGAGATAATCCATAGTTGTTCCTTTAAATGCGTTCTCCATTTTTGCACCCATTACCAAAGACCCACCGCTAATTACAATCCCATTCTCTTTATTTAATTCTACGTTACCACCGATTGCTATAAAACCACTCTCAAAGTTGATGGTTGCTCCATTGGAAGATTGAAGAAATAACTTCTTGGAAAACTCGCTATCAAGCACTGTCCCTTTATAATAATTTTTGATCTTTATGATTTGTAAGCGGTATGGAGGAGTAAAAGTTTAGTGAAAAATAATTTCCTGAGAGGTATCCCTAATAATTATTTCTCTGCCTTTTGAGTCAATATCCCAATGGCCGGTGCTCGCAGTAAGTTCATTGTTTTCGACCACAAGTCTCTCGCCACTAGGTGAACAGAAAATGCCACTAAACGTAGCCACTCCGTCATCGTCATATTGGACCGAAATTACTTTCTCTCCATCGATCTTCAAAAGAATTCCATCGGCAGAGATAAAAACTAACCCTCCCAAACCCACTTCAAGAGGAAATGCTAGGTCCTCAAAAACATACTTTGTTTGTTTGTTTTTTACACTGTTAGGATTTAAGCTCGCTACTCGTACTTTCTCTGTGGATATTCTGCCTCTCGTGACCTCGTCGTGGTGTCTTTGGCATAGAAGGGTTATTCCATCCACACTGTGTTCTGTTGCTTCCGCAAATTGTGGATCAAAATGATGGTATTGGCAGAACAAACCTCCGCACAAAATACATCCGTATCCGCATCTTTGTCGGATTACGCGTTTAGTAGGGAGTGGAATATCTCTATTTAGGCCATTCTTATTGATGTTTTTCATTTTACGTCAACTTGTTTTGTTCCAAGAACTTGTCCAAAATCAGCTGGGATAATTCTTTGAACCCAAGATTCCAATAGATATTCCGTATGATTTGATAGAACTGCTGCTTAAACTTCTCTTGGTCATTCAACTCTCGAGTTTCAAGATCAAGTTCCCATGAATAATTTTGGAGTAAACCTTCGTGGTCATCACCAAAGAAGTGGAAGCCATCCGGTTTTATTTCTGATAAGTAAACGTCAACAACCCCATCCAATGTCAGATTAACTTTTACTACCCCTTGGTATCCGAACATCTGATAAAAATTCATCGCACCCTTAAATACAGCAAATAATCTACCCGCTATGTGGGAAAGGTAGACGATTCGTTTTCCCTGATCATTAACGCTCAACACGTCTAATTTGTTGTAGATCAGCCCTTTTGAGTAAATCTGTTGTGATTCAATATAGCCACCGTAGTTATGTTTGAAGTGCATAATACCTTCCGGAATAGCAGTTTGGTTTAAGTCCGGAAACTCCCGATAACCGTTTCGGGGGTAGGAAATATCCTGAATTTTTTGCAAAATTTCTTGAGGCTGGGCCAATGCTTCTCTTGGAGAGAATGGTTGGAAGAAAATGGTAAACATCACAACCTCACTTCCAAAGTGTTTTTGATAATAATTCCTTTCCGAGCCATCACCCTTTTGT
>Ga0163154_10002640_pt1 | contig 25962 bp, 28 predicted proteins | sample OliLakLV19MP9P1_FD_148649 | JGI IMG/M metagenome (GOLD analysis project Ga0163154, IMG submission 148649) | Freshwater microbial mat bacterial communities from Lake Vanda, McMurdo Dry Valleys, Antarctica - Oligotrophic Lake LV.19.MP9.P1 | ecosystem: Environmental > Aquatic > Freshwater > Lake >... | reverse complement strand
GGGGATCACTGGGGGTAAGGCGGTCATCACGGGGGCCGGCACCGTGGAAGAAGCCACGGACCTCGCTATCAAACTCCGGGCCGGGGCCTTACCCGTGCCGATCAAAGTTGTCGAGAACCGGACCGTCGGGGCTAGTTTGGGTCAAGACAGCGTAGATAGTTCCCTCCGTGCCGGGATTGCTGGGGTGATTGCCGTCGGGATTTTCATGCTGCTCTACTACCGTTTGCAAGGGCTGGTGGCGGACTTGGCTCTAATCGTCTATGCCCTGCTGAACTTGGCTCTATTTGCCTGGGTCGGCGTCACGTTGACCCTACCGGGGATCGCGGGTTTCATTCTCTCGATTGGGCTGGCGGTGGATGCCAACGTCCTGATTGCTGAGCGGACTAAAGAAGAACTCAACGCGGGTAAAAAGCTTTACAGCGCGGTGGATGCCGGGTTTGACCGGGCCTTTGCCAGCATCCTGGATGGACATGTCACTAACTTGATTGCCTGTGCGGTCCTATTTTGGTTGGGGACGGGGTTGGTACGGGGCTTTGCCGTCACCCTCGCCATTGGGGTCGCCATGAGCCTGTTTACAGCGGTCACTTGTTCGCGGGTCTTTTTGCTACTGCTTCTAAAAGTACCGCCCCTGCGGAATCCCTGGCTGCTGGGAGCTAAGGCTCCTGCTAAGTCCGCCTAGGGTAGTCCGCCAAACTTCATCCAAAGTTCACCATAAATTTAAATAGATTTTGGTCCCTGTTGTCGAAACTACATTAGGGCGGTTAATTGTGGCTGTCCTAGGCTGGGGGCATTTATGACAATGACAGGACAACGCCACAAGGTACTGGTAATTGACGATAGCTTTATGGTTCGTAAGTCGCTTACGGAGCAACTTTCTGGGAATCGCTTCGAGGTCTTCGAGGCCAAGGACGGGCCGACTGGCTTAGAACAGGCGGTCCGGATCAACCCAGATGTAATCTTGCTGGACTTTGTGATGCCAGGGATGAACGGCTATGAGGTGTACCAAGCCCTCCGCCAACAACCCCAGTTCGTCAATACCCCGGTGATTGTCATCTCCAGTAGCCGCGAAGAGGTCCTCAAGAAGTTCGGGCAGCCCTTTGTGGGTTTTGACTTCCTGCCCAAGCAGTTCACCCGTGAGCAGCTAGAGGAACGGATTGATGCAGTCTTGCCGATGGCGGTCTCTTTTGCCGCGCCTCCGCTACCCGCCTTTGATATGCAGAGTGTGTATGGGGCCTTGTTGTTACGGTTGGAGCAGTTGGAGGCGCGGCTACGTCCAGAACTAGCCCAAATGCGTCAACGGTTGGGGGAACTATCCGTCACTTCGGCTTCAACCTCGGCCCCGGAACTGTTGGAACGGCTAACCCGGCTTGAGCAAGCCATGATCCGCTCTGACCGGACAGATGAAGTCCTGGCACCCCTAGTCCGCTTGGAGAATCGTCCGGCTCCTAATTTCGCACTTCTCCTAGACGGGATTGAGGTGCGGCTGGGTCTACCGGAACTGTTGGCCCGACTCAGTAATCTGGAAACTAAACTTACAGGTCTAGACCGTTCTGGGATGGCGACGGGAGCCAATGAGGAAGTCCTCAACCGTCTGCAAGTGTTGATGAACCGCCCGGAGGCTACGGCTGAGGTGCTGATCCGCCTTACTAATTTGGAGCAGTTCCTCAGTCACCCACCCCTAGACCGCACGGATGAGGTCCTCGAAAGGTTGCGCTCGGCTGATCCTAATTTGCTTAGTCGGCTGGGGGGAGTTGAGGAGCGGTTGGGCCGTCTTGATTGGGCTCCCATGCTGGCGCGGTTGGATACGTTGAGTTTTAATTTGGACCTAATTAAAGCTCGCCCGGATGCGGTTGTGAATCTCAATCCGGTTTTGGACCGTTTGGAGAAGTTGGAGGAGCGGGTAGCGGCGGGGGCTAGTACCTCTGGGGGGTCTGGGTTTCTGCCCTGGGGCATCCTGGGGGTGGGTGTGTTGAACGTAATCCTGGCTTTAGTGCTGCGTTGATGTTGGTTTTGCGCGGTGGAGATAGTGGTTGGCATTGCATTCAACAGCCTGTGAGGGTTAGGAACCTTAGGTTCCACCCTCGCACTCCTGCCGACCTGTGGGGGGCCGTGCGCGGCCCCCCACACCCCCCGCAACTAAAGATCTTCACGAGCACGAGAAATTAACTGATCCGGTTCAATTGCTATTTGAATAGTTCAACTGTTTCAGGACTTACGCAAAGCGACGGGTGATGATAGCCTATGTATCGTCAGAACCCTGGCTGAGACTTCTTGCCAAGCACCGGTTACCCACAGTGCTGACTAAAGCTGATGGCATCTTTACGCAATCGTAAAAGATTGGGTAAGTATTCTTGAAGTACTCCCTCAGTCGGAAACCAGCTTGGGTAGCACATTTGGTCAGCAACAATAATCAATAAATTAGGGGGTATTTGAGTTTGACCATAGGCTGATTGGAGTAGTGCAGCAGCGGTCAACGAGAATGAAGTAGTAAGGAAGGCTCGACGATTAATGTTCATTTCCGAACTCAAGTAACTCGATAACTTAAGAATACAGAGCAGGAAAAAATATACGGTGGTATAAAGTCAGCACTCCCCTAGACAAAGTGAGAAAAAGTGATCTTATGGCAATAAAAAAACTACCCCCCAAGCGGAGGGCGGTTTTAATTTTTTAGAACGCTTAGTTGCGGACGGTGAAAGGCGATTGGACGCGCAACTCGACGGGATTGCTGGGGCTGACGACGACTACTTGGGGTGCAGTCACGTTCCCGACCCCCGCGCCAACAGCGGCTCCGGCTAGCGTCCCGCCTAGGCTCACGCCTCCAGTCAAGGCGCCGATTAAGGCTCCACCTGCCGCGCCGAGGGCTGCATCTCCGGCAATAGCCCCGGCTCCATACTCGCGGGGGTCCTTCTCATCGCGGATGACTTTGGTACTGGCCTGGAGCGGATAGGAGCGGCCCCGGACCCGGATTGAGTCAGCGACAAATTTCAGCCCACCCTTGACAGGTTTGAAGGTGCCCCGGACTTCACTACCCTCGGGGATCGCTAGGTTGCCGTTGGCATCGTAGACATCTTCGGTACTCAGTAAGGAAGCCGAACGGGATTTACCGGGGTCTAGATACAGCGTGTCATCCCCTTCTTCAGTGGAGGCTGCCACGGGGATAATCGTCCCTGAACTGACACGGGCAATCCCGACATTAAATTCACGGTTCTGGGCCAAAACGGGAGTGAAACTGCCTAGGGCAAGCAGACCCGCCAGGATCGCTGAAGACAAAGGATTACGCATGATTATTCTCCAAACAGGGTGGGAAGGTTCTAGTTGTCGCTTCAAACCTAAGGCATTTGGCTGAAGCTCACATCAGACAAGAGAGGGAGAAACGCTTGATTCATTCTCTGACGCCTAAAACCAAGATAAGGTTTAGTGATACTCGGCTACCAGGACCCGCAACGTAGAGGATGATGCGGCAGCAACCCTTGTCAAAGCCAGATTACTCTGCTAGAAGAACGTCACTCCGGCAAGTTGTGTAAAATCCCCCTTTTGACTGAATAGTAGTCTTGTATACAACTAAAACATAGTGTTAAAATAAGTGAACGTGTACCCAAGAGTCAAATCATGTACGACCTCCGCGACCGTACAACCTTTGATAACAATCTTCAGCAACGGGTCAACAACCTACCCACGGCCTTCGCGGGGATGGGTGTGGCCCTGGGTTTGACCGGGGCTGTCTCCTGGTGGGCAGCGACAAATATTCCGGGGATTGGGGGGTGGTTTTGGCCCCTCTTGATTGTCCAGTTTGGCTTGCTGTTTGCGATTAGCTCGGTGCGCTCTTGGGCGCGGGAAGCTGAAGGCTTATCGCTGGTCCTCCTCTTTGTCTATGCCGGGATTACGGGTCTGGTGCTCGCGCCCGTGGCGAACCTGTATCTGGCTAGCAGCGTCGGTCAAGAGATTGTCTTCAAGGCGTTGGGCTCAGCGGCAGCGGCCTTTGGTGCAGCAGCGATCTATGGTTGGACGACCAAGCGTGACCTCAGTAATTGGGGGAGCATCCTGTTCATGGCGGTGATTGGTCTTTTCATCTCTAGCCTGTTGAACGTGTTCTTCTTCCAGTCCACCTGGACCCAGCTATTTATCTCGGGGGCCTCGGTGCTGATCTTCACCGCCTTCACTGCCTATGACCTGAACATGGCAAAGGAAAACCGTTTTAACCAGACAGCGGGTCAGATTGCCTTGGGTCTATACCTCAACTTCCTGAACCTGTTCCTGGCCTTCCTCCAAATCTTTGGGTTGGGCGGACGCGACGACTAGTGAATCGAGTTTCGGTGGGGGCACAGTCTCGGGGCTGTGCCCTTTTTTTGTCTATACCCGGTAGCCCTCGGCTTGAAGCGTAAAGAGTTCGGCGTAACGACCCCCCAAGGCGACGAGTTCTTGATGGGTGCCCTGTTCCTGGATGCGACCGCTCTCTAGCACCAAAATTCGGTCGGCAGTGATGACGGTAGAGAAACGGTGCGAGATCAACAGGGCAATCCGGTTTTGGCGTAGGTCCTTGAATTTGCGGAAGACCTCGTGTTCGGCGCGGGCATCAAGGGCAGCGGTGGGTTCGTCGAGGACTAAGACTGGGGCATTGCGCATGTAGGCGCGGGCGAGGGCGATCTTCTGCCACTGTCCGCCGGAGAGGTCCTGGCCTTCCCGGAACCATTTACCTAGCATCGTTTCGTAGCCTTGGCCCAGCCCGGTGATGAGTTGGGTCGCTCCGCCCTGGTCCGCCGCCGCTTCAATCCGCTCCAGATCCCCAATCGCGCTGACCCGCCCGTAGCCGATGTTGTCACGGGCAGTGGCATGATAGCGCACGAAATCCTGGAAGACCACCCCGATGATTTCCTGGAGTTGCTGGGGATCGTATTCTTTCAGGTCACGGCCTTCGAGGAGGATGCGCCCGGTGGTGGGTTCATAGAGCCGACAGAGTAGTTTTACTAGCGTTGTTTTTCCAGACCCGTTCTCGCCGACCAAGGCCACGGTCTGACCAGGACTGAGGTGGAAGCTCACGCCATCAAGGACCATTTTGGAGCTACCGGGATATTGGAAACTGACTTCATCAAAGACAATTCCTTGACTGAGGGGTAGGGCGAGCGGGGCGGGTTCGGCGGGAGCAATCAGCTTGGGTTGTAGGTCCAGATAGGTGAATAGGTCATCAATAAAGAGGAAATTCTGATAGATCTTGGCCCCGTTCTCCAAGAGACCCTGAATCTGTTGGTTGAGCTGGAGGACACTCCCCGCATACAACGTCAAGTCGCCCACGGTGAGTTGACCCCGCACTGCTAGCCAGACTAAGTAACCGTAGAGGACCGCATAGCCCGTCGAGGACACCATGTTTGAGAGGACACGGGCAGTACCTTTTTGAATGGCGAGGTTGCGGGTTTCGCGGTGGACTGTCGCGAAGAGGTCCTGAAAACTTTGGATCAGATGGGGACCCAGGGCGAAGAGTTTGACTTCTTTTGCCGCTTGGTCCGTGCCCAGTAGGTTGCGGATGTAGCTCATCTGACGAGCTTCCGGGGTCCGGGCACGGGCAAGTAAGTAGCCGGAGCGGGCAAAGCGCACGGTGGTAATTAAGACAGGCACCGAGGTCAGGAGTAATACGGGCAACACATAGAATCCCAAGCGGGTCAACAATACCCCCAGAGCCAGACAACCAATCACTCCCTGGACAATCCCCAACACCTGAAACAACAAGCTCAAAGGCCGATAGCCCGCCTCCCGTTGTGCCCGTTGTAGTGCGTCATAAAAGGTCGGGTCCTCGAAGTAGGACAGGTCTAGACTGTTGGCCTTCATCAAAATTCGTTCATTAATCTGGAAGGTCAATTTCTCCCCGAAGACCTCCTGCAAAATACTGTTACTGGTCTGGACCACCGCCAACAACACCAAGAGGACCAGTTCTAGTCCAACCAACCCTAGGGCTTGATTCACCGCAGCTGGTGAGCCCTGGGTCTGGACCACCAAATCAATGATTAATTTGCCCACCCACAACTGGAGCGAGGGCAAAATACCCCCCAGTAACGACAGGCCAAAGAGGGTAGTACAGGCGAGGGGGCCACTCTGCCACAACAACCCCGCGATCCGTTGCAAACGCTTCAGTATCAAATCCATGACTTCAGCGTGGCACAGCGCACCCATCTGAGGCGACTAGCCAATCTGCCAGGGTATCGTGAGAGAGTATTCTCGAACATCAGCGATGCAACAGGGCTTACTCCTAGCTGTAATTGGGGCATCCTTGGGCTTATCGGCTCTTGTGAAGTACATCTTGCCTCAGTGGATCACGGGGTACACTACCGGAGGGCTATGGGCCATCCTCCTCGGCCCGGTCCTGTTGATTGCCTTTGTCCTTGTTCTTCGTCAAAGGAAAACACCATGAATCCAGGCCGGGTCCTGGCGATTGCCGAAAATGCCTTCAAAGAGACGATCCGCGAACGGACGCTCTTCATCGTCCTCTTCTTCTTGCTGCTCTTGATCGCGGGGAACTACCTCCTGCCGTTTCTGGCGGCGGCGGAGGGCTACCGGGTGGTGTTGGATGCCAGTTTAGCGACGATCCATCTTTTTTCTTTAGTCATCGCTGTTTTTATTGGGACCAGTTTGATTGGTCGCGAGATTGAGAAACGGACGATCTTTACCCTGATCGCCAAACCCGTCAGCCGGGGAGAATTTTTGTTGGGTAAACATCTGGGCTTGGCGGCGGTTTTGGGCGTATTGCTCGTCCTGATGACCGTCAGTGCCTTCCTGGTCTATTCAGTGAACCAGTTTGCTTCTATTTACGCATTCCCGCTGGGGAGTATCGCGCTGGCGGTGCTTTTCAGTTATCTGGAACTGCTCCTACTGGTAGCAGCGGCTCTATTTTTTAGCAGTTTTACTAGCCCAATCTTGGCGGCGTTGTTGACATTTTCGTTGTATCTTGCGGGGCATTTCAGCCAGAGTCTCTTGCAGTTAGGAGCGATTAGTAAAAATGAATTTATCCAGCAAGTGACGCGGGTTATATATGTGATCCTACCTGACTTGGAGCGGTTGAATTTACGCAATGGTGCAGCCTATGGTCTCATTCCGCCAGCTTCGGAGCTCTGGGGGGCACTGGGGTACGGGTTAATTTACACGGTGCTATTGCTGAGTGCAGCCCAAGCCATCTTCAACCGCCGTGAACTTTGATGCGTTACCTCTATCTCCACGGTCTGGCCTCTGGGCCAAGTTCGAGTAAGGGCCGTTATTTTGCCCAGTTATTGCAGGACTTGGGACAGGAATTAAGCTGCCCGGATCTGAACTGGCCCGAGTTTCAGACGATGACTTTAACTAGCCAACTCCAGCGGGTACAGCAGGAATTAGGCCAGGACCCCGGACCCGTCACCCTCTTGGGTTCGAGCTTGGGTGGTTTGGTGGCGGTGCTGACAGCGATTCAGGACTCCCGCATCGTCCGGTTGTGTCTGATGGCTCCGGCCCTGGGATTCTTGGCAAGCTGGTCTGAACAGTTGGGTCCCGTCATCCTCACCCAGTGGCAGCAGACGGGCTATCTCCCGCTCTACCACTATGCCTACCAACGCCAAATGGAACTGGGCTATGCCATCATCCCCGACAGTGCCCAGTACAACGAAGAGAAGTTGACCCGTCCCCTACCGATTCTGATCTTTCATGGGCGGCGCGACGCGGTTGTATCTTTTGCGGTGAGTAGCCAATTTGCCAAAACCCGCCCCTGGGTCCAGCTAGAGCTGCTAGAGAGTGACCATCAACTCACGGACGTGCTGGCGTATCTGGGGTCAACATTTGTGCAGTGGCTTGATAGTTCCCCTGTTTAGCACCCTGGTGACACTGGGTACAACTCTGGGTGTTGAGGGGACGCGGCAGGACGACCTTGGGATGGAGGGCACGGAAGTAACGGGACTCCGACAGGTAATAGGGGATGGCCTCGCCTTCTTTGAGGGTGCGTGAGTAGTCCTTGAGGTATAGGTAAATCAATTGCCGCTCCAGACTGCCAATCTCGGGTAAGTTCTTCCCATAGTGATTGCTCTGGCTGAGCAGAGTGCGCCAAGTCTGACTGGGGAAAGTCTCCGGTGGTAGGGCTAAATGGCAACTGTTACAACGCTGGACATATTGCTCCTGACCCAACACATACTTCGGCGGTAAGGGTCCGGGTTCCACCTGAGCTAGGGCTTGAGTCAACCAAAATGTCCCCCCCGCAACTAGGGCAAGCCCCAACCCAGTCCACTTCATTTGGCGGGAGCCGGGTTAATCTTTTTGGCGTACTGGAGACTGGCGGTCGGGGCAACCAGCACGATCTGGTCAGCTTCAGCGGGTTTTTGAATCTTGAGCATCCCATCAAACAGGTTTTGGAAGGGAGCCGCACTGATCCGGGTTGCCTGGGCCAGCTTGGGATTCGATTTTTTGAGCGTGGCGAAGAACTGTTTAGCGTCGTCCTCATCAAAGAAATACAACTGGCTAGGACTGCCCTTGCCGTCACGCCGGACACTGATGACTTGACTACCCTTAAGGTCGGTGAGGGCGAACACAGGGACACCGGGGAAGGTCTTGACTTCCTTACTCATCTGTTTGGCTAGGGTCAAGGCATAGTCCATCGAAGGCTTGTGGGGCACGATATCCACCCGGACTGGCGGCTTTTTGTCCTTCTGGTCCTCGGCGAACTGGAGGGCAAGACTCAGGGGGAGTGCCCGCAGTTGGACGGTCTTGGCAAGTTTGGGGTCGGAGCGTTTGAGGAGGTTCTGGAAGTTCTCCGCCTCCTGGGGCTGCAAGAAAAAAGTGGCGTACTGGGCCTTACTAGGGTCATTCTTGGGCGAGACCAAGATCGGACTGCCCTTTTCATTGATCAGGGCGAAAACTGGGATCTGGCTCAGCCGATTGACGACATCTTTGCGCTCTAGGGCCAAGACCGACGTGCTTAGGGTAACGGCAAGGGTGAGACCAACCAAGGAAAGTTGCCGTTTCAAGGGCGCGACTCCAACCGTGCATCCAGGTTATTTTAGCCCATCTAACGAACGGGTACTGAGACCGGATTATTGAATGGGCTACAGGCAGAGGACTGTTTAGACAAATTCTCCCTGGCTCTTGCTGTAGGTCTTACCACCCAGCTTGCCCTGCGCCACCAGAGATTTGATCGCACCATCAAGACCGTTGACCCGCTCTGAAAAATTGGCTGCACCAATTCTAATCAAGCGGTCATAGGCTCCATCTTTATCACCCACGAAATCATTCAGAATTTCACGGACAGTGGCGAACTTAGAACGTCCTTGATGAAAGATATCCACGATCACTAGACACACCCGGTCGCTCACCCCATCCAGAGCTAATTTGCTGTCATAGAGTTTCAGCGCGGTCTTGATATGGTCAACCCCACAACTCACCTGAAGCTCCTGGATTGCCTTATGCTGGTCAATCAGATGGACAAACTTAGCCGCCTGTACCACCTCTACATCGTCCACCCGGTCTAAAGAAGGGTTCAAGTAGGCCATCAACTGACCTAGCTCACCTTTACTGTTGGGAACCTCCAGAGAGACGGTGTTACCATTAACAATTTGATGAATAATCCCCCCCACCAAAGTAAGGTCTGGAAAGTACGACTGACCGAGAGGGGTGCTGAGAACTTTACGGAAAAACTTGACGAAATCACCATTGGCAACATGAGCGGCATACTGCAAGAAACCAATTGTGAACCGCGCCCGGTCATAGGTATTCAGACAATGGAAGAGACCGCCTGCACTCTCAACCTTAGTAATCGGCAGGATGAAAAAAGCCCAAAAGCCAAACTTCTCCACCCAATCCTCAGGCTGATAACGGACTGCACCTGAACTCTCAATATTCCTCAAGCCAAAGAGCGTGACACCGGGTCTAGGTCTAAAGGAGACACGCTTACCCACAAAGAACTGTGTACTCCCATTCACCTGAGCAAAGAAAGAACTGCCAGAACTCCTCACTGTGACCTGGATAGCCGGACTGCTGACAACAAGCATGATATTTGCTTCGGAGCTAGTGTCAGCAGAAGCCAGTTGAAAAGTTCCTGGAAAGGGAAAGTCACCGTCGGTGATATCATCGAGGACAGCCCGTAACTTAGCTGCTTCATTGTCCGTAATGAACTTTTGCAAAGCAGTATTGTCACACATGAGGTAGACATCCCCATTGGCACAAAGTCTAAGCCAAGTACTAGTTACCTCAGCAAGTTCCATGGATACCACTGGTAGGGCAGTATCTTGACCCACATCAGTAGCGGACTTAAAGGTACCGGGTACGGGAAAGCCACTCAAGCGCACCTGGGCAAGGGCCACTTCTAGAGCTTGGGTTTCATGACCAGTTTCAAATTTTTGGATTGCAGTCAGACCACCGGGGGTCCCACCATCCATAAGATAAACATTACCACTACCAAAAACTTTTAACCAAGTACTCGTTATAGCCATGGTTGTTCCTTTGATTACTAGTTTGAAGAACAAAATCTACTACATAACCCCGAAGAATTTGTAGGAGGACTCATTCTTCTCCCTTATACACCCTTACTCCCACTCTGTCAACTTCCCAAAAATGGGCCTCTGCCCGTACCCCGAAACCCGCCCAAGCTTCGACTAAAGCCCCACCTACTTGCTGAGCCAACACCGGAGCACACAAGGCGAGAACCGTGGGTCCCGCGCCACTCAACACCAAGCCGTAGGCCCCCTGGGACTGGGCGACTTGGGCTAGTTCCACCAAACCTGGGACCAGCTTTTGACGGTAGGGTTCGTGTAGGCGGTCCTGCAGAGCCAATTCCAGCCAGTCCGTGCGCCCCTGACTGAGAGCCAGTACCAACAATCCCACCCGCGTACTGTTGAAAAGAGCATCCCCACGAGACACGACCCTAGGCAACACCGCCCGTGCCGCCTGGGTACTGAGTTGAAAATCCGGGACCACGACCACAGGAACCACCGTCTCAGGCCAAGGCACCGCTGCACAGACTACCTCCCCAGCCACCAAACTCAACTGACAGCCGCCCAAGAGAGCCGGGGCGACATTGTCCGGGTGGCCTTCCAACGCCGTCGCTGCTGCCAAGAGCTCTGCCCGGTCCCAGGGTTGCCCCAGCCATTCATTCGCCGCCACCAACCCCCCGACAATGGCAGTCGCGGAACTGCCCAAGCCCCGCGCCAAGGGGACCACTGCCCTAATCCCCAGCCGCACCGGGGGAATAGGTTGACCTAACACGGTAAATAGGTGGGCGAAGCTCCGGTAGGCCAGATTCTCTGCTGTCGTATCTAGGGGTGTCCCAGTTAAGGACCGGATTTCCAGATGGGTCGCGCTGGCAAAGCGAAACTCGTTGTAGCAAGCCAGGGCCACCCCGAGGCAGTCAAAGCCTGGACCCAGATTAGCCGAAGTCGCCGAAACCGTAACGTTGATATCCATGGAGACATTGACACTTTTTTTGTATTGTGACACGATAAGAAGTCGGTACAAGGGGCCATAGCTCAGTTGGTAGAGCGCTTGAATGGCATTCAAGAGGTCAGCGGTTCGACCCCGCTTGGCTCCACCACCCCTGACCGTACCAGGACACCGCTAGCCATGCGCCAAGTCTGGGACAAGATTTTGATGCTGAATCTGCTGTTTTTAGCCGCTTCCTTTCTATGGTTCGTGGTTCTGGTTTTGGGACAGTATTTATTTAGGACTGATTGGGGCTGGGTTACGTTTTATCGAGCTTGGACCTGGGTGATTAACCCGTCTTTAGGAATTTTCTTTGTCGGGGTGCTCGTCAGTTTTATCCAGAGTAAGTTGCCCCGTTCCACGCCCTGACCGGGCTTAAAATAACAAAAACGAGGGTCCAGTCATGGCAATTAAAAAAGGCAGTTTTGTGATGGTGGCGAGTCCCGAGGCCCTGGCCGGGGATACCTCCTTAGCGAGCGATACCCGCTGGCCCAAGTACCTCTTCACTACCCCCGGCGAAGTTCTGGATGTAAGGGGCGACCATGCCTATATTTCCTTTGGGGCCGTCCCGACCCCCCCGGTTTGGCTACCCGTCGCCGCCCTAGCTGAGCAACCGTCGGAGAAAAAATAAAAGGCCGGGGTTAATCCCGGCCTCTAGAAATTCAACGCTAGCTACTTAAGCTTTGTTTACCAACTGCCAACCCACCGTAACCAGGATTGAGTAGAGGGCGAACTGTAGGGCAGGTTTGGGGGTGAGGGTACAGAGCTTTGCACCTACCAGGACTCCGGGCACTGTGCCGAGCCAGATTGGGAAGACTAGACTCCAGTTCACCGTACCTAGACTCCAGTGCCCGACCGCCGTAAAAATGAGCAAGATAGCAGCTTGAACAATGTCTGTGCCCACCAATTTCTGGGGGTCAAGGCGGAAGAAAGCAATCAGGGCCAAGGCAAATAAGGAACCGGAACCCACACTCGTTAGACCCACGGCAGAACCGAGGACTGCCCCAATCGCCATTGCCGCAATGCGTCCCTGCTGAGTCTTGAGGTCAATCTTGGGCATCTCGATTAATTTAATGCCCTTAGCAAAGGTTTTGATAAACATCGTGGCTAGGGCTGAGACCGCCACAATCAGGATCACAAAGCCGACGAAGCGAATCATCAGCCCGTCCAGATTGACCATCCCTTGAGCTTTGGCATAGTGCAAAAAAGCAATTCCTAAAAAAGAACCGGGCACGCTGCCGAGGGCCAGCCACTTGACGATTTCGAGGTCAACAGTTTCTTGCTGCCAATGCTTATAGCCGCCTACGACCTTCATCAAAGTGGCGGAAACTATGTCAGAGCCAATGGCAATCGAACCGGGGACGTTGAAGAAGAGGATCAACAGGGGGGTCATCAGGGCTGCCCCACCAACACCCGTTAGACCAACCAGTACACCGACAAAGAAACTCGCCAACGATAACGTGAAATCCATGATGTGCAGTCCGTGAGAGGGAGATTACAAAGCGTGCCCACGCCTTGACTTGCTTACAAAGATAGCATGGATATTTGTACTCTGCGTATAATTTTTTTGCAATTGTGTCGCCAGTCACCGGGGATCGCTCTAGAATTTTCTCAGACCCTGATCCCAGCCCGTCCACAGCAAAAACCCTCCAAATGGAGGGCAAATAGCGACCATTAGGCGTGAAGCTAGAAGTCTTTCTTGCTCATATCTTCACTGAGTTGAATTACTTCCATCATGCTGAAACGCCAAGTCCCCGAGGGCGCATCTAAGGGAAATCCCTGGGGGCCGATGATGAAGTAGGAGGTGGGGTCGGTTTGGTCTTTTTCGACGCGCAGCCCCCGGGCTTTCAGGTTGCGGGCCGCCTGTCGCAGCAGTCGTTCCAAGATGTCTGACATAATGGATAACACTATCACCCTTTGGCTCCCTCAGGGGACTCGGGCGACCTTTGTATTCTTGGCACTAGCGGCATTGACGAGACGGGGCATACCGATGGGTAAACAACGTAGTTCTAGTTCACCTTTGGCGATATTGTCCACATTCAAGGTGGTAGCGGTGTAATCAAAGAGTCTGACGGTGGTGTATTTCGCCGTGGCGCAGTTGAGCAGGGTAGCCTTTTTGATAAGATCACCCACCTGGAGCTTACGAACTTCTTTGAGCCCGCCCGTTAAGTAGCCGAAGACCCCGTACTTACCATCCTCAATATTGGAACCGGGTGGGTTGAGTTCCGGGTCCACAAAGGATAAGAAGAACTGGGAAGAAGCCGAGTCGGGTTGGTCGGCGACCCGCGCCATCGCCAGAGTCCCCGGCGGGGTAAAGGGTAAGGCGGGGATTTCCTTGGTGGGGAGCGGTTGACTATAGATGAAGGGGGCTTCTACGTCCTGGGCGGCGTACTTCTCGTAGATTAGCTTCAGTTCTTCCCGTAAACGAATTGGGTCAAGCTCATAACGGTCCAGGGCATAGCGTACCTCCCGCCGCACCACTGGGACCACTTGGGGGGTCCGTGAGGCACGGGCCGTTCGTAACTCCAGGGGAACCCGGCGTACTTGTCCGGTGGACGTTTCTACAAAGCCCCCTTGACCATCGCCCTTGGAGTCGCCCATCTGAATCAAGAAGTTCTTCTCCGCCCGTCCGATCCGCATATTGTCATAGAATCCCCGCTGCACCAAGTCCAGCACATTCCCCGCCGTGACCGGAGCGTTGAAGCCATCGAGCAATACGGTGAACTTCCCTCGGTTGGTGTCGAACTCCACCAGTGCCCAACCGCCCTTAAGTAGGGGCCGCTTCTGGTACTGGGAGTCCACTTGGGGTTCGTGTTCCGCTAAGAGTGCCAACAAAACCCGGTCGTAGGACCAAAACATCTTGCCCGTCTCAATCAGTCCCTTCGCTTGGTCACGTTTATAGATGGTGTCTTCAACGCTACGCATACTGTTTCGCAAATCTTGCAGGGCTTTACGGGTTGCCTCTTTACTTGACGGTGGGGCTTGGTCCACGATGCCAGGGCTATTGCGTCCGACGACTTCTAGGGCATAGGTGAGTGCACCCTTGCCATCTTCCCATTCGCGGTCATCTACGTGTTCTTTAACGTGGTAGAGCCCCTGTTCTACTTCCCAGGTCAAGAGACCCGTGGGAGGTAAGGCGTTGCGGAGGGCTAACTCACCATCTTTAAACTGGTTCTGGGAGGGTAGGTCCTTAAAAGCGAATTCGTTCTTTTTGCTACTGCCACAGCCGACCAGTAGACCCATCAGCACCAACGGCACAACCTGTAACCCAAGTTTCATAAAAACCGCCTAACCCTGTCCCCATTCTGCCATTCTCAGTCGCTAAAGCGAGCCACCACCGGCGTGTGGTCCGAAGGCCTCGCCAATTGGCGCGGTTCTGGGTCAATCCAAGCCTTGAGACAGCGTTTTGCCAAGCTCGGGGTGGTCCAGATATGGTCAATCCGCAGCCCCCGGTTGCGCCGGAAAGAACCCTGGCGGTAATCCCACCAACTGAACTGCTGCACCGTCGGGTTGAGCAAACGAAAGGTATCCACCAGTCCCCAAGCCTGGATTAACGCCAAAGCTTCACGTTCCACCGGATGAAAACCCACCTGATTCATCATCGCGGCAACATCATAGACATCTAAAGCTTCCGGGCAAATATTAAAATCCCCACACAACAGGAGTGGCAACTGGGGGTCATAGCCCGCCAGAAACTCCCTAAGAGCCGCCAACCACCCCAACTTGTACTGGAACTTATCGGAATTCACGTCCCCGCCATTGGGAATGTAGACATTTAGGATCTGAATCCCCCGCACGGTTGCGCCAATCAACCGGCGGTGCCCAAGCAGTTCATCGTAGGGTAAACCGCCGTGGACCCCGGTGAGGGGTTCCTTGGAGAGAATCGCGACCCCGTTGTAGCTTTTTTGTCCACTGGTGACGACCATGTAACCCAATTCCTGAAAGACTGCATAGGGGAATCTTTCATCAGGGACTTTGGTTTCCTGGAGACAGACCACGGTGGGTTGGTGGGCCTGGAGCCAATTCAAGAGGAGGGGGAGTCTCGCTCCGACTGAGTTCACGTTCCAACTGACAATATCCATACTTTTAGAATAAGCGCGTTTCCGGTCCAAAAAAACCGCCAGTTTCCTGGCGGTCTTGGGGTTATTCGAGGGCTTCTAGATAGTCTTTGATCCGCAGACGACGTTTGGGCTGCCGTAGCTTCTGGAAAGCCTTAGTCTCAATTTGGCGGACCCGTTCGCGGGAGAGGTCCAGAATTTGACCAATCTCCGACAGGGAATAGGTCCGTCCATCCACCAAGCCGTAGCGCATTCTGAGAACATCCCGCTCTCGGCTGTTGAGGGTCTGGAGTAACCCTTCCATGTCCCGCTCTAGAGCTTCGCGGGTGACGGCTTGCTCGGGGGTTTGGGCCTCCGATTCCAGAAGTTCACCAAGTTCAGTATCTTTGTCCTTGCCCACTTTCGTGTCTAGGGAAACGGCACGGGGGACCCGGCTCAGGAGATCACGCACCTCAACCATATCCATCTCAACATTTTGGGCAATCTCCGCTAATGTCGCTGTCCGCCCGAGGGTCTGAGAGAGCCGACGCTGAGCTTTCTTGATCCGGTTGAGTTTCTCAGTAACGTGGACGGGGAGTCGGATGGTCCGCGATTGAGTAGCAATGGCGCGGGTGATCCCTTGACGAATCCACCAGTAGGCGTAGGTACTGAACCGATAACCTTTGGTCGGGTCAAACTTCTCCACCGCCCGCTCTAGCCCCAGGGTCCCTTCTTGTACCAGATCCAGCAGCTCTAAACCCCGGTTCTGATATTTCTTCGCCACCGAGACGACCAGCCGTAAGTTGGCCTCGGTCATCTTCTTTTTAGCCCGTGTGCCCACGGTAATCTCACGGCCCACGATGCTCCAAGGGCGGTCTGTCAACTCAGCCCATTCTTCGAGAGTGAGGGTCCGGCCCTGCTGTTTTTCTTCTTGAGCTTTGGCATGGATCATGCTCATGTAGTGCTGGACTTGACGCGCTAACTCCACTTCTTCATCCCGCTTGAGCAGGGGTACTTTACCAATTTCTTGGAGGTAGAGACGGACTAAGTCCGTGGAGGAACTCTCGCGGCCCGTGCGCCGGGTGGTCTCCATTTCCACCTGAATCCCGTCCTCAAGCCCGAGGTCTTCAGGTCCACTCAACGTCCCTTCGTCCGACATCATTCTGTTCACATCCATTCTGCTCACCTCTTCCCGACGTTCGGTAATTTCAGCCCCATGTGCCAGTTCTTCTCTGCCAGCAACCACAGTCTGTGTGGTAAAATCCTGCACAAGGGTCCGCTTCTGTTCCCTTAAACACTTAGACGCTACGGACCCTCAAAAAGTTTCTCTCCAAAGTAGGTGAGATGACTGACAGCGTAGGTTGTTGACATTTTGTGCGCCAGACTCAACTTTATTGTTACCCATGTATCAATTGTACAACCCCTGACTAAAGGCTTAAACATGCAAACGTTAACTCTTTCTTAAGAGCTACGGGACTGAGTGGACTATCGCTTAGCTACAATCAAGGGGTCGTAGGGGGTCTGCCCGATGAACTTGCAGAGTCTGGGCTTGGTCAGTGCAGCGGTCGCGCCAGCGGTAGTCCTCCTCGGCGGGGTAGCTCTCAGACCCCGCTATCCCTACTGGTCTCAACCGGGTTTAGTCCTGCTGGGCTTGGTCGGCGGTTGTCTGGCAGCGGCGGCGGCTTTGGGCCTGGAGACCCTCTTGACGATGCGGCCCTGGGAGATTGCGAACTTGGGCGGTTTGGCGTTTTTTACTCTGGCAGGGGTGGGCTTGGTCGAGGAGGGGACAAAGTTTTTAGCCCTGCGCGGATTATTGTGGTTGTCCATTCACGAGAGCTACGACGGGATTATCCTCGCAACCGCTGTGGGTCTGGGTTTCGGTGGGATTGAGAATGTCAGCTATGTCCTGGACATGGGTTATGACGTGGCCTTGGCGCGAGCCTTCACCGCTGTACCACTACACGGGATGTTGGGCGTGATTTTGGGGTTCTACCTGGGTCAGGCGAGAGTCTGGGAACAGTTGCATGGACGGACCCACTGGGGCCTACTGGGGTTGGGGCTGGGAACAGCGGTGCTGGGCCATGGAGTCTACGATTTTTTAGCCTTCCAGAGTAGCCCAGTAGCAGAGTCCCTGTTGTGGGGGGGCCTGGTGGGGCTGGTGGTCTGGAGTTGGCGGTTAATTGTTTTAAGCCGGAGTTGGTCGCCGAGTTGGGGGGGAGCGGATTCACCTTTTGCCGAGGCTTTTTATGTGGCGCCCCGCTTAGTGCCCCGTTCGGCTTGGCGGGCTGGGCTTTTGGGGTTAATCCCAGGGTTGGGGCAGTGGTACAACGGCGAAGGGCAAAAGGCGGGTTACTTGGCCCTCGCCGGGGTCCTCAACGGTCTACTTTTTGTTGGCCTGTGGTGGTTGGTGGCGGACCCGCAGACGGCTTTGTTGACATTGCTGGGCTGGGGTTTATTGCTTGGCCCCCAGCCGGGGGAGTTTATCCTGGCTCTCCAGCAAAGCCCGGTCCTGATTATTGTCGGGATGTTGATGGTGAGTTTGAGTCTGTTGGGGGCGGTAGATGCCTTTTGGGTTGCTCGCAATAATCGTTTTGACTATCTCCAAGCCCCGGCCCTGCGCGTCCGTTGGCTGGAGTCCTTGGCCCTAGCCTATGGGGGTCATTTACTTGCCCTTCTCCTACTAGTACTCGTCCCGATTCTGGGCGGTGGGGGCGGGCGGGGTCAAGACCAAGCCTCCGGCAGTCCGCCGCCCCTCGTCTTTGATCTCGTCAGTGAACCGACGGCCCTCCTCGGGCACGACAATCGTCCAGCGGGCCAGCCCCAGGGCCAAGACCGTCAGAATCGTGCCGCCCGCCCGGAAGTGAAAGCTCCCGCCACCGACCCCGCCCTCGGTCTACAAACCAAACCCCAACCGGGCGAAGCTGCCCAGACGGCCCAGGGCGTGCCCCATTCCTATAACGACTACATTTCTGGGGAATTGCGCCGCGCCCAGGACCAGTACGACATTTATTTCTCGCGTTTGCTGCCGGGTGAGTACACCGTAGTTCAATATCGGATTAGCTCGACGGGTGAAGTCTATGATGTCCAAGTGCTAGCGGAACATACCAACGCTCCACCCCAGGTCGCCCAACTCGCTATCGAGGATATTCTCCGCCTCAATCCACTCCTACCCCCACCGACCCAGGGCCGCGAAGTCGTCGTGACGGAGCTATTTTGGCGGTATGAGCAGGTCGGCACACCGGAGAGTCTGGAGGACCAGTTGAGTCGTCTGTCCGATGGTCGGCGCATTGAAGTACAGGAGTAGGGCCTTGGCATCGCTCTTGGTCTGGGGGATACTGACGATGCATTGGGAAACCGCATGGCTCCACCTTGGCCCCTAGTCATTTTTGATTTCGATGGTACTTTGATGGACACCGAGGCGGGGATCGTCTGGGCCATGGGGCAGACCGTCCAAACCCTAGATCTACCACCGACCCTAAAAGAAACTTGGCGCGGGATGATTGGTCTCTCCTTAGAGACCCAGGCCCAACTGCTATTACCCAACGCAACCGCCGCCGAGCGTATCGCGCTACAAACTACCTATCGAGATTTCTATGGTCAAGTGCTGACCCAGGCTCCCACGCCGTTTCCAGGAGCGGAGGCTCTGTTACTTGAACTGATCGGGGCGGGGCTAAAGCTTGCCATTGCCTCCAGTAAACGCCAGTGGGCCATTCTCAAAATTTTGGACCAATTGGGTTGGACCGTCCCGATTGCGCCCATCATCACCCCCACCGAGGTCGCCCGTCCTAAGCCTGATCCTGAATCAGTCCAGCGCATCCTCACTTACCACGAACTCCCCGCTACGGCGGCTATCCTGGTCGGCGATGCGATTTTTGATATGCAGACGGCGCGTAATGCGGGCATCCATGCTTGCGGCGTGGGTTGGGGCGTACATACCAAGACGGAACTCCTCGCCCATGGCGCGGACCACTGGGTCGCCGATTTTGCAGCCCTGGGTCGTTTACTGCTGAGGAAAACTTCACCCTAAGTTCATGTCTGCTAATCCCGTGCGTCTTAGGATAAAACCGATGCTCCCTGTGCTGTCGGCGATGTTCATTTTAGATCCTGCCCAGGTCAAACCCTGCTACGTGAACCACGAAGATAAACTTGAAGCGGGCATCCGAGTCTACGGTAAAGCTTTTCGGATGCTGGCGAATTATCAGCCCAGCCAACTCAAAAATGCCATTACCCACTGTCGTGCCTGTCTCGATAACCATGCCCTGAGTATTGTCGTCAAAAATCCATCCCCAGCGGGTTATACAGTCTGGTTGCAGTCTGCTGAGCGTGTGGGCGAAGCAGCGCGGACGGCTTAGACCTCTAGCTGTAGTGTAATAGAGCTGGTTAACCCTATATTTACCTAACTTAGCGAAGGAATCCGGCTATAATGCTTGCGGCACACGGTTTTCCTTGGCCCCAATTCCTATGAATATACCGACCTTACGACCTACGACTCCGCTCACGGTTAATAGCATCACGAGTTGGGCACCCGAGGCCCCGGTTTTGCGGGTGATGATTTATGTGTGGCTAGTTTTTGGACTGGTGGTCTTGTATTCGGCATCATTGCCCCAGGGTCTGCGGGAGTTTAAGGACCCTACCCATTTTTTTATGTTGCAACTGCTCTGGGTCACGTTGGGGGTGGGCGTTTTTGAAACCGTTATCCGCACACCTTTGGTCTATTGGTGGCGAGGGAGTCCGTTTCTCTTTGGGACAGTTTTTTTGGCGGTCCTAGCGACCCAGTGGGTGGGGGTAGAACTCAATGGCGCGGACCGTTGGCTGGCTCTGGGTCCGGTCAGTCTTCAGCCCTCGGAATTCGCTAAACCGCTACTCGTTTTACAGACAGCCTGGGTAATTGACCGCTGGTCCCAACTCCGGCCTCCGGCCCAATTTTTTTGGGGACTGGCTCTGGTGGCAATGATTGGGGCGGTTTATACCCAACCCAGCTTGAGTATGGCTCTCTTAATGGCGGTGGTCCTCTGGTTGATGGCCTTTGCTGGGGGGTTCCCGTTGGTCTATTTGGTGGGAAGCGTGGGGGCAGCGGTGGCAGTGATTGCTCTCAAGGTAAGTACCACGGCTTACCAGATGAAGCGATTGACCTCCTACTTAGACCCTTTTGCGCCAAACCAGATCCAAGGGGCGGGCTATCAAGTGGTCCAGAGTCTCCTCGCTATTGGCTCAGGAGGTTGGTGGGGGGTGGGTTTTGGCTTATCGGCGCAGAAAGTTAGCTTTTTGCCCTATCCCTATTCAGATTTTATCTTTGCGGTTTTTGCTGAGGAATTTGGGCTGGTGGGCGTGGTGGGGTTCTTGGCATTTTTAACGGTGTTTGCTCTAGTCGGTCTGCGCTTAAGTACCCGGTTCTCGGCAGCCCGTCCGGTCCGGTTATTGGCTTTTGGTTGCACGATGATGCTGGTAGTCCAGAGTTTGATGCACATCGGGGTGGTGACGGGTCTCTTGCCCCCGACGGGAATGCCCCTGCCCTTAGTGAGCTATGGGGGGAGTGCGATTTGGGCGGCTCTGATTACCTGTGGCCTGTTGGTCCGGGCGGCTCGTGAAGCCGGGATGGTCCGTTTAGATGTAGCTCCGGTCCAGCGTGGACGATGAGAATTAGTTTTGCAGCGTTAATTGCTTGTGTAGGGGGCCAGTGGTCTGGAGGGGTGGCTCCCGGTGAACTGGTGGGGGTCAGTACCGATACGCGTACCCTCCAACCGGGCGAACTTTTTGTGCCCCTGATTGGCGAACGGTACGACGGTCATGATTATTTGGGTTTGGCCCTGGAGCGGGGAGCGGGCTGTGTCCTCTCGGCGCGGCCCACGGACCTGCCCCATCTGCGGGTGAGCGATACCCTCGGGGCTTATCAGCAGTTGGCCCGGTGGTGGCGGGAACATTTTCAAGGGCCCGTAATTGGGGTCACGGGTTCAGCGGGTAAGACGACAACTAAGGAACTGATTGCCCAGGTCCTCGGTCCCTTTATTCTCAAAACCCCTGCCAATGAGAACAACGACATCGGGGTGGCGCGGACCCTCCTCAGTCTAGAACCGACCCACCGAGCGGTGGTGGTGGAGATGGCAATGCGCGGGCCGGGGGAGATTTTGCGGCTGGCCCAGACGGCCCGTCCGACGGTCGGGGTGATTACTAATGTGGGCTTGGCCCATGTGGGGCGGTTGGGTTCTCCCCAGGCGATTGCGCGGGCGAAATGTGAACTACTCATCGGTCTGGAGCCTGACGGGATCGCGGTTCTTAATGGGGAGGATGAACTCCTGTTGCAAACTGCTGCTGAGGTCTGGTCCGGGAAAACCTTGACCTATGGCTTCACAGAAAATACCTACTTAGCTGGCGAACTCCACCACCGGGGACTGACCTTTACCCTACCGTTGCCCGGTCGCCATCAAGCTCTCAACTTCCTAGCGGCCCTGACGGTGGCGGAAGCTCTGGGGTACAAACTGGCGGACCTCTCCTCCTTGCCCGCGCTGGTCCTCCCCGGTGGACGTTTACGCATTCTGACCTTACCCCAGGGCATCACCTTAGTAGATGAGACCTACAATGCAGCACCAGAAGCGGTTCTGGCCTGTCTAGACTGGTTGGCTGAGTATCAAGGCGGTCGGCGGCTGGCGGTCTTGGGGATGATGGGGGAGTTGGGAGATTTTGCTTTACCTCTGCATCGGACAATGGGGGAGCGGGTGCGTGATTTACGGCTGGACGGGCTTTTTCTGTATGGTAATGGACCCGAAATCACCGCGCTTGCTCAAGCTGCCTACCCAGTACCGAGCCAGGTTCACGCTGAACTCGCTACTCTTGCTTATGCGATTACAAAAGACCTGCAACCAGACGACCGAGTTTTATTTAAAGCCTCCCGCGCTGTCGCCCTAGAACGAATTTTTCCATTATTGGCTAAGCTTCCATTACAAGAACTGGGTGCTGAGCGTGTTTAAACTTTGAGCCTTGACCCATTGGTAGAAATCCTCCAGCAAGATAGAAGGAGCGTGGAGAACCAGCCCGCTCTATTGAAGATAGGTCAGAACGGTGGGACAAGAGAGTTGGCAGTTGGCCTGTTGCCGCTAGCATAAAATCTGCTCCCACAGTTAGTAGGAGCAGGGCAAATGCCATCTCCAGGAGACGATCGAAGCTGTGCATCATCTAGACGGGGCGACGGCCCGTGATGAAGGTAAACGCAGCCAGAACTAAGGCACCAACAATCAAAAACCACGCCACACTTTTAAGAGCCGAGACGACACCGCCCAAACCCAAAAGTGCCGCAATAATCATCAAAACCACCACGGTCCACAGCAGACTCAGCATTGTTTTATCCTTGCGTTACATAACACAAAGATAGGACCTACCCTGATCCCCTACATCCTCCCTCCTACATAACCTCCTAGGTAGATTGGGGCAGAACTTCTATGTCCTTAGAGCAAGTAACTACTCATCTTTGAACGGTAGGTAGCCGCCCTGTCCATCATGGAGATGACAACGAGTGATGATGTGTTGCATTAAAGGCCAGGAAAATTCAGTCTCATGCATATAGCTGGCCCAATGTTCCTTGAGGGCATGATGGACAGGACGCAGGTTGTAGTGGGGAATGCCCGTACTGATGTGATGGGGGATATGGACATTGATGTCATGACACATAAACTCGACCCAGGCTGGGTAACGACAATGCACTGTCGAGAATAGCTGACCCACCACCGGGTTCCACTGTTCTTCTTGGTAAAAAGGAATCGGCTCCACCGTGTGGTGGACCAGCGTGAAGGTACTCATCCAGAAGTGATAGACCAAAAAAGGCATCAACCATAGGTTCAAGACCGCCCAAGCTCCTCCAAACCACCACAGTAACGGGAAAAAAACCATAGCAAAGGCAACCACGACGCCGACGGAAAACTGCATATCCTGCCGGTCCCGGCCTTCTTTGTAAAGTCCTGGCGAAAAGTGTAAAGCAATCCAATGTCCAATTGAGGCCGTCCACCAACCCCAGGTACGGGCGGTGCGATAAAAAATTTGATACCAGCGTGGGGCCTGTTGAAATTCCTCAACGGAAAGGGGCGTCCAGGCGTTATCCCAGGCGAGGTTGTTGGTGTAACGGTGGTGCTGGTCGTGCTTAATGCGCCAACTGTGGAACGGGTACAAAATCGGCAACAGGACTAAGTGACCGATGAAATCATTGACCCGGCGACTATCGGCAAAGGAGCGGTGGGCACAGTCATGGGCAATCACAAAAAAACCCGTCAGAGCCGTCCCCGTAAAAAGCCAAAGCACCGGGAACAACCAACCCCAAGGATTAAGAACGAGACTGGCATACCCCACTGCCACCAAGAAGATATTTGTGACCAAACTGAACATCGCCTTACGCGGGTTCTTCTGAAAATACTGCTTCGGGATTGTCCGCAGTATGTCTTGGAGCGTTGCTGTCCGCTGGAGTTCTTCGACACGCGGATCGGGACGGGCAACGTCAAACGCAAAAACCATGTTCACTCCCTCTTGCACCATAAAACTTCACAAAACCCCAGACTTTACCCAGGTTAACAGCAAGACTTCAATACAGTTCAGCCCGTCCGGTATTTTTGAGCCAGTTCTGGGCCTCAATATAGTTGTTGGGAGCGATGCGGACGGCCTTGATCCACATCTGGGCCGCTTGGTCATACCAGGGTTCTGCCTCGTCCTCCTTGCTTTCTTCATCCAGCTTACGGGCGAACTCGTAATAGATAACCGCACAGTTATTCATGGCGGAGATATTGCGTGGATTGACCTCTAGGCACTGGTTGTAGTATTCGAGGGCCTGTTCGAGTTCGCCGTTGGCCTGCTTGATGAGACCGATGTTGTACATGATATAGGAACGGTCAATCGGGTTCTCTTCGAGCTTGAGGGATTCCTCATAATTCTCTAGGGCCTCCGCGTAGTCCCCGTCGCCCTGGGCTGACATGCCATCACGGTAGTAGGCAAAGGCCTCGCGCTCCTGTTCCTTAACGGGCATCATTTTCAGGATCATGTCCGCCATGACGGTGAAGGATTTGTCAATGAAGTTGTCATTACGTTGACTACGTGGCACAGCCCGACTCCAACATTTTTCTAAGTTTGGCACTTCTGCCGCCAAAAAGGTAGCATCAGGGACCAAGCTCAGCCGTGGACCTCAACACAGTCAGGGCTTACCTAAGAGCCATCGGCCTAGCAGGGTGCTTCAGTTGCTGCATCAACTACCCACAGCATAGCCCCTGCTTGACTTGATAGATGGTTTGGCCTGTGCGATGGGCGACCTCTTTAAGCCCTACATAATAGGCCAACTATAGCAAACCTAATTGAGAGCAAAAAGATTCCTGTACTCATCTAGCTTCGCAAAGCTGAATTCACCCATAGTCGCTCCTAACTCAAAAACACCCTTGACCATCTTGAAAGATTTGCACAAATGCCAGCAATCTCGCCATAGATGCTTGGCGGCTAACCAAACCTATTCTGTCGGGTTTTCTTCGGGCGCATACGACGCTAACTGGATACACGCTACTCGCCAATCTTTTTGCTCTAAATCTTTACTTAACTCATCTAAGTAGGCGCGGCATACGGCGGCTCTATGCTAGGATGCTCCATCCCAAATTAACTTTATCTTTTTTCCAGCATACACCTCCCTCACATGCTTGATGAGCTCAAGCACAGCTTCCGTGTTTGCAGGATCAAACGCTTTAATCACAATATTTCCTGTCACCACATCTAAGCATCCAAAATAGGTTTGTTTGTCATTTTCATTCTTGATGCTTACAGTCGCTCGCTCGTTTAGGGGAGCCCAAGCATGCCCTTGAACATCTTTATGATGCAGAGGGCATTCATCTAAAAGCACTACAGTATCACCATGCTGGACTTCGGCTGCCCATACCTTACCTCGTGCTTCTAGCTCTTTTTTTTTGCTTCTACTGCGTCAGGATCTTTTTTGGGATTTGAACGTTGCACTTTTTTCAAAGAAAGTCCTGATTCATGGAAAAAATCATAATAGCTTTGCTGGGAAGTATATTCAATGTCAAACTGTTCAAGCAGATAACACACCAATTCATTTAAATTCCAAGAATTTTTTTCTTGAAGCCATGAAATCACTTGACTGCGTTGCTCTGGGGATAAAATGGTTTTGGGCCTTCCTATCCCAAATTAAGCCCGGTCATGCCCGCTTGCTGATACACACCTTTCCACTTGCTTACAAAGGGGGCAGAAACCTGTAAAGTCTCGGAGATAATTGCTAAAGGATAACATGGCAAGCTCATTTTGACGGTCAAAGTGTGCTTCAAAACCCGTGGGTCCGGGTTGCTATCAATTAAGGAAATGAGCTCTTCCATGATCCCGCCAAGTATCTTACCAACCCAATTTATACTAATTGGCTCTTCCATATAAGTGGTGAACAGCTAAATTTAATTCGAGAAAGCTGCTAACAGCCTATGGCGCATATTGGTAAATAATCTGAAACCATATGCTTGCCTCTTTAATAGTTTTATTCTTGTATTTA
>Ga0163154_10002639_pt1 | contig 25964 bp, 26 predicted proteins | sample OliLakLV19MP9P1_FD_148649 | JGI IMG/M metagenome (GOLD analysis project Ga0163154, IMG submission 148649) | Freshwater microbial mat bacterial communities from Lake Vanda, McMurdo Dry Valleys, Antarctica - Oligotrophic Lake LV.19.MP9.P1 | ecosystem: Environmental > Aquatic > Freshwater > Lake >... | reverse complement strand
GTGAAGAGCAGGAAAAATTTGCACCGGTTTGCCCGGATTTTGTTATTGAATTGAAATCACCTTCTGATTCGCTTTTGCAATTGAAAGCTAAAATGGAAAAGTGGATTGAGAATGGTTGTCAATTGGTTGGTTGATCGATCCACAGGCCGAAAAAGTCTATGTGTATAAACCCAATATTACCGTCAGCACAATTTCAGGCTTTGATAACGAGATTAAAGGCGATGATTTGCTGCCTGGTTTTAAATTGTCTTTAGCACGATTAAGATAATCTAGTGGCTGGCCTCTCCTTTGATGTACTGCGCGTTGGCAAAAAATATCGCCTCGTAAATTTGGGCGACAAATATGAATTTGAAATTGAACGCATTTTAATCAATGGCGATTTCAAAGTAAAAGACCTGCACACACTTGAACGCTATCTCCTAAAAGACACCATCACGTTTGGAAAAGGAAAGGATTTTGAGATTAGAGAACTGTAAAATTATTTCAGTTTACCCTTATACGTTTTCTTAAACAACTCATATCGAGGCAAGGAAACCCCACGCACATAACTTTGATTGGGGTTGTGTTCAATGTAATCCTGATGATAGCCTTCAGCTCGAGTGAACCCCGTTATTTTTTTTATTTCAGAGACAATCGGATTTTTATATAGCCCGGATTTTTTAAAATCAGCCAACGAATTTTCAGCAATTACTTTCTCTTCGGTTGTCAGGTAAAATAAAATCGAGCGATAAGACGACCCCTGATCAGGTCCCTGACGGTCTTTTGTGGTTGGATCATGCGAAGTGAAAAATACTTTCGTTAACTCTTCATAGCTAATCACTTTTGGATCATAGTAAACCAAAACAGTCTCGGCATGGCCAGTCGTTTCGGTGTTTACAATTTCATAGGTGGGGTTTTTAGTTGTGCCGCCTGCATAACCCGACACTGCCGAATCAACACCAACCACTGCTTCAAAAATATGTTCCGAACACCAGAAGCAACCTTCTGCAAATGCTGCAATGGCTTTGCCTGCTGGAGCTTTAAGAACAACAGGCCTAACATCAGAGTCCTGAGCTTTCTTTTGTCCATCGCAAGAGATCAAAGCAAATTGAAGTAATGCGAGTGCGGCTATCTTTATCACTTTCATAATTACTTAAATTAACACTTATAACGAAGTAATTGTTCAACCCGATGTCAAAAATCTGACAATCTCCATTCCTGTCGTGCACAAGACATACCAACTTGTATCTCTAAGCGCAGCGAACTTTTAAATTCTGATTATGATTTGAGGTATATAACTTCTAAAACCTCATTTATGAAAAACAAATTAATCATTGTGCTTGCTCTAATCTTGTTGTCGTCTTTGGCTGTTTTCAGCCAAGATAAGGTAAAGACTATCACGCTTACACAAACACCGGGAAAGTTTGAAGGCAGAGAAGTCAAGTTAAAACCCGGAAGCTACCAATTTGAAGTCGTGAACAAAGGCGTTGACCACGAAGTGGCCTTCTTTTTGCAAAAAGAATCAGATAAGGAGAATAAAGAATTCTCTTCCGCTTTAAAGGATTCCGGTTTACCCAAGCTGTTAAAGAATGGCGAAAGTGCAAAAACAGGAGTGGTGGAATTATCAAAAGGGAAATATGTGTACAGCTGTCCGCTAAATCCCACTCCACATTATACAATCATTGTTGAATAATATTTTTGTGATTGATCAGGAGCCAGTAACAGTTTGCTGGCTCCTGAATCATGTTTTGTCAGGCAAGGACATGCTTGCTAGATTATTTTTACGTTATTGAGTTAAACTTTTAATAGTAATGCGAAAATTCTTTTTGGGTTATATTTTTATCGTAAACCACGGCAATCGCACACCAAAACACTCAGGTCTTTAAATAATGCGGGGGTTCTAAATAATACCAATTTTTTTGCCAATTTGGTGGTAAAATCAAGTGAGTCGCGACTATGAAAAATCAATTGGAAACTGGTCTGTTAAAAAACCTGGACGAATGGGAAGAAGATTTATTAAGAAGGTATCCAGACCCGGAGTCTATTGCGAAGGGAAAAACCACTGAAGAGTATAGAAACTACGATACTCCTGAACGGGATGCAAACATATGTTTAGAGTAACGCAAGGCTTTGCGATTTACTCCATCATTATACTTGGAATATTAATAGCTCTATATATAGTTTTTTGGTAATAAGAATTTATGATACGCACACTTTCCATTGTTATACTACTGCTCACTTCCTTGTCAGGCTTCGGCCAGCAAAGCTCCGTATCAATTTTTGCGCACAACGATTACGAAAAACCAACACCTCTGTTAGTGGCGTACAATGCACAAGCGGGTTTTATTGAAGCCGATATTCTCTTATATGGCTACGATCTTTTAGTTGCTCATGAAATCAAAGAAATTCAAAAAGATAAAACACTTGATGCCCTTTACTTAGCACCCCTTGATCGACTCATTAAAAAAAATGGCGGCTCCGCCTACGCGGACAAAGAGAAATCACTAACATTAATGATCGATTTAAAAACAGAAAGCTTCGCAACTTTGAATGCGCTAGTAGCTAAGTTGAAAAAATATCCCGACCTCATCGGTTGTAGAACTTTGATTATAACCGTTAGCGGGAATATGCCGATCCCAGCGGTTTGGAAAAAATTTCCGGATTTTATTCACTTTGATGGCCAGCCTGGTATTGCCTATACAACAGATCAGCAAAAGCGAATTAGGTTAGTAAGTGCGAGTTTCCTGAGTTATTCAAAATGGAATGGTAAAGATGAGTTGAGAAAATCAGAGCTGGAAAAAATTATTACCGTTATCGAAGCCGCGCATGCAATCAACAAGCCTTTTCGGTTTTGGGCCATTCCCGATTTTCCTGAATCGTGGACGAAGTTAATGGAGCTTGGTGTAGATGTTATCAATACCGATGATGTGGTTGGACTAGCTACATTTCTAAAAGAAAGCAAGTTGAAATAGGTTTACTTGAAGTCCTGGTCAGGCGCCAACATTAACTAGGTGTGATTTTCAGAGCCCAAGAATTCTGTCTATATTTCTTTAGTTTCTAACTATGAAAATCCTACTCACATTCTTGTTGGGCTGTTGGGTTATCCTTTTTTCAGGTTGTGAAGGAAACGATACACCTGTAAAGATTACACCTAGCAACCTAGAGGTAGTAACAACCATTTCCACCAATGGTTCAGGCTTAGTGTCTTTTCTTGCCACTGCCAACAATGTATTGAATTTTAAGTTTTATTATGGAGAGGGGCTAGACGAACCTATCCTTGTAACTGCGGATGGCGTCACCGCTCATACCTATGTTTCTTCAGGAACCTACGAAGTAAAAGTGGTGGCCTACTCGGTGGACGGCCTTTTCGTAGACAAAACCTTAAGCGTTACCCTTCAGGTCAAGGAACTTCCGATTCCAACCGCTGGGTACACGTCACCTATGACCTATTCAGGAATGACTCTTGTCTGGCAAGATGAATTTACTGGCGACCATCTCAACACATCAGACTGGAATTATGAAACTGGCCCCTTCAATAATGAGCTGCAATATTACAAGCAGGGGAACACAACGGTGCAGGATGGCTATTTAATAATCAAGGCGAAAGTAGAAAAGGCAGAAGGCAAAATATATACTTCTTCCCGCCTGACAACCGAAAATAAAAAATCATTTCAGTATGGGCGCGTTGATATACGTGCGCTGGCACCCAAAGGTCAGGGACTTTTTCCCGCACTCTGGATGTTGGGTTCTTCATTCTCTGTTGTAAGTTGGCCCAAGTGCGGTGAGATTGATATTATGGAAACTATTGGTGGTGGTGGAAGAGACAGTGTGGTGTATGGCACTGCCCACTGGGACAGCCTCGGGCATGTTTCTTACGGAGGTCATAAAGGTTTGAATAACGGTCAGTTATTAGGTGATCAATTTCATGTGTACTCCATTGTATGGACACCCACCACGATCAAGTGGTACCTGGATAATGGGCAATACCACATTATCGATATCACCCCAGTTGGACTAAACGAATTTAAAAAGAAATTCTTTTTCATCTTCAACGTAGCGGTAGGTGGCGAATGGGCTGGTGCTCCTAATGCTTCCACGGTTTTTCCTCAACGAATGGTTGTGGATTATGTAAGGGTGTTTCAGTGAGAGGATCTGTATTTTTTCACCAAATGCTCGTAAACTTGATGTCCTGATATTCCTTCCTGATAACTTCCAAGCCATTTGATTCGCTATTGAGTTCTCTTAAATCTCGAAAGGTGGCAACACATTTTGTAATCGTTGATAAGAAAAGTTGCTTTCTGTTGATTTTAATTTGTACTGCTGCAAACACAATCGTTAATGCAGTTATTGTCGAAAGTACCAAATTCACAATGCCTATTGTTTCCATACTAAAACATTAATACTTCAAAAATTCTATCGACTATTTATAGTCAACTGCTCGGTGAAGATACTTTAGGCACCTCGCTTCATCTCTGCAATCCATTTTCTCACCAACTCAACTCCTTCCGCATGCGTTATTGATCGGCCTAACTCCGGCATCATAATTCCCGGATGTACCGACTCAATGCGAAACTGCAAAATGGATTTATTAGGGTTACCGGGAACAATGTCATACTGTAAACCACCCGAACCTTTACCCGCGGCAACCGGGGCTTTGCCCACACCTAACTTGGAAAGATTAGTTTCGCTTGCCAATAAATGCAGGCCACTGTTTTTGGCAGAACCATCGGCACGGTGGCAATGTGCACAATTAATTTCCAACCACGCCCGCGCTCGCAAGTCTAGCGCAGCAGTAGTATCCTCGTAATTAACTAGGGCTGCTACTTCAGTTATATTGGGCAAGTCGGTCAGCACGCCATTTTCTTGCCAGGCAATCAATTGATTTTTGGTTTGCAAAAATTCGTGTGCGCCATTAAGCTGTCGCGCAGTTGGTCCGATTGGCATTAACTTATCTCCACGCAAGTGGCAGCCCTTGCATTGGTTTACATTGGGGATAGAATAATTAATTTGTTTACTGGTTCCATCATAATGCGCCCACGACACGGCAACAGTTTTCCCGGCAACGGAAAGAAAAGCTTCCGATTGTTTATCATTCCATATATAAGGCAGTGCTTTCCAGATGTTGGCTTCTTTAATTAACAAACGGGTTTCTAAAATTCTTATCTCAGCTTTTGGTTTTCTAAAATCAGCCGGGTAATAAAAATTTTTAATCAACACTGTGCCTTCAGGAAATTCAAAGATATCATCATTAGAAAAGATTGTTTTGCTGCCTTTAGGAATTTTTACAAATCGCTTTTTAAACGCATAATCAGAAAACAATGCTGAGTTCAATGCGTAAGGAATTACCTCCTCCGCTGGAGCAAGCTCTTTGAGCGCACCTACAAAAAATCCATACTCCGACAATTTTTCTTTACCCAATCCTGAAAGGTCAACGGTAACTTCTGCTTCAGGGAGAACAATAATCTCTTGTTTTTTGCTTTGACAAGAAACCAATACAATCCAGAATACACTCAAAAAAATCAGGTTTCGAAAATAAGCGTCAGAGCGCTGAGAGTTTGACTTCAAGAGAGGTAAGCGGTTAGACGCCTTACTGATTAGATAAAAGTATTTCATGTTACAAAATTACTCCCACGCATTTGAACTGCTCAGCTCCTTTCGTCAGGTTTTTAAAATCGTGCGCAGCATCTAAGTTCAACACGGTAATATCACCGATTTCTTGAACACAAAATTCAGGATTGGCCCGCTGTGGATCGGCAATGCCATCATACACAATGTCGGGTGGGCTCATAAATGACTTCATTAAAAACAACTTACCAATATCCTGACCCACCGCTGGGAACCAATGACTATTTTCATAGGTGTTGTTGTGAATATAAATCTGATAGGGATACGGATTGTAAAGCGAATCCAACGTGTAGTTATTGTTTACGGTTTGTACTCCCCCAATCGAACTCTCTTGTTCTACTTCGCCCTCATTTAGCGCAGCCACTAAATCGTAACTAATTACACCAATACCTACTGTTTTATTATTAAGAATTTTATTGCCTGTCAGTTCCAATTGATGCGTTGCTAAAATCATCACACCTGTGCCCGGTGGAATGCTCGCGACAATATTTCCTTTTGCTGCAAAGTTTTCATGATTGTTATCATGCACATGATTACTATACACTTTGGTGGTATGACCGTACTGTGTTAAACCGGGTAAATCAAAAATGAGAATACCTCCGGTATTATCGTAGGCTTCGTTTCCATAAATTTCAACCCAGCGCGAGTTTTCACTTTCAATGCCGGCTACATTCCAATACGCTTTGCTGTTTCTGATAATAACTGAATCGGATTGACCAACATAGATGCCTGCATCGGAGGAACCCATGGCAATACATTCTAACTGAATCGGATTGACCAACATAGATGCCTGCATCGGAGGAACCCATGGCAATACATTCCTCAATCAATACCTCTTTACATAGCACCGGGTAAAGAGCATACGCACCATTTTCTGTTTTGGGACGCTCGGCCCAGACCGAACGAATTCGCCTGAAAGTAATTCCGTTTGTATCACTTACTTTTAAATTGTCACCTTTTGCATCTTCTATTGAGAAGTCTTCCAAGGTAATGTTGCGTCCGTTGCTGATCAACAGACCTTGAGCCCCTTCCGTTTGGTTTTTAAATGACAGTATCGTTTTGTCCATTCCTTTGCCGCGAATAATCACGTTGGCTTTCCCATCCATAGCCAGGCTTTTGGTAAACATGAAGTTTCCTTCCGGCAGATTGAGCGTGTCACCCTCCTTTATAGTGATTAACTGAGTCTGCAAACGTTGCTCAATGCTTTGCCAAACCCGAGGTTCTGTTTTCTGCGTGCATCCTATAGTAGTAAATAGAATAATGAGGCCTGATAGGTATTTCATGGGGGTAGGCTTTATATTTTAAAGGTATAATTATTTGGAGAAATTTCAGCGCTTATATAAAGAGTTCATGCAGCCGTTTTGTTAGACGTTGGCAAAGTAAGTTCTTCAAATCAACCCGTAGCCGAGCTCTAATATGGAACATCGTGTTAAATGAAAATATTTGATTTTTAATTAAGTTTACTTATAATTCACCTATAAATTCTAATGCATAGATCACTTTCATTCGCAGCTTCCCTAGCATTCATAATTTTGGTGTCGTGCAATCGTGAACCACAGGCCCCTACAGATTTTAAAATCGAGGCGGGCTTCAATCTACAATTGGTTGCTCAGGAACCTCTCATCAAAGATCCGGTGGATTTTGAATTTAATGAAAATGGTGAAGCCATGGTGCTGGAAATGCCCGGCTATCCGTTTGAAGACAAGCAAAGTCGGATTGTACTGTTAAAAGATAAAAACAAGGATGGTGTGTATGGAGATATGAGTTTATTTGCTGACAATCTTCGCCTTGCTTCGTCTTTTCTTCCCTACAAAAAGGGTGTGCTGGTAGCCGCACCACCCTACCTGCTTTATGTGAAAGATCTGGATGCGGATAATAAAGCGGATGCTATTGATACGCTAATGGGTGGGTTTTCCACAGGTAATCTTCAGCATAATTATAACGGACTTACCTATGGCTTGGACAATTGGATTTATGCAGCCAATGGCGGTAACGATGGCGATCCATATTGGTGGAGTGACACTGCAAGTCGAATGAATTTACGGGGTCAGGATTTTCGATTTAATCTTGAAACCAGAAAGTTGGAGCGATTAGGCGAATCTTCCGGTGGATTTGGATTAGGTATGGATGAGTGGGGCCGCCTTTATGAAACACATAACCTCACCCATATTTCGCATCTTGTCTTTCCTGATCGTTACCTGAAGGATAAACGAATTTTGCAGGAACGCACACTCGAAAATATTTCAGATCATGACGAGAATGGCCTTGCACGGATTTATCCAATAGGTGAACAGGAATCGCGGGTTAACCACCCGGAACAGTCAGGCTATTTTTCAGGGTCCTGCGGCATTATGTACTATGGAGGCGAAGCTCTGGGTGATGACTACAACCAAACCGTGTGGGTAGCCGATGTAGTGCTAAATCTGATTCATGTCGATAAACTTTCTGTCAGCGGATCCTCTTTCAAGGCGAATCGCATGGTTGAGAAGCGTGAGTTTCTCGTCAGCACCGATCGTTCATTCCGCCCAGTGAATATGACCGTGGGCCCTGACGGTGCAATGTATGTAGTGGATATGTACCGTAAAGTAATAGAACATCCGGAGTGGATACCCGATGAAATTGAAAAGACGTTGGATCTTGAATCCGGCAAGGACAAAGGCAGGATTTATAAAATCACTAAGGCAGGCACAAAAAATTCATTCGACCTTAGCCAACTAAAAAGTTCAGCGGGATTGATTGCTTCTTTACAGCACTCCAATCAATGGATTCGTAAAACGGCTCATCGATTGCTTATGGCTGCAGAAGTAGAGGAATCAGATTTTGTTGCGCTCGCACAATTACTTTCTTCTGAAAATGAATGGAACCGTTTGCATGCTATGTGGATTTTGAGTGTGCGGGAAAAGTTGAGCGCTTCTCAATTGTTTCTTTTATTGGCAGATCGATCTTCTGGTGTGCGCGAAAACGCCTTAGTGGTAGCTGAAAAAATAATTAACGCTGATAATGATGTACTTAATCGATGTAAAGATTTATTGAATGATCCAGATAAACGTGTGCGCATGCAGGCAGCCCTTACGCTGAGTACGCTCAATTCAGAAAGCGTTAAGCGGCATAAAGATGACTTATTAAAATTGTTGACCGATGCCGCTAACACGGAGTTTGACGATTGGAACGTGGCAGCCATCACGCTGGCAGCACAGCAGTCGGCCGCTGAGTTGTTTTCACATCTTGTAAGCAACAACAATGTTAATCCCCGGATGCTAAGCTCTTTAGCGCTGGTGTGCAGCAACACGGAGCAGGATATGAAAATAATATTAGAATCGCTGTCTTCCTCAACATTGAATTCAGATATAATCCAAGAGGTGATTCATCAACTAACTCAGGGCAGCGTTCTTTTTTCGGGTAAGTTGCTGGTTCCCTTTATTCAAAAGCTGGAAAAGTCTTCTGACAAAGGGTTGGTGCCGGAACTCGCTGCACTTCGCAATCGCTTAAAACTTTCACCTTCACCTGAATTTTTGAAATATAGTCGTGAAGCATTACTACAGCTTTTGAATCATAATTTGCCAGATAGCATCCGGTTGCAACAAATGGCGCTGATCGAGTTATTGCCCTACAAGGATAAAGCAGAGGTGCTATATCTGTGCCTACAAAATACCGAACCATTAAAATTGCAGGAAGATGCCTTGCGGCAATTATTTAAATTTCGTGAACCCGAAATTGGCTGGCGCGTAGTTAAGCTATGGAAAGAATTGGGGCCACAAACGCGCAGGTATGCAAGCGACCTTCTGTTATATATCGAAACAAATCATAGCGCTTTACTTACTGGTTTAGAACAAGGAACCATTAACGTTGGTGAAATGAACTTTGACCTGGAGCGCAGACGCACGTTATTGTGGTGGACAGATAATGAAGATACAAAGAAGCGTGCTGAAAAATTATTTTCTGATGCCGGTGTTACTAACCGTAAGGATGCAATTGAAAAAATGAAACCAGCCTTGTTGCTACCCGGCTCTGCGGTGAATGGAGAAAAGGTTTTTGAATCCATTTGCAGCAATTGCCATGTCTATGGTGCAAATGGCAAGGAAGTAGGGCCGGTACTCACAGAAATAAATCGTAAGAGCAAGGAGTCCAACCTGCATGACATTCTTGATCCGAATGCCGCAGTAGACACCAAATATATCAACCATCGGCTAATGACAAAGACTGATGAGTTACATATGGGTATTGTGGAGGCAGAAACAGATCGGTATATCACACTCAAGAAAATTGGTGGCGCAAAGGTTACGGTGGCGAAATCGGATATAAAAACATTTACTTCTATGGGCACCTCGCTAATGATGGAAGGTCTTGAAAATAGTATGACACATCAGGAGATGGCCGACTTACTAGCATTTTTACAAAACACAAAATAACTATGAAAAATCGATTACTTTTTGCTATGGCTAATGCATTGCTTATTGCATCCTGCAACTTTACTACTCAAGAATTACCAAAATCAGAAATAATTTTAGATGCTGGTAGCCAAATTCAAACGGTTAAAGAATTGGTGGGAAAAACGGTTGCCTACCAGTATGGAGAAAGCATTTATCACGTGACATTCGACACTGATTCAACCATGCATTGGGAAGCTATGGCGGGTGATGAAAAAGGTGCCCTGGAGCACGAAACGTATGTGGCAGAATTTTTTGAACCCGGTAAATTTTTCATTTCCTGGGGCGAAGCCAACGGAATTAATGTAAGCCAAGTACTAGATTTTAAAAAGGGGAACGTTTACAATCACCTTGTCAGAGATCGGAAGACTAGCCGAGGCGATGGTCAAATCAAAATAATTGAATAATTCTAAATAGTGATTTTTCCGAACAATATCCTGTTATTAGTGTTCGCAATTAGCTTTCTTACGACATGCAACCAGCAAATAGAACTTAGGGGTCTTACACTTTAAAGGTGTAGGAAATCTGTTTTATTTTCAGCTTAGGCCGCTATGTTGAAGCCACTATATTATTTTTTATGAAGCTCCTCTTATCATTGCTTGTTATCTTGTTAAGCATCTCCGCACTCGCACAGGATGCCGACTTACCTACCGATTTTCTTTCTAAAGAGTTTCATAAAGACCGCAGAGAGAAGCTTAGGGCTAATCTTCCTGCTGCCAGCTACAACGAAATTTTATTTGTGCAACCACGCAATGCGATGCGCGAAATGTGGACTGGCCGGAGGTTAGGCGAAAAAGGAACAAAAGATCTGTTAGGGTTTGAGCAAGCATTCAATAACAGCGAGTTCAAACGCTATAATGTTGACTTCTCAAAGTTTGATAAGATTCTGTTTTTCGATTTTCATAATGACGTGCGCGATAATCCGAAAGACTCCTCTGACTTATATGATTTAATAGCTCAATTCAAAGCCAAGGTTAAGTACCCAGAAAAGAATGCCACCTCATTGGCTGTTGAGCCCACAAAAAATAATCTCGATATGAAAGGCCTTGCCGATCAAATGGCTAAACTACGAGGCATAAAAACAAAAGATGAAATTGAGTTGGTTCGCAAGGCAGTTGTAATTTCTTGTTTGGGCCAGGTAGAAGTAATGAAGGCTATTAAGCCTGGCATGTCGGAACGGGAGATTCAGGGCATTCATGAGTTCGTTTATAAAAAATACCAAGCTGAAGATTTGGGCTATCCATCTATCGTAGGTGCCGGTCACAATGGTTGTATTTTACATTACATCGATAATTATAAGCCTAGTGTTTCGTCTAAAGAATTAATCTTGATGGATTTGGGTGCAGAATTTCATGGCTATAGTGCAGACATTACTCGCACTATTCCCGTAAACGGAAAATTTTCTGCGGAGCAAAAACTGATTTATGAACTTGTTCTCTATGCACAGGAAGAAGCAATGAAAATTGCAAAGCCCGGAACTACGCGTCAGGCTTTAACCGACACTTGCAAAGCAGTTGTCAACCGAGGATTGATAAAATTAGGTATTATTAAACCTGATGAGAAGCATCTCTACTTTCCGCATGGTGTAAGTCACCATATTGGGTTGGATGTGCATGATCGTGGCGGTCTAATCCTAGAAGAGAACAATACTGTGACCATCGAGCCCGGCATTTATATTCCCGACAACTCTGCTTGCGATAAAAAATGGTGGGGTATTGCCGTGCGCATTGAAGATGACTATTTAATTACCAAAGATGGGTACGATCATCTCTCTAAAATTGCACCACGCGCAGTGAAAGAAATTGAAGACATGATGAAGCAACCTTCGGTTTTTGATAATTTCAATTTGCCTGATCTTGATAAAGTGAATTCAAAACCTAAGGGTGGTAATTGATAGTCTATTCTATGATCACCAAAGCAACACTCGAAGACGTACTTGAATTAGATAAGCTTGTAAACTCAGCGTATCGTGGAGATTCATCGCGGCAAGGCTGGACTACCGAAGCTGATCTTTTAGACGGCACGCGAACGGATGCAGAAGGCATAGCCGAGTTAATCGAGACGCCTGGCACGTTGCTTTTAAAATATGTTGAAGCTGCAAAAATTCTGGGCTGTGTCGAGTTGAAAAATGAAAATGGAAAGCTTTATCTCGGCATGCTGACAGTGCAGCCCAACTTGCAAGGCAAAGGCATTGGTAAAAAATTACTTTTTGAAGCCGAGGCAGAAGCAAGAAATCAAAATTGCTCTTCCATCTTTATGACTGTTATTTCTGCGCGAAAAGAATTAATTGAGTGGTACGTTCGTCATGGTTACACAATGACAGGAGAACGCAAACCTTTTTCATTCACTGATCCACGATTTGGCCAGCCAAAAATGAAACTGGAGTTTGTCGTGCTTGAAAAGAAAGTATAGTCACCTAAACGACCTTCTTCCTGATCAACTTTGCATAGGTGCGACTTACCGGAAAACTTTTTCCATTTTGCATTTTCACAACCATACCGCCATTAAAATGGCGTTCAATTTCCTTTAAGGAATTAACATTAATGATGGTTGATCGATGTACCCGGATGAAGGTATCCGGATTCATAAGTTCTTCCAGCTTACCAATACCACTCGAACTTACAAATTGATCAGTTTTTGTAGAAATCACTGTATAGTCACCGGATGCTTCCAAATAAGTAATGTCCTCCACCGGAAGGTTAAAAAGCTTCTCAGACTTCTGAACAAAAATATGTGAGTCGTATGAGATTCTCGGATTAACAACCCGAAGACTATCAAGCAACCCCTCGATGTTGCCTGTCTCCATCTTCTTCCTTTTAAGCGCGCGGTCAACGGCTAATCTAAACCGTTCCTGATCAAGTGGCTTTAGCACATAATCAACTGCATTTCTTTCGAACGCTTTTATTGCATATTGATCATAAGCAGTTGTAAAGATTACATACGGTTCGTGCTCAATTTCATCCAGCACGTCAAAGCCATTCATGCCAGGCATTTGCACATCCAGAAAAATAAGATCCGGTGTTAATTTATTGATTTGCTCCACGGCCTCTTTGCCTTTGCTGCATTCGCCAATTATTTCAATTTGAGGAAATGATTCTAAAAATTCTCGCAATAAATCGCGCGCTAACTTCTCATCGTCAATAATTAAGCAAGTAGTATTCATAGTAATTGGTTTTCTAAAATAGGTTCTTTAATTTTTTCGTTCAAAATATTTTTATCCTCAAGGAAGAAGCTAACCGAATAACCATGCTCGGAAGCTAATACACGCAAGTGTGATTGCACGCCAAAATAACTTTTTAACCTCAAATCAGTATTCATCATCCCAACCCCACTTGAACTTCCATCCATAACCTTCACAGCCTTTGACCCTAATCCGTCATCTTTCACTTCAAAAAATATTACTCCCCCAGAGCGCTTTACGGTAAGTGATATCGTACCTCCTTCTTCTTTCGGAGCAATTCCATACTTCACTGAGTTTTCAACTAAGGGTTGCAAAATCATGGGCGGAATATTTATTCCTAAGCAAGTTGAATCCACATGTTTCTCAAACTTGAGACGATCGCCAAACCTAACTTGCTGAATGCGAATGTAATTTTCAATGAATTCAATTTCGTGAACAAGCTTTACCATTTCACCATTGTGCGAATCAAGTGCATACCTGAAAATATCTGAAAGTTGACTAATTACTTTTCGCGCCTTCTCTTTGCTGGAATTAACTAACGTGCTAATCGAATTTAACGTGTTAAAGAGAAAGTGGGGATTGATTTGCGATTTTAATAACGAAATCTGCATCTCTTTATTTCTTATTGCCAGCTCACTCTTTTCTTGTTCCTGCTTTTGTAGTCCTTGAAAATATCGTATTACATAATAAACGCCCACTGTAATAATATATTGATCGTGAATGCGAAGGGCATCCCAACTGCTTAGCATGCTGAGCATATATTCCTCCCAATGCTCCAAATAGATAAATCCCTCGAGGTAATCTGTAAAGTAATACGATAGTGTGCCCATCACCAAAAAGAAAACAATGATACCAAACACATGACCCGTTATTTGCCATGCCGCTGGAAACCTAAAAAGCCAGTGTGACCATAAAAAAATCAGTAAGATAAAAACACATAATGCTTCGAGCAGAAAGAGATTAGTCCACAATACATAGTATTCTGGCGTTATAAATTTCCATTCTAAAACAGCACTGATCGTAAAATTAATTGCATACCAAAGGCAAATGAAAAGATAGGCTCTTTTCCAGATCCTCGGTATGGCGTCCAGCCACTTCATAGTTAGGAAGATTATCCTATAAAATTAAACATTCGAAGTGAAAGCCGACTAATGTAATATTAAAGCGACTAATGGCGTTCTATTCCTGTTTACTTACATTGGTGAAACCTTATCAATACTGCACATTTAAACCTATATTGAGTAGAAAAGGAGTTTTCTTTACATGAGGTATCTATTTTCACTATTCTTCCTTTTAATGTTTTCGCTTGCATCGCAGGCTCAAAAAATTACTATTTCAGGTAAGGCTGTTGATAACGAAACCAAAGAGCCTCTGCCCTTTGCAACTATTGGCATAAAAGGCAAATCTATAGGCACTATTACGAACCTTCAAGGCGAGTTTGATTTTCATATCCTGCCCGAATTTCAAAATGACTTGTTTACCATAAACATGCTGGGGTATCAAACCTATGAAGCTCCGGTATGGACGTTATTGGGAACTCTTTCTCTGGTAATCGAGGTCAAAAAATCTACTTTGGTATTGGACGAAGTACTGATTTCGGATTCACTTAACGGTGGAGAAATTTCACTTAACGGTGGAGAAATACTTCAGATTGCTATTTCGCGAATTGAACAAAACTATCCCATGCAACCCTACCTCATGGATGGTTTCTATAGAGATATCAAAAAAGTGGGCGGAACGTATGTATCTCTATTAGAGGCTGCCGTAAAAATTTATGATGAAGATTACCAGGAGCCACGTAATAAATTTAAACTTAGAGAACGGGTTGGATTGCTGGAGGTGAGACGCAGCATCGGGTACGAAAGTAAGTTTACTTCTTACTTCGATCAGGATAATTTGCTCGAAGATCTATTGCTCCATAATAGTATTCGATATAGACACTTTCCCGCGGAAGAAATTTTCTTTACCAGTTTAAAGAGAGAAAAAGATTCATACTTCAACGGACACGAAATATTTGTTGTTACTCTAAAGCAAACCTACTTTTTAAAAATTTTTGTTGAGAAGGGAACCTATGCAATTATCCATACGGAGTATGAAAGCAATCAAGAGGAAGACCTTACCAAGAAACGTGGGCTTGAAAGCAAATTTGCAATGCTTAAACGCGTGATCGACTTTAAATTATTTGAAGGGAAATACTACTTAAATTATATCAATGTTGATTCCAAAGTCAATTGGTATGACCTCAAAACAAAAAAACTCAAGTTTGAAACAGAATTAAATCAATCTCTTCTTATCAATGAAGTATTTCCTAACTCTGCTGACCGGATTGCGGCCACAGAAAAAATGCGGAACTATGGACTTCAATATCAAGACTTGCCCTACAACAAAGAATTCTGGGACAATTACAACGTAATTAAAGAAAGCCCGCTTGATCGTAAAATTATTGAAGACCTTGAAAAGCGCGGGGCCTTAGAAAAACAATTTAAGGAGAACTAACTTTTAAATTTCTTCTTCAATTGCCTCATTCAGCAATTCATCCTTATCGATAGGTACTACCCCAACATGCTGACAAACCAAACCGCCACCTAAATTAGAAAGTGCTGCAATTTGTCGGGGTGGCAAATTCAAAGCAATACATAGCGCAGCAATACTCACCACTGTGTCGCCAGCACCCGATACATCCGCTACTTCGCGTGGATGTGCCGGTAAAGAAATTTTTTCATTACCCAATTCGATATAAACACCGTGCTCCGACAAGGTGGCCATAACCCCATCAATAGAAAGTTTTTCTTTTAAAAGGTGTATTGCTTTTTCAAGTTGTTGTTGATTCCCTGATTCCAATTCAACTTTTAAGCCCTCTCGCATTTCTTTCAGATTGGGCTTAAACAAAGTGACGCCTTTATAATCTAAAAAATTACGTTTCTTAGGGTCAACAACTGTTGGGATATTATGCTTCCGTGCCAACGCGACAGCCTTCTCAATTATACTTGCCTTAAGCACCCCCTTATCATAGTCTTCGAAAATTACCACCTGGCATGTTGGTAACAACTTTTCAATGCACTTTAAAAGTTGCTCCTCCTCTGTGGCATTGGCTACTTTATCCGATTCTTCGTCTACACGCACTACGTGTTGTTGACTTGCAATAACACGAGTCTTAACCGTTGTCGGCCGTGCGGAAGAATTTACCAACCCATCAATTGGCATGTTATGTTGTTCTAGGACGTTTTGAAGTTTTTTCCCGGCATCATCGTCACCACAAAGTGCCACAAGAATAGGAGTGGCTCCCAAGGCTTGAATGTTTAGCGCTACGTTCGCGGCACCTCCTAAGCGAACATCTCTTTTCTTTACGTTGATGATTGGAACCGGGGCTTCCGGTGAAATACGTTCAACCGCTCCCCAGATATAGCTATCCAACATTACATCCCCGATTATTAAAACCCGAAGATCATTGAAGGATTGAAAAATATCTTTTAGCGAACGACTTACCATTACCTATTTGAAATTTTCAAGAGTTTTTTTCATTCGTGCCATAGCTTCAATCAAATCCTTTTCCGAGGCTGCATACGATAATCGTACACAATTCTCTTCACCGAAGGCACCACCGGGCACTAGCGATACATGTCCCGTTTCAAGCATATATAAACAAAAGTCATCACCATCTTTAATGGTTCTTTCTCCGTTCGATTTGCCATAGTAATAACTTACATCCGGGAAAAAATAAAATGCCCCTTGTGGATAATTGGCTTTTATGCCTGGAATTTCCTTCAATAAATTAAAAACTATATCCCTGCGCTTGTGATATTCTGCCACCATGTTGTTGGTTGGTGTTAAGTCACCACTAATTGCTGCTAACGCTCCCCGTTGAGAAATTGAACAGTTGGCAGAGGTAATCTGACCTTGCACTTTGTTGCTGCCATCAGCAATCCATTTAGGTGCAGCAATGTAGCCAACGCGCCAGCCCGTCATGGCAAAACCCTTTGCAAAACCATTTACTGTAATTGTTCTTTCAAACATACCGGGCAGCGATGCAATACTGGTTTGATCACCCGTAAAATTTATATGCTCATAAATTTCATCTGAAATGATTAACAAGTTCTGATGTTTCAATACAACCGCAGCAATTGCTTCCAAATCTTTTTTCGTAAACACTGACCCGGTAGGATTGCAAGGCGAAGAGAAAATGATTGCTTTGGTTTTGGTTGTGATTGCTTTCTCAACTTGAACGGCTGTTACTTTGAAATCATTTTCTAATGTGCCTTTTACAATTATAGGAGTTGCCTCCGTTAACCGCACCAACGCATCGTAGCTTACCCAGTACGGAGCAAAGATGATTACCTCGTCACCGGGATTTAGCAATGCCAACATCACATTGGCGATGGATTGCTTTGCCCCATTTGATACTACAATATTCTCAGCCTTGTAAGGCACTTTATTTTCTTTTTGGTATTTAGTGGCAATCGCCTCGCGCAAATCAAGGTAGCCTGCTACCGGGGGATATGAAAAATACTTGCCATCATCAATCGCCTGTTTGGCCGCATCACAAATATGTTTTGGGGTTTTAAAATCAGGCTCACCTAAGCTTAAGTTTATAACATCAATGCCACGACTCTTAAATTCACGAGCCTTGGCAGCCATGGCAAGGGTTGCAGATTCTTCAATTGCATTGATCCGATCAGAAAGCTTTTGCATATAAAATTAACAGGTTGAAATAATGAGTCGCAAAGAACGAAATTAATACGGCTTTTGGCAAGCAGAAATACCTCTTTAACCGAATAAGGTTCTGCCCGTTATACTTCTACCGAGAGTAATTTCATCAGTATATTCCAAATCCCCACCCACCGAAACTCCGCGTGCAATTGTGGTCACTTTTACCGAATACTGTTGCAGTCTGCGGTTGATATAAAAAGCAGTGGTGTCGCCTTCCATGGTTGGGCTTAGCGCCAGAATAATTTCTTTCACTTCACCTTGCGCCCTTGCAATACGATCCACTAAAGAATCAATTTTTAAATCGGATGGCCCTATTCCATTCATGGGTGAGATGATGCCGCCAAGCACATGATATACGCCTATGAATTGTGAGGTGTTTTCAATCGCCATCACATCTTTGCTTTCCTCCACAACACACAATAACCCTCTGTCTCTGCGGTGGCTTTTACAAATTGAGCATTCCTCGTCATCTGAAATATTATGGCAGGTTTTACAAAACTGAATGTTCTCACGCATTCTACTTAATGCTTCGGTAAGCATAGAGGTTTTACTCTTGTTTTCCTTTACCAGATGTAAGACTAAACGAAGCGCAGTCTTCTTGCCAATGCCTGGCAATTTGGAAATTTCATTCACTGCATCTTCTATAAGCTTGGAAGGAAACTCCACAACAATACGTTAGCGTTTTAAAAAAATGTTTGTTATAAAATACGAGCATCAATGCCAGCATCGCAAATGGCTTCGCGCATGGGCTTTAGCTCCTCCATCGATCCAGACTTAACAGCGCATTTTCCTTTATAATGAATTAACCAGGTACACTGTTCAGCTTGTTCGGCCTTATGCTTGCAAACCCGAATCAGGGTTTGAATAACATGATCGAACGTATTGAAATCGTCATTGAAAACCACCAAATCGTTTACATCGGTAACTTCAATAACTTCCATCAGCTCCACTGATTCTTCCTGATACGCAGATTTCATATGAAGGTATGTATCCATTCAACCACAAAAGTAAAAAATTTGAACTTGATAGTACTATTTAATTTATACTCCTGATTTTTACGTTCTTTAACCTTTAAATTCCGCTATGAATCCCATACTAGTCATATCCATTATCCTGATTTATTTCTGTGTACTGATTCTAATCTCGCAATTAACATCTAAAGGCGCAGATACAAATACATTTTTCACTGCCAACAGGCAATCACCCTGGTACTTAGTTGCTTTTGGAATGATTGGGGCTTCCCTATCTGGGGTAACTTTTATTTCTGTTCCGGGCAATGTGGGCAAAATTGGGTTCTCTTACTTCCAGATTGTGTTGGGCTACCTAGTTGGCTATTGGGTTATCATTGGGGTACTCATGCCCTTATACTATCGCCTCAATCTGGTTTCCATCTACACCTATCTTGAGCAGCGGTTTGATAAATGGTCGTATAAAACCGGGGCACTGTTCTTTCTAATCTCACGTACTATTGGTTCTTCGCTGCGACTTTTTCTTGCAGCCACCGTACTGCAACTCTTTCTTTTTGATGCGTGGGGTGTGCCGTTTATTGCAACGGTTGCCGTAACTATCGCATTAATTTGGGTGTACACGTTTCGAGGTGGCATTAAAACCATTGTGTGGACCGACACTTTTCAAACCTTCTTTCTTATTGCTGCAGTTGTTATCACGGTTATAAAAATTGCTGGCGACTTAGGCTTGAATTTTTCTGAAGTTATTTCTGCCATCCAAACTAATGGCTATTCAACTATTTTTCGTTTCGAAGATGCAAACTCAACACTCTTTTTTCCGAAGCAATTTTTTGGGGGCGCTTTCATTGCTATAACCATGACGGGCATGGATCAGGAAATCATGCAGAAAAATCTAACCTGTAAAACTTTAGGCGATGCGCAGAAAAATATGTTTTGGTTTAGCCTTATTTTGGTAGTTGTAAACCTTCTATTCCTTACTTTAGGCGCACTACTCTATATATATAGTGATCAAAAAGGATTAACGCTACCAACTTACTCCGATGAGTTATTTCCATCACTTGCATTTAATCAACTGGGGCCATTAGTTGGCATTTTCTTTTTGCTTGGTATCATCGCGTCCTCGTACGCCAGTGCCGATTCTGCGTTGGCGGGGCTTACCACTTCTTTTTGCATTGACTTTTTAAACTTTAAAGACAAGACTGAACAGGTAAGAAAACGTGAAAAATTCATTGTTCACATTGGGTTCTCTCTATTATTTCTAATTGTGATTGTCATCTTTAAAGAGATAAACGAAAAATCTGTAATAGACGCTGTGCTAAGTGTAGCCAATTATACCTACGGACCATTATTAGGCCTCTTCGCTTTTGGATTGTTTACCAAGAGAAATCTAAAAGGCTTCGGTGTAACGATTGTCTGCATTATTTCTCCAATCCTTTCTTATCTAATTAATATTTATTCAGTGGATTTGTTGGGCGGTTATCAATTTGGGTATGAGTTATTAATACTAAACGGCTTACTGACATTTATAGGGCTATTCTTTATCTCCGAGAAATAAAAAAAGAGTCCTGCCCAAGCAGAGACTCCTTTTCGATTAAACCAACAAAATATTTTACTTTCTTACAAACTCATATCTTAAAATCTCATCTTCATTTCTTACGAAGATGGTGTACGTACCAGTGTCCACGCCTCCAAAGTCGATGATCATTTTCCTTCTCATTAAAAATTGAGAACTTATCTGATGTCCCTCAGGCGTGAACACCTCAACATGGGCTCCAATAAAATCCTTACCAACTTTTAACACAAATTGATTTTTGCGTTCATTATTTGTTGTTTCAATGGGGCGCTTATTTCCTGCAAAAACTTGTGGTAAGGAAATCAATATGATCACTAAAATAATGGTGACGATTTTCATAGCTGCTTGAGTGTTTGTTTATATCATCCGTAAGCCAATTACCCTGCCAGCGATAGAAAGGACGATTCTATCAAGTAAATGGATATGAACACGAACCTTGCCTCCCACAATGGGAAAGATTTTCTCACAAAAGCTCTATGGCGGGATCCCAAAGCTTGTTTTCAAAATCCTGAACCTGATCGCGAATAACTTTTATGCCTTCTTTCTCTAGGCGATTCTTCATTGTGGTTGGCGTTTCAAAATGATGTTTGCCCGTGAGCATCCCCGCTCTGTTAACTACCCGATGCGCTGGAATCTTCTTGTTTGAATGTGCAGCATTCATGGCCCAACCCACCATGCGGGCGCTCATCTTAGTTCCCAGGTAACTGGCAATGGCCCCGTAACTGGTTACTCTTCCTTGTGGAATAAGCATTACAACCTCATAAACATTTTCAAAAAATGGATATTCTTTTTTTAAGATTTCATTTTTTGAGGTTGCCATCGATTATAGGTTTCTAAAATACATGAATGGGTGCAATTCCATTCTGAAAAAATTAACTTTGCACATCTAAAATTAAGAAAACCAATCTGCAATGAAATATTGGCTCGTACTGCCACTTTTTGTCTTGTCAACTTCTGTTGGATTAACCCAACATTTAATAGTATCCGATTCTTCCGGTTGGACCTCCTTGCGGGAAGGTGACTTTCTTTCCTTTAAAGTTTCTGTTGCCGATTCAATACAGCCAAGATTTACCTTGGAAGGAACCAATGGCTATGGAATTCAATTCGATACACTGGGTGCATTTTATTGGAAACCGGATTTTAAGTTGGTTGATCGGTTAGAAAAACGAAAAGAAATAAACGTAATCGTGCAGGCTGAATGGAAAGATGGAAGGCGGGTGCGCAAACCCGTTACCTTTATTGTACTCCATCAAAACCGGCCACCGGTGGTTGAAGATCTTCCCATCTTTTATGTAAAGCAATCATCGGCTAATAGCTATCAAATTCCCGAGCAGTATGTAAGTGATCCGGATGGTGATCCGTTAGTTTTCAAATCTATTCAATCACAACTTCCCGAAGGGGCAGTGCTTTCGTCTCAGGGTTTGCTAACTTGGACTCCCAGTCGCAATCAATTTAATGGCTTAAAGAACAATCAGCTACAGATAGAATTTATAGTTCAGGATCAACCTGAGAAGGCTGAAACAAAAGGTAAAATAAGAGTAGCACAAACACAGTTGGATTTACCACCAGAAATTTTGATAATTCCGGGCGATTCTATCATCGCAATCAAAGAAGATGAGCGCGTTCACTTTAAGATCTATGTTTCCGACCCTAACGGAGATGAAAATATTAGCAACGTTGGATTTGTTTGTTCCGATGGGCGAGTAAAACCGGAAAGTCTTGTCAAAAACACACCTGTGCAATCTGAGTTTACCTGGTCGCCAGGGTATTTTTTTGTTGTTGAGGTTGAAAAAGTAAAAGATGTAGAGATCATTTTCTTTGCGTTGGATAATTCGAATAATCGCGTTCAGCGAAAGGTTACAATTAGGGTTTTGGATACCGAGAATCTTGAAGAGAAAGACAAATTCCTTTACTTGAAGTATAAGAACTCACTCATTCAAGCAAAGTCATTAATTGATTTGTTAGATGAAAATCATGTGAAATTGAATAAAGCCTATAAGCAAGCTAAAAGGGGAAAGAAAAATCGCTCAATATTGAACGCATCGCTTGGTGCAACAACAGGTCTGGCACCTGTTGCATTTGCGCAGCCTACAACTTATAAAACTGTTTCGGCAATTGGAGGCACCACGGTGCTAACTATGGGTACGTTAGAAGCCACGGAAGTTATAGGTAAATCTAAAAATGATATTTTAGAGAAACAGAAGATTGATGTCGAAATCATGAATCAACTTCAATTAGAAGCCGACAACTTTGCGCGTAAGTATGCCTTGAAAAGCGCCCGCAGAAATAAAGAATTTGATGCCGATCGCGACAAGCTACTACCGATAATCAACAATCAGAAATTGGTTATTCTGGAGTTGGATGCCAGCAAGCCAACACCGCGAAATTACGACAACAAAGATCTAAGAAAGACTTTCCCTGATTTCAGCGACCAATAGACTATTTTTAGAACGTTCTTTTGTAGAAACCGATTTTCCATTAATTTTGCAGTCCTTAAAAAAGGAACTCTCATCCAATGCTCAAGGACGGGGGGTGTAAACAGAGGAATGGTAGAGCGGTTTATTGCACCGGTCTTGAAAACCGGAGAACCTTTGCGGGTTCCGGGGGTTCGAATCCCTCTTCCTCTGCCAGTGTCAATATCAAACACCTTCAAAAGCCCGCAAATCATAAAATTTGCGGGTTTTTTGTTTTAAGGATACACCAAAATATTCATCAATTATCAAATAGTTGGTGAGTCATCTGATGAGTACCTCTAAACCGAAAAAAAAGACTCACCGGATTTCTCGTAACCAATGGATTATTAAGATGTTCAGGCAATAAACATCTTGAAATTGTTTTGACTGCAGTCATAGTTTTATGAACAGTCTAATCTGAATAACCATGAGTCAACGTTTCAGTTTGCTTTTCTACTTCAAAAAGCCAAAGAACAATTCCAAGCAGTTGCTTCCAATCTACATGCGCATCAGCTTAGCTAATGCACGAACAGAAATTTCTACGCAGAGAAAATGGGATCCAGCAAGACGGAATTCAGATGCGGGTCGTGCGCTTGGAACAAAGGAAGATGCGCGAGGACTTAATGCACACCTTGACACGTTGCAATCAAAGGTCTATGAAGCACAGCGGCAACTGATTGCAAATAATGAAGAGCTGACTGTCAATTCAATTCGCGACAAGTATGAAGGCAAAAAGAAAAAATCAAAAATGCTACTCGAAGTTTTCCGCGAACATAATGATAGAGTTGCCCACTTAGTCAATAAAGAATTTGCACCCGGTACACTTGAGCGCTATGAAACTGCATTGGCTCACACTGCTTCATTCATTCAATGGAAATTCCATGTTGATGACATTGAAATCGATGATCTGAATTATGAGTTTGCAGCAGAATTTGAATTCTGGTTCAAGACCGTTAGAAGTTGCAATCATAACACTTCTGTAAAGTACATCAGCAATCTAAAAAAAATCATCAACCTATGCCTCAAAAGCGGATGGTTGCAAAGAGATCCGTTCGCTGGATATCAAATGAATAAGAAAGAAGTCGTACGGGAATTCCTCTCAATTGAAGAGATACAATCTCTTCATAAAAAAATATTTTCAGTTGATCGACTCAATTTGGTAAAAGACATCTTCGTTTTTAGCTGTTTCACTGGGCTATCTTATGCAGATATAAAGAAGCTTAAAAGCTCTGAATTGATTTTGGGTATTGACGGGGAGACTTGGATCGCAACCAAAAGACAAAAGACAGAAACGGTTTCTCGGATTCCTTTACTACCAATTGCAGCAGAGCTTGTAGAAAAGTATGCCAGTCATCCGAAGTGTATTAACGAGGAAATAGTGCTGCCAATCTTTAGCAACCAGAAGATGAATGCCTATTTAAAAGAAATATCGGTTCTGATGCAGTTCCACAAAGACTTAACCTTCCACTGTGCAAGACATTCATTTGCGACCTCAGTGACTCTCACTAATGGAGTCCCTATCGAAAGTGTATCCAAAATGCTTGGCCATAAAAACCTGAAAACGACTCAGCACTATGCTAAGACTCTAGATAAAAAAGTCAGTGAAGACATGATGGCCTTGCGGCATAAACTCACAATTGCCTTAGTTAACCCACAGCATTAATTTATTCACATTAACTACTTAAATTCGTAAATCACATGTTACAAACAATGGACATTAAAGTTCTAAAAAATAAAGTGGGCATTCTTTCCTGACTTATAATTCCGATAGAGCAATTGGCAGAAGCTAAAGCATCCCTTAAAGAAGGCTGCGAACTTTACTCTATCATCAATGATCTACTGAACGACCAAAAAGCAACTTGTATTAAAAGAGAATTACAATTTGCCAGTGTCGCAGTATTGCTGAAATCGAAAAAGAAACACAAGCCATCACTGACAAATTATATGCTGGTGCTTTCTCCAATCGTTTTGTGCATCAATTTTTTCACAATGCTTGAATCTGCTTTTGCCAAAATGATATTGCGTCTTGTTTCATCATACAAGCTACCTGTATAGCCAGGTGCTAGATCAGCCTGAAACTCTACCATTTCGTTCAAAGGGGCCATCGAATTTCGTTGAGAATTTTTACCTGATCACCTGAGTTAACAAAACCGGAACCTCCATCCAACTTAAATTTCAGTCTTAGCGCAAAATCTTTGTAATCTTTTTTTGTAGCCAGAAAATCGTTTTGCAAATGCTTTATTCTGGTATCACCGGCAGTAATAGCTTCATTTTCTATATGCCAGACATTAATTTCCTTGATGGGTCAAGCATAGCAATATAATTAGGTAAAGAAAAGCAGTTTAGACTTTACCTTAACTCCTACTTCGAAACTCTACTTCTTAATAACTTTAATAACTCCTTTCATCATCTGCCAATGGCCCGGGAAAGAACAAATAAAAGGATAATCTCCCGCCTCTTTGGGAGCTGTAAATTCCAGCCGGAAGCTCTTGCCGCCATTAACTAATGGAGTAGCAAAAAGCACTTCAGAGATTTTTGGAATGAAGTTTTTTTCATACCCGTCTTTTTCACTTGCCATTGCATCTGCAGCCTTCCCTACCTTTTCAGCACTTCCAGGTTTAACCACTACCACATTATGCGCCATGTCATCTGCGTTTTGGAAAACAAGGGTTACCTGACTACCCGCCAAAACTATGAGGGATTGTTTATCAAAGACCATTTTTGCAGGAACAGCGGTTAAATAAAGTACCGTCCTTCCGGGTTCCGAAGCTACTGCGGTTTTCTCTTTCGCAGAGGCCGCAGCTCGGTTCCTCAAAAACTCCTTTACTGCGGGAGCATCCTTTAAATTATTGTAGTCTTCATTCGTCAATGCCGCCCAAGTATATTTTGTCCACTGCGGATCATCTTTAATATAACCGGGCAAATCGAAAGATTCCGGTGAAGAAAGTGGCGTTAACAAATATGCTGTCTTAACAGGATCATTTGAGAGGAAATTTTTGTCTTTTTTAAACATCTCCATCCATATAGGTTTAAGTTGTTTGAATGATTCGC
>Ga0163154_10002636_pt1 | contig 25973 bp, 14 predicted proteins | sample OliLakLV19MP9P1_FD_148649 | JGI IMG/M metagenome (GOLD analysis project Ga0163154, IMG submission 148649) | Freshwater microbial mat bacterial communities from Lake Vanda, McMurdo Dry Valleys, Antarctica - Oligotrophic Lake LV.19.MP9.P1 | ecosystem: Environmental > Aquatic > Freshwater > Lake >... | reverse complement strand
TTGGCGGGATCATCGGCGAGCGTCGGAGCCGACTGAATGCCGCCGAACGCTGGCATATTGACATCGGCTTTCAGGCTCAATTCATTCAGATTCAGTGCGTCCGAGATGATCTGCCCGTCGTAGTAAAAGACACCGGAGCCGGGAATCGCTGACTGATCTGCTCCAAATGTTGGCGCAGGGAAGTTGCCCTGCGTGAAACCTTTGTAGTTCGGATCGTGCAATTGGCTCGGTACAGGGTTTGCCACGTTGTTGGCTTCTGCGGCAGTCAAAGGGCGAACCGAGGGATATGTCCAATAGACTTGTGGATTTGCCACATCGGGATCAGGATTGAGCGCATAGATTCGCCCGACAGCATTCGATGCACTGGTCGTCACGAAATACAACATCGTGCGAATCTGCCCGTTCCGCAACCGGACATTGGCGAGAAGCGGCGACGCGCTCGATGTTGCAGAACTTGACTGCGAGACTTCCCCAAGTGGACCGGGGGCGCGATCCGTTGCGCCGACATATCGCCAGCGCACTTTCTCATACGAGAAGATTTCGCGCCCTAATGGAAGACCCGGGGCAGGAATCATCGTATTGCCGCGCCGGTTGTCCAAACAGTAGAACACGGGAACAGTCGCCAGTGCCGTCGGATCGACAGCGCGTGCAGTGGTCGCATCAATCGGATTGACCCACGAACGCGGTTCGGGATTGGCAATCTCCGATTCGGGAACGCTCTCTTCGCGTGCCACATAGAAATAGGTCAGCGGCGGGTTGCCTAATTTGTCTGTTCCAACCGCCGGACCCAAAACGCGCCCGATAGGAGTGATCGGACCTAAATTGACATTGCCGTCTCCGCGTTGCTGCACAAAGCGCACCGCGTCCGCCGGGATAATATAGTAAGGATCAGTACCGGACGAAGCGGGTGTGCGCGAGTAGATGGTCACCGCGATCTGATTGGCGGGGTTGCCGTTGGTTGGGAACGATGCCGGTCCCAAATTGCCGGACTGAATGGGAATCCAACCGTTGGCGGAACCGCTCAAATCCACCAGAAACAGGCGGCTGTTGATCGGATCGTCAATGCCTGCCTGATTAATGGCAGCTCCATTGACGGTGTTGTTCCAACTGACACGCACCAAAACCTGCGGAGCATTGGCGTGCGCGGTGCGAACTCCTCCGTCGGTAATGTACGTTCCATTGCCCGGAGAGTGAATTTCGATGCCATAGCGTCCCGAAGGCAGATTGCCAGAGGTATAAACGGCGCGGTTCGTCGTATCTGCAACAAGCGCGTTATGAACCGGCGCATAGACGGCGGGCGGCACATTCGGCAAACCGCTGAGTAACGCGATCTGTGCGCCGTTGAGTCCGAAATCGGTGGTGCGGGCAAGCGTATAAGCGTAATCGTTGGTATAGATTTGGCTGGCGTCGCCGGTGATCGAGTAGCCGCGTCCTGTTCGGTCTGCGGGCGGCGGGATTGTCCAGTTAGGTCCAATCAACACAGAGAGCGCGTTGATATTCTGCGGGATGCTGCGCGGTTGGCGCGGGTCAGCGGCGTTGGGGTTATCAATCAACGACGTAGACGAGGGCGCACCGTCAATCTCGATGGCGTTGAGGTCACGCAGAAAGGGCCATATCCAGATTCGCGCTCCGGGTCCCGGATTGTTGCCAATAGTGTTGAAGTCGTTGTAGCCCTGCCGTCGCGCCGCGCCGTTGTTGTTGCCGGCAGCAGGAGGGTAATTACCCCGATCCAACAGCCAGTCTCTGCCGTCGAATGCCGTTTGAGCCTGAACCGATGCTGAACCTGTCAGCATCAGGACGACTCCTGCGAGTGTTGTCCAACCGATTTTTCGCTTTAAGAGCGCACTCAAGTGCCTCATAGAACTATCCTCATTTTTTATGCCATGTTGCTGCCGTCTTGGGAGGGATCGGCTTGCGTGCTTATCTGAATTTTGCGGGGGTAAAAGAAGTCTCTCTTCGGATAGACTCCCTTTGCGCGAATTTAGTTCGCCGTTTCCGAATTTAGTTGGGTCGCTCGGCAAACAGCGGTTGCTCCAACAGGAAGGTTCCCGTTGCATTGCTGGAATCGCCGATTGTGCGAACAATGGGTGCCGCTATTGGAACACCAAGTTGATTGACCGGCAGTGTCTCCTTGGGGAGCATCCACACAATCGCGCTTAAAGGGTTGCTTTGCACGGAATTTCCAGAGGCGCGATACAAACCGTTCGCGCCCCCATAGCCGCCCGTATAGTAGTCTAAGCCTCTGATCTCGAACACTTCGCCGCGTACCGAGCCGCGCAGAAGCGGCGAACCGTTGAACAGTTCCGGCACGTTGTCCTTGCCGCTGTAAGCGTTGGTGATCAAGTAACGCGGATAAAATCGATTGTCCGGTGCGATGTCAGAGGTCGTCAATCGCTGCATACTGACGGCTTTGAGGCGTCGCCCTGTCATGCGATAATACTGATCGGCAGACAATGCCCACTCGACGAGCAGATCGCTTCCGATGGGGCGCAGTACATAACAGCCATTGTCATCGCAGAGTATATAGCGGTCTTGGCGTGCGGTTCCCACTCCGGTAGCGAATTGCTTGAACCATGTCGGGTTGGTGATCGATTGGCGTCTATCGGCGGTGTTATCGTTGTTGGTATCGTAACCGAAACTGTTGACGATTTGTGCTGTATCGCCGTCTCTGTTGGTTGCCGCATTCGGCGTGAAATCTCGCTTGAAAATGACGAGTGAGCCGCCCGTTCCTCCCGCATTGAACTGCCCGCCGATGGTTTGGGTTCCGGGATCGGCACTGCCGACGCGCTGATTGTCTATCGTCGCCGCAACATAAATCTGCGGAGCCGCATTGATCTGCGGAATCAGGAACTGCTGAACCGTGCGATACCGATAGTTTGCATTCTGTTCCGCAAGCGAGCGTGTGGCAAAGATGACTTGCCCGTTCAGCATCGCACTCGGATATTTCGGATCGGACGAAGTGACGACGACGGGCGCACCGTTGGCGTCATAAGCGTAGATCACTTCGATCACGCGATTGTTGCCGCCGTCCGCGATGAAGTAGTGATTGGCGAGATACTGACCGGCGAACGTATAGGTGACGCCCGTTGCACGGTTGGTAATCGAGATGCCTATTCCCGATTCGGTGATCAGTTGAACGTCCGTCGGCTGATTCAGGGTCAGCGGATCGTTCGGGCGCAGATAAGCCAAATCGTTGTTGACCCTTCGCAGCTCGAACAACGACATTCCGCCTTTGTCCATGAGCAGGACGCGGTTGTTACCCGTATCCGCTATCAAAAACGAACTCAGCGTATTGTGCTTTACGACATTCGGGCGGGCGAAGGGAACCGATGTCTGTGCAACTTGTCCGTTTTCGTTGAGAACTCCGCCCACCACGTTGAGTGTACGGGAAGCACTGGCAGACCACACCGCATTTCCGGCATAATCCACTTGGAGGATGCGATTGTTATCGGCGATCAGCGTCAGGCGGTTATCGAATCCGCTCAAGCCTAAAGGCGAAGCAACCAGAACCGTGTTGGTCGCGCCGACAGGGATATGAATCAGGGGCTGAGGCTGTACTTGCCCGTTGGCTTGCGAAATCACGTCCTGTAGCTGCAAGCGTGACGTGCTGCCATTGAACAACACCAATTGACTGCCGTTGCCGCCGCCGCTGATGTCTATCGAAGCCATGCGCCCTTCGGCAGTTCCGAAGTGCAGTGTCTTCCCGATGACAGACAGCCCGCTCGTCGGTGTTACCGTCGTACCCAGCGCGGGCAGAGTTTGCGGAATGATCATATACCAGATCAGGTTATCGAGCGGTCCGCGTCCCGTTCTGGAATCGAAGAGCGGCGTCGTGGATTGTGTCGCTCCGACGGTGACAAAGATCGGCATTGCGGCATTGAACGAATCGCCGTCTTGATTAGAGCGATAGTTCGTGATAGTCACTGTGCCGCTCGACCTGTCGAGCGTGAAGTTATCGTTCTCGACCAAGCGAATGAATTGGGTACTCGCGACTGGTCCGGCACCTTGCGAACGCAGCGGATCGATTTGCCTCAAGATAACGGCGGTTCCATCGTTGGGCAGTGCCTGACCGAGCGAAAACGTATTCGACGGATTGGCGTTGAGTGCCATGATGACGGTGGCGTTCCCTATTCCTACGAGATTGGCGGAACCGATCACATACGCCACATTGTCGGAAACCGCAGGGCTTCCGATGGCGCGAAAATTCGAGATAGGCGACGGCACAATGTTCGGGTTCGGCGTTCCTATAAAGGTATCGGTATTGATCAGGCGCGGCGGAATTTGGATCGTCTGCGCGTTCGGCAGAGAGTATTGCGCCGCACTGTTCGGACCGAATGCCCAGATCACTTCGGAACCGCTTCCTCGCCGCCCCGTTTGTGAAACACCGACATTGATCTGATCGCGCAAGGCAAAGGTACGATCATCGGTTGTTCCTACATTCACATTGTAGATCAGGGCATCCTGACCGGACATCGCCGGGGAACCAATGATTGCCGCCCGAGCTGTATTCGGGTCAGGACTGAACGGCGTAAAGCGGCGCGAGGAGAAAACATTCATCTCCACAGGGGTTGGGATAGACGTTGAAGTCTGGTTTGGGTCGGTTCCTACCGTCATCACGGCGCGGGGCCAGTTCAGCGTGTAATCGGCATGAAGCGTCTCACTCGCCCCAAGCGGTGTCGTCAAAACAACACGCATTTGCCGCTGATTGTCTGTTCCGTAATAAACGATGCTAATGCCCGCATCACCCTCAACGTATGTGGTCGTCGTCGTGGCTCCGGTCACGGGATTTTTGAAGACGCGATAGATACGCGGGAAAAGTTCACGATTGCCGCCGGACGCCGCCATATACCAGGGAGCCTTGCCGCGATCCCCGACGGGAGTATAAACTGAGGCGGCTCCAACCTGAACGAGCGGCTCATTTTTTGTCGAGAACCAGACGCCGTGTATATTGTCGTTCGTCTGCGTATTGCCGAGCGAGCGTGTCGGCGCGTAAATCACTTTGTCAATCGCGTTTGTGGCGACATCGCGGACATAGCCGACGGAAGGCGTTCCCAGCAGATCGCCCATACCATTAACACCCTGAACACTGGCAGGAGCCATTGAGTTGACAGGCAGCCCTCCGAAAATGCTTAGTCCATCTATGGGACTCAGAGCGGCGATATGCCAGGGATTGTTGGCATCTGTTCCTATATTATAAACCGGCGCAAATACAACCCCCTCGGAGAACGCTGAGGAGAGGGCAGGAGTGTTGGGTGGAAGGTTCAGTACCATACCCGGATTTGCTACGGCAGCCCATTCTGGATTCTGCAAAAATCCAATGAGCCGCCCATTATTTGCTGGGAACGCGAGATATGCCCTTGTTATTCCCTGTGTCGAAGTGACAACAACAAGTTCAACAATTCCGGCGGGAGTGACATAGGAAACGATGGTCGGCGTACCGAAACGTATTTCAGCACCTGCAATCTGGGACGGAGTGTTGGCATTCCCGGATCGCCATATCTGATCGTGGGGTGAACCGACAGGATCAGGGATTCCATCGTCGGGATTTTGGTCGCCGTCGAGATCGTTACCGGGATTAAGATCGAAGGCACGCAACACATTGCGCCCATCCACAAAAAATGCCACGCCCTTATGGACAGCCACGCCGGAACCCGGATTGATCGCGATATTCTGAGTGCGTGCCGACCAAGCCCGTCCCAGTCCGTTACCGATCTGCTCTTTGATGGCTCCCGTGCGGCGCGAATTGACGCCGCCTGTCGGAACAGAACTGGTGAAGGCAACGATATTGTAAGCAAATTTCAGGTCACTTGGCTGCGCCGTGACGAAGTTTTCGCCCGAAATCGCTCCCGAATTGCCGATGCCTTCAACTGCTGGACCACCGGCACCAGCAGAGATGCTCGCCGCGATTCCCGCAGAACTGACGACGATATGCCCCGCACCGAAATCGGCTGCCGAGATATAGCGTTGACCGCCCGCCGTCAGAATCGGAACCAATGCGCGGGTACTGGATGTTTCGTTTGCGGTGTGGTTTTTGCGCCCGCCCGTGCTGAATCTGCCGATCAACAACGCTTCTATCGGCGAAATCGAATACGGATAGTTCACAAGCGGATGGCGCGGATTGGCGAGAATTCCACTGGTGACAAAGCCACCGGTGAATCCGATGTCAATGGGAAACGCGCCAGCTATCGCCATATTGCCCAAATCCTCGAACCAAATCGTGCCGCCCGCATCCGCGAAGTGTCGCAGTTTCTCGCGCTGTTCCGGCGAAAAACTGACATTGCCTAGAAAACCGAGATAGACAATGTCGAACTGCTGCAAGTCCTGCGATGTGACGGTATCGAGATTGACTTCCCAGTACGCGCCCATGTTTTTGAGAACCGGCGCACTGAGACGAAACTGAGCGTTGCCGAGAGTCGGATCAATGGTTAATCCACGATCCACCCACCGCTGTCGAATCCCCCCGGTGAGAGTGGTCGGAGCCAAGGGATTGACAAATTCCCATCCGCCCGGCTTGACATCGGTGCGGCGTTCCATCACATAAAAAACGTGCGGCGCGGCATTTTGAGGACGAAGCCCTGCCCCAACAATCGTATTGGTGACAAGCACGCACGCTTTGATTTGACGGCGTTGAGGGGCGTAGTTGAAGACATCTGCCTGCACCGGAACGACCATCGCCGTCAGCAGAGCCACAAGGCACAGCCACAAGGCGCCGAGAATGCCCGAACGGGCAGGGAAATTGTCTTTCATCATTTTCATTCTCATCTTTCGACCCAACAATTAAAGATGAGGGAGTAGGGAGTAGGGAGTAGGGAACAGGAGAGTTCTTTTCTCCCCTTCTCCCTTTCTCTCCTTCTCCTTTTCTCCCTGTCTCCTCTTCTATTTATCAGTCTTGTTCTAACCGGCGGTCACTGTCGCCCATAAACAGCAGGTCGGGGCAGACAGGCAAGCGCGGGGTCGGCGGCAGGATTTGACGAACAGGCGTGCCACCGTTCGGATTCTGAAGGGTAGTTCCTACGCGCACTGTTTTGGCACGCAAAGCACGGCGTTGTCGCTCCTCGCGAAGCCCAGGGGTATCGCCCGCCAAATTTGCTGCACGCGGCGTTGTGTAGGGCATGGCAAGAGCCGGATCATACAGATAGCGCAAGCCGCGTGTCACATTGGCGGCGGACTCTTGCGGCGTGCGATAATCGAAATTCGCCGTCTGCGCCGGATTGATCGTCAGCGGGTCTTGCACTCTGAGGTGAATACCCGGAATGTTCTGATTGGAGGAACCGAATCTGCCCGGTATCCATCCCCAGCGGCTCATCCATTGCGTTTGATCTGCCAGTGACGCCGTGTAGTTCTCGCTGATCGCGCCCTCTATGGTGATGCGAATATCGGCAGGCTGATTATAAAACGGATACAACTTTTTCAGTTCGATGTCCTGCACTGTATCGCCCTGTACAACTTTGCGTTCGCCATTTTGTCCCGCGTTCGCTGGAATATCGTCCGGTTCGGGGTTAACGGGATAGCCCGGAATGATAAAGAACGAGCGGTCTTGTGCATACAGCATCGCTTCGATGCGAATGTCGAGCGGGGCGACAAACGCACCGCCGAGATAATAATCGGTGATGCTGCTTGTGTCGATATTAGTATTCGTCCCTGCCAAATTCGTAACCGAAGTTTGATCGAACCGGAAGCGGAAGAGATTCGCCAAACCGGGCAGACGCGACAGTTGATACTGTTGCCCCGCTGGATTCGCTCCCCCGTTGGAGAGCGGATAGGCACGCTGCTCGAAATTAGGAGCGCGCGAAGTTGTATCGTTGTCGAAGATATTGCCGTTCGTATTGTATTTCACGCCCAAAGCCCGCACATGAGCAAACAAGGGTCCCGTCAGTCCGGGATCATTGAACAGATAGAGCGGTGCATCAGGATTGGCTATGGGTGCAAAGGCAGGATTGATCAGCAGATTCATCAGCGACGTTGCGCCAGCAGCGGTATGACGCAGGAACAAAAACGTCGGCGTATCGTAGTTTGCCGGATCGATTCCAAACGATGAAGACATATCGGCAACAGTAGTCGCTATTCCTATTCCTACTTGTGCAAAGAAATAGTTTGTGTTTAGAGTCAGTGTATTCCAAGCTTGTGACTGGTTGGTGGGCGACATAAACGCCGTCGTATTGACGCAGATATAGTCGCGTGCCATCACCGCGCAGGTCGAACCGCGCTCCAGAGTCGGCGTTCCATTGAGAACAGAGCCATCCCCTTTGACAAGGTTGCCTTCAATATAGGCGGTTCCGCCCGAAACAACCGTCAGATGGACGCGCCCCAATTTGCTGATCATCGCGCTCTCGGAAGTCTCGCCAGCATTGGTGATCGCTCCGAACGCTCCCTTGACGCGGACATTGCCTTCAGCGTACAAAACGACGTTGACGCCGTAAGAGTTTCTATCTTGAAACTGCTGTGAATAACCGGGCGGGTTGGGCGGGTTGGTATTCGATTCGGATTCGTCGCCGTCATGCGGGAACGGTTCCAAGGGAAACGCCGTTCCATTCGGCAAAACATAATTGCGGCGTGCAAAATCACTCAGCGGAATATCGAGAATTTTGCCATCCTGTTGGGTCAATCGCGTACCATCTGGCAGAGCGAATACGTTATTATCGCTGCGGGTCAGGCGAATGCTGTTGCCAAACAATTCGACGGTGATTCCGGGCGGGCGATAAAAAGGACCTTGCCAGTTTCCGTTGCTGAAGGCATCATCTTTGGAGCGGAGCCACTCGGCACGCAATGAGAGCGCGTTTCCGATTTCGCTGGATTCCTCTTGGCGGTCTCCGGGATTGTTGATATAGATTCGGTTGCCATAGCCGCCGCGCCCCGTATTATAAGGATTGGCGGCGGTTCCGCCAAGCACGCCGGAATTGGCGGTCATCCACGCATAACGCCCTTGGGTTCCGCCCGCAATGGGATTGCTCAAAACGGGCGGGTTGATTGTCATCGTACCTCGGCTAAATCCGTTGGCATCCGATGCAAGGGAACCATCACGCACTCTGCCAGCAAGAGTTGTAAATCCTGCTCCTGTCGAAATGATGGCGTTTGCCGCATTCGGGAGCGTGTTGATCGCCGCATTGAGAAACGCTTGCTGAGTGTTTGCCACCGTCGGTTCGGCAATAATATTTCCGGTTACGTTAATGCGTTCAGTAGCACTGTCGCCGGGTTGTCCTCGCTTGCCGAGATAAAAACGGGCATCGCCGACAATTTTCAGATTGCCATTGACATGAATTGGCGCACCAAAGAGCAAATTGCCGTTGAAAACGCCGCTGGCAGCACGTTGGTTGGCGTTAGCTTCGTTCCCGATTTCTGGCTCACCCATGACCAGTGAGATCGGCACGCCGAACTGCCCGCCGCCAAAAACGGCTTCGGTGCTGTTTTTGGTGCGCTGAGTGACGAACCGCAGAAAATCGGTCAAAGCGATCTGTTTGTAGGCGATCATCTCTTTGCGGAGGCGCGAGGCGGTTCCAGCGGGAACGAAATCGGTGGGGTCTTCGGGATTGAGTTCGCCGGGACGCCCAACGGATTCGATCTTGAGATAGTGACCGCGAGGATCGGCGGGGTTGGGATCATAGACAACGCGCACCAATGCCCGCCCGCCCTTCGATTGAATGCGATGAAACCCTTTGATAATCCAGACATAATCGGGGTCGCGCAACCCTTGTGTGTCGTTGGGAGACGTGAGCAACACCGCGGGGTCGGGACGCCAGTCCGCGCCCTCTTCACTGCTGTTGAGCTGCTCATCACAGTATTTGATGCCACCTTCGGCAAGTTCCGTCGCTTGTTGGATTTGGCGACTGCGCCCCGAAGTGGTCAGGTTGCGCCCGACTTGAGCGACAAAAATACCGCCGATAAAGATCAAAACGAAGAGGATCGCAATCGCGACGATCAGGGTTTGTCCTCGGTATGTGCGGCGTCTCGGAAAAAGCGGATTATGTGCTGGTGCGTGCATAGTTCTCATTCTCACTGTCTGCTTGCCTTCGTGTCTCCTCTGCCGATGTTACGGCAGAAGTGGAGACAAACGCGAAGGAGTTTCATTCGGTTGAAGTGTCGTGCTTTTTCTTTAGATGACGCCTCAGCGTTTGAGGTTCCGTACATTGGTCGTATCGTTCAAACTGGTGATCTGTGCCACGCCCGTTCGCGGATCGTAGTAGCGCACTTCCAGCGCGATCTTCATCTGCTCGAAAGTCAAATAGTCCACTTTGACCACATCCTTGGAGCGATTCGTTTGGAAATTGAACGTGACTTCGATGGGAAACGACAGCTCGTTTGCCCCTGTCGCGGCATTGAAACGCAGTTCAGGAATGCCGACGCGACGGTAAATGCCCACTCGCGGGTCTTCAACATTGGTGATGGGAGTGCCTGTGGGAGTCAAAGCGTCATCATCACCACGGAATTGGATGTAGCCTTTTTTCAAGCGTATAGCGATGGGATCATCAGGATCGGGCAGACCGACAACGTCATCATAATTGAGCTTGTACTCGTTTCTGCCGACGGTTCCTGTTATGCCGCTGACGCGAGTATAGGCAATCGGATAACCATAGTTAGGTCCGGGGCGTTGGTCAGGACCAATAACACGCTCGGAACCCGGCACAATTTTGACGCGATTATACCAGTTGCGCGTCGTTGCCAGCGGGGAAAGGCGTCCGCCATTGAGCGCGTTCGGCAAGGTTCGCAAATCGAGCGAGCGCGGCAAATTGTTGACGATACTCAGCGAATTATTGACATCTGTCGGACTGAAATAGGCAGGAACCGGCACGCCGTTTTGTTGCAAAATCGTCCCCGAAGAGAACTCGAAATTGATCAACCCGCGTCGGCTGTCAATGGACATCGCATAGAACGGATTGGGAGCCTCGAACGCGCCTGTCGTTGGATTCTGCAATGGTCCGACTTCGGTCATCGCACTGGTCAGTGGAAGTGCCTGATTGGGATTGAGCGTTGTCGTCCAAATCGGCATTCGTCTCTGATTGTCCACAGAACCATCGGCGTAAAGAAGAGTGAGCGGACTCGCCGAAAACGGGTCAACATTGTTGTCGTTGGTCAAATAGACGATGACACGGAACGGGTTCGCCCAGTTCGCGTTTTGAGTCGCGAACAGAGTAGGAGCGGCGTTCGGTGCTTCGTTGCCGATATTATTGGTCGAACCTGCGGCGGCAGGAGCATTTTCTTTGTAGGCAGGAGCGAGTTGAAGCAACGGGCGCACAATCGGCACCCCTGTATTATCGTAGTTGATCGCATTGGTATTTGGATCGCGCTCCAGTGTAATCAAGTCGGCTTTGTTCGGGAAAACCATTGGAGCCGCAATCGCTCGCCAGTTCTCGGAAATCTGAACCACTCCGTCTTCATTAAGGTCTTTGTAGCCGGGAACTGCCCATGTGCGCGTTCCTGCACCGGATTCTGTTCCTCCTGCGGGCGAGTTATCATAAAAGAAATTCGGGTCATGAACTTGAAGCGCACCGTTGACTGTATCCACACGGTTGCCATTCGCATCAACGGTATGAAACAGCATCAGGTTAGGAATATAGGAACGGTTCTGCCCTGTCGTATTCGGGTCGAAAATAAACGCCGGTGCTTCGGCACGATAGAGCAGATAGCGATTGTCGCTGTTTGCTCTAAGGAACTGATTGGCATAGGAAACGAAAGGAATGGCAACCGACGCAGTGTCATTCAGTCGGTTGTTCGCAAGCCCGATAAAAATCCGCCCGATGGTGCGTCCCGGCAAGAGTGGCAGCGCAACTCCATTGAGATTTCTGTTGTTGGAGTTCATGCGTCCGCCCGATGTCGGGTCGATCTCTTCGGCTCCCGGAAACTGGTCGCCCTGACGCGCTGCCAACACATATTGCACGATGGCGAATCGTGTGGGTTTGGCAACGGGATTGCCATTTTGATCGTTGACCCAGATATTGATCGGCTGCTGCACATTGTCATAGACATAAACGGCGTTGCCGAGCGTCTGCCGAATCTCACGCACAATATCGCGAGCGGCAGTTTGGCTCTCGATTAGGGTTCCGGCGCGGCTTGTCAGGTTGAAAGTGTCCACGAGCGGCTTGAGTGCCAGTGTGAACAACAGTGCGGTCAGTGCCATCACAACAAGCAGTTCGATCAAAGTGAAGCCGTGTCGCGGAATTCGGATGATGGGTTTGCTATAAAACGCTTTCATGATGCGTTGAGCCTCTTTGTTATTTACTTGCTGAGAAAGGTTTCGGAATCGAGTTTGCGCCAGCGTGTGCCGTTGCGCCATACGATGCGAGCCGTAACCGAGCCGCCATGCACATTGTCCACCGCTTTGCCCGTTCGCCTCGCGTTGAACACGGTGAAAGTCGGATGCTTCTCGGAGACATCAATATAGCACAATGGAATATTGCCTAAAGATGCTCCCCTAACCTGTTGTGTTTTGTAGGCATCGTTGCTGTAATGCAGGAAATTGCCGTTTCCATCCACGCCATAGACATTGCCGAGGACAATGGTTTTGCCCGTTTCGGTGATCGGGAAATAGACGCGAGTAGGTGAGCCGGTATTGTTCGTGCTTCCACCGACATAGTAACTACGATAATCCATTGGACGCCCGCCATTGCCGGGGTCGATAGTGCTTGGGACATCGGCTTGCACATAGCGGTTATGTGCCTTCTGGATTTGCATTCCCCAGTCGCCTTGTGCGCGGTAGAGAACCTTGATCGTCGCGTTCTGCAAGTTGCCACTCTCGATGAAGTTGCGGGCAAAGCGGATCGTCCCGTTTTTGGCATCGAGCGCGAAGGCGTCTTCATTATTGTATTGGGTACAGCTGTTTGCGGCAATCTCCGCCAATGTCTGCCCTGTGTTGGCATTGACGATCATGATGTCCGGTGTTCTGCCGACAACTGTTGTCGGCTGGAATCCTCGGAACATTCCAGTATAGGTAGAGTTATCGTTCAGCACTTCGCCGTTTTGCAGGATATTGTTGAGGGCAAGGCGCACCGTATAGGGCGCACTCGTCGGAACCTGTCGCTCGTCGCGAATAATATGATTGTCAAAAATCAGATAATTCACACGCGCCGTAAACGGCTGTGGTCCTGTCGGCGTATCAATGGTCGCGCTGTAGCCGCGTGGATTGAACAGTAAAACTCCGAGATTGGCACTGACATCACGGTTCGAGCCGCTTTCTGCGAACATCTGCGGACTGTACCACACATATTCGTAGGGATCGTCCGACCATGCAGGAGGAGGCGCGTCGAAAGCAGGAGTCACCGTAAGCAAGCGGAAGGCGCGGCTGATATCTTCGCTTTCGGGCAGAATTCCGGTGGTCGGACTGGCAAGCGTACCATAGTAAACGCCGCCCGTCGGAGGTGTTGCACCGAGACCACTTAAAGGATGCGTGGCATTGCTGAACCTTCCCTCAATCACCGCAGTATCGTTAGGATCGTTGAGAATAGGCTGCCAAACAGGCTTTAAGTCTTCGAGAGGCTGAAGGTTCTGATCAGGAACGCGAATTTCTCCTGCCAGCGCGGAGCGCACGATGATTTGATTGTTGACGAGTGCCTGATATTCATAACGAATGGAAAACAGCCGGAAATTGATGGTACGTCCAGTGGCGCGGCGCGGGAAAAAGGCGATGCGGCGGCGGCGGTAGTCAATGGCATATTGCCCCTCACGCAAAACAGGAATACTCTCTACTTGCTCCAAGGTCGCGCCTGAATTCGCTTGAATGCGCTCCATCGAGGCTCCGCGCACGTCGATCAGATCATCGGGGTTACCGTTCGTCACAAAAAAGCGGTTGCGGACAGGACCAAAATGGAGCAGTGCCGTCGCGCCGAACCCGCCTGTTGCGGCATTTGCCGTCGGAACAGGGATACGAATTGTCTCGCCAATCACGCGAAGAGACTGGTTGGCATTGGAGCGATACCAATCGGGATTGCCGTCGCCATCAAGAACATCGGTCATATCGTCGGGGCGAGCGGTCAGGTCAGGCACGCCATTAGCGTCAGTGGCAATGACGCTTTCTATCATTCCCCCTGCCTCTTTCATACGGCTCAGCGATTGGTTTGCCAGTGCTTCGGCGGAGGTCAGTTCTCCCGTGCGCTTGATGGTGAGGAATCCGCCCGGAAACAGGCGCAAGATCGTCAAGATGCCAACGAGAAGAATGACAAGGACGACGAGGATTTCGATTACGCTGAAACCTGCTCGTCGGCTGTGCGCTCGTCCCTTTCGGCTGCCTACATTCTGAGTTATCATAATCCGTTTTGCCCTCTCTGCGGGAGGCTCCGTTGCGTGCGTTGTGGGGAAAGGGGCGTTTGCGCCCCCATTCTTTAGATTCTGTGAAAATACGTGTTGTTTCGCGAGGATGGTTCGGGATGGAGATTCCGAATTCCTGCCCTATTTTCGGCTTTTTGCGCGAAATTTCTCCTTTTCGACGACACCTTATCATCGTTTGTTCCTATGCGCCGATGCGAATCAAAAAGAGACCAATGAATCTACCTTACCCCTCAAACCCCCTCCCCTTGCCATTCGTTCCTCACTATTGGGTCACTTGCCACGCGGGTTGGCATAAATTCAGGCGTATTAAATCTCAAATAGCCAAAATTTTATATCGGTCAGCAAATCAAATGACCCACTAAATATTATTAGTGGGTCACTTGACTTGCTCATGTAAATAACTTTGTTCTCGCTCATACTCAAACTTATTTACATGAGCGTGACAAGTGACCCATTAGCGTTCCATCGGGCAATGGCGTCTCAAAGACGAGGCACTTGCCGCAAAGTTTTAATCATCGTGCAAAGAACAGACAGAAAATCGAAGAAACTTTGCACAAACACTGCTTGAAAACTACCAGCCCCGCCCCGCCATTTTGTCTTTTTCATCCATGATCCGAATATCGAGTGATGGCATCGCGTCTCCCAAGCCCATCGAAATCTCGGCAAGCATCTCAGGATTATTGAAGTGGGTCGCGGCATCAACAATGGCTTTGGCACGCTCTTTCGGGTCGGACGATTTATAAATTCCCGAACCGACAAAGACCGTTTCGGCTCCCAATTGCATCATCAGAGCGGCATCGGCAGGAGTGGCAATTCCGCCAGCAGAGAAGTTTGGAACTGGCAGTCTGCCTGTTCGATGCACTTCGACAATCAAATCATAGGGCGCACGCAACTCTTTGGCGGCAACCATCAATTCATCTTCGCGCATCACCTGAATCCGGCGAATATCCTTCATCAAAGTTCGCATATGGCGCACCGCTTCCACGACGTTGCCCGTCCCTGCCTCGCCTTTGGTTCGTATCAGCGCGGCTCCCTCGCCAATACGCCGCAGTGCTTCGCCCAAGTCGCGACACCCGCACACAAACGGAACCTTGAAATCGTGCTTATGGACGTGATTTTCTTCATCGGCGGGCGTCAATACTTCGCTTTCGTCAATGAAGTCCACTCCCAGCGATTCCAGAATTTGCGCCTCGACAAAATGCCCGATACGACACTTCGCCATAACCGGAATCGTCACTGCGTTCATAATCTCTTTGATCATTTTCGGGTCGGACATCCGCGAGACGCCGCCCTCTTTGCGAATATCGGACGGCACACGCTCCAACGCCATCACCGCAACCGCCCCCGCCTCTTCGGCAATAATCGCCTGTTCGGGGTTGACAACGTCCATAATAACGCCGCCCTTGAGCATTTCGGCAAGCCCGACTTTGGTTCGCCATGTGGATTTCTGAGTTTCATAACTGCTCATTTTGCACCATTCTCCTTATATCAGTATATCAGTATCTTACCTTACGCATCTCACCTCTCGCACCGGAGGTTTTAACCCCCCATCTGGAAAAAACAAGCGTTTTTCAGACGCACTATTCCCTGTATGGACTCCCCTCTCCTCCGAACTTGTTCGGGTATCAGGAGAGGGGTTGAGGTAAAGACGCTTGTACTTTCTTGCCGGGTACTTTCAGTACCCGCTGCGAGAGGTGAGTCAGTATCTAAATTTTTCAGCAAGGTCTCGTTCCGCCGTGCTTCGCACTCCCAATGCATTGCCCTGTTCACTGCCCACTGTACTCTGTCCTCTCTCAGTCCATTTCGCGACGCCACTGCAACGCCGAAATCAAGGTCGCTTGGTCGGCATAATCGAGGTCGCCACCCGCCGGAAGCCCGTGCGCGATTTGCGAGACTTTGACACCGAGCGGCTTGAGCCGCTTCGCCAAAAACAGTGCCGTCGTCTGCCCTTCGGTTGTTGGGTTGAATGCCAAAATCACTTCCTGTACGCCATCGGCGACACGCGGAAACATCTCGCGGATTTTCAGCATTTCCGGCGTGATATTATCCATGGGGGCGATCAAACCTTGCAGAACGTGATAGAGTCCCTTATATTCGTTGGTTTTCTCCATCGCGATTAGGTCGCGGGTTTCGGCGACAACACACATCACCGAGCGATCCCGTTTCGGGTCGCGGCAGATTTCGCACAAGTCCTGATCCGTGAAATTGGAACACTCCTTGCAGAGTTTGATGCTCTCTTTGACGGCAAGAATCGCCTCGGTCAACTGCTTCGCTTGTTCCTGCGGCAGACGCAGAACATGAAACGCGAAACGCTGTGCCGATTTGGGACCGACGCCGGGCAATCGCTCGAACTCGGCAACCAGCCGAGCGAGCGGTTTGGGATAATGCAACATAAATTTTATGCTCTGGAAATTCGATGTGATACGCAGATTTAACCCAGCAGACCGGGCGGCAAATTCAAGCCTTCGAGTGCGCTGGTAATGTCTTTCATGCGCTCTTGCTGCTGCGACTGCGATTTGTCTGTTGCCTCTTTGACAGCGGTCAGAATCAGGTCTTCGACCATCTCCGCATCTTCAGGATCGAGAATAACGGGGTTGATTTTGAGGCTCACCAAATGCCCATGCCCATTGACAGTCGCTGTCACCATGCCGCTGCCCGCAATGGCTTCGATGCGATCATTGCCCAAATCTTCCTGAAGCTTGGCGGCATCGTCCTGCATTTTCTGTGCCTGTTGCATCAGTTTTTTCATATCGCCCAGACCGCCGAAGCCGCCGGGCATTCCGCCTAAACGTGACATTTTTCTGATCTCCTTGGGATTCGTTTCGAGGAGCGCAAATGCTCTCGCTCTTGCCTTTTATTATACGCTCATCGAGGGCGGTTTTGCGTCGCTTAGACAGTCGGTTTTTGTGTGCGCGGCACCGCTCCGACCACTTGACCGCCGAACATTGTCAAAACCTCGTCCAACATCTGCGTCTCTGTCGGCTTGGCAGCAGGTTCCGGCAGACGTGTCTCTTCACGAATAACGGGCGTTGGAGGCGATACAGGCAGAGAATTGACCGTCTCAAAATCGGCGATTCGCGTCACAGTCGGCGCAACAATCTCTTCGACCTCCATCAATGTCGAAGAAAACTCTATCGCATTTCCCGAAGGTGCGGAGGCTGTCGGCTTCGGTGCAACTGCAATCCCACTTCCCCCACTATTGCCTGTCTCACCCCATTCTTCCTTCAGCACGCCCCGAATTTTATAGCCTGTCGTCTGCAAAACCGTGTTGATGGCTTTCTCAACCGCTTCCCGCCCTTTGGCTTTTGTCTGAATGCGGTCACGGGCAAACGAATCGGCGAACAACAAAATAAGCGTGTTCCCTTGAAGCGCAATGGGTTCTGCTTTTTCTAAAAACCCGATGCCCGCCGGACTCGCCTGTCGAAACGCCTTCAAGATTCGCGCCCACGCCCGAACCACAACCTCCAACGTCACCCCTTCCGCAAACCGCTCCGCCGCTTCCGGTTCTTCTACTCTTGCAGAGACAACAGAAGCGGAAAGAGAGGAGGGAGAAGGGATGAGGGAGGAAATGTTTTCTTCTGTTCCCTGTTTCCTGTTCCCTGTTCCCTCGTCTTCTTCGACTTCGGGCGTAACCGGATCGAAATTTGTCGGCATGGAAATTGGCGGCTTCGGTACTACGTTTGGTACAGCATTGGGTTGTTGGGTTGTTGGGTCGTTAGGTGACTGAGTGATTGAGTGATTGGGCAATGGAGTTGTTGAGACGTTGGGGGGCGCGGTTTTCCCCAATGATCCGGTGACCGAATGACCGAATGACCCAACCGACCCGAAACCGATGCCCATCAGCGACGGTGTGAGACTGAGCAGAGTGCGCTCCAATATCCAGCGGTGTTGATTCGAGAAGCGAAGTTCGCGCTCGGCGGCGGCAATAATTCCGCTCATAGCAAGCAGATCGTGTGGGGCGAACAGGGCGGCTTGAGGGCGCAGGAGAGCGAACCGTTCCGCGCCCATCTCCTGTTGTGCCGCTTGTAATGCGCCGGATGCTATCAGCATCAGTTCGCGGATATAGGCGGCAAGAGCAGTAAGGAGTTGACGTATATCGGTTCCGGTGTCCACCATCTCACCGGCAAGGGTTTGCACTTCGCCCAAGTCGCCGCGTGCAATAGTCTCCATTGCTCGCTCCAGCATCTCCGAGCCAACGGTTCCAACGGCACGGTGAACGACTTCGGCGGTAACGTGCTTGTCGGAATACGCCAGAACCTGCTCCAAGAGCGAAAGGGAGTCGCGCCATGACCCTTCGGCGGCACGGGCGATGGCTTGTACTGCCGCAGGATCGGCGGTGTACTCTTCGCTGTCCAATACGCGCTGAACGGCGGACGCCAAATCTTGCAATGAGCCGCGCTTGAACTGATAATCTTGACACCGAGACCGAATCGTAATCGGGACTTTGTGCTTTTCGGTTGTCGCAAGAATGAAAACGACGTGCGCGGGAGGCTCTTCGAGGGTTTTGAGCAGGGCATCGAACGCTTTGGCGGACAGATCGTGAACTTCGTCAATGATATAGACTTTGTAGCGGGCTTCGACGGGAGCGTATTGGACGTTCTCGATGATTTTTTCCCGCACATCGTCAATGCCGGTTTCGGAGGCGGCATCCATCTCAAGCACGTCCATACAAGTGCCTTCGCGGATACTGACGCAGAGACTACAGACGCCGCACGGTTCGGGAGTGGGACCGTCTTGAGCGACACAGTTGAGGGCGCGGGCAAGCAGCCGTGCCGTGGAGGTTTTGCCGCATCCGCGTGCCCCATGAAACAGATAGGCGTGGGCGATTCTGCCAGAGCGGATCGCGTTTTGCAGGGTTCGAGTGACGTGATCTTGTCCCATCAACTCGCCGAAACTCTGCGACCGGTATTTGCGATAGAGGGCAATATAGGACATAAGAAAAGGGAGTAGGGAGTAGGGAGATAGGAAGCAGGGGAACGCATCGAACGACAGAACGAAGCAAAATACTCGATTCCGCCCGAAACTGTTTTCCTACTCCCTATTTTCTACTCTCTACTCCCTGTATTTCGACGCGACGCTCAGAGCCGGGTTTGCAGAACACACATAAGCGGTCAACCTGAGTGCTGCTGCGGTCAAGCTCTGACACGGTTCGGAAGCCTCTCACTGCGACTGTCCCGGCTCTCAACGCCGCGCTTTCAATGAAAAACAGTATACCGGAATTTCCGCTGACTTGCAACAAGAAATCTCTGCCGGGCGACCAAACCTTTGAGAAAGACAAGGGTTTGCTGGGATCGGGAGCGGTGCTGTAGGCGAAAGTGTACGTGCGTACTGAGATGGGGAACGAAAAAGGGTCGGTGGTGAAGATTACGCGGGTGTAGCCACTACTTCTCGTCGTTGATTCCCGAACCTGCCATGGGTGGAGCAATCGCGTGCGTCCTTGAGAGCGCGTCCACATTCTTGAACCGCTCAAGCACCAAAACACGGGAACAAAGCAATAAGTTATCGCGCCTGAGAAAATCTTTGGCGAGTGAGCAGGAAATCGCCTATAGATGCCCAAATAGATTAGACCTCTTGCAAGAGTACAGCGAAATGAATTTCCTGCTGGGGGCGTTCCGCCGTGCCGTGCTTCGCACTCTCAAGGCAAGAGAATTTCGTCCGTAGGACGGCTGTTTTTGAGTCGGGTACGTTCTTGTACCCGACTTACGCAAGAGGCCTAATGTATATAACAACGCAATTCCAAGCGGGTCTGTCCGCAGAACAGGTGTTTTTGCTAACCGGGGAATTCATTCTCCGGTATGCCGACAATGCAGCATGAGAGTCTCCTTGTTCGCGTGCCATTCCTCCAGCAAACTTATTACGGTGTATCGTCCTAAATTTGCTTCGCACCCCGGAGAGATTTGCTGGGAAGGAAACGGCACCCTCGCTCGCGAACTATAGAGTATCTTTCGACAATTTGCTGTCATATCATTGCCGCCGAAACTGAGGCGTCGCTTCATCGGTGCAGGAGTATTGCCAAAATGATTGCCTCTGTATTGTTCACCATGTTATGTTTCCAATCCAAACCCGCCAAACCTTCGCAGCCGGATACACTTTGGCAGGGCATCGTCGCCAAAATTCCGGTGCGCGTGATTAAAATCAATCTCAAAGACCCCCGTGTCAAAATCAGTGTACAGACTGCGCCCGGTTTTCCCGGCGGTGTCGCCCCAATGAACAAAATGATCGCCGCGACACGCCCCGATATTGCTATCAACGGCTCGTACTTCTCCAAAACGACGGGTATTCCTATCGGCGATGTCGTTATTCGAGGGCAAAAAGTCAACACCGGCAACATGGGAACGGTCATGGCGATTACTGAGGACAAACAAGTTTTGATCCGGCGCGTCCCCTTCTACAAAACCATGCAGTGGCCCGGATACGTCACTGTTCTTGGCTGTGGGCCCGCGCTCGTATTGGACAGCAAAGTAGATGTCATGCCGGAAGAGGAGCATTTTCAAGACCCACATATTATGGGGACGGCGGCGCGAATGGGAGTTGGCGTGCGCCCGGACAATACACTTCTCTTTGTCAATACAAAAAAAGGTGTCTCTTTCCGGAAGTGGGCAGAGATTATGCGCGAACTCGGCTGCCGCGATGCCTACAATCTCGATGCAGGGGCGTCTCTCGGAATGTATTATCGGGGCAAAACCATCATCACGCCCGGAAGGCAGATCGCGAGTATTCTTTGCGTCTGGATTTCGCGACCCATGCCGCAGTTTGCCGATCTTTGCCCCCCGCCGGGCGCGTTGAAACCGGCGTTTTTGTCTGGCAGCAGTTCCAGCAGGAGTTTTCCGACCGATCTGGGCAACTCAACCCACCCGAAAGCAAAACTCATGACAATTTGCGGTGATACGATGCTCTCCGCCACAGAACTCTGTCCTACAACCATCAAACGACGCATCGCTCCGGGTAAAATCTTAAAACGCTGTCAGGCTCACAAAGCGCGGTAACTGCCTTGCCGCCGCACACTTTCCCCCTACAGCCGAATCGCCTCGCGGGGCTCTCCAAGTACCATAGCAGTCAGGGCTTTGCTTCCCTTTTCCTCTGCCAGCAGAGCAATGATCTCAGTGCGCCCGAAATGACGCGCCCAACCAAGCGGCGTTGAATGAAATTCTGTGTCCTGAATCTCCAAATCGAGGGCGGCACGAAGCAGCAAGCGCACAAGAGGCAGGTCGTCGCGGGCTATCGCTTCGTGAAGCGGCGTTGTCTGCCAATTGCCAGCACGCCGATTGGCGAGTTCGGGTGAGGCAATAAGCAGACGGCGGGCGCGGGCTTTCCAACCCAAATCCCACGCGGTCAGTATATCCAATGTCGCCGCGTGCGCGGCAAGCCACTCGGCAGAACGCGGTTGACGGGACTGCACTGCCAACTGCATAGGAGTCGTTCCATTCGGCAAAGGCGCGTCCAAATCTGCGGGCAAATCCGACGGCAGAAGCGTATCGAGCGTTGCCGTATCGCCGCGCCCGATGGCTTCGGCGAACCGAATTTGGGCGGCAGTCGGCGGCGGAGCGACAAGAGTTGCGCTGTGAATCCACCACGTTTGACCATAGCCGAGCGACCCAAATCCCAACCGTTTATACAGGGCGTCGGCGGCAGAATTGAGCAGAGCATAGCGGCAGCCGAGCATCCGAGCGAATTGGCACGCCGCCAGTGAAACCGCCGAGCCGATGCCCTGATGCCGCGCCGAGGGAACCACGCCCACATCGTAAATCCCTGCAATGCCCAGCCGTCCCGTTGTGACATAAACCGTGCTTTGACCGACAATTTTCCCGTTCAGCCATGCCCCGAAATGCCAAGCGCGGCGCGGCTGTGCGTGTGCCAGTGCGTGCCGAAATGCGGCATCTTCGCGGCGATAATAGGGCAAATCGTCCACATCCCATTCGCTCTCACTGTTCTCAATAGTAATGTGCAGACCTTCGGGCAGACTGAAATCATCCGGTAAGGTGTGCAAATCCAACGCCATCCAATGCGGACGCCAACCCCACTCGAAGCCGCGTGCCGCCAACCTCGCCCCCAGATCACGCGGGCGCGTCGGAGACAGTGACCAGCAGGATGCCTTTTCGACTTTGCGCCGAAAACACTCCGCAACGATGGTGTCGAGCGTTTCCCCTGCGGTCTCGGCATCGAGGCGCGGAAAGGCTATGGTGACTTCCCGCACCGTCGCCGTCCAGATGACACCGTTGGTTTCGTTGACTTCGCCGTTGAGAGCGATGGCATTCCCAATAAACCATTCCGTATGATTCGCTGCCGCCGCTTGAATCAATTTGGCGCGGCTTGCCCCACCGGAGAGAAAGCGCGTTTTGGATGGAAGCGATTCTGAGGCTGCCGCGATCTCGCGATCTTCCGCCTGATTGCTCTCTTTATTCATTCTTGCCCGTTCTTCTTTTCGAGTTGCTCCCTTATCGCTGATAGTTTCGCTGTATTCGGGGTGTCGCTTCGAGTATACCAAACGAAGCAGAGTTTACGCACGGCGTTCAAGGCAGACTTCGCCGTTGGCTACGCGTTGAGAGGCATAAAATCGCTTCTATCACGCGCCAACGGACGAAAGAACTAATCCCAAAAGCGGCTGGCGAGGGCTTGCTACAGTTCGGAATTCTCCGCCACGCCACAAACATAGCGTTCCGCGCTGCGGGCATTCCAAACGGGCATCAATTCGACGGGCTGAATGGTTTCCCAGCCGATAGAGCATTCCGGCATTCGGTTGTCGAAATCTGGCAGGTAGAATGATTTCCGCACCGCGTTTTTCCGCACCAGCCCCTGCAAGCCGCGATCCAACGAACCCAGTGCGAAAACAGCCGCAACGACCAGCGAACCGCTTTTGCCGTGCTTCGCCACTTTATCAATTTCGCAGCCTTGACTGAGGACAATGACATTGACGGGAACCGTGCGGATTGTTTCCAATTCTGCGTTTGCGGTTCTTTCCACAAGGCGAACCGATTTGATAATATCGCCGGGACTGAGTTCGCCGTCGGGAAAATGACCGTCATGGACAAGCCGACTGTCTGCAAAAGATGGGCAAAGTCTATGCGGAGAACAGCCAGTACGCTGTCGGCAAGCGCATGGTCGAGGAAGCCCTCGCACTCTATGAAGGCATCCCAAACCAACGCAGCCGCGCCGCGTGTCTGCGAAGTTTGGGCGATGTGCTGAGTAGAAATGTGAGACTATATTCCTCATTGTCTCTTCGTGCTTTCTGACAGAGAAAACAATATTGAAGTTGCAATCTTTTGAGTTTTCCCATATACGACGACGGACATAGATAATAAAAGGTGTCGTACCCCATAAAAACTGTGACTTGACAAGTTGCCGAATAGTTGGTCTGGACAAGTATTGATTTACTCACCTTACGCAGACCTCTCTCATCGAGTGAGGAATTTCGACCTCATTTTGAGAGTGCCGTGCGTAAGGTGAGTGATTTATTATCTCACCTCTCGCAGCGGGGGTTTTAAACCCCCGTCTGGACAAAACAAGCGTCTTTCAGACGCACCAACTCGAATTGACTCCCCTCTCCTCCGAACTTGTTCGGGTATCAGGAGAGGGGTTGGGGGTGAGGTAAAGACGCTTGTACTTTGGGGTTCCGGGTACTTTCAGTACCCGCTGCGTAACGTGAGATAATAAATCTGAGCGCAGAACGTCTGATATCTATGATTATACCAGATTTCTATTCACTCAAAACCTGATTGATGTCTCTCCCATTGGTGGGAAATCGTGATATAATAGATTTAGGAGCCAGTAAAGAGGCAAATAGGCAGAACGTGGACAAAGACGAATTTTTACAGGCATTACAGGCAGAGGCTGAGACATTCACGCAAGCCGTCTCAACCGAAAACGGCGATTGGATTATCAAGGGGTTTATTGATATTTACCGTCGCGTCTACACTCTGTCGGTTGATACTAAAGTCGTCTCCAAAGTCCTTGAACTGTTGCTGTATCCTGCGTTCGTTCGGTTTGCCGAGACGCACGACTTTGACCTGCAACTCGCCCCGCAACAAAACTTTTATCCCGATTTGACCTTTGTTTCGCGCACCGATGGGACCAAGTTTGCCGTAGACATCAAAAGCACGTATCGGCTGAGTGAAACCCGTGTCAGTGGCATGACACTTGGCGCGTTCACCGGCTATTTCCGCAATCGGGACAGCAACAAAAATACGCTTTACCCCTATAACCAATACGCTGGGCATTATGTTCTCGGTGTGATCTACTCTCAAGCCCTCGACGAGCGTCAGCAGTATACCCTCGACGATTTAGAGCGCATTCCTTCCGTGATTCGCAGTTTTCAGTTTTTCGCTCAACCCAAGTATCGTATTGCTTCCACCGCGCCGGGCAGTGGTAATACCAAAAATATCGGGTCGGTTGCGACGTTCAGCGATTTGGTCAATGGCACGGGAGCTTTTGCCGTTCTTGGCGAAGAGGTTTATGATGACTACTGGAAGTTCTATTTAACAGCGGACATGGCACGCACCGTTAGTTTGCCGCGCCCCTATGCCAATCTGAAAACGTATCTGGAATACAAACAGCGCGGCATGGCAATTTTGGAGGCACACGCTGAGGAGATACGCCATCTTGCCGAAGACGATGCCCCACTTGCCGAGTCCGATGAGGAGGCGAACTGATGCCCCCCGTCGTTCCGCCTATCAAGTGTCAGGGAATCAAGACCAAGTTGGTTCCTGCCATTCGCTCGGTTGTTGGCGAGAAGATTACAGGGCGTTGGATTGAGCCGTTTTGTGGCTCCGGCGTGGTCGCGTTCAATATGCGCCCTGAGTGTGCCTTGCTGACGGACACCAACCGGCATATCATCGGCTTCTATCAGGCAATACAGTCCGGCGCAATCACGCCCGCGAGTGTGTCTTGCTTTTTGCAGGAAGAGGGCGACACCCTGCGTGAACAAGGTGAAAGCCATTACTACGCCATTCGTGAACGCTTCAATGCAGAGGGCAGTCCGCTCGACTTTTTGTTCCTCAATCGGGCGTGCTTCAATGGCGTCATGCGGTTCAATCGTAAGGGCGGGTTCAACACGCCGTTTTGCCGCAAGCCGCAACGCTTTGCCCAATCCTATATCACCAAAATCGTCAATCAAGTCAAGGCGGTGCGGCAGATACTCCTGCAAAGCGATTGGACGTTTGCAGTTGCCGACTTTGAGGAGACGTTAGGACAGGCGACTATGGGCGATCTCGTTTATGCCGACCCGCCGTACATGGGACGCCACACGGATTATTACAATGGATGGACGGAGGAGAACGAGCAGACGCTCATTTGCCTCTTGAAATCGCTGCCGTGTCCGTTTGTACTTTCGACGTGGCAGGAAAACGAGTTCCGGCGCAACCCGGCAATGGATATTCATTGGAATGCAGAAGGCTTGCATCGGTTGTCTATCGAGCATTTTTATCATGTCGGTTCGAGCGAGAGTTTGCGGCACGGAATGACGGAAGCATTAATTACTAACGCGCCATGTCATGCAGAATATGTCAAGCCAGAAAAGCCGCATCAGTTTGCCTTTGAGATTGAAACGTAGAGAACTGTAGAAACTTTTCTGTATTTTTAGAGGGAAGGTTGTAAAACACCCCCTGCCGACGTACTATTATTGTAGGAACAACACAATCCAAACAAATCTATCCCTTTGCTCAATCTTCCGAGCAAAGGGATTTTTGTTTACCTCCCGGAACGAATCTGCGTCCCCCCCAACC
>Ga0163154_10002635_pt1 | contig 25974 bp, 13 predicted proteins | sample OliLakLV19MP9P1_FD_148649 | JGI IMG/M metagenome (GOLD analysis project Ga0163154, IMG submission 148649) | Freshwater microbial mat bacterial communities from Lake Vanda, McMurdo Dry Valleys, Antarctica - Oligotrophic Lake LV.19.MP9.P1 | ecosystem: Environmental > Aquatic > Freshwater > Lake >... | reverse complement strand
GGAACAACAAACGACGTCAATATCTTCTGAGTACCTTGCCTGTGGTTGTAAATACAGCTTATGAAGAGCTGTGCCACCTCTGAAAGCAAAATGTATCCTTAGCAAGTCATCAGAAAATATTTCAACAAGTGCCCTTTCAATAATTAAATCCTGTTCCACCTGTGCATTATCGGGCCATGGGGCTTTTTCTTTCCATTCTTCAATGAATCTTCTTGAAATCATAAGTCGCTTTCAATTTTCATATTTTTAATAACCTTCCATTTCTCATTGAGTTCGCCTATTTTAATTTTAGTATTTGAAAGCGGTACAGAAAACATTTTTTTACCTTTTAGGGCTTTTACCAAAGCATCTGAAAGTTTTTCATTCTCTACTTGTGTGTCCAGCAAATATCCAAGCCTTTGAATGGCTGTTGTTTGAGGATAAAGTTTTGCTGTTCTTGCCAACTCCGGTAATTTAATTTCAGAAACTAATTCTTTTAAGATTGTAACAGTCTGATTAATACCTATACTATTTGGATAATACAATAAATCAAGAGCAGTAAGGGCAGGTGACGAAACATTGATGTAACCGGCATCTGTTTTTTTATGAATTATATCTTCATCTTCCCAATTCTTTTTTACCAAAAAATTGATCTTTAACTTTTTGCCTTTGATATCCCGTAAAGAAGACCTTTCTGTAATTACAAAATATTCCATTGGCTGCTGATGCGCTGCCCCATACAATGCTGCGGCAGAAAGTAATCCGATGTAATACCGCCTGTCTAAAGATTTCATTAAATCATCTATAAATAAATTTAAAGGCAGCATGCCTTGGTTTAGATATTCAGGTGTTATAATTGCATAAAACCCTTTTCTTACCTGGGCAATTGATTTTTTAACTTTTAACCGGTATAAGCTTTGATGTAAAGCTTTATCAGAAATATCAAATTGACCTTTCACTTCAGCTAGCGTAAATGCATACCTGCCGTGAGATCTCACTTTCCTGATGTAATCTTCAACATGTCCATATGATAATTCAGATTTATTCACTGTTATAATCGTTTGCGATATTCTACATTATTCGTAGTATAAAGCGAATGGAAACTTTTGATATTTCCAAGAAAAAAATTCAATAAAAGTTTAAAAGCAATTATATGCTTGATATTCAAATGTCTGGTTTTATCAGTTCTTGTCCCTAAAGAAAGACCGGGACTCTGGTAAAGTTTTGTATGCCCGATTATGATCGTGAAATATTCCTGTTTAATCCCTTAAACATATTCTCCAAAAGCTATCAAAAATAATCTTCCACAATATACCAAGCTGCCGCACCCTCAAGTGCGGCAGCTCTCCAGGCTCTTAAAAAAAGTAATTTTTGGCAAGTCTTTTATTGAGCAATCACTTAGTAATCTTTGCGATTTAATTAATCGGGAATTGTGTTTGGTAAGGCAGGAGCCAAACTAAATGACCTACATTTATACGGTGCAGTTCTCCCGGCTTATTTGCCGGAGGCGTAAAAGAAATAAGAGGGATGGTCGGTGCCGGATCTGCAGGAAAATTTTTGTTAATTCTATAATCATTTCCGCTAGGGATTGAAATAAAAATCGTTCTGTTAAGAAGATTTCAGAGAAAAGCCCGTCCCCAAGGAAACAGCATAAATGTTATGCTATGGTTGAAGTAATTGATTAGCATAAAGTTTACTAAAGGCACATAAACTGAAACAATTAGGCATTTAGCGATAGCGCTTTATTTTTTTGGGTTAAAGTCGGTATAGAAAAAACAGGTTCATCCCAATGGATTACTATATTATTTATGGTTTATTGGTTGCCAACGATTGTGCAATTTACTCAATTTTCAATATTTAAATAAATGCCAAAAACAAATTAATACAATCCCAAAAGTGCTAACAGATCAAACAAGTAATCTTTCGTTAGTAGCTTACAATTCTTTATGCCAAAAGTTTTTGAATTAAACCAATTTAAACGAATGTCAAATGTTACTTATATCTTAGCTAGTTTTTGGTTAAAGTATTTTAAAGCGGATATATTTTTGAAAATATCGGTTGCTGAACCTTTTGGGTAAAAAGGATTGATGCCCGCATTTAAAGTGGATGCAAATCATTTATTTTTTAGTTATTCACCGGTAACTTATCGGTCTGTCTGTCATTAGGGTTAGCAATTAAAGAAAAACTGTATAGGCTTCTCTTTTCCACTTTCTTGCTTTATCTTTTGTTCTTTAATAATAGTTCTAGAATAACACGAGACGTTCAGAACAGTTCAGAACGGTTAGACAGAACTATACATTTACTTTTACATCGTACTCTTTCCTCATGTGGGGTTCAACTGTAGTTAATACACAATATTATAATGACAAATCTTAAAAAAATTTTTGAAAACAAAATAATTGCTATAATAAGAGGAATAAATCCCAAAGATGTTTTGAATATTGCAAATACGCTTTATGAAGGAGGAATTAAGGTAATGGAAATTACCCTGAATTCGCCTGGTGCTTTATCAGTTATTACCAAATTAAGCCAGACAATTGGAGACAGAATGATAATTGGTGCTGGAACTGTACTTGATGCATCATCAGCAAAATCAGCAATTGAAGCAGGGGCAAAATTTATTATTTCTCCCGGATTGAATTTAGAAACTATTCAAGTGACCAAACAATTTGGCGCAATAAGTATTCCCGGGGCATTCACGCCAACAGAAATTATTTTGGCATATAATTATGGTGGCGATATTATTAAGTTATTTCCTGCATTAAATGTTGAGTATTTTAAAAATATACGAAGCCCCCTTAATCATATACCTATTATGCCAACAGGCGGTATAACTCTTGATAATATTATTTCATTCAAAAAAGAAGGTGCCGCTGCATTTGGAATTGGCAGTTCTTTGGTAAATGCTGATAAACCCATAAACAGCGAATATCTTACAGAGTTAAAGGAAAAAGCAAAAAAATTTGTCCAGTCTTTAGAATCAGAATAAACAGTTAGTTGATGAAAATGAAACCATTTAATAAAATATTCCAGAAAGAACATTACTTTTTTGTTGGTCTGTTTGTATATATTCTTTTTTCATCCTGCAATTCAAAGTCAACTCTTTTTACAAAATTATCAACAGATGAATCTGGTATTGATTTCAATAATTTAATAACAGAAAATGATTCAATAAATCCCATCGATTTGGAATTTCTTTACAACGGCGGAGGAGTAGGAGTGGGTGATTTTAATAGGGACGGACTGCCGGATTTGTACTTCACGGCAAGTACAGTTTCCAATAAGCTTTATTTAAATAAGGGTAATATTAGGTTTGAGGATATTACAGCTGCCGCAGGTGTTGATGGCATGCAAAGCTGGTGTAATGGAGTTTCTGTTGTGGATATTAATAATGATGGTTGGGAAGATATTTATATTTCTGCTTCTATTAAAAGTAATCCTGATCAAAGAAGAAATCTTCTATACATCAACAATGGGCTGAATCAAAATGGAATTCCTGTTTTTAAAGAAATGGCACATGAATATGGACTTGATGATACAAGTTATTCAGTTCAGGCCGCCTTTTTTGATTATGATAATGATGGCGATTTGGATATGTACCTCGTTACAACCGGGCTGGCAAAAAGAAGTTCAGCTTTTTTTAATAACCAGGTTACCCCAAATGCGTCTGATGAAATTGACAGGTTATTTCGCAATGACTGGAATGATTCATTAAATCACCCTGTATTTACAGATGTTTCGAAGCAAGCTGGCTTTAACGAACTGGGTTTTGGATTAGGTATTGCCATTTTAGATATTAATCTGGATGGGTGGAAAGATATTTATGTTACCAATGACTATTATGGAAGCGATCTTCTTTATGTTAATAATAAAAATGGAACATTTACTAATAAAATAAAGGAATATTTCAATCATACCTCTCAAAATGCAATGGGTATTGACAACGGTGATATAAATAATGATGGCCTTTCTGATATTATTAGTGTTGATATGAATCCGGAGGATAATTTCAGGAAGAAAAAAAATATGGGTAGTAATAATTATTTTGTTTATCAAACCATGATTTTGCAAAACCAGAACCTGCAATATGTTCGAAATACATTGCAACTAAACCAGGGTTTGGCGCCGGTCGGGGGAGATACAGTTATTCATCCTGTTTTTAGTGAGATAGGTTTTTTTGCAGGAGTAGCAGAAACTGACTGGAGCTGGGCACCACTGATAGCAGACATGGATAATGATGGGAACAAAGATATTTTTATTACCAATGGGTATCCCCGCGATGTTACGGACCATGATTTTATGGCTTTCAGAGATCGGAATATTGCTGGTAAAAAGCAATTAATAGATCAGATGCCCCAAATAAAGGTTTCAAACTATACTTTCAAAAATATGGGTAATTTGAAATTTGAAAATAATGCTGAAAAATGGGGTATGTCTCAATCATCCTTTTCAAACGGCGCCGTTTATGTTGATTTGGATAATGATGGCGATTTGGATTTCGTTGTAAATAATATTAATGACCCTGCTTTTGTTTACAGGAATAATTTGAATGAACATGGTAAAATATCTTCCAATTATCTTCAGATTAAGTTTACCGGGGGAGATAAAAATAAGAACGGAATAGGGGCAATGGCGAAACTATATTTCGATAGCGGTAAGCAACAGGTGTTAGAAAATGCCCCTTACAGAGGTTACCTTTCTACTGTTGATACAAAGATTCATTTTGGTCTTGGGAATACAAAAATGATTGATTCTGTTATTATCAAATGGCCCGGTAATAAAAGACAAAAATTCTTTTCGATGCCGGTTAATCAATTATTAATTGCAGATATTAAAAATGCCCAGGCGGATGATTCCGTGGAAGCCCAACCAAAACTGAATAACAATTTATTTACGGAGGTCACATCTACCCTTGGGATTAATTATGTTCATCAGGAGTCGGAATATATTGATTTTAATTACGAAAGGTTATTGCCCCATAAATTATCTCAATATGGACCCGGACTGGCTGCAGGCGATGTGGATTTAAACGGGTTAGATGATATAGTTATTGGCGGATCAGATTTATCTTCCGGGAAATTATTGTTGCAACAAACCAATGGAAAATTTATTCAAAAAGATTTACCAGTTGATACTACTTCAGGCGCTGTAAGGTCACAAACTATGGGAATACTTCTTTTTGATGCAGACGGTGATGGAGACCTGGACTTGTATTGTACCAGTGGAAGCAATCGGTTTCAGCCCAATTCAAAATCTTACCAGGACAAGTTTTATGAAAACGACGGGAAGGGGAATTTTAAATTAAATGATAATGCAATTCCTGAGAATTATGTAAGTAAGAGTTGTATAAAAGCGGCCGACTTTGATAATGATGGTGATTTAGATTTATTTGTAGGAGGAAGGATTTTGCCAGGGAGATACCCCCAAAAGGTAAGCTCCTTTATATATAGAAATGATTCAAAAGATGGTAAAATAAAATTTACTGATGTTACTGATCAGGTATCTCCAGAACTAAAGAATATTGGATTAGTGTGCGATGCTATTTGGACAGATTTTGATAACGATGGTTTTACCGATCTGATTGTTGTTGGTGAATGGATGCCTGTTACTTTTTTTAAAAATAATAATGGAAAATTTGTTAATTCAAATGCAGCAACTGGAATTGGTGATAAACTTGGCTGGTGGAATAGTATAACAGCCGGCGATTTTGATAATGATGGCGATATAGATTATATAGTGGGTAATCTTGGGCAAAACTCTTTTTATCGCCCAACGGACCAATATCCTGTAAAAATATATGAGAATGATTTTGACAAGAACGGAATCCCTGATGCTATCCCAACTGTGTTTCTAAAGCATACAAATGGTACTGTAAGAGAATTTACAGCACATAACCGTGATGACATTGTGGAGCAATTACCTGTCCTGAAAAAGAATTTTTTGACTTATAAAAGTTTTGCAAATGCTGATATAAAAACTTTATTGGGAAAAGAGTGGTTAAAAGATGCAGTTGTTTCAAAAGCAAACTGGTTTAAAACAAGCTTTATAAAAAATAATGGCAACAATAATTTTACAATTGTTGCATTACCGCCATTGGCTCAATTGGCGCCTGTATATGGTATGATTACAGATGATTTTAATGATGATGGAAACCTCGATGTAGCACTTAACGGGAATGATTATGGCGGTGAAGTATCTACAGGCCGGTATGATGCCATGAAAGGCCTGGTAATGCTGGGAGATGGTAAAGGGAATTTGATACCGCAAAGTATTTCACAAAGTGGCCTTTATATTCCGGGAGATGGAAAAGCTATAATTAAATTGAGAGGAACAAATAACTCATTGCTGATTGCAGCTTCCCAGAACCGAGGCCCTTTAAAGATTTTTAAAGGAAAAAATGTTTTACAAAAACAATTTAAAATGAATGCTGATGACAGGGCACTTTTTATAGAATTAACCAGCGGCAGTGTAAGAAAAGAGGAATTATATAATGGAACATCTTTTCTGTCTCAATCATCAGGATGTATAAGTGTTGGAAGTAGCATTTCAAAAATTTCAGTTGTTAATCTTAAAGGGGCAAAAAGAATTCTATACACTAAATATAAATAATTGCCCGTTTCGGCCAGGATAAGTGAAATATTGGGGTATTGTAAAAATGAAAGACTTTTTTTGCCTGGATGATATCTTTCTGATCAAATTAATTGAACGAAGAAATGTTGGATATTAACATAAGAAGTTGAAAATTTAAGGAATATAACGGTTATGAGAAAAACAATTTCAGTGATATCTGATAAACAATTGCTTGCTGATATACGTAAAGGGAGTGATGAAGCTTTTCGTCAATTATATGAAAAGTATTGGGAAGATTTATACAGAATGGCATACCGCCGTCTGGCCTCACCGGAGGACATTAAGGATATTTTGCAGGATGTTTTTCTTTCTCTCTGGAATAATATTAATGAAGTCAATGCAGATGAATCCCTGGGCGGGTATCTCTATACATGTTTGCGCAATAGAATATTTAATTTTTTTGAAAAAAGGCAAAATCGATTAAACTGTCTTATGAAACAGCCGTTTAACCCGGTTGAGTCAGAAGAAATTATCTGGAATCGGTTCAACACAAAGGAAATACAAAAATTTATTGCTTTGCAGGTTGCGGCAATGCCTCCAAAAATGAAACGGATTTATTTGCTTAGCAAAAAAGAACAGCTTACAATTTCTGAAATTGCTGAATTGCTGAATTTATCTCCGCAGACTATAAAGAACCAATTACACCGTGCCTTTGAACGAATGAGGCATAATTCACAAAAACATAATTTGCATATACTCCTTATTGCGGTTTCTTTTATCTCCTTTTTCAAAAAATATTTTTGAATATTGTGGTACTCCTGATCCCGCAGGCTGTTATTGGTAATAAAAAGTGATGGACATACAATACCTGCAGGATTTAATCCGGAAGTATAATCTTGACAAATGTACTGAAGATGAGAAATTGTTGTTGGAACAGTGGTACCAGTCATTTGAATGGAATCAATCAGATAATGAGATTACGCATGATGAATTGATTCATTTGCGTGAGGAGGTTTTTCATGGTATCAAAAGCAGGATGGCTCCTTCATCTGACAATCAAACAGTAGAGACAGATTTTGGGAAAACACGTTCACTGTTCTTCTGGTGGCGTTTTGCAGCAGCAGCAATGGTGATTATTACTGCCAGTTTTTTTATTTATAATTTTTCTGCCAATAAGAAACCTGATATTTCTATTACCCCTGCCGTTATTAACGAAATACCAACAAATATAAAGCCCGGCAGCAGCATTGCGCAACTAATTCTGGCTGATGGATCAGTTGTGTCTCTTGATTCAGCAGGTACATTACAGTTGAAAGAAAAAGATGGTACGCTTATACATAAGCAATCAGGAAAACTTATTTACGATCAGGCAGCTTTGAACACCAGCGATGTTTTATTTAATACTTTGTCTATTCCACGTGGTGGTGAGTACCAGGTGGTGTTACCTGATGGAACTAAAGTATGGATGAACGCGGCATCAACACTTCGCTATCCTACCCGGTTTACCGGGAATGAAAGAAAAGTATTTTTAAATGGAGAGGCCTATTTTGAAGTGGCGAAAAATGCCCGGATGCCTTTTCATGTAATAGTCGATACCGATATGACAGTTCAGGTACTCGGGACTCATTTTAATATAAAGGCTTATAGTGATGAGGATGAAGTCAAAACTACGTTAGTAGAAGGAATGGTGAAGGTTTCAAATAAAATGAATACAGTAATGTTGTCACCCTCAAAGCAAGCGGCATGGGGAAAGATCAATCAGCAGTTAACAGTTAGTGAGGCCGATGTTGAAAAGGAAACTGCATGGAAAAATGGTATGATTGAATTCCGTGAAGATAATTTGCCCTATATCATGAAGCAGATTTCACGATGGTATGATGTAGATGTAATATTAACTGGTAATTATCCCGATGGCAATTACAGCGGTTCAATACGAAGGCAGTCAACATTATTACAGGTATTGGAAATTTTAAAAGCTGCCGGTGTTCAGTTTAAAATGGAAGGGAAAAAACTGACAATAATGACAGGGTAATTTGGATGAATGGATTTCTTTATTAATGTAGGATTTATACGCTTGACTATGAAAAACGGGAACGCTTGAACGTTCCCGAAATAAAGATCTGGTCAAACACATAAACATAAATTGATGTAACACTTATTATTTAACCAAAAACTTAACAAAGTTATGCAAATTATCATGACCCACAAAAGGGGTTTGCGATTTTTTCCACCTGTATTAATTATCAGGATTATGAAACTTACTGCAGCCTTTTTACTGACCATTTCACTAAATGTGTACGCTTCCGGATTTTCTCAGAACGTAACGCTTACGGTTCGAAACAGTTCTCTTGAAAAAGTGTTTAAAGAGGTCCGGAAACAAACAGGATACGTATTTTTTTACAAAACAAATCTTTTGCGGAGTGCTCCGAAAATTTCCATTAATGTCCATAACGCTGGCATAAAGGATATTATGGATTTATGTTTGACAGGATTGCCGCTTACATACTCAATTATTGAAAGAACTGTTGTTATTTCTCCCAAGAAAGAACCAATTAATCAAAGCCCCACTGTGGATATTGTGACTGACATACCCATCACCGGGGTAGTTAGTTCTAATACCGGAGAGCCTTTGTCAGGTGCCTCTATAAGACTTAAGGGAACTGATATTGGTGCCACCACTGATGCAAAAGGGTCGTTCAGCCTGAGTATTCCTGATAAAGGTGGCGTACTTGTTATTTCTTATATTGGTTATGAATCCTATGAAGTTTCAGTAAATAAAAGTAGTCAACTTAAAATTTCCCTAAAATTGCTGAACTCCACCGCTGATGAAATTGTAGTCATTGGGTATGGATCTGCCAGGAAAACAAATCTTACAGGTGCTGTATCTTCTGTTACTTCAAAAGATATTGCTTCCCTTCCTCTTACAGGGTTCGATCAGGCACTTCAGGGTCGGGCTAGCGGAGTTCAGGTAACACAAAATTCTGGTACACCTGGTGGATCAGTATCAATTCGAATCAGGGGAGTTGGTTCTCTTACATCCAGTACTGAGCCACTCTATGTGGTTGATGGAGTTCCAATGGTACAAGCCAATGGTACCCTTAATTCAATAAATCCAAACGATATTGAGCGAATAGATGTTTTGAAAGATGCAGCCTCAGCTTCCATTTATGGATCAAGAGCAACAAATGGAGTTATTCTTGTAACAACCAAACGCGGCAAAACTGGTAAACTTTCTTTAAATTTTGATACCTATGCAGGCACACAGCAATCTGTTAAAAAAATTGATCTTTTAAATGGTCCCCAGTTTGCAAAATTGGCAAATGAAAACCTGGTTAATGGAGGACAGACAGCAAACCCTGAGTGGAGCAACGCTGCTTCCCTGCCATCTACCGATTGGCAAGATGCTATTTTCAGAAACGCTCCCATACAAAATTATAATGTTTCTGTTTCAAGCGGTGGTGAAAAATCGAGAACATTTATCTCGGCAAGTTACTTTAACCAAAAGGGGATACAAATTGCATCAGATTATTCCCGCTACACTGTAAGGTCGAATACGGATTTCGATGTAAGTAAAAAATTGAAGTTCGGATTAACCATGAATTTTAGTCATGACAATCAGAATCAAGGTGACGTTAAGGGAACCCTTAGAAATGCAATACGGCTTATGCCGGTTAATGGTGTTTATGCCGCTCAGGAAGGTCAAATTACTCCTTCCTTATTTGGCTGGAAAGGATATAACTTAATCGGTGGAAATAGTGTTAGTGCCGTTTACTATCCGCTATCTTTAAATAACCAGGTTGCCACTGATGAAGCCTACGTAAAAAGGCCATACACCAGAGATCAGATGATGATGTCAGGATATGGGGAATATGAAATTATCAATGGACTTAAATTCCGCAGTACTGTAAACTATACGAAGTATTCCTCTTTATATATATTCGACCGGCCTGCCGTGCCAAACGAAATCAATGGGAAAGGTACATTTGTTAATCCATCAGCTTATACTGAAACCTGGGATACATATAATCAGTATAATTGGGTCAACACATTGTCATACGGTCGCAAAATTGGAAAACATAATGTTTTAATCGTTGCAGGTACGGACGCACTTAAAAATGATATTCGTCAAAGTTATACTAGTGGAAGAGATAACCCGGCAGGCCAAAGCAATTTAAACGCACTGGCTACTTCAAAGAATACAACTGGTTTTTTAGAAACCTCAACATTAGCTTCTTACCTGGGGCGGGTAACTTATGATTTTGACAACAAGTATTTATTGACTGCTAGTTTCAGGCGTGATGGATCTTCTAAGTTCGGTCCTAAGAATAAGTATGGTAATTTCCCTTCCGGGTCTATTGGCTGGAGGATTTCTGAAGAGCCTTTTATGAAATCGATAAAAGCCATAAACGAGTTAAAAATCAGAGGAAGTTATGGGGTTGTTGGAAATCAAAATATTCCACCTTTCAGATATGCTAATGCCTATTTCAGCCTCACACCGGCCGGAGGGTACTCTTATCCACTGGGTATCGCACAGACTCTTCAAACATCATATTTCCCTAATATAGTTGGAGATCCGACAATTCACTGGGAAAAATCAACCCAATATGACGTGGGCATAGACGCTACATTATTCAATGGAATGTTTACCCTTTCGTTAGATTATTATGTGAAGAAACTTGACGATTTGTTAGGGGAAGTGCCGGTACCCGCTTATTTGGGCGTATTTCAAAATAAAATCCTCAAAAACAGTTTCTCCATGGAGAACAAAGGATTTGAGATTGCTTTAGGCTTTAACAAAAAAATTGGTTCGGTCAACTTTTCGGCAAATGGAAATTTCTCCACACTAGCCAATAAGGTAACAAATCTTGGTGGAGCTGCGAATGTTTTTAGCAGCATTGATGTTATTGGCGATGGAGCGCAAACGCGGTCTGTCGTCGGTCAGCGGATTGGAAATTTCTGGGGTTATGTTTTTGACGGAATCATTCAGGATGCAGCAGAAGCAGCTAGTAGCGGTATGACTACTGGGGTAAAACCAGGCGATAGGAAATTCAAAGATTTGAATGGTGATGGTAAAATTGATGCTAATGATAAGACAATACTGGGTAATGGATTGCCAAAATATATTTTTGGACTAAACTTAAATGCAACTTACAAAGACTTTGATGTTTCTGTTTTCCTGCAAGGACAGGCCGGCGTGCAAATAGCCAATATGGCTAAAACCTGGACACACGGCGGCATGCATTTATCAGGTCAACAAGGACTAATCAATGGTTCAAAGGATCTCTTAAATAGTTGGACTGGAAAAGGTTCGAGCAATGAAATACCACGAAACTCGTATGATGCTCCGTTATCCAATGCATTTTTAACTTCCGCATTTGTAGAGAATGGCGCTTTTGTAAGAATGCGTAACGTACAGATAGGCTATACAATGCCTGCTTCGTTGATAAAAAAGCTTGGATTAACCCGTTTACGATTCTATGTTTCTGGACAGAATTTGTACACCTTTACCAAATACAGCGGATGGGATCCTGAGGTAGGAAGCCAGGATAGAACCGGTGCCGGTGATGGCCCTCCATCATCAGCTGATGCCAATCAATTACAAACAGGAGTTGATTTTGCCAGATACCCGGTTCCACGTGTGCTAATGGTAGGCATTAATGTACAATTTTAATACTTGTATAATATGAGATCAACATTTTTTAATATCAAAATGATAAAAGCATGAAATATATATATCAATTGCTTATGTTAGCGACACTGGTGATATCATTCGTTAATTGTAAGCGTGAGTTTTTGGATGTAATCCCGCAGAACGGAACCACGTTTGATAATAACTTCTTTAAAAAGACTTCCGACTTTTACGGGTTTCTTTTGGGTGCATACCACGAATTCAATGGTTCTCAAATTGAAACCGGGATTGGCAATTGGATTACCACTAATGGCAGGGTATCTCAGGACATCACCAAACTGGATGAAGTACCATACGACCTTAATGTTTATATGTCACCAACACAGAGTAATGTTACTGCACCCTGGGGATTATGTTACAAAGTAATTTCCCGCACAAACCTTTTACTTGAGAAACTTGTTTCAAATGGAGGAGTTCTATCAGCAACAGATAAAAACTATTTTGAGGGCGAAGCAAAGTTCTTAAGGGGTTTTTCCTATTTTAGTTTGGCTCAACGATACGGAAATGTTCCACTTTTCCTTAAGAACTACGATGTTTCCGATAAAGCTGCGGTGACCGCTTCTTGTAATACCGAAAGCGAAGTTTGGGATCAGGTGATTTTAGATCTAACGCAGGCCTCCCAAAAATTACCTCCAAGTTGGGGGAGTGCTGACGAAGGTCGGGTAACAAAGGGTTCTGCTTTAGCCTACCTTGCAAATGCGTACATGTACAAAAAAGATTGGGTTAATGCCAAAAAAGCATCTGATGATCTGATTGCCTTGGGAAAATATAGTTTGCTTTCTTTTTCAGATTTGAGGACAAAGTTGTTCTCACCTTCTTCAGCAAATACTGCTGAATCCATTTTCGAATTACAATATGGATATCAACCCGGGGGAACTGTAAGCTGGTCAATTGATATTCCAGATTACGGTAATCTTTTGAATGTACTTTGCACTCCATTAGGATCGTTTAGCGACCAGCATATTACTAATGCTCCCTTTAAGGGCCAGGTTCCATTAAACATGAAACTTGCAAATTCGTACGATCCAACAGATAAGAGGCGGCTGGAATTTGTGAAGACTAAAGGGGAATCGTATAAAGGAGAGGGAATGCCTACTGCAATGTTTTTGGATCCTGCTCTATTGGCTCAAAAGAATTCTGCATTTTCAGCAAAATGGTGGATTGGCCCGGACAGGGCTGCTCCAACTTCAAATGCCCGTTGGTTTAATGGGGTAAATATTGTTGTGATGCGTTATGCAGAATTCTTATTAAACTATGCTGAGATCCTTTTTGAATTAGGCAATAGTGCCGGTGCTTACAGCAATCTGAATTTAATAAGGGCAAGAGCCGGCTTAGCCGATAAACCTGCACAGTCGGACAGTGAAATATTTTTTACTGATCTTATGAATGAAAGAAGATGGGAATTGACTTTTGAGCCTAACTTATGGATGCATTATACACGTACGAAAAGAGCCGCAAAATTTTTTATGAGTGAGTATGGGTTGGTATACCAGGACAAGTGGCTTAAATATCCCATACCTCAAATAGACAGGGATCTCAATCCAAATCTTTGTCAGAATCCAGGGTATTAATTAGTCTTATTTCTCAAAATACTTAAATAATCCAACTATAGGGATGGCCCATCTGGCCATCCCTTTTTTGCAATAAGAAATATCAGACAATTCGGGTGAAATCGAAATATTTTATTTTAAAAAAATTTAAGATGAGTTTGTTTTTAGTATGGTAGAAATTGCTGGGTGATTTTAATAATGACAGGTTATTTGATTTATAATGTACGGAAATTGTAAAGGAAATTTTCTATCACAAAATATTTCACAAAGAGGTTTGTATATCTTGGTAAATGGAAAAGCAATCATTAAATTAAGAGGAATAAATAATGAATTACCAATAGTACCTTTTCAAACAAAGGGCTTTCAAAGATTTTTGAAAACAAAAAATCTTTTTCAAAAATCACTTCAGTATAATGATAAAATGCTGCGTATAATCTTAACAAATGGGAGTATAAGAAGGCAAGAATTATATTATGGAACATCTTTTCTGTCTCAATCATCCCGAGGAATAAGTGTTGAAGATAGCATTTCAAATATTTCAGTTGTTAATAGTAAGGGATCAAAAAGAATTTTATACAAAAAGTAATTATTATTTGCCTGTTAGGATGAAAAGTACCAGTCTCCTTCCCCATGAATATTCTAATGTCACAATAACTGTGATATAGGAGTATTTTCATTTAAAACATTCTCAATTTGTTCTGCCTGAGATTTATAAGAATCCTTTATAATCCATTCAAAATCTTTTTTTCAAAAGAAATGCCTATCAACAGGACACATCAGGACAGCACATACAGATCAGGACAGTTAAAAAATAAAACCATGTTACGTTTGTTTAATAATTGTTAAACTTTTTACTTAAAGATTTTATTTCTTAAAACTTAAAACTTGCTATTATGAAAAATTTTTTCTTGATTCCGCGTATTTATTTACGTCATGTACTTTTCCTGTTCACTCTTTTTACTATTGTATCAGTCAATCTTTTTGCTCAAAAGACTGTAACGGGAACCATAACTGGTGAAGATAATAAACCCGTTAGCAGTGTAAATATTAAAGAAAAGGGCACCAGCGGAGGTGTAATTAGTGATGCAAATGGGAAATACAAAATTGATTTGAAAAACAGCAAATCTATTTTGATATTTTCTGCAGTTGGTTATTCAACACAGGAAATTGCCGTTGAAAATAAAACTGTAATTGATGTATCGGTTGTTATCAAAGAGCAAACCTTGGATGAAGCTACTGTAATAGGATATGGTAGCCAAAGAAAGAAATTACTAACGGGAGCTGTGTCTTCTGTTACCGCAAAGGATATATCCAACCTGCCTTTAACAGGCTTGGATCAGGCGCTTCAAGGTCGTATAGCGGGAGTTCAGGTTACACAAAATACGGGGGAACCTGGTGGTAATATTTCAGTGAGGATTAGAGGAGTTGGTTCCATATCAGCAGGTTCCGAGCCTTTATATATAGTAGATGGAATACCCATGACGCAGATCGCCGGTGGTTTAAATTCCATTAATCCTAATGATATAGAAAGAATTGATGTGCTTAAAGATGCGGCATCAGCAGCAATATATGGATCACGGGCTTCAAATGGAGTTGTTTTAGTTACAACTAAACATGGCAAGGCTGGTAAGATTGCTTTAAATTTTGATGCTTATGCAGGTACACAGCAATCTGTTAAAAAAATTGATCTTTTAAACGGACCTCAATTCGCAACATTAGCAAATGAAAACCTGGTAAATGGAGGGTTGGCACCCAATCCTGACTGGAACAACCCCTCATCGTTACCATCATACGACTGGCAGGATGAAGTACTTGGTTCAGCTCCACTTCAGAATTATAATATTTCTGCTTCTAGTGGTACCGAAAAATCCCGTACTTATTTTTCATTAGGTTATCTCAATCAGGATGGTATATTGCAGAATTCACATTATAAAAGATATACGGCAAGGTTAAATTCCGATTATGACATAACAAAAAGAATAAAAGTAGGCGGTACTTTTAATTTTTCCTTTGATGACAAAAGAACTCCAATTACCGGGAGTAGCGATAAAGGTTCCTTAAATAATATGGTCAGAATGTGGCCGGTAAATCCTATATTTTCTAGTATAGATGGAGATATAAATAATGCTTTATATGGATATAAGGGATACGCCTTGGTAAAGGCTGCAGCACCTGCATTATATTATCCTGGTTTAAACAATGTAGCTTATATAGATAGGGTTCATTATCAATACCCACAAAAATCTACCAATGTTTTGTTAGCTGTATTTGGTGAATATGAAATTATTGATGGTTTAAAATTCCGCACATCATTTAATTATCTTCGGAACAATTCATTGTTCCAGTTTAGCAGGGACGGTGTGCCCCCGGCAATAGATGGAAGAGGGCCATTGATAGCTGTTTCGGCATATTCCGAAACATGGAGGCAGATAGATCAGTATAACTGGATCAATACACTTACCTATAGCAAGCACATCAATGATCACAACTTTACTATTGTTGCAGGTACAGATGCGTTAAAAAACACATACCGGCAAGTGGGGGTTGATGGTTCGGGAAATGCTCCAGGGCAGTACAATCTAAATTCTATTTCAAATTTAAATGTCAATGGATATAATGAAAGCTATTCATTATTGTCTTATATAGGAAGAATTACGTATGATTACAAAAACAAATACCTGCTTACAGCTAATTTCAGGCGTGATGGTTCAACAAAATTTGCACCTGCCAACCAGTATGGAAATTTCCCTTCTGCATCTATTGGATGGAGGCTGTCTGAAGAACCATTTATAAAAAATATAAAAGCAATCAACGAATTAAAATTGCGTGGTAGCTATGGTATTGTTGGTAACCAAAATATACCCAACTTTAAATATGCAAGTACTTATAGCAACAATGCCGGACTTTACAATTACGTACTCGGAAATACGGTAGTTCCTGCGGCTTACCGTAACAATATTGGGGATCCGGGCATAACTTGGGAAAAATCGGCTCAAACAAATTTTGGACTTGATGCCGTATTGTTTAATAATTTAATTACCCTTTCTGCTGATTATTATATAAAGAAACAATCCGATATGCTTGGGGATGGACCTGTTCCCAGTTATTTGGATGCTCCGGGAGACAAAATAACTAAAAATCTTTTTTCAATGGAGAATAAAGGATTGGAGTTGCTTTTAGGAGTAATTAAAAAAATCGGACAAGTAAATTTTTCAGCAACAGCCAATTTTTCAACTCTTGATAACAAAATTACCAAATTGCTGGGTAGTGCTACAGATTATATTTCTCTGCCACTCGGATCACTTCAGGGTGATGATGGTGGTTCCCAAACCCGATCAGCAGTGGGTGAGCGGATTGGAAATTTTTGGGGATATGTTGCTGATGGAATTATTCAGGACGCCGCCGAAGCAGCAAGCAGTGGTATGAGTGGTGTAAAACCAGGAGACCGCAGATTCAAGGATTTGAACGGCGACAAAAAAATTGATGCAAATGATAAAACAATAATTGGAAATGGATTGCCAAAATATATTTTTGGCTTAAATCTAAGTGCAACATATAAGGATTTCGACTTTTCTGTTTTCTTTCAGGGGCAGGCAGGTGTTCAGGTTGCCAATATGTTCAATGCTTACGCAATGCACATTGCAGGTGATAATGGATTCATAAATGGACCAGCTAAATGGCTTAACAGGTGGACTGGCAAAGGCACCAGTAATGATATGCCACGCAATTCTTATGATGCTCCTTCATCTAACCGTTATTTCTCATCAGCTTACATAGAAAATGCTTCGTTTGTTCGTATCCGCAATATGCAATTGGGCTACACACTTCCTGTAAAATTAATTAGTAAAATGCGCATTAACAGTTTAAGGTTTTATATCTCAGCTCAAAATCTGCACACATTTACAAAATACACCGGATATGATCCGGAAGTAGGTAGTCGTTTTCAGTCAAATGCTGGTGATGCAAAACAAGCTTCAGATGAGGTTAACCCACTATCAACCGGGGTTGATTATGGCAGATATCCTTTACCAAGAACAATATTAGTTGGATTAAATCTCCGCTTTTAATTATATTAAAATTTATAACATTAAATATAAAATTATGAAAAAAATATTAATAGCATGCTTGATTACAGCAGCAGCGGTATTCATATTGCAGGCATGTAAAAAATCATTTTTAACTGCTGAACCTCAAACTGGGGCTGCCTTTGATCAGACTTATTTTAAATCAAAAAAGGATTTTGTTGCTTTTACGTTTGGTGCTTATTCGGAATTAGGAGGTACCTGGAATTTTGCCCCCCTGGGAAAAGGTATGCAGGGTTGGGTAGTTGAAAGTAATATTTTTTTACATGATGTTAATCAGGGGAGTGAGCAGCCTTACGATCTTAATACTTTTGCTACACCTACATCCCAATTGGCCAGCGGGTGGACAGTCCTTTACAAGATTATTAGCAGAGCAAATGTACTTCTTGAAAAACTGGTAAGTGATGGAGATGTTTTAACAGCAGCAGAAAAAGACTTTGCTGAAGGGGAAGCAAAATTTTTAAGAGGATTTGCGTATTATAGTCTTGCTCAAAAATATGGTGATGCTATTCTATACTTAAAATCATACGATGTATCAGATGCCGAAGCACTTTCATTGGCAAGATCACCTGAAGCACAGGTGTGGGCACAGGCTATCGCAGATTTAACCGCCGCAGCTCAAAAATTACCAAAGGATTGGGATGTTGCAAATTTGGGCAGGGCTACCAAGGGCTCAGCATTAGGTTATCTTGCAAACGCTTATATGTACACAAAAGAATGGCCAAAAGCAAAGCAAGCTTCGATAGATTTAGATGCAGTTGGAAAATATTCACTTCTTCCTACCGCTAATATCCGGGATTTATTTTCTTATCAAACAGAAAATACCGCGGAATCTATTTTTGAAATACAGTATTATTTTGTACCTGGAGCTAAAGTTAATTGGGACGGGAGCCCTAACTATGGCCAGTTTCTGAATTGGGTATGCGGACCACAAGGGATTGGAAATGATTATGCTGTTTTTAATGGTACCGGTGCCGTTGTCGGGAGCATGCAACTTGCTAATTCTTTTGAACCTAACGATGTAAGGCGTCAGCAATTTATAAAAGTAGCCGGGGAAAGTTACAAAGGGGAAACGATGAAGACAACAGTTAATATTCCACTCAATGTTGCTCAAAAGAATTCCTGTTTTTCAGCAAAGTGGTGGACCGGTACAGCTGATAATATCACTAATATTCAGGAGTGGTGGTGGGCTCAGAATATAATTGCATTCAGATATGCAGAGTTTTTGCTGAATTATTCTGAAATTTTATTTGAATCCGGAGATGCAGCTGGTGCATACAGCAAACTGAATCTGGTAAGAGCAAGGGCAGGTTTAACTCCAAGACCAATGCATGCAGACAAGGAAACATTCTTTACTCATTTAATGAAAGAAAGGCGCTCAGAGTTAAATTTTGAACCCAATCTATGGTTTCATTATACAAGAACTGGAAGGGCCGCAAAATTTTTGCTTGATGAATATGCTTTTACCATGCAAACTAAATGGAACCATTATCCTGTGCCCCAGGGTGATATTGATTTAAATCCAAAAATTGTTCAGAATGCAGGATATTAAGTTTGAATAGATTTTCTTTCATATAAAAAAACAACATAAGCAAAATTGAGCAAGGCAGCAAGCTGTAAGCAACGATGGTCTTTTTTCTAATTGACCATCGTTTTTTTTCTAATTGGGGATTAGTATCTTTTGATTTTATTTATGAGTCTGATTAAATTTTTTTATTGAGAGAAATTTGTATTATTAATATTAATCGTCAAATATTTGTTATGATGTTTTACTAATTGTAAATCAAAAATGACTACCTTTTATACTCAGTTTTATTATGAAGAAATGCAAGTTTTTAATCCTTTTTTTGTTTTGTTACACAATTATATTGGGGCAAAAAAAAGATAATCAAACAGAGTCTTTTTATACTGATAAATTCTGGCCCGCATCCTGGATTACTACACCCGATAATGATTTAAAAGCGTTTGGTGTTTATCATTTTCGTAAAAAAATAAATCTTGAAAAAAAACCGGAGCATTTTATTATTCATGTTTCTGCAGATAACCGGTATAAACTTTTTATCAATGAAACCGAAGTGGTTCACGGTCCTGCAAGAGGCGACCTGGAAAACTGGATTTATGAAACAGTTGATATAGCCCCTTTTCTGCATAAAGGAGAAAACATATTAGCAGCCGTAGTTTGGAACTATGGTCAATATAAAGGGGCCGCTCAAATTAGTTTGCGTACTGCTTTTATTCTGCAGGGGCATAGAGAAACAGAGGCAATTGCTAATACAAATGCAAGCTGGAAAATCAGTAAAGATGAATCCTACAGCCCTTTGCCTTACGATAGGAACAGGGCTGGTCTTTTTCTTGATGTTGGCCCGGGTGAACAAGTTGATGCAACTAAATATCCCTGGAATTGGAACGCTTTAAATTTTAATGACAGTTTGTGGAAGGCTTCCTCAGTTTTATCACGGGGCTCACCAAAAGGAATTCATTTAGGGGGTGAGCCTTTTCTGGTTCCACGCAAAATTCCATTGATGAACATGGAGCAACAACGTATAATAAAAGTTGCTTTAGCAAAAGCTGTGAATGAGGACGACGGTTTCATTAAGGGAACTGCTCCTTTAATAATCCCTTCTCATACCAATGCAATAATTCTCCTTGACCAAACTTTTTTAATTGCAGCTTATCCTGAAATCAAAATCAGCGGCGGAAGAAATTCATCAGTTACTATTTTATATTCTGAGGCGATGTACGACAGTTCATCCAATAGGAAAGGTGCTAAAGGAAATAGAAATGAAATTAAAGGAAAAGAAATACTTGGTTACTACGATAGAATTTTACCCGATGGCCAACCTAACAGGGTATTCCGTTCATTATGGTTCAGGACGTATCGTTATGTGCAATTAGAAATCACTACAAAAGAAGAGCCTTTAATTATTCAGGATTTTTATGGTATTGCTACCGGTTATCCTTTTGAAGAAAAAGCTTCTTTTACTTCCAGTGATAATTCATTAAAGCCCATTTGGGATGTAAGTATGCGTACAGCGAAATTGTGCGCCCATGAAACCTATTTTGATTGTCCTTATTACGAACAACAACAATATTCAGGTGATACAAGAATACAAGCTTTAATTTCTTTGTATGCTTTTGGCGATGACCGTTTAGTCAAAAATGCGATTGAACAGTTTAATAATTCTATTTCATCGGATGGATTAACCAAAAGTTGTTATCCCTGCTCCGGAGTGCAATATATTCCGCCCTTTTCTTTATTCTGGATAAATATGGTACACGATTACTGGATGCTAAGGCCCGATGCTGCTTTTGTAAAAACCTTTATCCGAAACATAGATGATGTATTAAACTGGCACGAACAATATATTGATTCAGCAGGTATGCTTTATAAAATGCCCTGGTGGAAGTTTGTGGATTGGGCTACTGAATGGCCATGGGATAATAAATTGGGCATTGGCGGTCAGCCGGCTGGTTGGGATGGATATTCTTTGATTCTTACGCTGCAATATGCTCATACCCTTGTGATAGCTGCTGAACTTTTTGAAAAATATAATAAAAAAGATTTGGCCAGTCATTATCGGCAGCTTGCAAACAAAATAAAAAAAGCCAGCTTCAAAAAATGCTGGGATGCTGAGAAAGGAATGTTCGCAGATTCACCCGACAAAAAAGAATTCAGCCAGCATGCAAATATCTGGGCCATACTTACAGATGCTATACCAAAGAATAAGCAGGCAGCTTTAATGGAAAAAATTTTGAATGAACCAAAGATTATTCAGGGTACATTTTTTTATCGCTTTTATTTAACCCGGGCATTAATAAAATTGGGCATGGGTGATCGTTATCTGAGTTTGTTGCAACCCTGGAAAAACATGCTTAACATGGGGCTTACCACATTTGCAGAAAATCCTGAACCAACCCGTTCCGATTGTCATGCATGGAGTGCAAGCCCTGCCTATGAATTTTTAGCAACGGTATGTGGTATTCAATCAGCCGAACCAGGATTTAAAAAAGTAAGGATAGAACCACAGCTGGGTACTTTGCAATGGGCTGAAGGTAAAATACCGCATCCGCAGGGTGATATAGAAGTGAAAATAAAACGATTACTTCAAAATAAATTGGCAGCAGAAATAATCTTGCCGGGCACTCTTACAGGGGAATTTATTTTTAAGGGCCAGAAAGTAAAACTAAACAGTGGTTACCAGAAAGTAGTTTTATAAATACTTTCAATCAAACAAATACAACTGTTTTATTGAAGAGAATTCAGGTAACAATTGAAATATAATTGTCATTTTTTTTTGAAATACATAAATTTAATTCTATTGTTTGGATATGAAAAAATCAGTTCTCATAATCTTGACTGTTGTTATTACTTATACAGTTTCTGCGAATGTTAAGTTGCCACGATTATTTACTGATAATATGGTTTTGCAAAGAGATATGCCCATTAAAGTGTGGGGCTGGGCAGATCCAAAAGAAAAAGTTACAATAAGTTTTAATCAGCAAACAAAAACTGTTTTAACAGGTAAAGATGGCAAATGGTTGTTAGAATTGAAACCAGAAAAAGCAGGTGGCCCTTATAGCCTGATTGTAAATGCAAAGAATACAATTGTATTCAGCAATGTACTGATAGGAGAAGTTTGGGTTTGTTCAGGTCAGTCAAATATGGAATGGTTACTACGCCACAGCGATAATGCAATGGCAGAAATGCAGCAAAGCAATTACCCTTTCATCAGGCATTTTAAAGTGCCAACCATCGTTGCCAGTGAGCCACAAATAGATTTATCAGGCGGTGAATGGAAAATTTGTCAGCCGGAAAATGCAGGTGATTTTTCTGCAGTAGGATATTTTTTTGCAGTTGAATTGTATAAAAAATTAAAAGTGCCGATTGGGCTGATTAATAATTCCTGGGGGGGCACTAATATAGAAACATGGATTAGCAAAAAAGCTTACCAGGAAAGAGATGAATTTAAATCCATGATTAATGGTATGCCTCACATGAATTTAGATTCATTGGCTAAAGCCAAAGAAACAAACTACATGAATAAGGTTAAAAATATTCAAAGTCATATTGAAGATGATCCTGCCATCATTCAGTCATGGAAAGAATTATCTTTTAATGACAGTAACTGGCCTTCGATGAATGTGCCGGGTATTTGGGAAAACCAGGCCCTTCCTGATTTTGACGGGGTGGTTTGGTACAGAAAAACTATTTTTTTGGGTGATGAGTTTGCAGGCAAAGAAGCATTGCTGGAATTGGCTATGATAAATGATTCAGACGATAGTTATGTAAATGGTGTAAAGGTTGGTAAAATGAGCAGGAGTTTTAAAGAGAAACGCAGGTATATAATTCCCGCAGGTGTATTAAAAAAAGGTAAGAATATAATTGCAGTGAAAGTAGAAGACATCGGTGGCAGCGGTGGTATATATGGTGATAGTACTGATTTAAAATTAGGTATTCCTTCTTCTTCGATTTCGTTAGCAGGAAAATGGTTGTTCCAGGTTGAATTGATAAATAAAACTTCAGGTATCAGTCCGAATATGTATCCCGGTTTATTATTTAACTCAATGGTTACTCCTTTACTTTCTTATGGCATTAAAGGAGCTATCTGGTACCAGGGCGAAAGTAATGCAGACCGTGCCTTTCAATACCGCAAAAGTTTTCCATTATTAATCAGCGACTGGAGGCAGCAATGGGGCCAGGGTGATTTTCCTTTTTATTTTGTGCAGCTTTCAAGTTATGACCCAACTGGCAACACCAACAGTAAGGGTAGCAAATGGGCTGAGTTGAGAGAAGCACAAACCCTTACGCTTTCTCTTCCTAATACCGGCATGGCAATAACTACTGATATTGGTAATTCAAATGACATTCATCCCCGCAATAAACAGGATGTCGGAAAAAGGCTTGCCGCCATCGCACTGAATAAATCATACAATGAAAATATTGTTTACAGCGGCCCCATTTACAAGTCAATAAAAATTGAAGGCAACAAAATAATTATTTCTTTCATCAGTACCGGCAACGGTTTGACTGTAAAAGACAAGTACGGATATATAAAAGGTTTTGAAATTGCAGGAGCTGATAGAGTTTTTCATTATGCCAAAGCCTATATGGATGGTACAAACATAGTAGTATATAGTGATGGCATACTAAATCCAGTAGCAGTGAGGTATGGCTGGGCCGATGATGCAAGTGAATGTAATCTTTATAATAAAGAAGGATTTCCTGCCTGGCCATTAAGAACTGATAACTGGAGTGGCATTACTGAAAATGAAAAATATAAAATAAATCAATAATCATTTATTTAATAAATATGATATCACAAAAATCAATTTGTCTTTTATTGGTGGCAACTGTAATGGCATGCTTCATGTCGTGCAAATCAAATAAAGAAGAAACCAAAAAAGAAAAAGACAGTTCCTTAGCGGATGTAGAGAAAGAAAGAAAACTTAAATGGTTCGAGGAAGCCCGGTACGGCTTATTTATTCATTGGGGATTGTATTCGATACCGGCTGGCGAATGGAAAGGAAAAGAAGGAACAGACCACGGGGAATGGATTCAAAGTTCTGCCAACATACCTGGAAAGGAATATGAAACGCTTGCTAAGGAATTTAACCCTGCAAAGTTTGATGCGAAGCAATGGGTTTTGGTGGCAAAGAATGCCGGTATGAAATACATTGTGATTACAGCAAAGCATCATGACGGGTTTTGCCTTTTTGATTCAAAGCTTACCAAATATGATATTGTGGATGCAGCACCTTATGGGAAGGATCCCATGAAGGAACTTGCGGCAGAATGCCAGAAACAGGGTATTAAATTATGTTTCTATTATTCTGTGCAGGATTGGCATCATCCGGAGTACCCGGCGAAGTTTGCTGCATTTAATAAAGTGCATCCGGAAGGCTTTCACGGTTTCCCAAATCCAAATGCGGATTATCTAAAATATTTTGACTACATGGAAGGACAAGTAAAAGAACTGTTGACTAATTATGGACCGGTAGGTATAATTTGGTTTGATTGGTGGGGGGCAGCTTTTAATCCCAATGAAACAAAAAACATTGCAAGGGCGCAAGCTTTTGTTGATTCCATTCATAAATGGCAGCCAGATTGTTTGATTAATAACAGGCTTAATGGAATTGGTGCAGACTATGGAACTCCTGAGCAGGAAATCCCCGACAAAACCCAAAAGACAGCTTTTGAAGTTTGTATGACAATAAATGATCATTGGGGGTTTAATAAGTATGATCAAAATTGGAAAAGCACAAAAAAAATTGTTTACAACCTTTGCGATATTGCCAGCAAGGGAGGAAATTATTTACTGAATGTTGGCCCAACAGCTGAAGGAGAAATACCAGATCAATCTTTGAAGGTATTGAATGAAGTTGGCAACTGGCTGGCGGTTAATGGAGAATCAATTTACAATACTACATCCAGTAGTTATTCTGCCAAATGGAATGAAGATGTAAAAATGATTACAGCAAAACCGCAAACATTTTATCTGCATATTTTTAATTGGCCAAAAGACCATAAAATTTACCTGGACTATTTTACTAAGGCTTCTGATAAAGTTTATTTGTTAGCGGATAAACAAAAAGCTCCACTTAAAGTAGATGTTCATTCCAGAGGTATAGTAATTCATCTTCCTGAAAATCCAGCGGATTCGATTAACAACGTGATTGTTTTGAAATATCATGACGAGGAATAAATTAATGAACATTGACATACAAACGATGATAAAAACATTTTTTTTTGTTTACTATTTTCTGTATCTGCTTATTCGCAGCAAGCCAGTATTAAAATACTAAATCTAACATGCGGGTACAAACACAGTATACAAAATCGGTTCAGGAACTTATCATTTTACAAGTAAAATAACGGTTGATAAAAATTATCCTTAAATATAATTACTATGTTAAAAACATTAATGCCATTTGTCTTTTTTTGTTTTGCCATCAACAATTTGACAGCCCAGGATTTAAGAAACCATATTGGGTTGAATTTTATAAGACCCGATGTCAACAGGTCAGGCTATTATGATTTTAATCACAACACCAAATGGCTTTTAAAGCAATACAGCAAACTTGATGTCAAATGGAACAGGGTTGC
>Ga0163154_10002633_pt1 | contig 25982 bp, 33 predicted proteins | sample OliLakLV19MP9P1_FD_148649 | JGI IMG/M metagenome (GOLD analysis project Ga0163154, IMG submission 148649) | Freshwater microbial mat bacterial communities from Lake Vanda, McMurdo Dry Valleys, Antarctica - Oligotrophic Lake LV.19.MP9.P1 | ecosystem: Environmental > Aquatic > Freshwater > Lake >... | reverse complement strand
TGTACGGTGGCAGTCGCCAGCAGAGCGGTTTCCTCGATTTTGGGTAATTCGCTGATAGTCGCGAGCATAGGTGGTTCCTCGATTTTGGATAGTTCGCTAATACTATTATGGCTGATGGGGTGGGAATTGTTGGGATGATTTGAACAGATATTGCTACAGGTAAGGTTCGCAGTGCGAACACTACAAAGTATCTCTCATTGATTATCTCCCAGTTTTCTGATTAAAAATCTGACTTCTTCGAGCAAGGTATTAAATCGCTGGTCGTTTTCTAATTTGTACTGTTGAAAATCCTCATTCCGCCGCCGGATTTCTTCATCCCGTTGACTGTCTCTTTCTAAAAGAGCATTGACAGCGCCTACCAGCATATCGACATTGCGATTAGTTTGTTCGATATTCTGAGTCGTTCGATCTACAGTGGAAGACAAATCTTCAACAGTCGAAGCCAAATCATCCATCATTTCGTCTGTCCAGCGTTCGGTTGTCATTGTTTTTTTCCTTAGCTTGTTTTCGAGGATATTTTAGGTAGTCCAATTATATTTTAGCGATCGCCCTTTCTGAAATGTTGTGCTACAAATTAGAAATGTTCGAGCACATATTTTTCCTGTGCATAAACATTCCGCAGCGACTCAACTGATCTTTTCGGCAACATAAATTTAATCACTCCCACCAATCGCCCCCAGTCGAACAATTCAGCAACTGAAACAGCTAGATGAAATTTATCCCCATAGAAATCTACCCAAAAATCCGGTGCATTTCTCTCTTTCTTGCTCGCCATCCGCCGCTTCCAGTAACCAAAATCTAAACCTTTGGGCGATTCTACTCCCAAAATTGGCGGTAAGTCGGCATAACTCACAAAGCGACTCATGCCTTGGGCGTGCACGTAAAGGATGTGCCGCCACCGCTCGATGCGATATATTTGTTCTACTTTGATTTTTAGCAGCCGCGCGATCGCCTCTTTAGTCGCAAATCGGCTTAAGGGATGAACGGGGGTTGATTTTCGCGAAAAGTTTGCTAACATAGTCTGTAATTGTTTTATATGAGTAGTTGACGTGTCGTTTACGGGTGTTTGAACTCTCGGAAAGCGGGTAGTTGACCTCTGTGAAAGCAAGAGTTTGATTTGAACAGGCGATCGCCCTTTAGTTTTCCAGGCGTAAGGACGATCGCTTTTTACGATAAAACTATTATCCGACCTATATAGAACATCTGTCAAGAGCTTATGGGCTTAATTAGATTGCGGATTCGAGAATTTGCGGACGAGAAGGGGTGGACGCTTAAAGAAGTGTCCGAACGCTCTGGAGTGGTGTACAGTTCCCTGAGAACCTACGCGCGATCGCCCGGATTAGCAACGATTGACGTGACATCCTTGGACAAGTTGGCGAGGACTTTTGACGTGATGGTCGAAGATTTGTATGAGATTGTGAAAGATTAGTCGATCGACCTTGACGATAAAATTATCATAAACTAAATCTAGTTTTCTGTCAATGGGTTTAATTAGATTGCGGGTAAAAGAGTTTGCGGCCGAGAAGGGTTGGACGCTGAAAGAGGTTTCAGAGCGATCGGGAGTCATCTACAGCACTCTGACAACCTATTCGCGTTCTCCGGGGATGGCAATGGTTGATTTTACGTGCTTGCTCAAGTTGGCACGTACTTTTGACGTGATGGTGGAAGATTTGGTTGAGGTGGTGAAAGAGTAGCGGACATATTTATATTCAAACAAAGCGTCTGAATTACTCCAGACGCAATGAAATTTTATCAACTCAATATTGAATGACCATTGACTGAAGGACATCGCACTATTGCCGAATTCCCATTATCTATCTCAAGGAGTTACTTGCACCTTTAGCATCTCCCACGTTTCCTTTTCCATGCTCAAGGTATTGCCCACTTCTTGCAAGAGTTCATAACCCCTTGAATCTATGGGTATTTCTTCCTCAATGAGAATATCGCACAAAGTCTCTAATGCCAAATTCCACTCGCCCGCATGAATATCTGAAGTGATAAATTTTATTTGAGCCTCTGAAAGTTTTGGCTTAAGTATGTTGACGACTTCCTTGAGTTTACTTTCCACAATTTTATAGTCAAACATGAGTCTATTTCCTATCTCCATCTTCTGCAAATAAAAATTTAACCTCTACTCTAGCGCCAGAATGTTTTTCAGACGCGGTTTTATATATCTCCAAAATTTTCTCGACTTTCTTATCTGATGGCTGTTCGTAAAAATAATAAGTAATGCGACTGGGTTTACCCTGTTTTACTGATTCACGCGCTAAATCTTCAGCTTGAGTCTTAGCTTGATTGATTCTCGTAGATGTTTCGCGTAGCTTAAACTCTGCAACTTCTTTTGCTAAAGACGGATTAAGGTGATCTTTCTTTCTGACAGCATCATACTCTACTTTAGAGTGTTCAATATTGGTAACTCTTAACATTTGTTGATCGAGATTTTTTTCGTCTTGTGTTCTTGGGTCTTTTGGTCGAGTGATCACGCTTGGCAAGTAGGGACTATCAATATCTTCTTTCGTCCACATTTTGCCTTCTAGATGCCACGTTTCAAAAAACAACTGTTGCTCTACAAAAAATCCCCAGTTATCTCCTTTCCAAGTATTTAAAAGAGTTTTTAGGTCTTGATTATAATTTTCCTTGCGAGGAAGTTTGTCTTGTAAACCGCGTTGCCATTTATCCCAGTCTGTTATAGTTTTTACTGGCAACCTTCTGACACTCGCAAAACCCCACTTTCTTTGAATTTCCTGAATTTGACTGGATATGCAGCCAAAGTTAGATACAGCTTCTTCGCACAAATCAATCAGATTTGTAACTGTTGAGTAAAATTCATCTGCATCACAGCTATCATCAAGTCTGCTTGCTATTTCATCTACTTCTTCTAAAGTTTTGAAAGGATTGCGAATAATCCTTTTTAGATATTCAATGTCATCACTAAACTTCATCGGCTCTCATCCTTTTTATTCTAACCGTATTTCGCCCGAATTTCTTCGAGCAAATCTATTGCCTTATTTAGCTGACTTGATACCTCATCAAGTTCATCTTCAAGACTTCTGAACTTACTGCTTAAATCTTTTTGATCTGTGTCAGGAATTGAACTAGACGATGCGCTGATTTCCTCTAAGTTGTCAACGATTCGACTAATTTTTGCCTTGAATTCTTCGATATCATCTGTCAGTGCCATTGCGATAACTCCATAAACTACATGAAAAATTTAGCACAATTTAGGAACCAAAATCAAGATATCTCCAAATAGTACCTGATATTGGAACTATTGTTTCTTCTGGTAATATTATCTCAGGAGTGTTGACATATTGCCCTCCATCTTGACCTTCTACAAAAGCTCGACCCTTGGGGGCTGATGCTATTTCATCAGCTAATCTGTAGCCTAGTACCGTGTCAGTTGCATCTGGACTTAACCGGAAAACTACTTTTTCTCCGCAATTTTCCCGAACTTGCCTGCTAACTACCTCAGAAGTAGGGAACTGTGTACAGTAGATTACATGAATACCAAATTTCCGCCCCTGTAGTACATACTCTTCTAATCGCTGTTCTATAACCTTTTTTAATTCTTTGTCTGCACGGGCTATGGCAGCCGCTTCATCTATTATCCAAAGCATTCGGTCAATTTCAACGCCTCTTGCTTGTATTTTTTTGATGTTGTTAACTTTAAATTGTCGCATTAAAGACAATCTTTCTTCATATTGTTGATGAATTTTCTCAACTAATTCTTTACAGCCTTTTGAGTTTATGACTATTTCAATATTTAGATTCATGTCTTCTAAGTATTGAAAATCGGCTCCCCCAAAATCGGCAATATAAACTTTTCTTTTGGGGTTAGCATATAAAAATTGAAAAATAATCCAGTGTAAAAAGTTACTTTTTCCATAGCCAGGTCTTCCCGCAACAAGGCGATGAGGATCATTATTCCAAGAAGAATAAACGACACTCCCATCATCAGCCATGCCGACTATATATTTATCTGGGTTTTCAGTCATCTCCTGGCCATATTTTCTAACTATCTCCTCAGCAGTTAATTTAAATAGTTTTGGTCGTTCTTGAGGAATACCTGGAACAGGAGTTTTACCGGGAATAACAATGCGAAAAAATCCGCTAATTTCTTCTAGCGTTGCATATCGGTGTAAGGGTTTAAGGTCTTTGATTAGGGCAAAAGGACTTTTTCCAGAACTATTAAAAGATTGAGTGATGGCTGAAGGTGAAGAGCGCACAATCTCTCCTATTGATGACGGTGCTAAAGCTGCGTTATTAAAATCTGCGAGATAAGATGTAAATGGCTTATGAATATCAGTAGATCCGTCACCTAATTCGTTATTACTGATCTTGGGTTTTACAGATTGTCTGATCAACTTATCCCCAAAGTCATCTTGCCAGCCTTTCCGTTCAACAGCCGTACAAATCTCTACATTTTCAGTGGATTTCAAACTTTTTAAGAACTTCTGAGTATCCACATCGCGACTCAGGATTTCAACACAGTCTTGTTCTCCGTGACTTTTGGCTTCGGTTGCACTTCTTACTAATTCCATTAAAACAGGGCGGATGTTACTTCTGGTTTGTGCTAGTGCTTTGATACTGTACTTAAATAAGTTGCTGTGCAAATAGGTTGTTTGATAGTGCTGGTAGATGCTTAATGCTCCCTCAAAAAAGACATCTCTGCGATGACTTGTGACGAGTTGCAGTTGAGGGATCATTTGAGCAAGTGCTTTAGCTAACTCTGACCTATTTTCTGATTTTTGACAGACTTGCAGTGTGATTTCTAGTAAAAACTTTTCATTTAATCGATTCAGAATATCACAAATATTTAACATATTGTTGTTTTTGTTGGCCTCAAATAAATGAGGTACATAGTAGCCTTGCGAGTTAAAAGATTCCGGCTTCAGAGCTTCTCCAATATGGTTGACCCACTCCAAGTTTTGACATTGATTTAACCCAGGCGATAGATCAAAATTGTAAAAAACGCTTAAATTTGAAATTTGAACAAAACTAATTATTTCTTCCCTGATTAGATTTAGTTGTTGAGAATCATTGTGCAAATAATTGAAGATCATGTAAATTTTTAACCGTTCATCTTTAGAGTTGTTGGGGTCATAAAAGTAACGGATAGAAAGCGCTAAGCCATTTGTGTTGCCTAAGCTGAGGAAATGCTGCAAAAGTCCACGCTGACTGTCTGCGATTGACTGACGAACTTGATTGCCGTATCGCTCAATATACTTTTGAGAGTTGAGGTTAGGTAGTTCTGGAATCAGAAAATACAGAGGAAAAATGTGCGTCATGTCAGTTTAATATATTTTTATATTGTATTATTTTTCTAATCTATAAGTCTTTTTATGATGAATTTCAGCATAAAATCTATTTCCAGAAGTAGATAAGACACCATCTGAAGGATTCCAGAAGGTAGTATACAAATTAGTGGAATAATTATTATATAAAGAACAGTGCCAATTAGTCCACCTATAACCGCTACAAAATCATTAATTATTCCTGGCATACATCCTACTATGCAAGTAACAAGCTTGATACATAATATAAACCCGACACCAAATAAACCTAGTGGTCCTAACATTATTCCCAATACAAAATCTTGCATCAAGCGAGGTGAATTTTGATAATATAAAACCATTGAATTAATTATTAGAGTAGGATTTTTAATTGCATATAAAAACGTAGGATAAGAGATATAGGTAATTATTATGACAACTGACAAAAGTACACCACTTCTCAAGAATCTTCCTGTTTCTCTTATTTCGTTTTTAAAAGACTCAGCAGCCTTCAATTTTATCCTTGATTTAGAATCTTCTAAACTTTGAAAATGCTTTGACAGTAAAATATTGTACTCTTTTTGCTTGGAGGACAAAAAGCTTAAGACTTCTGTAGCATCTGCCTTGCAGCTAGAGATAGCATTCTGAAATATTCTCTCAATTTCTGTCTGATATTTCCTAGTAGATGTGATTTCTATCTCAACCTCTGCAAGGCTCGTAAAATTAAAAAAATTAATTTGTGGTAAGCGAAACTGAAAATCTAGGGCTGTGAGTATGTAACGGGAATTCTGATCTAACCTGTCTTGATGCTGCTTGAGCAGTGATACAGTTGCGTCTCTCACACTTTCTTCACGGTGTTGCAGAAACTCTACAAGACTTCGGATTTTTTTATCGATGTTAGCAGCGTAAATCGTGCCAATACACTGAATAGCTTTAACTTGTTCTAGTAGATTATCTCTAGTATCTAGTATGAGTGAACCTCGGATAGCTTGTAGCAAAAATGGAACCGATGCTTCACCCAGTCGGACTACATTACCATTCCAGTCTCTTGAGATCACGGCTGCTTTAGCCCTAATGTCAGTATTTAACCATGACCCTGCCTCGTTAATGGGTTTAGCGGCAAGCCGTCGGAGGTCGATGTCAGCATTATCCAAGAAAGGAATGAGAGCATTTGATAATCTTTCTTTTGTTTCAGAATCCTGATATTTTCTATCTCTATAAAAAGAATTTGCTGAACGCAAACCAGCTTGTACAACAAACTTTTGTAAACTATAAGCCGCCTGCGTCACAAATTCAATACCTGCAACACCTAACCTAGCTAGAATACTCTCAACGATATTTAGGGAATTGGCAGGAATTGACTGGAATAACTGAAGTAAATGATTTTTAGGTGCGTAAACCCAAAAATCAATAAATTCTTTATATCGAGTAGGATCATTCAATAAATACTTATCATTAAGACGTTTTAGATTTTCACTTAAAATTTGCTTTTGAATATCCTCGGTTCCCTTGGATAAGAATCTAGCTGAAACCATCGGAGCATATTTTAATTCCTGAATCGCCCAAGCTGCTGACAAACGAGTGAGTTCGTTGCCTGATTGAGCTTCTTGGCATAATTTCTCAAATATTCTTTGGCTATGACACTTATAATCGTCAGGGTTAGGTCGCTGATAAATTTCATCCAAAGGTTCGTCAAGTCCGTCAATATAGTCAAGATTGCCAAGTTTTGCCTTGATGTTTGGATTAATATATCCAAAGCTTTGAAGCCCCATCGCCAAGTAAAAATGATCTTTGCACTTCAATAATTCTTCGAGAGCTTTTAAGGGTACGTCGGTTCTTTGGGCTGTCACCAAAAAAAGTTCGATTTTTTCTCCATCGTCACGGCAGTGGGGAATGTTGTCAAAAAAGTCCTTGCCCTTCTGAACTGGCGGGAACTTACCGCCACCTTGTCCGCCTGATTGGATTCCTGAGTAGTTGCTCATGGCTAAACTTTTGCCCCCTCATTGCGTGTATTTCTCACTTGGGATAAGGGATCGCTTCCACCTGGAATGTTTGAAAGGTTACTCATGGTGATATCGCTGGCGATCGACTCAAAGCACTTTTGAGTATGATACATTACAAACTCAGCTTTTGGCAAGCGGAATTGCAAATGTATACTTAGCTACAAAGCCGAGATGGTGGCGATCGCCCAAGCTAAGATAGAGAAGTAAGCTTTTGACATCAGTAATGGTTGAATTGCTAGAAATCCCCAAAGCGCAACAGGTAGTGATTACAGATGATGCGCTGACAGTCGATCTATCTGATGGTCGTACTATTTCTGTACCTTTAGCGTGGTATCCTCGGCTGTTACACGGTACACCGGGCGATCGCAATAATTGGCGATTTATTGGTGAAAATGAGGGAATGCACTGGCCCGAACTTGACGAAGATATTAGTGTCAAAAATATCATTCTCGGTAAACCGTCAGGAGAAAGTCAGAAGTCATTTCAGCGGTGGTTGGGCGATCGCGCGAACAAAGTCTAATATCAAACCAGGCTTTCTGTTAAAATAATTTGTTTGTTTGTAGTAAGGACTTCAGTCCTGATTCACGAAAACTCAAACGACTTTGGCCGACATCTTTTTACTCAAACAAAGCGTCTGAATTACTCCAGACGCGATCGAACTTTGATTGACTCAATATTGCTCGACATTTGCCAACATCTGATTCGCAGAATCTCCCTGTTGCAGCGCTTCCCAATCAGAAGTAATCGGTTGGTAAGAACAGTAGCACAGCACAATTCGCAAGTCAGTATCAAAGGAAGAAAACTGGTGAACGCCAGTAACTATCCAATCTCCATCTTTCCCGTGAGTTATTCCATTACCAGAGTCAGATACATTGTCATAGTCGCGGGTTCTGTCCCCCGGCTGGGGAAGAATTGGGTTTTCTTCCCAACTCCAGTTTTCCCACAGAATATCCGTTAAACCGCCCCTCGGCATAAGCTGGCGTTCTTCCCAACCGGGAGCACTCATGGTTTCGGCTTTGTAGACAATCCAGATTTTTTTTGCCATCTTTCCTCCCTTTGCTTTAATCTTGGTAATCTTGCCATGTATCCTGAAACGAGGTTTGTTCGCCATCAAACACGCAGGCCACATCAGGGGGGCTGTTGCGGCTGAGTCGGATTTCTTTTAACCGCCAGTTGTATTTTTCGCCCATTTTTTCACATAGTTCGGGGTTTGTGACATAGTGGACGTTTTCTGGTTTTGGGTTCGGTACGCGATCGCTCCTCACTTCACACTTCCTCTTACCTTACAGTTTAAAAACGAAATGTCTTGATTGCCCTGTATGCGATCGCTCCACTGCTGCACGTAGCAGCTATGTGTTGTTTGGGTTTTGACTTGCTTCTATTTTTGGTTGCTCGGCCTGATTGACGTATTCCTCCATAAATTCGAGCAAAACATCCCTCATATTTTTACCGTCCCTAGCAACAGCCGACTTAAATCGGTTCCGCAGCTCCGGCGGCATTTCTACTCTAATAGCCACATTCTTGTTTACATCCATAAAGGCTCAAGGCTTCACAACATATACATTGTGACATTTTATGTAGTTTGCCTAAAAACTCGCTTTTCGCATACAAGTGCATTATACGTATAATACACCATAGTGCATACTAATGCAATAGTGCAAATGACACCAATTGCTCTAGATTCACGAAAACTCAAACAACTTCAGCCGCCATCTTTGTACTCAAAACACAAAAAAAAGCGCCTGAGTTCCCCCAGACGCATACCATAAAATAAACAAATTGTCAACCCTAACCTAACCGTTTAAAGCCTCAGCACCGCCGGAAACTTCCAGAATTTCCTGGGTAATTGCCGCTTGCCGCGCCTTGTTATAAGTCAACGTCAAACTACTGATCAAATCACTAGCATTCTCACTAGCATTATTCATCGCCGTCATCCGCGCAGCCAACTCGCTAGCAGCAGATTCTTGCAAAGCCCGCAGCAATTGGTTGTTCAAATACAAAGGCAAAAGTGCCTCCAGAATTTGCGCCGGATCTTGCTCGAAAATCATGTCCCGTGGCAAACTCTTCATAGGTGTACCAACCTTCTCCCGCGATACTTGAAACTGTCCGCCTTGCGATGTCAAGCGGAAGATTTCATCATCGGGAGTTTCCAAACCTTGGGGGTCGAGGGGCAGCAAGGTTTGAATTACTGGACGCGAACTAATTAGTGACACAAACTTAGTGTAAACTAGCTCAATTCTGTCCACAGTTCCCGACAGGAACAAAGAAAGCAATTCGTCAGCAATTAGCGCTGCTTCCGGTGCTGTGGGAATTTGTTCCAAGTTCATGTAAGTAGCATCGATCGGCTGTTCGCGACGTTGGAAATACTGAGTAGCTTTGCGTCCTACCAACACGTATTTGTAGTTTAAGCCTTCAGCTTTGATTTCCTTAGCGCGATTTTCGGCGTATCTGATGATGTTGTTGTTGTAGCCGCCGCACAAACCCCGATCGCCCGAAACGACCAAAAGTCCCACTGTTCTGACTTCGCGTTTTTTCAGCAGCGGCAAATCGAGACTTTCAAACTTCAAGCGTTCCGCCAAACCGTATAATACCTCGGCGAGGCGATCGGCAAAAGGACGAGTAGCAGTCACCTGTTCTTGAGCGCGGCGCACCTTAGCAGCAGCCACCAAACGCATCGCTTCTGTAATCTTTTTAGTGTTCTTGACCGACTTAATGCGATCGCGAATAGTTTTCAGATTTGCCATAAATTTCTCCTTTTTTCTTAGCTTTTATTTCTGAGTTCTTAGTTCCCAGCCATCAGTTTTTAAATTTAGCTAGGGTAGAGACACGGCATTACGCATTGGAGTCAACTATCAGGCTAAAACTAAGTCTAAATTAGGGTTGCAGCCAAGTTTCGATCCCCCTAAATCCCCCTTAAGAAGGGGGACTTTGACTGCTTCCAGTTCCTCCTTAAAAAGGGGGACTTTGACTGCTTCCAGTTCCTCCTTAAAAAGGGGGACTTTGACTGCTTCCAGTTCCTCCTTAAAAAGGGGGACTTTGACTGCTTCCAGTTCCCCCCTTCTTAAGGGGGGCTAGGGGGGATCTGCGACTTAACTAATGACTGATGACTGATGACTAATGACTAATTACGCAGAAACCAAGAAAGTTTGCTTGTATTCCGCGATGCCTTCTTTCAGCAACTTCTCAGCTTCATCAGTCAACGCTTTTCCGCCTTGAACGATTTCGCCGAACTTCGGCTTGCTAGTCCGCAAATAGTCGCGCAAACCAACAGTAAACTTGGTGATTTTATCAACCGGGATGTCATCCATATAGCCGTTAATACCGGCATAGATGATCGCCACTTGTTCGTTCATTGGCAGAGGCGAACTTTGCGGCTGTTTCAACAGTTCCCGCAAGCGCTGACCCCGCGCCAATTGATTCTGAGTAGCTTTATCCAAGTCAGAAGCAAACTGAGAAAATGCTGCCAGTTCTTCAAACTGCGCCAATTCCAATTTCACCTTACCGGCTACTTTTTTCATTGCCTTAGTTTGAGCCGCAGAACCTACCCGCGATACCGAAATACCGGGGTTTACTGCTGGACGCAAACCAGAGTTAAACAAGTCAGAAGAAAGGAAGATTTGACCGTCGGTAATCGAAATTACGTTGGTAGGAATGTAAGCAGAAACGTCGCCAGCTTGGGTTTCAATGATTGGCAAAGCTGTCATGCTGCCTTCGCCCAAATCGTCGCTCAATTTAGCAGCGCGTTCTAGCAAGCGAGAGTGCAGATAGAAAACGTCTCCAGGATATGCTTCGCGACCCGGAGGACGGCGTAGCAACAAGGACATTTGGCGGTAGGCCTGTGCTTGCTTGGAAAGGTCATCGTAAATGACCAAAGTGTGCCGGCCTTTGTACATGAAATACTCGGCTAAGCTAGCCCCTGTGTAAGGTGCTAAGTATTGAAGGGTTGCGGGGTCGCTAGCGTTGGCTGCTACGACAATTGTGTAGTCCATCGCGCCCTTTTCTTGCAGGACGTTGACGATGTTAGCTACTGTAGAAGCTTTTTGACCGATCGCCACGTAAACGCAAATCACGTTTTCCGATTTTTGGTTGATGATTGTGTCGATCGCGATCGCAGTTTTACCTGTTTGACGATCGCCAATAATCAGTTCCCGCTGTCCTCTTCCCACCGGAATCATCGCATCAATAGCGGTAATCCCTGTTTGCATCGGTTCGTAAACAGAACGGCGAGAAACGATACCAGGTGCCGCAGATTCAATCAAGCGAGTTTCAGTAGTTTTAATTTCGCCTTTGCCGTCAATCGGACGGGCCAAAGCATCAACTACGCGGCCCAACATTGCTTCACCAACGGGGACTTCAGCAATTCTGCCAGTAGCAGTAACTGCCGAACCTTCTTCAATACCGAGGCCTTGGCCCATCAACACTGCACCGACGTTATCTTGTTCGAGGTTCAGTGCGATACCCACGGTGCCGTCGGCAAATTCTAGCAATTCGCCGGACATAGCTTTATCCAAGCCATAAATCCGGGCAATGCCGTCGCCTACTTGCAAAACAGTACCGACGTTAGAGACTTTTACATCTTGGTCGTACTGTTCAATTTGCTGGCGAATAATGCTGCTAATTTCGTCAGGTCTGATTGCTGCCATGTTAATTATTATGTGTCAGTTGTCAGTTGTCAGTCAGTCGATTTTAGATTTTAGATTTTAGATTTTAGATTTACTTCACAGATGAATCTGGGAGCTTGAAATTTGGTCTAAAATTTTGATCTATCCACGACTTAACTCGGGGGCTTGTACCCATTTTTGGGCGGGTCGATGTTTTGGGCAAGAAAGAATTGAGATTTGGTAGTAAGAATTTGGGACTAACAACTCGAAAACATAAATTCACTTATTCCTGCTTCCTGTTTGATTCTTCCTTCTTCCTTCTTCCGACTTCCATCGGACTGAAATCCGTTACATCTGTTACATCTGTTACATCCGTTACATCCGTGGAGCGAATCCGTTGCCGAACTTCCTTCTTCCTTCTTCCTTCAATTAAGAATTCAAGCGAAGTCCCAGACGGCGCAATTGTCCCCGCAGGCTGGCATCAATTACTTGAGAGCCTACTTTGATTACCACACCGCCGATTAAATCTGCGTCAATTTTGGTTTCAATTTCTACGCTTCGAGCGCTGGTCATCGCCTGCACCTTCTCGCGAACAGTCTGCTGTTGAGCATCTGAAAGCGGGACTGCCGATGTAACTTCAGCCAATACTGTTTGGTTGAGTTCTCGGAGCTTTGCCAAGTATTGTTGACCAATTCCTTCTAAAAAAAGAATTCTTCCTTTGTCTACTAACAGCTTCAGAAAGTTGTGCATCAAGGGGTTCATTTCTTCACCCGCTATTTGCTTAATCACGGCTTTTTTAGCATCAGCTTTAATCAGCGGATTAGCTAAAAATTGACGCAAATCTTCGGAACTTTCTAGTAGGCTAAGCAAAGAACGAATGTCTTCGCCGAACTTCTCTGAGAGATTGCTGGACTGAGCCAGTGACATCAAGGCAGATGAGTAAGGCTGTAAGACTGCTGTGCTAACGATACTCACTTTTTAGCCTCCCAGTAACGCAATGCTGCGATCGATTAAGTGGTTTTGGGCGTTTTCGTCCAAGCTAGCTTTTAACTGGCTTTCCACCCTTGCCATTGCCATTGATACGACAGCAGATCTCAGTTGGGCGATCGCTCTTTCCTGCTCCGCTTCCAACTCTTGACCTGCTGTTGCTTTCATGCGTTCAACTTCCTGCGCCGCTTGAGCTAGAATTACTTCTTTTGCCTTCTTTGCGGTTTCTTCAGCCGCGGCACGAATTCGCGCCGCTTCTGCTTGTGCTTCAGTCAATTTTTGCTGTTGCTCTGATAGAGCTGCTGCTGCATCTTTTTGGCGTTTTTCTGCTTCTCTAATCGCCTCTTCGATGCCCGATCGCCTCTCAGTTAGGATTTTACCTAAAAAGCCGCGCCCGAAATAAAACAGCACTGCAATAATAATGACCAGGTTAATCAGATTGGTTTCTAAAATATCGAAATTGAAACCGAAACCACCTTCGCCGCTAGCTTCTGTGGCTAGCAATAAAACAGTCCCCATGATACTCTTCCATAATTGCGCGTGCAGATTTGGTGAACCGACGTTAAATTTAAGATTGCATCCACAATCTCAAACTTTTCGGTCTCGCTATTTGACCAGCGACGGCCCTAATAGCTTTTCGAGAATTTGGTGGCTGAGAGCATCTACTTGTTGCTCTAGCGAGCGCATAGCTTCTTGCTTTTGCTGCTCGATTTCTTGTCCTGCTTTTTCTCGCGCCACTTGAGCTTCTTGTTGAGCCTCAGCGACTTTTGCTGACCCAATTTTTTGAGCCTCAGCTTGAGCCGCAGCAATTACTGATTGAGACTGCTTGCGAGTTTCTCCCAGTTTATGCTCATACTCCTGCGCTAGTTGCTGAGCCTTTGCCAAGCGTTCTTTGGCTGCGATTTGGGTGTTCCGAATGTAATCAGCGCGATCGTCAATTGACTTGCTGAGCGGCTTGTAAAAAATTACATTCAAGACTGCGACTAGAATTAAAAACTGCACCGCCATCAGAGGCAGCGTAGCATCCAAATCAAACAGTCCCCCTTCCTTTGCCGCTTCTTCAACTGCTAGTAATACTGTCCAGTGCATCATGATTTTTTGACGGCTTTCATCTAATTCGCTTAATCGAATTTAGACTTGAGATTTTGGATTAGAATAACCCTCCAAAACCTCAAATCTAAAATTTCAAATTATTATGCGAAGGGGTTGGCAAACAATAGCACTAGGGCTACGACCAAACCATAAATTGTCAACGCTTCCATAAACGCCAAACTCAACAGCAAGGTACCACGGATTTTGCCTTCTGCTTCAGGCTGACGAGCAATACCTTCTACAGCTTGGCCTGCTGCATTTCCTTGACCAATGCCAGGGCCGATAGCGGCTAAACCTACTGCCAAAGCGGCGGCAATTACGGAAGCGGCAGCAACGATTGGATCCATGATGATTTTCCTTATGTAAAGTACAAAATTGAGAACAGAAAGTCTAGAGAATTGTCCGATTTTACGACAGCAAGTTTAGGTTAGAAAATTTTATTTTTCCTCCCTCATTCTTCGCCGTTTATCGGCTTTGTTAATCGTGTTCTTCTTCGCCGTGACCGCCTTCTAGAGCTTCACCAATGTAGGCTGCGGCCAAGGTAGCAAAAATCAAAGCTTGAATTGCACTCGTAAATAGTCCCAGAACCATCACTGGCAGAGGAACAAATAAAGGCACTAGCAACACTAGCACTCCGACCACCAATTCGTCCGCAAGAATGTTGCCAAACAAACGGAAACTCAGGGACAGAGGCTTAGTGAAATCTTCTATGATTTTGAACGGCAGCATGAAAGGCACCGGTTCTACATAGTGGGCGAAATACCCCAAGCCGCTTTTGCTGAGACCTGCATAAAAATATGCGAGAGAAGTCAGCAGTGCAAATGCTACAGTCGTGTTGATGTCAGCGGTAGGAGCTCCCAATTCGCCTGATGGCAGCTTAATCAGCTTCCAAGGAATTAGAGCGCCAGACCAGTTTGACACAAAGATGAACAGAAATAATGTACCAATAAACGGTACCCAAGGGCGATATTCTTTTTCCCCAATTTGGTTTTTAGCCAAGTCCCGAATATATTCCAGCGCATACTCCATAAAATTTTGCATTCCGCTGGGAATTCTTTGGATTTTGCTGGTTCCTAAAAGGGAAACTATAACTAAAACAGCAATTACAAACCACGAGGTTATAAAAACTTGCCCGTGAACTTTGAGACCGCCAAGTTGCCAGTACAATTGCTGGCCAACTTCCAATTTGGCGAGGGGGAAACGATTAAAGGTGTTTAGAACGTCAAGCATTGCCATTCAACGGGCTTCCCCATACAAATCGATGAGTTGAGTTGTGCTACATTCCCTGACTTACCTGTAGTCTAGTGCTAATGCACTTCGGATCACGTAAACCATCAGCGCAGCTTTGTAAGTCAGAAATCCCAAAAATATCGGTAAAATCTGTAGCTGATTCCACTGTGTTCCTACTATCATCACCGCGAAAAACAGACCTAACCTGGTCTTGCTGATGCGTTGATTTTCGCTGCCGATTCGTTCAACATCTCTAGCCAACATCTTTAAGTAAACCACACCTGTACTCGCCCCTAGCAAATAGTTCAGGGCAATGTTGAGGGAGTAAAAGATCCAAACGGAGATAAAAATAATCGCCGTAAAAGCAAGGGTGTAGGCCAACAACTCTTGTTGCAGGCTATAAAAATCTTGCATCGGATTGCTTGTCTCGGACGAGGCTGTCGAGACTGTCGAGACAGTGCCAGCTTGAGGAATATCCTCGGTTACTGGTGCGGGTTCGGTGGGTGTGTTTTGCGTGTTCACGAAGCTCAGAAACTAATGCAGGTAGCAGGCGAGTGCTTTGCAAACTCATGAAGAATCATACCACGCTGCGGTAACAATACTTAAAATAAAATTAATTATATTTTCGGATTTTGGTGTCGGGCGATTCGGAAATCTTCACTGGTTAAATGTGCGATCGCCCTTACTCTACCTTTCCCACCGCCCGATCGCACCTTCTCGCACTTTGTATCTATTTCGCCGCACTAAGTGTGCCTCACTTCCTTCAAACCGCCGCCAAAGCTGTAAAATTTAGCCACAATATAAAGTTTTGTAACAAAGTAAAAAGTTTTGCATAAAAAACAAGTTCTCCACCAGATAGACAGATAGAGGAATAAATTTTCTATCAATCTAGGTGCTAGCAAAAATGAAAACTCAAAACCTGATGACATCGGCGGTGACAGCAATCGTTGCAGTATCGACGCTTAGCGGAAGCGCGATCGCAGGCACAATCCGGCACGATCGATCCGACACCCAATACAGAAACTTTGCCAACCAATTTACCAGCGTCGGCCGCCTCTAAACCGGATTCTCTATTGGCGGACGCTCTGTCAGTGGCAGTTGTTCGGGAACCCTGATCAGCGCTAACTGGATACTGACAGCAGCCCACTGCTTTGAAGATCCGCTGGGAAACGGACAAATAAATGCTCAGAAGCGGAAGTTTTACACTTGGAAGCACCAGCTATTCAATTAATTTGGGGCTTCAACACGGAGGATGGCTCAGCAGTGGGAGGAATCTAACTGCGGGTGTTTTCAACCCCTGTCGGACTATCGGGCTACTGATAACTGTTAAAAGTCGCCATTCAATGTGGTAAAGCTGGCTGCGCTTAAAGCCGCAGGTTGGACTCCGGTAACAACCCCTAAAATTTGTCCGGTAGCAACAATCCGAATAGCTGTATTGCTACCCGAAGCATCTAAGGCAATTCCTGCAAAGGCCAGTCCGTTGGTGAGGGCGATCGCATCTTGACCCGCCGTGAAATCGGCAATCACATCGGCTTCAAATCCGCTGGAGGCGGCTGCATTCACGCGCAGTACAAACAGATCGTTTCCAACTTCACCTGTCAGAATGTCTTTACCGAAGTCACCTACCAATTGGTCGTTACCTTCTCCTCCAAAGAGCAGATCGTTGTTTTGTCCGCCCCTGATGATGTCATCACCCGAACCGCCATAGAGCGTATCATTTCCGAGGTTTCCAGCGATCGAGTCATTGCCGGCGTTGCCCTCGATGCGATCGCTACCGCGACCGCCCCAGAGCGTATCATTGCCGTTGGCTCCTAGTATAGTATCGTCGCCGGCATTGCCATTCACCCGATCGGCAGATGACGAGCCTTGGATCAAGTCGTTACCATCTAAACCTTGAACCAAGAGATTGCGGACTTGAGCCGGATCGATCGTAATGTTATCGGCATTGATAGAGAGGTTGAAGAAGGGGCCATCGGGGCCGTAGGGGATAGGAGAAATCGTTCCAGGTGCGAAACCATATTGAAGATGATCGACTTCCCAGTTATTTTTACCGGGCATGGACAATCGAATTGATGAGATCCCGTTTGGATTGATCGCTCCAAAAAATCTATCTTCTGAGGTAGTACGCGAAATACTCTCATCACCCAGCGAAAAAGGGCCGGTCACCCCCAGAGATTCTCCCGATGGCCCAAACGCCTCAAAGAACGTGTTATTCACGAGGTCGCGAGACAGGGGTGTGCCCCCACCATTCCTGCCAATATCAGTCCAGACGATTCCAGCATGGGTTGGCAATTGACCCCCAAGTGCATTTGCCGAAAAGTCGAAGGTAAAGCTGCTAGTCGTGAGATTCGAGAATAAGCTGCTCGTGTTTCCTGTCGCCCGATTGTCAATAACACCGTCATCGCCGTCCACCGAGTCGCTGAACCCTGTTGTAATATTTGTTGTGGCAAACTCACGAACAGTAACACCCGGTGTATTTAAAGCGCCGTCTTCAAAGTCTTCTAAATGAAAGTAAGTGAATCTTACTGGGCTAAATGGGCTGATGGCAGTTCCCGCCGATGGATTATTGAAAGCTAAGTAGGGAAGTGGACCCAAAAACTGAGGATTGTTAGACATGGTGTGTTGAATGATTTAGGATTGCTATAGAATTATTGAATAAGTTGAAACTCTTGCAGCGCCGGGATGAAGTTTTTATTCTCGTGGCTCGATCGACTAAGCTTAATTAAAGCAAATCGCTCGATCGCGCCCAAAGCCTTCCATTGTGCCAAAGTAATAGTCAAATCAAACTCTTGGGCTTTGGCTGTCACAGATTCTGGTATGGTTGCAGCATCCATCCAGGGCGGATTTGGGTCGATCGCCAAATCAGTTCCACATTTCCCAGTATGTTTGATTAATACTTGGTTTAGCTGTTCTCGATATTCGATAATTTCTGCACTTGTCAAACAAGGAAGCTCTACAATTGTTTGGCGTTCTGTTTGAGTAAAATGATTCCAGTCTTGCAACTTGAGTTTAATGCCGCAAGTATCTAACTTGAGGCGTACTTGCATTGGAATGCAGCGCAGCGCTTCTACAAAATCGGCTTCAAATTTAAAGAATGTCATAGATATATGGATTTGCAAATTAGATTTTTTTATTAACCACAGAGGGCGCAGAGGGCGCAGAGTAAGAGAGTAGAGAGAAATCGATGCAGGTTTTTTGTTCTCTATTAATAATGGCAGAAAATCGAGTCAGCATCTATAATTAAATAATATTACAAAGCATTGACATGAATCCCGTAGACTACCTTCGGATTAGCTTGATAGACCGCTGCAACTTCCGCTGTCTCTACTGTATGCCGGAAGGTAGCGAGTTGGACTATGTATTGCAGCAGCAGTTGTTAACCCACTCGGAATTGCTAACTCTGCTGCGGGAAGTTTTCATACCCGTGGGATTTACCAAGTTTCGCTTGACGGGAGGGGAACCGCTGCTGCGGCCTGGGGTGGTGGAGTTGGTAAGGTCGATCGCATCTTTGCCCGAAACGCGAGATTTGTCAATGACAACTAACGGATTTTTGCTCGCCCCAATGGCAGAAAATCTCTACAATGCAGGTTTGCGACGGATTAACATCAGTTTAGATTCCTTGGAACCGGAGACTTTTGACAAGATAATTGGCAGTCGCGGACGTTCTCGGTGGACGCAGGTTTGGCAGGGAATTCAAGCGGCTTATGAGGTGGGATTTGACCCGCTGAAATTGAATGTTGTGGTGATTCCCGGTGTGAATGATGGGGAAATATTGCAGTTGGCAGAGTTGACAATTAACCGCAATTGGCACGTTCGTTTTATTGAGTTTATGCCGATCGGGAATGGCGACTTATTTGGCGATAAAGGTTGGGTAGCATCGGCCGAATTGCGGCAGCAAATTAACGAAAAATACGGGTTAGCTGAGTCGGGAGTGCGCGGAAACGGGCCGGCGGATGTGTTTCAAATTCCGGGGGCGAAGGGCACTTTAGGGTTTATCAGTCAGATGTCGGAGTGTTTTTGCGATCGCTGCAACCGGATGCGTTTGTCTGCTGACGGGTGGCTGCGGCCTTGTCTGCTGAACGAAACGGGGCAAATTGACTTGAAAACTGCTTTACGAAATGGGGTGTCTACAGGCGAATTGCGCGATCGAGTGCGGCAAATATTAGAGATTAAACCGGAGATTAATTTCAAACAGCGGGATTCGGGAACTAACGCCGGGAATTACAGCCGCACCATGTCTCAAATCGGCGGCTGAACTAACCGACACAGAGCGCTGAAGACATAAAATACTTAAGGCAATACTTGAGTATAATTGTCACAGTATTCGATTCTCAACAAACTCGATGACCATCAAACCGATTCGGTGGGTTGGCGCTGCCCGCGAAGAAATCCAATCTCTTTCTGAAGATGCCCGAAAAGAAGCCGGTTTTTCACTTTGGACTCTCCAGCAGGGCATACAACCACCAGACTTTAAACCGATGTCAATCGTAGGCAAAGGCGTTGAAGAAATTCGGATTCGGACAGAAAATGCCTATCGGGTTTTCTATATTGCTAGATTTGAAGAAGCTATTTATGTGCTCCATGCCTTCCAAAAAAAAACTCAGAAGACAGCCAAGAAAAATATTGAAGTTGGGCAGAAACGCTACCAAGAGTTGTTACAAAATCGTTTAAATTCAAGAGAACCGGAACAATGAGCGAAAATACTATTACCCAAGCTGCCGATAATATCTTTCTAGACCTCGGATTCTCAGCCGAAGAAGCTGATAACTTACTAATCCGATCGCAATTAATGCTCGCCTTGATCCATCAGATTAAAGAGCGCGGTTGGAATCTCGATCAAACGGCTCAACATCTCCAACAGTCCAACGATCGAATCAAAGCTCTAACTCAAGGTAAAATTGGGCAGTTTTCCGTTGACATTCTGATTGCAATGCTCAACAAAGTAGGCATGACTGTCAAAGTCGAAATTTGCCCCAAGGTAGCTTAGGCAAAAATTAGGCGATTTGGCGCATTCTACAACTAAAACTCCCCTCCCAAGACTTGTCCGGCCGTCAAATTCAACTGCGGGAACGTCGGAGAGACAAGTGTTTGTTCCCCTTGAAACATCCCAACTTCCACATACTCACCCGATTCTAGTCGGAGTACGGCTACCATCTGTTCTTGAGGGTCAACAATCCAGTATTCAGGGATGTTGCGGGCTGCATATTGATCTCGTTTACTAATGTAATCGCGATCGCGCCCAACTCTACCGGGACTAACAACCTCGACAACCAACTGAGGGGGCGGCATATCAAGGGTAATAGTTAGCCTAGATGCTGTCAGCAAGATGTGTTCGGGCCGCAAAATCACCAAATCGGGGTAACGATTAGCGGAGTCGCCCTCGCGCAGGATCGGAACCTGGATTTCGCACATATGTGTTCTGATCAGCATGAGTGGGACGAACCCGCTACTAGCCAGGGTGAATAGTAGATAGTTAGCAATGAAATTGTTGGGGCCGGATTCTGGCGGCAATGTTATTAACTCTCCGTCAATTAGTTCGTAGCGGTTGTCGGTGTCGTCCTCGTAGGTGAGGTATTCTTCAAAGGTAAGTTTTGGCTTGTGGGCTTGTATCATCTTTTACCTTCCAGGATTGCTAGAGTTTTTAAGGCAATTCCTCAGCCGGAGGAAGTGGTGACAGCAGTGATTCTAAGCGAATTGCGCGATCGAGTAAAGCAAATATTAGAGATCAAACCGGAGATTAATTTCAAGCAGCGGGATTCGGGAACTACTCAGGGAAATTACAGCCGCACCATGTCTCAAATCGGTGGTTAAAACTCCCCTCCCAAGACTTGTCGGGCCGTCAAATTCAACTGCGGGAACGTCGGAGAGACAAGCGTTTGCTCCCCTTGAAATACTCCAACTTCGACATACTCACCCGATTCTAGTCGGAGTACCGCTACAATCTGTTCTTGAGGGTCAACAATCCAGTATTCAGGGATGTTGCGGGCTGCATATTGCGATCGTTTGCTAATGTAATCGCGATCGCGCCCAACTCTACCGGGACTAACTACTTCAACTACCAATTGAGGGGGCGGCATATCAAGGGTGATAGTTAGCCTAGATGCTGTCAGCAAGATGTGTTCGGGCCGCAAAATCACCAAATCGGGGTAACGGTTAGCGGAGTCGCCCTCGCGCAGAATCGGAACCTGGATTTCGCAGATGTGTGTTTTGATACACCGCCAAGGGATGCCAGTATTGACGAGGACTAAAAACAGATAGCTGACAATGGCATTGTTAGGTTCGGATTCTGGCGGCAATGTTATTAACTCTCCGTCAATTAACTCGTAGCGGTTGTCGGTTTCGTCCTCATAGGTGAGGTACTCTTCAAAGGTGAGTTTTTGTTTGTGGGCTTGTATCATCTTTTACCTTCCAAGATTGTTATTGTTATTAAAATAATTACACATCCGGGGGAAGCGGCGGCCGCAGTGATTCTAATTGAATTGCGCGATCGAGTAAAGCAAATATTAGAGATTAAACCGGAGATTAATTTCAAACAGCGGGATTCGGGAACTAATCAAGGAAATTACAGCCGCACAATGTCTCAAATCGGCGGGTGAAATGCCCGAAATCGATCGCTATTTTTGTTCTTTGCAGGAGAGGGGCGATTCCCTACCGGATAGCTTTGCTTCACGTACTGGGAAATGGGCGATCGCTCTCAAAATAGATTATACTTAAGACAAACTTTGCAAATCTTCCTCAAATAGCTGGGCTATTTTCATCAAGGCTCTTAAGGTTCCAACTTTCAAATCTTGATTCCGGTGAACTGGAATTGACAAAATTTGTTCTATTTCGGGGTTTTCATAGATATGATGACTGCCAGTAATTCTTTTCAAAACCCAACCTTTCTGCTCTACTATTTTGCACAGTCGCTTCTCTGAAATAGATTTTATACAGCAATTTCAACAATTTTATCTGTGGAGGCAATTGGTTCACGACTATTCGCAACATCGAGCCAACCTTCAATCGCATCTTTTAAATTAGCCATCACTTCTTCCATAGTATCTCCTTCGGTAATGCACCCCGGAAGTGCGGGAACTTCAGCCCAATAGCCACCTTCTTCTGCGGGATGGATGATTGCTCTAATTTTCATACATTTATTGAGTCCTTTGTTAAGGATATTATAACGATTATTAATAAATACAGGAAAACTTCTTTTTCTCGCGATCTGCTACAAAAGCAAGGCAGGCTTTGATGTCTGCCGAATTTAGTTCGGATGAATCCAATGAAAACCCGCCATAAGCATAGTGCAGCGGATTTTGTCTAATGTCTTCTTAGCGATAAAGGCTATTGGATATTACGATTAATTCTTTGAAATGGTGTGACATAACTCTTATTAGCTCTGACCCAGCAGCGAGTGCTGCTCATAGAATGGCTGCCTACCCATATCCAAGGTTTTCCCCGTCGGTCAAGAGAAATTCCAACAGCTTCAAATCTTTCTCCAGTTGGCATAATCCTATCAACAGGTAAATCTATCATATCTATTAGGTTACTTTGATTAGTCCTATTTTGACACCGAACATTCAAACCTTCAGGATCTACGACTTCCCAAACAAAAGGCATGACTCCACTATTTCCGTTAACAATTTGGTAGTCTCCATTTTTGTCAGCCGCCGGATATGGCAAGGGATTTTGAACTTTGAGCAATGGGGTAGCGATGCTTTCATCAGAAAAAGAAGGTAAAAAAACTCCGGCAGTGAAGATTAGACCAATCACAAGATTTTTGAACATAAGATTGCCTGCCAACTCATAAATTCTATTTACATATAGTTTTATCGTATCCGCTCACTTAACTGGTTCCCAGGCCTGAGCCTGGGAACCGAGATCCAGAGGCTCTGCCTCGCTAACGGACAAAAACAAAAACAGGAAGCAGAGCCTCATGGAATGTGTTCCCAGGCTCTAGCCTGGGAACGAGCAAACACCTACGCTTTGCGCTTCCGACGGCGAATCAGCACACTCATCACCTGCTTCGGATTGGCTGCACGCTGTACGGGACTCCAATCGCCGACTTGGGCAAATCCCAGGCGGTACAAAGTGAGTATGGTTTCCCTGACACCCTTGGGCGAACCTATCACCGTTACACACACCACATCCTGTTCCGATTCTGCTGCTGAGTCGTCATTTGGGCAATCCTCTTCGAGGGCTCCGCTAACGGATTCGTTATCGTCAGGCCAGAATTCCTGTGACATCATTATGTTCTCCTGGTTTTGGGTTTTCTAGAAAAACCCAAAAACCCAGCCGCCCCGCATTTCAACGCATAGCAGGGCGGCTACAGAGAGTGTTAAGATACTCCGTTAGCCTCCAGACTGCTTGTATCAGTTTGGCGGTTAGCTGTCCATTGCTGTTACCAGCAGCTTTGGGCAGTGCAACTAGATTTTTGGGCGACGCGGGCTACTTCCTCTACAAGCAAAGCAACCTCTAATTTCAAAGCGTATCCACATTTGGGGGCCTCTGTCAATCCCTTTTGGATACTTCGACGGAGTAACTGGTTCCCAGGCATAGGTGTCAACTTAAGCCGTCAGCCCGCCAAGTCTGCCTGTGGGCCCGTCAGTCCAACCGGGGTTGAAACCCCTGTCTAATAGCTAAAGTCCTCGCTATGAGGACTAATGAGTTGAAAATTCTTCTCTTCAGTCCTCTTTTAGAGGACTTGCGCTTTGAGGCAGGGGTTTCAACCCTTGCCGGACTATGGGTTGTACCTTAAGTTGACACCTATGGGCTCTTGGAGTGTCCCTACAATATTATTGTCGGTAGGGAGACGGCACGTGCAGTCTCCTCTATATCATTCCGGTGTAACCGGAATTGATATCACTCGCAATGACATATTTATCTTTTCTTAGTCGGCGGAGGCCGACTTTGTTTGTGTAGAAGCGGTTTCAACCGCCGAATTATCTTGGTGTGAGCAAAATTAGCTGTTTTGATAAGATCGATCGCACTTCATCCAATCCCATCTCCACATCCGCCAAAATCTCCCCTACAGTTCTGGTATTGCAAGCTTGCAAAAACTTAAATTCAGCACTTGACAAATTGACCAATTGGTAGTTGCAATCAAACACTTGATCGCTCGGCCAACCGTGCATACAAACACTCAACTCTGGAATTGCCGCCAAAAGTGCCTTATCGTCCGACCAATCAATTTTATGAATCGGCTTTTTGCCCAAGAAAAACTCGTAATGGGTGATTTCCGTATCCAACAATTCAATTAATCGATAAAGCTCCCGTTCCGTCAAACCCTGAGCTCTTTCCATCAACTCCGGCGCTTTCCCCAAAAGTCTTTCTAACTGCCAATATCCCGGATTTGAGAAACCGATAAATTCCAATCCCGAAGCGTCGATTAACTCGAACAAAGTCTCGATGTTGTAGTCAATTTCCTGCGGGTGAACGTACATATCTGCAAAACATTCGTCCCGCTGATTTTCTCCCGCCCAACGCTGTTTTTCGTACTTGACAAGGCGGTTGGTTTCTGGTAAGGAAGCAAAGATTTGACGACCGACTTTCACACCATCGGGATAGTCGCCTTTTTTGTTGCCTTGAAGCAGGGCGATCGCCCTTTGCATCAATTGAATTTCCCAGCGACCAAGCTCAGCATACACAAAAATGTGCATCAAACCACCAGTCGCCAACTTCGCCGCCAGCGCTTGAATGCCCCGAATCGGATCGGGTAAGTGGTGCAACACTCCCACGCAGTTGATCAAATCAAACTCGCCTTCGAGTCGATCGGCATCGTACAGGCTGAGATGGCGAAAATCGGCTTCGCGCGCGCCGGATCGCCTACAACGTTCTTGTGCTACCTTCAAAGCACCGGAACTAAGGTCGATCGCCGTTACCGACGCTTCGGGATTGAGGTGAATCAGATAATCCGTACTCGAACCCGTGCCGCAGCCAGCATCCAAAATCCGAACATCCAGTTTTTGCGGCTTTTGGCCAGTGCAAAAATTGTAAGCATCAGGCCAACTCCAGCGCCAGTTATATCCCGGTGGTGGTTCATCCGACAAAGGATCAGGCGGAAAAGGGAAAGTATCGTAAAGCCGACGAACGGCAGCACTTATATCAGGCAAAGTTTCCATAGGTTAGATAATTTTTTGAGTTTCGAGTTCGGCCCAATGAAACAGAGGATAGAGCATAACGGCTAGAATCCTTGACACAGGAAGGAAAGAAAGTCCTGAAGATGGTGTATACAACCTAGCTTGCTCACTCTTCCTTCTTGCTTCTTCCTTCTTCCTTCTTCCTTCTTCCTTCGTTGTAATAAAACTTATCATTTTTTCTCATATAGAGTCTCTTAAATCTATACAATAAGTTTCGGCAGGCTTTTTAACAAATTAGGGTTATGAACCCCAAAACATTTTAATCTGAGAAAGTAAGTAGGCCAGAACCTCAAGCTAGGGAAAGGCAAAATTAGTCTGAGCAAACGCTGTAACGATTTTAGATAGGGAGCAAGGAAATCCAATGACTGTAAAAGCAAGTGGCGGAAGTTCAGTTGCACGTCCGCAACTATATCAAACTGTACCGGTCGCAACGATTTCGCAAGCAGAACAGCAAGACCGCTTCCTACAGCGGGGCGAACTCAGCGAACTGGCAACTTATTTCAGTTCCGGGGCTCTGCGGATCGATATCTCTGCGACGCTGACCCAAAACTCAGAACTGATTGTATCCCGCGCGGCCAACCGGATTTTTACCGGCGGTTCCCCGCTGGCATTCTTGGAAAGACCAGCAGAACCTGTGATGGCTATGGCTGGTGCGACTCGTGGCGGTTCAGGAAATGT
>Ga0163154_10002628_pt1 | contig 26010 bp, 17 predicted proteins | sample OliLakLV19MP9P1_FD_148649 | JGI IMG/M metagenome (GOLD analysis project Ga0163154, IMG submission 148649) | Freshwater microbial mat bacterial communities from Lake Vanda, McMurdo Dry Valleys, Antarctica - Oligotrophic Lake LV.19.MP9.P1 | ecosystem: Environmental > Aquatic > Freshwater > Lake >... | reverse complement strand
ACACGGGGCATTTTTCCACCGTGCTGATGCTAGTGCTGAGCGGCGCGGTGCTCACGTTCTTCTCATTTATCGGATTTGAAGACATTTTGAACGTATCCGAAGAGGTGAAAAACCCGTCAAGAGATGTCCCGTTCGGGCTGGTTGGTGCGATGATCGTCGCCACGCTGATTTACATGGGGGTCGCGATTACCGCCGTCAGTGTGATTCCGTATCAGGAGTTTGCTGATTCGGGTTCGACACCACTGGTTCGCGTGGCGCAGGTGGCCGCGCCGTGGTTTGGCAGGATTGATGTGGTGTATGTCGGCATCAGTATTTTCGCCATCGGGAACACCGCGCTGCTTAATTATCTGATGGGTTCGCGACTGCTGTACGGGATGAGCCGCCAGGGATTGCTGCCCGGATTTCTCGGCACCGTTAATGCCCGAACGCAAACGCCCGTGGTGGCGATATGCGTGCTATTCCTGATCGTTACCGCTCTGATTGCCGTCGGAAATGTCAAAGCATTGGCAGAATCCACCGTACTGCTACTGCTTTGCGTCTTTATCATCATGAATGCGAGTCTGATTCGCCTAAAGATGAAAAAGGATGAGCCGAAAGGTCGATTTGAAGTGCCGCTGTTGGTGCCGATCCTCGGTCTACTGGTGTGCGGCGCGATGCTGGTTCGCCGTGCGATTAACCCATTTCTTGGGAAAGAAATCACTTCTGAAGCCTATCTGCCGCCCATGCTCGCAGCCGTGATTATCGTGGCGGCGGCGGGGCTGTATTTCGTCGTTTCGCCGGTAAAAGTGGAAGAAGAAGGTGAGATCAAGCGGGATTTATAACCGCTTCGGAGTTTGGGTCACCGGTTAAATGGGGCAGGAACGGTAATAGGGAACAGGTTGAGATTTGAGATAATTTTCCAGGCAAAATGTGATGAGGACTTTGTCCGAAGGGACGGACAAATTATAGGTTGTTGGTGGATTTCATCAACCTTTCGACGGGCTTCAAGCCAGCTGTCGAAGTCAAAACATACTTCGAAATCTTCCTCGGGTAAATCCGCTATTTTCTCACGCTTAAAGTGTTCATAATATTTCAGCGCTTCTTCCCGATGAGTCACAGCCAATAAAATGGCTAATGCCATTTGCGAGGGGCCGGAGCCTTGGTAACCCCATCCGTAACCTGTGGGATTATGCATAACGACTTTTTGACTCTCGAACGGATAAAGTGGTTTTCCATCGAGGAACACAGCGCGCGTTTTAAAATCGCCCTTAATGATGACTGGCATACTCAAACGTAACCTTATTACGCCTTTATCAAAATAAAAATGTTCCTTAAATTAAATTTCAATTAATGTGGCGATCCTTAGATGTGAAAACCCGTCTCATTGTTTATTCCCTTCTCCTCCTCCTATGCCTTGCGGCATATGCAAATTCTTTTCAGGGGCCATTCGTCTTTGATGATATTGTGACCATCGTCGAAAATGATTCTATCCGGCATCTTCCGGGCCTTGTCGGAATCCCTCCTGACACATCAACGACTGGAAGACCCATTGCAAATATGACCTTTGCGATCAATTTTGCCGTTCACGGTCTTCAGCTCCCCGGATACCACGTTGTGAATTTGGTTATCCATTTGGTTAATGTTCTTTTGTTATTTGAGACACTCTTGCTGATCTTATCGCTGACGGCAAAGAACCTTTCCGTTGACCGCCACCTCTGGGTCGCTTGTTCGGTCGCTCTTATCTGGGCAGTTCATCCGCTAAACACAGAATCGGTCACTTATTTCATTGGTCGCACGGAATCACTCATGGGATTTTTCTTCATTGCTGGGACATATTGCTATCTAAAGTTTCTGAGGGAACATGACCTTTCATATGCGCTTGGAACCCTTGTTCTCAGCGTCTGCGGAATGTTGACCAAAGAAGTTATGGTGGTCTTCCCGATCTTTATCGCTTGCTTGGATTGGATGATCGGTGAGCATCGACCTCAGGTGTCGAAGGGGCCTTATCAAAGAAAACTCTTTTTCGTGCTCCTTTTTGCAACCTGCTTAATACAGGTTGTTATCCAACTTTCATGGCCCCGCGGAACTTCTGTGGGCATTAACAACCCTGTTGGAGCCACGCCAGTGGATTATTTTTTGTCGCAAGGCCCCATTATTTTTGGATACCTCCGTAAAACCATTATTCCCACTCAGCTCCTTTTTGATTACGGCCCGGCCTTTAAAGTCACACTTTCGGATGTCCTGTGGCCCTGTTTAGCAGGTATCGGCGTTCTTATTTGGGCGACACGCACTATTTCAAAACGGCAGGTGGTCGCTTTCTGTATTTTAATGGCATTGCTCGTTTTATCCCCGAGCTCAAGTTTTGTCCCTCTATTCACCCAAGTAGGAGCAGAGCGGAGAATGTATTTGCCTCTCATATTTCTACTGATCCCGCCCCTTCATTTTCTCGCTTCCCATAAAACACGGTGGAACCCTGTTTACGCTTGGTCTTTGACACTCGTCATAGGGGTGGTTTTCACCATTCAAACTCATTTTAGAAATGAAGATTATCGGACTACCGATTCATTATGGCGGAGCGTACTTGATGTCACTCCTACCAACACGCGCGCGATGACCAACTTGGCGATTGCACTCGAGGAAAAAGGACGAACATCCGACGCGGTGTTTTGGTTGAATAAAGCTGTCTCATCACCATCGCCCTTTGAAGCCGGGGCGCACTACGCTCTTGGGAATATTTATTTAAGGAGAACAGCATGGGGTATCGCAGAAAAACACTACACCAAGTGCGTAAAACTCAAACCTGGTCATTATCAAGCTTGGTCAAACCTAGGCATTGCGTTGGCCGAACAAAATAAAATGGCAGCCGCTGAGCATGCCTTTAAGACAGCCATCACTCTTAATCCAAATTTCCATGCCGCCCAAGATAATCTAAAAGCGCTGAAGCTTCCCAGAGGACGTCATTGAAAACATGGAACCCCAAGCACCTAAATTAATAGGCTGGGGCATTTGCGTAGGGTTGAGTTGAATTTATACCGCTGCCAGTAAAGTTTCCATATGCGCCGCCATTATAATTTGGAACGTCCGTAAATACATTTGCGGCTGGACCGCTGATATTTACCGATTTACCACTGTCAATTTGAACTGTTTTAGCAGCGATATCAGCAGCCGAAGTACTACTTAAAGTTGCATCGCCGGTAAACCTGATCAAACCGCCAGTCGCATCGCCTGCATACAATTTCAGAACAGAATCAGCTGACATTGAACCACCACCAATAATCAAAGAACCATTGGGCCCCATCGCATTCATTTTGATGAGTTCAGCATTCATTTGGGACGTAGAAGCGATATTGATGGTCCCACCGTTATTATTGATGACCTCAAGTTTACTTCCAGAACCACTAGCTTTAAGTATACCAGCGAGGTTAATGTCGCCCCCTGCTGAGTTAATGTTAATTTGGCCGCCTGGCCCTCCTCCAATGGCGTCAACGAGTGCAAGCAGCTGAGAACTGTTTTGAATGGTTATAGCAGGCCCTGTCGTTTTACTACTAGACATGCTGATAGTTCCACCAACACTGCTCGAACGCGCAGGATCAACCACTCCGTCATCGGAAGCTTTGACAACAGCGGAGCTCTGTACAGTAATTCCACCTAATGCCGCATCTGCTGCGTTGATATTTATTGTACCACCATTTCCAGCGGTCACCCCGTTATTTCTGCCTGTAGTCGCTAAAACTTTACTAGAAACAACCAAGGGACCCGCAGTGGCATTAACCGTTACTGAACCCCCGTTTCCTCCTCCGAAACCAAAATCCCCGTCTCCTCCCGATGCATCGATTTCATTAATACCACCTGAACCGATTAAAATCGAATCAGCGTTTACTGTTATATTATGCCCAAAAGAACCTCCAAAACTAAAACCGTCATCGCCTTTAAAATCCATTCCGCCTCCAGCAACAATCGATTGGGCGGTAATGGTGTGCACACTAGAGGAATAGGCTTTGACAACGCCACCCACGTTTATAGTGCCATTAAATAACTCAACATTGTTTGCAATGGACAAATCTTGAGAAACATTCAAGTTTCCAAAAAGAACTTCAATCAAACCAGCCGAACCTAAATTACGCACTGTAGCCGCACTCCCCACGTGGAAACTGAGAGGAAAAGAAATTTCCACATCACGCGCTACAAGAGTGGAAGTCGATTCCTGAGTCAGGTCAATTGATTGCGCGTAGATATCCTTATTTGGTGCGTAAACACCAGTACCCCCAGCCCTAAGATTCAGTGCTTGCACATTCCAAACATCCGTTACGGTTGTTTTTTCAGTAAATGAATCAGCTGTAAAATTCACACCGGAAGCAGTGATTTTATCGGCAACAAGAGATTTGAGTTCAATGTCTCCCCAACCGGCTACTGTCAATACCGACGCATCGATGGCAAGACCAGGTTGGTTGATTGATCCGCCGAAAGAATTTAAAGCAAGTGTTCCGGCAAGTGTCCATGTGCCGCTGGCGGCGGAAAGTAAACCAAATGCGCTTCCGTTGTTCATGGTCAAGTTATTTACAGCAATTGAATTTGCCAACGTATTATATGAAGTCACATCATTAGCAATTATGGATGTGGCTTGAACATCCCCATTCGGGTTTAAAATATTATTGGCTACGATTGATTTTAGAGTAATGCTTCCGCTACCAGAAGTGTTGTCGATATTATTAACTGTCAGGTCGGTTCCACTCGCGTTAATTCCTCCACCTGATGATGTAAAAGTAATATCACCCGCCACATTCCAAGTCGCCGGACCTGAAAGATTGTTAAGACTCCGCGTATTGACGTTCCCTCCAATGGTCATATTCCCCGACACTTGAATGAAATCGGCATTAACATCGCCTGTGACATTTAAGGAGCTTGTTGTAAGGGTAAAAGTATTGAAAATGGAGCCTGCGGAAATTGAATTTGCCTGAAGGTTATAGCCCGCCATATCAATAAACCCACCCACGGTCAGAATAAGGCCTGCATCGTTCAGATTATTGAACAGATTAAGGTTTGCACCAATCGAATAAACGGGAGCACCACTCCATAAAGACTGTAGACGAGCGGCAGCTAAGTTCCCAGTCACATTAAGATTATCCACATAAAGATCACCAACAGTCACGTTGCCTCTGGCATTTAAGTTTTCAGCATAAATGATAGAACTAATGGATAATGGTGAATTTATATTATCGACGTCAATCGAGAGAAGAAAGATGTCGAGATTATTTCCAAGACTGTCAAGGTTTTGAGCTATATACAAATCAGTATTCCAAGAAGTTATTCTTGATCCAGGATAAGCATACATATTTCCAGACACATTCCAGTTAGGACTTACTGCACCATTGTCATATAGGTCACCAAAATAATAATCCCCCAAAACCGTAAGGTTATTCACTTGAATAGCATTCGCGTTCATGTCTCCATCCACATAAATGGTGTTGGCTATAATGAATTGACCTGAATTATTCAACAAAGTACCGGCATCAATTGAATTAACGAATATATCCCCTGAAATCGCATCGGCATTAAAAATGCCTCCTACATAAACATCCGCCCCGGATTCATTTATACCAGACCCGGAACCTGTGAAAGTAAGGTCACCGGTAAAATAGTAATACGGTGTCGGTGTAGAATAACTAACTAGATCATCTGTAATGAGTGTTTTTCCATAAATAAAATTCGCTTCAATGTAATTAATAACGGAATCACCACCGAAGCTTAAGTTTTCCACAACAACATTATTGGCTTGGAACACTCCAGTTACGGCGAGCGAAGTCATTGTAAAATTATCACTGCTTCTATACATGTCACCGGCGTAGCCCAAGGCACTGCTGGTTGCGTAGGTCGTTAAATCAACATTCCCAGCGGAAAACTGAGATACATCCAAACCTGATAGTGATAAATAATCCAGAAAAGCCCCGCCATTCATTAAGGCCGTTGGCGCGTTTACAATACCACCTGAGGAAATCGCCACTTGTCTTGAATTTATTTGTCCGGTCAAATTCACGTCTCCGCCAGCACTCACAGCCACTAACCCACCTGAAACGGATCCATCAATATCCACCTGACCGCCAGCCTCAATATGAGTAAACCCAGCTGCTTGCATGTCTCCATCCACAGAAACCCCACCTTCGGCATGCACAAAGAAATCTCCCGAAGAAGTACTTCTGCCGCCTATAAATACATTTTGGCCTTCCCCATAATTCAATTCAGTGGCTTGGATATTACCGTCTGCAAAAATAGAACTTTGAGGAGCGAGAAGAAATAGACCACCCGGCACACTCAAATTAGCTCCAGAAACCACAGAGACATCCCCTCTGTCGCTACCGAGCATCAGACCATTTATGCCGGTCCACGCATGCGAACCTGATTCCACGGAAAGTCCGTTAACGCCGATCAAAGCCATCTTGGATGGACCGCCCTCGGTAACAACTGATGCCGGGGCACCCGTAAGAACAATTTTCTCCGCCTTAAAAACAGCTATTTCCTCGCTAGGCTCTTTAATTGGCAGGTCTGCTCCACCAAAGGCAAAAGATGTAAAACTTCCATCACCGGGCTTCCAAATTGTTCCGTTCAAGGTCACTCCACCAGATTTAATTTCTGGGTCCGTGATGACCTGGGCATCAGATCCCATCGTAAACGTTCCTGCTGATACGGTAGGTTTTGCGAACTTGTTGGGCTGATTTGCGTTACTGGCAATTTGTTGAATAGCTTGGTCATTGAGAAGACTGACTTTATTTCCATCAACAAATAATGGCGTGGAGTTTAACTTCCCTTCCTCCTGCTTTTTTTCCTGTTGTGCGATAGCTTCCTCTATTTTTTTCATGTCGATTTCTTTATCACCGACATCGATCATTAAACGGGAAGTTTTTGTGATTGTTTTGATGTCCACATCAACGGGCAATGGAATCGTCTTTGCGTTTGGAGGCATAATGACCATGCGACCTGCGTCGATAATGGTTGATTCCCCCATACGATTTGAAAGTGACAACTTTAACGACCCCTCGAGAACGATGACTTTAGTGTAGCTGCCCGGGGTGTACTCAATCATGATTGTGGTACCCGTAATCGCAGCCGTCACGGCAGCTGTGCTGATTTTTGCTCCGCCGGCCCCTTTGGGAACTTGCAGGAGCATGGTTCCATTTTTAAGTTCCATGTCGCGAGTCCCTCCTTTAAAGCTGAACATGGAATTGGCGCCAATACGTGCCAACGTTTTATCCGTAAAAGTTAATTCAGCTCGAGACCCCTGCCCTGTTTTCACACTTTCCTGTCCGGCCACTATGTCCGTTACCTTGGCCGATTTTTGGCCAGAACTTGAAACAACTTTGACATCATTCACCACAGCTGTGACTTGAGCTGTTGTTAAAGGTCCCGCCAAAAGGGATATCCCAGTGATTGGCATGAGAACGATAGATATAATGACTGCGATTGTGCGGTTATTCATAATTAAAACCTGAGCTTAGCGCTCAGACCTCCACCGAAGTTCAAAACCTCATATTTAAACTGAGGCATATTTGAATCGTTCATACCGAATGATGTGTTTGCTGCTACTGAAAAATACTTGTTGGGATGAAACGTCAAACCCCCAGAAAACGAATGGTTCAAGTCTTCCCGGTCCCCGAAATTGTAAGTAATGTATGAAGCCCGATATCCCACTGAGGAATCAAGCATCCTTGTGATTTTAAGGTTATAACTCGTGAATACACTATATTCATCTCGCTGCGGCAAAACGGGATCACTCCAACCTAAAACGCTGGTATGCCCCACTGCCACATAATGCGCCTTGCTAATGGGAAATATTTTCTGAAGTCCAAAGGTAGCCGTGTTATTAAGAAAAAATTCTGTTCCTTCGGCTCCATCAGGATTCGCGTGTACATAAGTAAGGCGATTGTAATTATAACGCCCAAACACCACTAATCCGGGTAATTGCGGTACAAGATAACTTAACCCTCCACCGACGTTCATACTATCAAAGTCAAATGCAATAAGTTCGTCATAACGAAACCATTGCTGCCGGATGGTGGCTTCCGCAAATAGACCAGGTAAAATTTCCGGTGTTACGGAAAACCCTGTTTGACCTACCATAAAATTTTCTGGAACAGGCCTTGATCGAACGAGCGCGACGTTATCAGTGTGGTAAATGGAAACATCACCAAAAAGACTGAAGTTTAAAACTTCCTTCTTCCTTTTCATGACCCTTTGAACGCCGATATCAGAGTCACCGGGGGAAGAAGGTGCCATTTCTTGGCCATCCCGCACTTGCAAATCCCGCGGTCCTATGAGATTTTGTTGCCGAATAGGATCCGACCTTTGCTGGCGTTCCTGTTCAATTTGGGGTTGCTGCCCTTGAACCTGTACAGGTAAAAGAATTGCCAATATAAAAAACATTAAATTGCGAGCCATTGTGGGGTAGGTTTTACGGGTTAACCCGGACAATAAGCAATTAATCGCAAATTCCAAGTTCAAAGTTCTTAAAAACCAAGTAGTTATAATGATTCTGGTTAATCATTACTGTTAGTTTCCAAAATTTTTATCCCTCCATTTGTCCAAGACACCGGCTTAAGTGTTTTCTAGAGCTAAACCCGCATCTCATAGCCACTTCCGACAATGGCAACTCCCTTTTCTTGATGAGAATCCTTGCTTCTCTAAGTCTAAGCTCCCTAAGAAACTTTGCAGGACTGCTACCAGTTTTTTTGGTAAATAGCCGAGTAAAGTGCTCGCGAGACACCCCATATCGGTTCGCCAGTTCCTTAACAGGGATTGGACGTTGCCAATGCGCACGATAATACTCCTGGCCTAGTTCCACTGGATCCGCCATTCCTAGGTCTGGATGCGAGAGTTGTTGCCATAAATCCAAATAAAATGAATAGCTCGCTTTTGAGAGTTCGAATTCGTTCTGAAATGACTTAAGTTCCCCCCTCTCAATCAAATGCATCAAACTCCGTGCCGCGCGTGACTCCGGGCCAAGGGGAAAAATAGAACCAAATTTTTCACGTAACCGATCAAAAAGCATCACGGCTAAATCTCCATAAAAATTGACCCAACAAAATTCCCACTCCTCCCTGGCGTCAGGAGGATACCCATAAGACGCCTCTTCCGGCACAATCGTCATAAACCCCCATCCCTCAGGAACACGTTCGGTCACGGCTCCCTTTTTAAATTGACCAGAGCCCTTCAAGGAAACCTGTATAATCACAAATGGGTCTTCTCCACGGTGTCGACTATCCCAGTGATACCGCGCACTTGTTCGCACTTCTCTACTGTTACCAAAGGGGACTTGTATGATTGGTGAGTAATTCATGGGAATATCAATAATCCATTAATATCACAAATTAGCCCACTGTCATCACATAAACTTGGTGTACCTCCTGCCCAAGTTTGGCCTTAATACCCAATGCCAAAAATTACTTTTATAGGTGCCGGTTCTGTTGTTTTTGCCAAAAACTTAATCGGAGATATCCTTCAATTCCCTGAGCTCGCTGACTCCACGATTTGCCTGATGGACATTGATTCACAGCGATTAAAAGTGGCTGAAGTCATGGCCAAAAAAATGGTCGCCTGTCTTAATGGCAATGCACGTATCGAAGCGACCTTAGATCAACGGAAGGCCATTCAAGGAGCTGATTATGTCATTTGTACTATTCAAGTCGGTGGATACAAACCTGGAACCGTGATCGATTTTGAGATTCCAAAAAAATATGGTGTGCGTCAAACGATCGCTGACACTCTTGGTGTGGGTGGCGTGTTCCGAGCGTTGCGAACAATACCAGTCATCAACAGCATCGCTCGTAATATTGCTGATGTGGGCAATCCCGGATGTCTCCTCTTGAATTATACAAACCCCATGGCCATGAATTGTTGGGCAGTAGCGCGCGAAGTGGGAATTCCGCATGTCGGGTTGTGTCACTCGGTTCAAGGGACGTCCCAACAATTGGCCTCATTTCTTAACCTGCCCTACAAGGATATCACATACAAAGTCGCCGGAATCAACCACATGGCTTTTTTCATGGAATTTAAATATAAGGGACAAGACGCATACCCTTTACTTTTTAAACTTCTGGATAACCCAGATTTTAATCAGGAGAAAGTTCGATTTGAAATGATGCGTCGCCTGGGGTACTTCGTCACTGAGTCGAGCGAACATCAGAGTGAATACAGCCCCTATTTTATTCACCACGGCAAAAAATTGATCGAACGTTTTGATATTCCTTTGGACGAATATATTCGCCGCTGCGAATCCATCATAGGCACATGGGAGAAAGCGGAAGCCGATTTACTCGGGGGAGAAGGTAAAATTTCAATTTCCCCTCAGAGTCACGAGTACGGCTCGTTTATCATTCACTCAAAAGAAACGAATACCCCTCGGGTTATTTACGGGAACGTTCCTAACACCAACCTCATAACCAATCTACCTGTGGGTTCATGTGTTGAAGTCCCTTGCCTCGTTGACGCCATGGGTGTCCAGCCCACTGTCTTCGGCTCCCTTCCTCCCCAGTTGGCCGCGATGTGCCAGACAAATATCAACGTCCAAAGCCTGACGGTTGAAGCCGCGCTCACGAAGAAGCGCGAGCATATTTACCACGCTGTCATGCTCGATCCGCACACGTCGTCCGTTCTCACCCTCGACAAAATTTGGGAAATGTGTGACGAACTTATCAGCGCGCATCAGAAGCATGGTCTCTTAAGCTCCTTTCATCCAACAATCAAAAACACAGGTCGCACGGTCCCCGCTTCCGGAATTATTCTTGCCAGTCTTCATTCCACCTCGGCAATTCGACAAGGGGACACGGGTAAAAAAGAGATGCTCCTTAAAGTTGAAAATGAATCATCTGCGGCCTTCTCAGGCACCTTGAACTTTAAAACACAACCAGGGGTTAAGGCCACTGAAAGCTCCCTCAATTTCAAGGTTGCTGCGGGGAAAACTTTCCAGAAAAAAATGGCTTTTAATCTGATCGCCCCCTTGGAACAGGAATCGGTCATCACCATTACATGCCCAAATAATGGTGTGTTTTGTCGAAAAGGCTTCCTCTCTCCTCGCTCTGTTTACGATTTCAGTAAACAACCCGCATCCTTTGAATTAAAGCTTGGAGGAATTCCCGCAGTCATTGGCGAATATAGCATATTGGGATCATCCTTAACCTTTGACTTCTCGGTATTCGATTCCGACATTACACCGGTTAAAATTGCGCCATGGACGGGTTCGTGCGTAGAACTCTTTTTCGATAACAAGGAAAAATCAAACGTGATTCAACTGTTTTGCGTGCCGGACCCAAAAGGAAAAATGCCACATGTCTTAAAAAGGGACTTGTCGCGTATTGAATCCGCCAAAATACGTCAGTCATCGATTGCGGGAGGATATCGCATGCAGGTTCAACTTCCCTTATCAGTAGTCAGCGACAGGAAAGAAAATTCAATCCTGTTCAATTCTATCTTTAACCTGACTGCCCTAGGTGACGCACACAGCGGCGGCCGTGTTGAGCTCAACGTTCGTCAGGGCCTGGACGAGAATTCTAGACACTATTCCGAACTGATTTGGAAAGATTAAAGAGAGTTTGCTTAGGCGACCTAAAACCGAGCTTCACCAAAAAGGGACCCCTTGTTGAACACCTTCTGAGATGTTCTGCAAGGGATAGGTCACACTTGAACTGCTGATAAAAAAGCCCCCTCTACCCAGAGGCGGAAATTGATTTTAAATCTGCGCGTTTATTTTCGTATGTTTCGTTATAGGCGAGGATCGTGGGATCAGGCTGAGTGCCCCAACGTTCACAGGCTTCCGTGTAGACCTCGGGCCACCAGTTGCGGTGTTGGGTGAGCCCTTGAGTTTTCCATGCGTTCCAGTCGGATAACACTTTGCTCCAACATTTATCTCCAAACTCAATGGCCTCAGATGAATCTTTAAACTCCGACACGTACCAGTCGCGCCCCACTCGGGCATGCAACACTTCATCCGCCCAGTCGTAATCCTGAAACAATCCTGACAATGGGTTCCCCGATGCCAGCGCAACCTCCCATTCAAAGCGTTTACCAGTTTTGGGCATCAGGCCTTGTTCAATAAAATAAAGGACACCATGTCGTTCCATGGGTTTAAGCTGTGTATTAAGGTTCAACGACCAAGTGAAATTGACCATGACCTTGTGCCAATCAACTCCGCTATTTATAAACCCAACCTCGCCCATCATAGCATGGCGCGCTTCATCCCACAATTGACGTGTCATGTCCTGATAATATCCCCACGGTTTATTTTTGGTCTCGGCAATGATGCTCGCCATCATTTCTGGCACATCAATTTCCCGTAACCGCTTATAAAACATCATAAGTGTTTTGGGTTGAGGCGGATAATCCGGGTTATACAGGAAAGTCTCGGCGTTAACGCCCATGTTGTAGGGGTCAGGGAACCGCTCATCGCGCTTGGGCACAGGTTCAAATTTAAAGGGCAATTTAGAATTTTTACGCACAAGTTCTTTTGATGACTTATCATTGCGTCCATCAATCCCGCCTGAGTTCTCGAGACAATCGTCCAAAAGCTGAAACCATGTTCCCATGGACTTCTGCTGTTCGGCGCTCACCAAAGCCTCCACAGTTTTACGGCCATACTCGACCACCTCTTTTAACTCGAGCAAGGCGAACCTGAGGATTCGCACTGAAGGATGATCTACAAGAGTATTGGTTTGTTTAAGATGAACCTCCATGGCGTCTACTAAGGAAGGAACTGCTTTATGATATAATCCGGCGACCAATTCTTCCGTTGTAGTTGCGCTCAATATTTCGTCGAAAAAGATTTCCAAATGGGCGTCAGGTACCAACTCAAGACCCAGCGGGGGTTCGCGCATTTCGGACACCCGCTTGCGCATGGACGCGACGTGCTCAGCACAGATGTGCGAGTGCAGACTAAAACCCATCTTCAATTCGTATATGGGTTCGGACGTTATGTGTGCTGTAAAAATTTCATGCAACCGTTTGAGTGCATAATGATAATGCTTTAAACGTTTAACCGACTCTTCAACCGAAAGACCAGGGCGTGAAGCCTCTTCCAGCGTGCAGACTCCCCCAAGCATGGGCAGGCCTTTGTAGGGCTTATATGTTGTTTGATCCATAGTGCACTCTTCGTATTGTTGTGAACTTTTTTATGACTTCAAAATGACCGGATTTGATCATATGCCTTCATTTCACTAAAAACCAAGTTTTTTTACCTTTTCCGGCCGCGTCGATCTCTCCGTTTGGAGGGCAATTTAAAACATAAGCATTCAGGAGGGATTTTTATTTCCAATTGATGCCCAGCGGGATACCTTTCACGGTCATGCCGCTAGAAGCAATTTCTGGCCTTCTAGAAAGGGTCACCTTCTTTAATGAAGAATCGGGTTTTGCCGTGTTGAGGATCAAGGCTAAGGGCCATAAAGAACTCGTCACGGTCGTAGGCAATGTCCCAGCAGCAAACGAAGGCGAATGGGTCACTGCTGAAGGTGATTGGGTGCGCGACCGGGACCATGGGTTACAATTAAAAGCCGAGAAAATTTCCTGCACCCCTCCGACAACACGCGAAGGAATTGAGAAATACTTGGCGAGTGGTCTTATTAAAGGGATTGGGCCGGTTTACGCAAAAAAGATGGTGGCCTCATTCGGCGAAGGCATTTTTGACATCATCGAGCAATATTCAGCTAGGCTCCAAGAAATTGATGGTATCGGGGAAGGCCGCCGCAAAATCATAAAGGAGGCATGGGCCGAACAGAAGAAAATACGCGAGATTATGCTCTTCTTGCATTCGCATGGGGTCACCACAAGTAAAGCCGTACGGATCTACAAGACCTACGGAGACGAGGCGATAAATAAGGTCCGCGAAAACCCCTACATCCTCGCCCGAGATATCAATGGGATTGGATTTAAATCGGCAGATAAAATCGCCCTTAAAGTGGGGATTCCTGAGCATTCGGAAATCAGGGCAAGAGCAGCGCTCAGTTATATTTTAATGGAGGCGACGGGACAGGGCCATTGCGGGTTGCCGGAGGCCATTTTAACGGACAAAACAGGCCAGCTCACTGGCATCCCGGGGGATGTGATTCAATCAGGGTTGAAGGGACTGTTCGAAGCCCGTGATCTCATAAAAATTGAATCTGCGGATGACCCTGTAATTTATCCTTCGTTCCTTCGGCAAGCTGAACTCAACATCGCCGATCGACTCCTTAATCTCGCTTCTCTCCCAAGTGTGTATCCCGAAATCAACACAGAAAAAGCTTTAGCTTGGTGCGAGGAAAAAACAGGCAAAGTGTTATCCCCTTCCCAAAAAGCCGCGGTCATTCAAGCATTGAACCATCGCCTCATCGTCATCACGGGTGGGCCTGGCGTTGGAAAAACAACCATTCTCTCGACGTTTCTTAAGATATTAACGGCCAAAAAAGTGCGGTGCTTACTTGCGGCTCCCACGGGTCGAGCGGCGCGACGGTTATCGGATTCAACGGGTCATCCTGCTAAAACGATTCATCGCCTTCTCGAAACGCGGGCTGGACATGGTTTCGCAAAGAATGAACGGTCGCCTTTAAACACCGATTGTCTGATCGTCGACGAAGTGTCCATGGTGGATGTTCCCCTGATGTCCGCGGTCCTCCGAGGCCTCCCACAGAATGCGGCCTTGGTTCTTGTCGGGGATGCGGATCAACTTCCGTCTGTGGGTCCTGGGATGGTTCTGAGAAACTTAATTGATTCACATAAGATTCCTGTGATGAAGCTCACTGAGATTTTCCGACAAGCCGCCGAAAGCAAAATTATAACAGCTGCCCATGCCGTAAACCAAGGCACATGGCTAGAATCGGATGAAAGTCCTACTTCCGATTTCTTTTTTATTGAGCGGGAATCACCGGAGGAAATCCAGAAGACCATCCTCGAGCTGGTGACCAAACGTATCCCAGAAAAATTAAAAATTCCTTCCACTGACATCCAGATCCTCTGTCCCATGAACCGAGGAAACCTAGGAACCTATGAACTCAACAGGGTACTCCAACAGACCTTAAATCCGGTATCTGATGAATTTCAAACCGTGGTGAAATTTGGAACGGAATTCAGGCGCGGCGACCGGGTGATTCAAACTCAGAATAACTATGATAAGGATGTTTTTAATGGCGACTTGGGAACGGTTAGGAACATTGATAGCGAGGAAAATGAAATCACGGTCAGTTTTGATGGCAAAGAAGTGAAGTACGCCTTTGGTGACCTAGATGAACTCATATTAGCTTACGCCATGACCATTCATAAATCGCAGGGGTCCGAATTTCCGGCGGTGGTGATTCCCCTCTCCACCCAGCATTATTTGATGTTGCAGAGGAACCTCCTTTATACCGGAATGACCCGTGGCAAAAATTTGGTAATCATCGTGGGGCAAAAGAAAGCCTTACACATGTCCATACGACAGAATGAAAGTATGCGTCGTTATTCAGATTTACCGCACCTTCTAACTAGGGAGACGTCCCTTTGAGTGGCTGGAGTTCGAACATCACCTTTTCGACGATACTTCGACTAGGTCACATTTTGATCCATGTGCTTGTCTTCAGCGCTTTATTTCTCGGTTCATGTAAACAGAAGGAGATGCCCGAGCGCCCGAGCACTCAAGCGCCCACCCCTCCTCCTCCAAAACCCGTGCCTACTCCTGTGAAACCGCCGACGCCTGACCCCTACCCTGTGAAAGAAGGGCTTCAAAAGGACCAACTTTTCTTTTCAGAAAATAAAACCAACGTCACTCTTTCAACTCAAGTTGATCTGTCGGGAACGAACTTTCTTTTAACAGTTCAATCTGAGGAGGCACTTATATCCAGAGTGATAGTTATTCAGCCCAATATTATGTTGGAACCTCTTGATCAATCGCCACCTCTCTTATGGGGGCAGTCGGTTGAATTTCCCATGTACCAGGAGGCCACCATTACTTTGCCAGAAAAGCGGCTTGCCCGGTACCAAGGTAAAAAAGGGAATACGTTTACAAAGCGGGTTCTCTTTGAAGACCACGCCAGTGACGCGTCTTTTACAACTCGGATTTTGGAGATGCAAAATATCATCGCATCGTCCTCCGCCAGTGGCCGATTCTTAATAAATGCACGACCGACTTATAAAGAATCAGAGGACCACGGCACTTTTATTTTGTTTGATGTCACCGAGCTTCGATATCAGTTTCGTGTCCCCCCAGAGGCCAAACTTTATTTTTCCTTTCAACCTGCTTCCGACTCCCCTGTGAGCAGTCACTTATCCGTAAGCGTCAGTCCTACCCGTGCAGAGCTAAACTCCAAACAGGTGGAGCACACGGCGCCTGTCGTGTTTGTTCCTGAATCCTCTAGATACCTCAAAATGGACTTGGGCCCCTCGACTAACAGTTATCGGCTAAAATCATGGCAATTTTTTTATTGGAGCAGTCAAAAATCGACCTCCACTCAAATGCAACCAAGCCCAGATTTTATCGAGGCATCAACGCCGCAATCCGGCTTAGGAGATGGTCAGGAGTAAATGGCTTATCCATGTGATCACATGTCCCTGTAAAACTCTCACGATCTGCGTCTGAATATCCGGAGATAAATAATACACCAATATGTGGATGCTTGGCGCGGATTTCCTGAGCTAACATGGGACCACTTTTGCCGGGTAATCCAATATCGGTCACGAGTAACTGGACCACTTCCGAGGTCTTTTCAAATAATCCGAGTGCTTCTTCTGCGGAACGTGCGACCAAAACTGAATAACCTTGGGTCACTAAAACGCTTTCCATGAGAATTTTTAAATGCACGTCATCCTCGACCACCATGATAGTACCAGTCACTTCGGTTGGATCACCCATGACAGAGGCCGCCCCTTTTTTCACTTCCACGGGATCGTATGAGCGAGAAAAATAAAGATGAAAAGTCGTGCCCTTCCCTTCCTCAGTCACCACTTCAATTTCCCCTTTGCTTTGTTGAACAATCCCAAGAACGGTGGCCAACCCTAATCCCGTGCCATGTCCAGATTCTTTCGTAGTGAAAAAGGGTTCAAACAGTCTTTCTTTAACGTCCTCTGACATCCCCGTGCCCGTGTCTGATATGGAGACTTTCACGCAATCCGTTTCATTAAGCGGAAACCCCGTCATTCCTTTGATTGAAACAGGTTTAACATTGGCTGTGGCAATGCGCAGTTCTCCGCCTTCCGGCATGGCATCACGAGCGTTAACAATGAGGTTCATTAACACTTGTTCAAATTGAGATGTGTCGACCCTGATATTTCCAACCGATTCTTCGAGGTTCGTCACGAAATTGATCTTTTCGCCCACTAATCGGATGAGAAGTTTTTTCACATCATTGATGGCGGTATTCGTATGCACCACTTGAAGGTGCTGGTTTTGTTTGCGGCTGAAGGTCAATAACTGTTTGGTAAGTCGCGACGCCCGCTCTGCCGCTCCGCGAATGCCTTCAAGTTGGTTTTTGTAGACGCACTCTTTATCCTTTCGGACGAGTATGTCGCTGTATCCCAAAATGATAGAGAGTAAGTTGTTAAAGTCGTGGGCAATTCCACCCGCCAATTTGCCGATCGCCTCAACTTTGGCGGCTTGTTCTAACTGAGACTCAAGCTCCTTTTGGTTGGTAATATCCTCTATAATGCCCACGGCAAATGCAGGTAATCCGTCCCCGCCCTTAACGAGTGAGACGAATACACGCCCCCACACAATCCGCCCTGACTTATGAATGAACCTTTTTTCAATTCTATAATTGGATATCGATCCGGCTATCAATTGATTGAAATTGGCAATGTCATCCAACGAGTCATCAGGATGCGAGATTTTTTGACATAACGAAATTTCTTCTTTGGTATACCCAACCATGGAAAGAAACGCCTGGTTCACTTCCAACGTTTCCCCGGCGAGACTTGTTCTCGACATCCCAATCGGAGCCGATTCGAACAAAGCTCGGAATCTAGCTTCAGAAGCACGGATTTCAATTTCCGCCTTCTTGCTTTCGGTGATGTCCTGACCAATGGCTATAATCCCATTATGTTTATCCCCCCTGAAACCCAGGGTCGACACGTTCCAAAGCATAATCCGTTCAACACCATCAGCACCAATAACCGGATTCTCATACCCTCTTGTCGGGACACCCGAAACAACCTTCTCAATATCTTTCCTGACCGCATCTTGTAAAGCAGGTGCAATAAAGAGTTCGATATAATTCTGACCCAAAACTTCGTCACGTTTTTTTCCGTAGATGCGTTCAGCTTCTGGGTTCCATTCAAGAATTTTGCCCTCCTTTGAAAGCCAAATAACCGACACACCGCACGTTTCAAAAAGGGACCGAAACCGTTGCTCGTTACGTTCCAGAGAGTCCTCAAACTGTTTCTGTTCGGCTATATTAAGAACAAGTCCCACTATCCGACCTTTATTATCAGGGGAGAAATCCAACAAGATCATGACAGGCGTTGTTAAACCGTCGGGGCGCACAAATTCCTGTTCGAATTTTTTAGTCCGCCCTGTCTGCTGAAGTTTTAATAAAATATCCGTCAAGCCTGGTTGAGATTCCTTGGAGGTCACAGATAATAAGTTCAGCCTCTGGGCATCTAAGTCAAACCGAGTCGCCCCAACCATTTCGAGAAAAGACCCATTTGCATCAAACAATTCGCCATCCAACCCAGCTTCGAAATAGCCCATGTTATTATGGTCCGCCAATGACAACATGACATTGAGCCGTTCTTGTTTTTTACCGAGGACAGACTCTACAAGCTGAGTCTTCTGTTGTTGCATTCGCAGCTTTTGATTTAACTCGATACGCTCAAAGCAAACGCTTGCATGACCTGCTAACACTTCGTAGGCACCCGTGTTCTCAACGATAGCCGCAACCTCGGACTCCGATGCCTCTATAGAAACCAGCACGGTCACTCGTTCACTGGAACGAATTAAAAGACTCGCGACGCGATCAGATTGATCCCAAGCCGATGCGGGCTTGGCTTCACTCACCTCAGCCGGGTCTGGCCCCACAAAAAGATGAAAGGTACGGTTTGATTGAGCAATTTGCTGAAAACGAGTCAGATGTTGGAAATCAGTTTCTATCTGCGCATCTTTGAGTAACCGAATTCCTAATCCGGACGCCTCCGCAACCCGGTAAAGAACACCTTCGCGCACATGATAAATCGAAACCTTCTTAACGGGTCTTAGCTTCCATACAGATGTGACCAGTGCCTCAAAAAAGCCCGATGCCGTGTCTGGCCTCATCATGGAATGAACCGCCTCCTGTAGTTCGGAAAAGCTCTGGGCGGAATATTTTGGTAGGGGCATCTGTGAATTATTAGCGATCAGTAGATTGTCGTTCTAATGTGACAAAATTCAAGTAGTTTTCAGTAAAACTTGCAAATAATTAAGTCTCGTTAATTAAGGATTTTAGGCGCTTCGTTCATCCCCATTTGGAGGACCTTCGAAAAATAAATGTTTTCCTTTGGTGCGCTTTTCACACCGGCACCAATTCCTTTGTACTAAGCAATGTCTTGCAGGTGCTTGGCAATAGTTCTGTAGGCTTGGCCTGGAAGGACGACAGAAGTTGCTGGTCATAGGATCAAACTCTGCAAGGGGGAGTTTATTCGGGTAATGGAACAACAAACGTAAGCGTTCGGTGAACTGCGTACTGCTCAGGTTTCAGGAAAACCTGCAAATTCCTCGGCATGGCAAAAAAAATGTTACGTACTGAGGGGTGGCCCGGCTTTATCGTACGGTGGCGGAAAAGCAAAGATTGGTGGATGGATTCTTGCACTCCGGCAAACCATTGGCTCAATATGCTGTTGAGGCGGGTGTGAATGCGCAAGTTCTTAACAGGTGGGTGCAAAAAATTGATCAGAGTGATCAAAAGAAAACCGGTTCAAACGGTTTTATTGAACTAACTTCAGGCGGATCCACAAATATTTTCTCACCTGTTTCTTGTCTCATTGAAATTGAAAGTCGTGCTGGTTTTGTGGTGCGCATAAATCAAGGGGCATCTTCTGGCGTGATTGCCCAAGTATTTTCGGAGGTTAAAAACTTATGATTTTGGGAGGATGTGCGACGCGTGTTTTTCTTACGTGTGGATTTACCGATATGCGCAAGGGGTTTGACGAAAAACTTAGGGACAGGCTATTAGTTGTAGACATTGACTTGACAAATCAGAATTCCGGGCGACTCTAATCGCGAATTTTGATATCAAATATGAATCCTATTAATCTTACATTATCGATGAATCCATTTCTTTCGGCGGCCACTGGGGATATGGTCTGGCTGGCATACGTTCTCTTCCTGTTATTGGTGATTGGTTTTCTGGCCTTGGATTTAGGTTTTTTCCATAAGGAAGCCCATGAGGTAAAGATGAAAGAGGCAATCGGGTGGAGTGTGGTGTGGCTTACTTGTGGAATTGCCTTTACCGGATTTGTTTATCTGGCCTATGAAAATCATTGGCTCGGACTTGGTGCCTCGGCGCGGATGTTTAACCCTGCAGCAGCCTTTGATCCGTTAGCCCCGTTGATTATCTATGGGGAAGTCATGGGATCAACGGCGGCTATCCAGTATTTGACCGGTTATGTGGTCGAGAAGTCACTGGCGATGGATAATATTTTTGTGATTGCCATGATTTTTGGTTATTTTGCCATTCCGGCAAAATACCAGCACAGGGTTCTTTTCTGGGGCATTATTGGGGCACTCGTCATGCGGGGCGCCATGATTGGAATCGGGGGGGAGTTGATCATGGCTTACCAATGGATTCTCATCATCTTCGGGGCATTCCTCATTTTGACTGCCCTTAAGATGGCTTTGATTCAAAGCCATAGTGATCCGTCACATAACCCGATTGTAAAGCTTGTTAAAAAAATTTATCCCGTACGGCCCTTTTACGATGGGCAAAATTTTTTCACCCGCCGCACTATAGCCCCTACATATTCTATTGATACGGCTAGTGGAAAAGAAGTCATGGATCCTGCGCCGTCCGGTTCGTTAAGTATGAAAAGGGCAATGACACCTCTATTTCTAGGCCTGATCATGGTTGAAATTACGGACTTGGTTTTTGCAGTGGACTCGATTCCAGCTATCTTTGCCATTACCCCTGACCCTTTTATTGTGTTTACCAGTAATATCTTTGCGATCCTGGGCTTGCGCGCCTTGTATTTCTGTTTGGCTGCATTAATCGGGAAATTCCGTTTCCTGAAACCCGCTTTGATCCTTATCTTGAGTTTTGTCGGGGTGAAACTAATGCTTTTAAGCCTGCCTCCGTATTTGGATGTTCTAGGACTGGCTGCGCGCAAATCGATTAAAATAGATCCATTTGTCTCTCTAGCAGTGGTCTTGGGGGTTCTTGCCGCAGCTACAGTCTTATCAGTGCTTTTCCCGGAAAAAAGTAAAGAGGCACACTAAAATCAGGTGCCCGGCATTTGGGCACTATCCTAATGGACAGACAAACTATTATAGTACTTTGACCCTCTGACCAGACATGACTTTGAGACTTCGATTCAATACTTCTAAAATCCCTCGCATTTTAATTATCGAGTTCTGATTATCCCGTCCATATGATCATTCATGTACGAGAAACGTAGAAAATGGCTTTTAAATGACAAATAGTTTATCCGTCCCCGTTGACATGGCCGTAACAACGATGGCTTTGGTGATGTCTTCAGTGCATTTATAATTTCTTCCTCCTCCGCGCGCTCCGCGCCTCCGCGTGAGCTGCCTCTTCCTTCTTCGGGCTCAAGGCTTCACTCCACCTGTTCGCTACGTCCGGATTCTGAAGACCGGACCGCCGCCTCGATCACTGCCAGTGTATGGGCGCCGTCTTCTACTGTGGGATCGGGCCGACCTTCGCCTCGGATTGCTCTGGCCCAGCTGACGATGTTGCCGATGTGTTGGGTATCGGCACCGGTCACATTAGACATATCCACCGGATCCTTCGTCTCCACGCCCCCATTAGTTCTAAGGGACAGTTCTAAGGGACTAAGGGAAGACAAACTATTCTCTTCCAATTATAGCGACCATATGATCATGTAAAATGTAACCCGTAATATTTGATTCCGATAAGTCCCGGAATCTCAACACCATATCCTGAGTGTTTCCTTACAGCTTTTTTTGAGCAAAAATTATAGGCGCTTCGATTATCCTTCTACCACCAAGAACCTCCCTTTTCCGTGTTTTCGGGTGGTCACATACTTTTATTATTCACTTACCGGCGGGTAATGATTATGTACAGCGTGGTGAAACGCAAAAAAATCATTGTCATGGGGTTTATGGCTACCTGCCCCATTTCGGGGGTCCTCTGGCAACATTTACATTATTTGCTGGGCCTTAAAAAGCTGGGTCATGATTTTTATTATATAGAAGATACAGCGAGGCTCCCTTACAACCCTTCTAACTTCGACGTATCCGAGGATTTCACTTACGCCTCTGGAATTTTGAAAACGTTGTTTGAACGATTTGACTTAGGATCGGATAAATGGGGATTTTGCGCGAGGTACCTCAAGGAGAAACCGTCCGCGGGTCTTTCCTTTGAAGCCATGAAAACCTTATACAAGGAAGCCGACGCCATCCTTAACGTATGCGGTTCCCAAGAATTGCACGATGAACTACTTCAGAGCCAGCGTTTGCTGTACATTGAAAGCGACCCGGCGGTTGAGCAGATCAAACTCGCTAAGGGCAACACTAAAACCCACGAGTTTTTATCCGCGCACCATGCTCTTTTTTCTTTTGGCGAAAACCTGGGTAAACCCGATTGTGGGGTTCCCGAGACTGATTTTGTTTGGCACACCACGCGCCAACCTGTGGCGACCGAGTATTGGGAAAACAATAATGCACGTTCTTCCACGGGTGTCTTTACGACCATTGCCAACTGGGAAACCGGTGGGAAGAAAGATATTGAATATAATGGCGAAACTTATTTGTGGAGTAAAAATCCAGAGTTCCACAAGTTTGTGCAGGCCCCCGGTCTTTGTGGAGAACCGTTCGAACTATGCACAGACATGAAAAAACCGGACGAAAAGGAAACGTTCCTCAAAAACGGCTGGCAGTTGAGTTTACCGCATAAGTTGTCTGAAAACATTGACCACTATCAGGAATACATTTGGAATTCAAAAGGCGAGTTCACTGTGGCCAAGGACCAATACACACGCCTCAACACAGGTTGGTTCAGCGATCGAAGCGCTTGTTACCTTGCCGCAGGTCGGCCGGTGATCACCCAGGAAACAGGGTTTTCAAAGGTGATACCCACAGGACTCGGTCTGTTTAGTTTTAAAAACCTAATCGATATTAAAGCAGCAGTGGCTGAAATTAATGGTGATTATGACAAACACTCACGAGCAGCTGCATCCCTAGCAAAAGAGTACTTTGAGGCGGACAAGGTCGTCGCAGATATTCTGACTAAAGCCGGGGTGACCTAACCGGCAACCGATTCGGTGGGTTCTTGTGATTTTATCGAGAACACCAACATTTCGTATCCTTGCCCGTTATAAGTCCCCCGATACACCGTGTGCAGGTGGGTCCCGATATCGAGGCTGCCCGCTGTTAAACTATACTCGGGACCCTGTTGAAAAATATGGCAGAAGATTTCCGCCGACATACGGGTATAAATCCTGTGATTAAACTCACCCATTTCTCCGGGGTATATCTTGAGGTATTCAGATAAATACAGCCTTTCCGGACTTCCATCCACGAGTCTAACGAGGAAATAGCCCTGATCTTGGCTCGCAAGGTCGAGTTGCCATCCATCCAAAGGCTCAAAAATCTCCCATAAACAACCGGCGTCATCTTGGTAAATCTCGCGGTTACGTCGGGTGGCTAAAGGATGGACAAGCTCGGTCTTGAACATGGTTAAACACTAATATGGGTCCGCGATAAGTAAAGACGCGATATTCCTGTTATGCGTAAAATCTTGCCTAAATCAGCTTGCCTATGAAAATTCCCTAGCCAGTAAGACTCCACTCTGATATTTAATTCCGAGCTTGTGATGATTTTTAACTCAGATGGTCAGGACTTAAGTCTGATCAAACAAATAACCACCAAGAACAAAGACGCTTTTCGCGAACTTTACGACCGCTATGGTCGGATCATTTATTCCTTTATCCACCGGATTGTGGGAGATGAAAAAGAAGCTTCGGATATTTTTGCAGATGCCATGTCCGAAATCTGGGAGAAAGCCTATACGTTTAATCCCACACATAGCAAACCCCTCACGTGGATCATTGGTATCGCACATACGCAAGCACTCAAACATGTACGCAATCGCAAGACACCCCCACGCATTCCTGGTTCGATCCCGCCTCCTCCCATGACGACCAAGATTATTACGCCTGTGGAGGAATCCCTCATTTATGTGAACAGGATTATGGTCAAATCCGCTTTCGACAATCTTTCTGCGGATCAAAAAACAGCCATTGAACTCGCCTACTTCGGAGGGTTCAAACAATCGAGCATCGCTTCCCAAATGGGGCAGACCGTAGACCATGTTAAAAACCATATTCATCAGGGAATGAAACGACTGCGTGAATTGATCCAGCCAGAGCCGAGAAAATGAACATCATCGACTTCCAGAAACTCTCCTTTGCTTACGCTCTGGGTGCCATCGAAGGCAAGGACCTAGAAGATTTTGAACAATTCCTTGTAGACCACGAAAGTGAAGCGTCTCTGATTCTCGATGAGACGTTTGATTTGGTGAGCCAGATGGCGATAACAGTTCCTCTGCAGGTACTTCCTAAAGATCTTTTAAAGCGTATTGAAAGCAAACTTATCCTTGTGCCTAATGCTCCCGCGGATGCGCCAGGAAGTTTGCTGAAGTCCCCCACTCCGGATGGCATTAAAAATCCTTTACCTCCTCCTGCTACTATAAGACCTGTGGCTCCCACACCCGAAATGAAGGTAGAAGTCTCAGATCCAGTCCCTCCTCCAATTTCACCAATGCCCCCGGCTCCGGCTGCACCCCCTAAGGTCCCGGCCCTTCCTCCAATTTTCATTCCCCCGACTGTCGTTGGCATGAATGACAAACCGGACGCTAAAATAGATCCGGCAAAACCCACTGTTGAACCTCCAAAACCTGTCGAACGTGTCAGGGTTCCGCTGAATCAGGAAGCGCCTCCTCTCATTAAGGTCGAGCCAATTTCAGTTCCTAATGCGCCCTCACCAGTTAACCCTCCTCCTCTTTTCGGCAAGGCTGACGCACCGCCTGTCGTTAAAGAACCTCCAAAGGATTCAAAGCCTGTTCCTGTACCAGTTCCTATTGAGGCAAAAATTCCTCAGCTTGCTGTGCCTCCGACTATCGCCCAAACGTCGCCGACCCAACCCCCCTTGGTTGTTGATAAAAAACCTGAATCGAAGATTCCTGAGGTCACTCCTACTAAAGTGGTGCGATCCACGCCAACGCCACCTCTCCCTGTGGAGAAATCATCTGCGGCACCTGTTATACCAATTGAATCAAAATTACCGGCGCCCGCGACTCTTCCGGTGCCTTCAAAACCAAACGTTCCTCCCGCTGGCCCCCCCAGCAAAGAACCCGAGGTCCCAGCGGCGGAATTAAAAACGCCCCCTAAATCCGACGGCAAAATTTCACCTCTCACGGCTATGCCTCCTCCTGTGATCGGGGCCACCAAATCCGTTTCCCCTCCTGTTCCTCCAGCTTTAAAATCCGAGGTCCTACCAACGGAATCCAAAGACGTCCCTGTTAAAAAAGAGACGAAGGAACATACATCTGAAAAACCTGTCGAGGTGAATCCTCCAAAGAATTTATCTTCGGAACAGGTCGACGCAACTGTCGCCAAACCTCCCATGGGTATTCCTCCTGCTGCCTTGGTGGTCAAGGAGCCCGAGAATAAGGAGAAGGGTGCAGATTCTTCCCCCATTTCCGAGGTTTCAAAATCCGATGAATCTAAAATAAAACCTTCAAACGCAATCGATTCGACCAAAAACAAGGATACCGAGGTCATTGGGATTGCTGCGGTTGATAATCAATTGGAAAAAACAAAGGAAAAAGATAAAGACAAAGAAAAGGAAAAAACCGTCCCTTCAACGGAGTCGCCCTCTTCACGTAT
>Ga0163154_10002620_pt1 | contig 26067 bp, 26 predicted proteins | sample OliLakLV19MP9P1_FD_148649 | JGI IMG/M metagenome (GOLD analysis project Ga0163154, IMG submission 148649) | Freshwater microbial mat bacterial communities from Lake Vanda, McMurdo Dry Valleys, Antarctica - Oligotrophic Lake LV.19.MP9.P1 | ecosystem: Environmental > Aquatic > Freshwater > Lake >... | reverse complement strand
AGAAAGAAGACGAAGCAAATTTTGAAACTATCAAAAACAAAGCTATCACTCAACTGCAAACTTACCTGCAAACTGATGAACTCATACGAAGCAAACGCGAATTGCAGGCTTACATTATTATTTTTGTAAAAGACGCGCTGTATTGGGAAAGGATTTGAGAGATGAGAGATGAGAAGTCTCATTTCTCATTTCTCCCTTTCAACGCTAAAGCTTCATTTCGTACAATAAAATATTGATTTCTGTAATAAGTCTATCCACATCTTTGGAGTCGATGCCATCATAATAACCGCGTACGCGACCTTCTGCGTCAAGCAAAATGAATTTTGTAGCATGCAAAAACTCGGGGGTTACGGCATCTTTCTCCTGACCTGCGTTTATTTTATAGCCTTGATACGCCAAATCGTAAATATCTTGCTTCGCACCTGTGAGAAAGTGCCATTTATTACGTATAGCACCATAGGATTTTGCATATTGTTGCAATACTTTCGGCGTGTCATTTTCGGGGTCGACTGTATGCGAGAGAAGCAAAACGTTTGTATTCTTAGCGAACATTTCCTGCACTCGTGCCATTTCTTTGCTCAAACGTGGGCAGAGCGTAGGGTTTCCGCATTTTGTAAAAAAGAAATCTGTTACACAGACTTTCCCTTTCATAGATGCACGCGTGATTTTGTCGCCATATTGGTTTACAAAAGTAAAATCAGGCAAGGTGTGGTATCTTACCTGCCAACGATTCTCCACCTTTGTAGAATCTATAGGATAGTAAATAGTTAAGTTATAGCGGTTCTTACCAAAATAACTAAGGAAAAAGAAGAAGAATATAGGCAAAATCAATATTAGAAAAAGCCACACGATTTTTTTTGATTTGCTGGTATTTTGTTCCATTAAGAATGAAAGTTAAATAACTTGATATTTTACTAAAATGTATCACAAGCGGCTCGTCTGTACGCAAGACTTTGATAACGGCATTTATAATAGCCTTCGAAAGTGTTTCTTAAGACTCCGCACCCTGCCCTCTCTCCAATTTGGAGAGGAAAAAAGACTTTCGCAAGAAGTCTAATTAGTAAAAGGCTTTCTAAGTACACACAAGGCATGCCTTGTGTGTACAATTTGAAATACCGCTTGTTTTCTCAAAAACACCTAAGTTTAGCTCTTCCCCTCCCTTTTTAGGAGGCGGGAGGTAAAACCGCAAAGTGATTTTATTTTCCCAAAAACATGAGATAATTCCAAACGCCGACAAGCCCCGTATTGATTTTACACAAAACAGGCTCAAAATTTTCTAAAAGCACGGGCAAAACTTGTCCTTCTAATTTTACATGATTACCTTTCATGAATTTACGGTAAAATTCAAAATTAGCTTTATGAAAATCTACTACCGCCACGTATCCGCCCTCTTTAATATCTTTTTTGGCTTGTTGGATAAGGTCAATATATTGTGGATTTATCATTGTCAAAGAATAGGAGAATAAAATAAGGTCAAAACGCTTGTTATATTCGTCATTTGCGCCATAAGGCTTCTCTTCAAGGACTACACGCTCGCCGTATTTTTGGAGATTTTTAGTCGCTTGCGCCAGCATATCTCCCGAAACATCAAGCCCTGTAATGTGTGCATTCGGGTATATTTTGGCGAGTTCAAGCATATTTGTACCTGTGCCACAGCCTACTTCGAGTATTTCTATAGGTGCGTCAAGCGCGAAGGGGAGTTTTTGCAAAATAGTCTTTCTACCATAGAGGAAAGACCAGCGTGTAAAATCATAGATTTTTGCTTGAAAAGCGTAGTAGTTTTTCATGTGTCCTACTTGCGCTTCTTCATCATGAGCAAATTCTTTTTTAGTCATATCTATTTATTTTTAAATTAAATAATGCAGCCTATAAGGTTTTAAAAATCTTATAGGTTGCTGATTCCTACTTCACTTTTCCAAAATACACGCTTGCATACGTGCCTACGCGGTCTTGTTGGTGAAGACGCTCCATTGTTTCAGTATCAAAATCTACAGCTTCGGTTACAAAGTCAGGGAAGAAGTCCACACGCAAAGCGGCAGAGCGTAACAAAATTTTACCTTCTTTTTTTACGTTTTTCAAAATCAATCCCCATTCTTCTACCAAAGCGGGTACATCATGCGTGGCGAGCCAATCCTGATGGTCAAGCAAAATATAATGCGTATATTTAGCAGGGTTTTCTTGCAAAAACGCACTCATAGTAGAAGTATGTAAGTGTATATTGCTTACACGCTCTTTCAGCGTTTCAAAATTTCCGGGTAGCAAATAATTCGGGCAACAAGTAGGCGTATAAGCTCCTTTGAGGTACAAACGCCAAAAATAATTGTCTTTTGTGGCGAGGTCAGTGAAAATATGGTGCAAACACTCCTGCATGAAGCCTCCTACGCCACCATCATACTCATCTACAATAAGTTGGCGTTGAGCGCGTGGCACGCCCAACATGCTCATCGTGAGGTGGCGATTCATCACCCATTTGATAAACGGACTGATGATTTTAGGCTCTATTTTGGCATATATTGTTTGTTGTTCTTCTATAGTCTGTGCTTCAAGAAGCTCGTCTATATTTTTGCGAAGGCTTGGGCGCGTGTCTATGTATTTATTAAACCACCAAGCGAAAGTGCCAGATGTTCCAAAGAAATAGAAAGATTGTTTCTTAGTAAAATAGATGATATTCTTATCCCAAAACTCTTGCGCATAGTCGGGCAAGTGTTGTTTGAGCTTTTCGGCATATACTGCGACTGCGTTTGGGTGATGTCCTTCGCCAAAGAAATGCCAAAGGTCGGTATAAGTCCCATGTTGAAATAACGCTATTTTGAGCGCGAGAACCGCATTTTGGCGCGGGTTCATGTCTATACAATGGATTTCTTTTGGGTTGTCCAATAAGTAATCCAACGCATTACAACCTGCCGAAGTGATCATCACGAGGCGCGTGCTTTTGTTGATGTGCAACATTTCGCGGTCGCAACGAGGGTCTTCCCAACAAGTATTGTAGATAAGGTTGTTAGAGTGGATTTGTGTAAAGATTTTATCCCTTACTTGATTGAGCGTTTTCTTAAGATTGAACATAATCGGGGTGTCAATGAAGATGCGTTGAAAATCAAGTGCAAAAATAGCTAAATATTATGAAATTTTCTTGCTATCAGCTAGTTTTTTAGTGTCGATAACCAAAAAGACCTTCACAAACGTTTTAGTAAGCAGTATTCAAATGTGAAAAATCGTTTATATATTCCAAAAACCAGCCTTTCTCCGTAAGATGGAAAGCAGTCATTGCGGTATTTTGAATATTTATTCTCCATGTCATGGCAGGCAAGGAATCCAAAAAGTGTTTGATAACAGTCTTGATAACAATGCCATGCGCAAAAACCGCTACCACATCTTGCTCTTTCCACGTTTTGCTAAAAATATTAGTTTCCAAATAAGCCCACACACGCTCTTCCACTTCACGTTGCGACTCGCCTTGTAGCGGTTTGAAGTGCCAAGCATCTTCATTGATAATGGCTATCGTTTCGGGCGTATAAACTTCATTGCGCAACTTGCCTGTCCATTCGCCTTGCGAAATCTCTACTAAAGTATCTGTATATTGAATACTATCAAGGTCTATCCCTATAGCGTTACAAGCTATTTGGCAGGTGTGAGCAGCGCGCACTGCTACCGAGCTGTGGACTTTCGCAAAAACACGTTTTTCCTCTTGCCATCTCTTACCAAGCGCAGTCGCTTGTTTGATGCCTTTGTCCGTGAGGCGTGCTTCATTAATTTGTCCACCTACAAGGTGAGATTTTATGTTGGTTTCGCTTTCTGCATGGCGAATCAGTAAAAGGTGCATTGGTAAGTGATTGAGTGAGTGGGTGATTGAGTAAGCTATTGTTTTAACAGTACCCACTCTTTTTGTTTTCCTTGCATTTGGGCATAATAAAACTTATCGTTTTCTTTTTTCATAACGATATCGGCTGCATCAGGGAATTTTAGTCCTGTTTTTTTCTGTAATTCTTTATTATATACGAAGCGCATTTCAAGCAACAATGCACCATTTTTCATAGTTTTCATTATTTTGTCGGTGAGTTGCGCCATCAATTTATTGTCTTTGATAGGCGAGAAAAGGTATATCACATCTATATTTTGATAAACGGCAGGCAAGGCTTTGAGCGCGTCCGCATGGATAATCTCTATTTTCTGTTGCTGAATGAAATCTTGCAAAGCATGTTTGCTGATTTGAACCAACTTTTGTGCATACTCCAAGCCATAGCTTTTTTCAAACCCCAAACAAAGTGCCGCGTATGGCTTTTCGCCATTGCCCGAACCGACATCAAGAAAAGTCTTGTGTTGTGGCTCTTTGAAGGTTTGTATAACTTTATTAAACAGCTTCAAATCATACAAAACGCCCTTCCAATATTCAGGGTTCTCTTCTTGCAAATAATTATCTACCTTGCCATAAATACAAGTGATAAATTTGCTTTTATGCTCAAAGTCGGTAGATTTTTCGCAATAATGGTATATATCCAATAAACTCACCTTCAAACTATCCATCTGTTTTTGGATAACCGCATCAGGGAGGCGAATGTCTGTCTTAGCTAAAAAATCGGCTTTTATTTGCCCAATATTATCTGCACGTTCGCAACCGAAACACAGGCACACGGCTATGCACACACCCCAAATTCTTATGTTTAAAAGCATCGTATTCTATTTTTTTTGCAAAGCTATAAAAAATATTGAACTTTATTGCTTATCAAAAAGTTATAATCGCATTATGCATGCTATAGAAATCCCCGACCTTCAAAATAAAGTAATAGAAGCTATCAAAGGCGTATATGACCCCGAAATTCCTGTAGACATCTACGAATTGGGACTCATATACGACATTAAGATATTTCCTATCAACAATGTCTTCGTCCAAATGACGCTCACATCGCCCAATTGCCCTTCAGCCGCCGAAATCCCACAAGAAGTGGAAACCAAAGTAAAGCTGATTTTTGGCGTAAATGATGTAGAAGTCGAGCTGACTTTCGACCCTCCTTATACCCAAGAAATGATGTCGGAAGCCGCCAAATTGGAGTTAGGATTTTTGTAGAAACTGCCTCTTTTTTATTTCACCCACTCACTCATTCACCCCTCAATAATTATGTACCCAGAACATTTAGTAGCCCCTATGCGGGCTGACCTCACTTCCGCAGGTTTTCAAGAACTTACTACAGGCGAAGCAGTAGAGGAATTTATGAAAAATCAAAAAGGCACAGCTCTTGTCGTGGTTAATTCCGTTTGCGGTTGCGCAGCAGGCGCGGCACGCCCAGGCGTAAAATTAGCACTCGCACAAGCAACCAAAAAGCCCGACCAAATCGTTACTGTATTCGCAGGAGTAGATACCGAAGCCGTAGCCAAAATGCGTGAATATACTGCGCCCTTCCCTCCTTCCTCGCCTGCTATCGCGTTGTTCAGAGATGGCGAATTGGTGCATTTTATAGAACGCCACCACATCGAAGGACGCAATGCGCAAATGATTGCAAGCCATTTGAATACAACCTTTGAAGAATTTTGTGCTGAACAAGTAACAGCATAAACCAGTATTCACAAAAAAAGCTTGTGCCTCTTTCTTTATTTAGAAAAAGGCACAAGTTTTTTATTTACAAAAAAAACGTATATTTGCACATCAAAAGAAGCCTTTTTTTCTATTGAAAATGCCCAAACCTACAACAACACTAACCACAAAAGAAATAAACACATTGTAACAAAAAGCCAAGCATGCAACTTACTGAACTTACCGCCATCTCGCCCATAGACGGGCGATACAGAGGCAAACTATTGAATTTAGCACCCTATTTTTCAGAATATGGTTGGTTTTCTTATCGATTATTAGTAGAAATAGAATATTTTATCGCACTTTGCGAATTGCCCCTGCCGTCTTTGAAAGAAATAGAAGCGACGCAATTTACAGCTATACGTGCTATTTACAAAGATTTTGATGAACAAGAAGCATTGAAAATCAAAGAAATAGAAAAAACAACCAACCACGACATCAAAGCGTTGGAATATTATTTCAAACAAAAATTAGAGGCGATAGGCTTAGGTGCGTTCAAGGAATTTGTCCATTTTGGGCTTACTTCGCAAGACATCAACAATACCGCCGTACCGCTTTTGCTCAAAGATAGTTTGAACAAAATCCTGCTTCCTACGCTTACAGAAGTTACAGACACGTTGCAAAAGATGGCGCACCAATGGGCAGAAGTGCCTATGCTGGCGCGTACACACGGGCAGCCCGCCTCGCCTACCCGCCTCGGAAAAGAAATAGGCGTGTTTGTGGCACGCCTGCAAGGACAAACAAAAATGCTCCAAACGATACCTATAGTTGCCAAATTTGGTGGCGCTACAGGTAATTTTAACGCACACCATGTCGCTTACCCCACTATAAATTGGGTACATTTTGCCAACCAACTATTAACAAAACTCGGTACAGAACGCACCCAACTTACCACACAAATAGAACCTTACGACAATTTGGGCGCGCTGTGTGATAACTTGAAACGCATCAATTTAATCTTAACCGATTTTTGTAGGGACATTTGGCATTATGTTTCTATTGATTATTTCAAACAAAAAACCAAAGCAGGCGAGATTGGCTCATCAGCTATGCCACACAAAGTAAACCCTATAGATTTTGAAAATGCAGAAGGGAATTTAGGCATGGCAAACGCGCTTTTTGAGTTTATTGCTGCCAAACTACCCATTTCGCGCCTACAGCGCGACCTTACTGACTCTACTGTTTTACGCAATTTGGGTGTGCCATTGGCGCACAGTTTATTGGCATGGCAGTCCATCTTAAAAGGGGTAGGCAAGCTCGAACTACACGAGGCGAAATTATATGCTGACCTTGACGCGCAATGGGTAGTGATAGCCGAGGGTGTTCAAACTATTTTGAGGCGAGAAGGACACCCAAATCCGTATGAATTGCTGAAAGATTTTACACGTGGCACAGGTACTGTTACCACAGAAAGTTTCGCAGTTTTTGTGGCGAACTTGCCTATAAATGAAGCAGTAAAAGCCGAAATAGCCCAACTTACACCCTTCAATTATACGGGATTGAGCATGCATGCACTTTCGCAGACCTCGCATGGGGTGCTATAATCAAGCGTGAGCCAATTCGCATCAAGTTGTACGTCATCATCATAAACACAATATTCAGTAATGGTTTTCAAAATTTGGAAACCATTTATTGTGATGGCTTCTTTCAACACATCGAGGCAGGCGAGGGCTTCTTGCCTGCCCAACCCATAATGCCTTACAGTAACAAACCGTTCTACCAAACCGTTTTTATTTTCTTTGAACGCATTGCGTGATAAATGCGCTTTGTGCAAGGTGCATATTTGCAGAAGTGTTACCTCCTTGCCTGCCAAATCCGCAGGCAAGGACAGTTTCAGGTGATGCTCAAAGTAATTTTCGGCGGGGTGTCGGGCTACTTCTGTGTTGTTGGCAGGCAAGTTTTCATTGAACGGCGAAGCCTCCAACTTCACACGTTTTACTTCAAACCCTTCCTTGCGAAGGTTTTGCGCTATTTTTTTTACACTTGCCAAGACAGCCTCAAATTCGCCTTTGTGTTGGCTTGAGGTCATCAATTGTTGTACAAAATCACCTCTTGAAAGCTCTATTTGAACAGGTTTTAAGCCTTGCATTTCACAAAAGGCGATAAATTTTTTCTTGGCATTATATTCAAGTGGCATAATGGTAATATGTGCCTCGAAAACGCCTTTGTAAGCATCCATAGTTGTACTTTTTTATTTTATGCTCAGAAAACGAAAAAGTCGGTTTTTTATTGGTTATCTTCGCGTATCCGTTATTTGTATAATTTGCCACTTGCCTGCCTCATTGCGTGCGAGCTGAAAAGCGTTCACGCCTTGATGTGTAAATTTCTTGCCTACATACAGTTTGTAGGGTGTCCAAGCGGTAGCAAGGTGTTCATCTATGCGGATTTCATACGCACTTACCTGCTCATCCCATGCTTCATCATGCGGGGTGGCAAGTGCCTTTATGAATCCTTCAATGTTGTTTTCTGTATGCAAAATGGGCTTGTTTGTTTTTTTACTCACCAAGACTGTTTACATGCGTGCAGTGCCATGAAATGTTGCCTGCACCATAGCCGTATCTGCTTGGTACACGCCTTCGAATAATTGCATTATGACTGCCTGCACATCTTTTTTGTCGTGTTTAGGATTTTGTTTTATTTGGGCGAAGCCGATAGAAGCTATAGCAAAAGCCACGAAAAAAAAAGCGTATTGTAGCATATTTCAGGTATTTATTGCCTATTTTTGTCGCAAAATTGATGCTTTTATCACAAATTTTATGCGAATAGCCCTTATCGGATATGGCAAGATGGGAAAAACCATTGAGCAAATTGCACTACAACGTGGACACGTTATCTCTTATATCATTGACCGCGAAAATGCCCATGAGCTGTCGCTACTTCTGCCTACCAATACAGATGTAGCGATTGAATTTACAAGTCCTGAACGCGCTTTTGGGCATGTGCAAACCTGCCTTTTACAAGGCATACCCATCGTCTGTGGTACCACAGGTTGGTTGAAAGACAAACAACAAGCGGAGCAACTTTGCTTAGAAATGCAAGGCGCGTTTTTTTATGCTTCTAATTTTAGCATTGGCGTAAACATTTTCTTTAGATTGAATGAGTACCTTGCTACCCTGATGGCACAACAACCTTCTTATCAAGCAAGTATGGAGGAGATTCACCACACAGAAAAAAAAGACGCGCCAAGCGGCACCGCTATCACATTGGCTGAAGGGGTTATAAAACACCTCCGAAACCTCCAACTTTGGGTAAATGAACCCGCCGGAAAGTCAAACGAACTTAGTATTATTTCTAAACGCGAACCCGAAGTCGCTGGCACGCACAGCATTTTTTATAATACTGCTATTGATGAAATTGAAATAAAACATACGGCTCATAGCCGCAACGGCTTCGCTACAGGTGCAGTACTCGCCGCAGAATGGATACAGGGCAGGCGAGGTGTATTGGGTATGGCAGATATGCTGGGCTTTTAAATTTCGAAAGATAAAATTTGCCATGCAAACTTTTTTCTTTATATATTTGCATAAAAATAAATATGGAAACACAAAATTTATTTGAGGGAAATAAAGAAAACGAGGTTATAGAAACAGACCTCCAACAACAGGAAAATGAGGACGAACAAGGCGACTCGCCTCGAAAATACCCCTTTGATGAACCTACCAAAGCCGACGTGGACATCAGAGAGAATAAAATGTCTGTATACCAATATATGCGTGATTTTGAGCGCGGAAGGCTTATTACAGACCCCGACTATCAACGCAATTTGGTGTGGAAACCCACCCAAATGAGCCGTTTTATAGAATCTATTTTGTTGGGTTTTCCCTTGCCTCCTTTTTACCTCAATCAAACCCGCGATGGCAAATATACCATTATAGATGGTTTGCAACGTACCACCACAATGAACCGTTTTTTCAAAGATGAATTTGCTTTGGTGGGATTGAGCAGTTTGGAAAAATTGAACGGGCAAAAATTTTCTGAATTGCCTGATGGCTATCGTGCCAAAATAGAAGGCAAAAATATTTTGCTCTATATCCTCAAACCTTCTACGCCTGTAGAAGTAGTATATGAACTTTTTGATAGGATAAATACAGGTGGCGCGCCATTGAACAGGCAAGAAGTGCGAAATTGTATTTTTTTGGGCAACGCTACTAAAATACTCAAAAAACTTGCACAAGAAAAAATTTTCCGTGATGCTATAGATAATGGACTCTCGCCTACACGCATGAAAGACCGCGAGGTAGTTCTGCGTTATTTAGCGTTCAAAATTTTTGATTATGAAAAAGACTATGCAGGCGATTTAAGCGCGTTTTTGGAAAATGCTATGAAATCCATGAACAAGATGGGCGAAGAAGAATTAGAAATTTTGCGACAAGATTTTAAACGTGTGATGCGCCTGTCCTTCGATTTTTTTGGAAATAATAATTTTCGTTATCCTATCTTGAATAAAGATAAGGTGAAATCACGCGGATTTATCAACACCTCGATGTTTGAATCAATATCTTATTGGTTATTAATTTTGCTAATTCACGATTTAGTCAAAAAGACACAGCCACAGTCGTCAATATTCATAATAATGACCACAAAGAAATTGTTGATATTTGTATATTTGATGATATGAAAACAGTTGAAATTTGGTTAGAATTAGAATATGAATTTAGCAGGACAGAATATGACTACAGTTCTTCAGAACCACCTACAGATATGCAAACTGTCTTACGCGACCCATCTTTGTTCAAACCTGCTCCTCACAAATGTCAAGGCAGAACAATCCATGAGCATACAGAAACAGGGAGTTATTGGTATGTTGATAATTTACATTTTGGGGAGGCAAGCCATTTTGGAAGTCTTTAACTTTGTCAATGATAAGCATGTAGGAGAGGGTGATTTAAAAGGCGAAATAAATCATGAAAATGCAGACGCTAAAAAGAAAATTCGGAAATTCATAAAGTAGAATTACGACTCTTCAGGCACGCACTTAGGCAAGGCAAAACCCAAAGACCACAGCATTAAAATAAAATAAAAGTACGGTAGCGAAGCCTTATTCGTTTTTCAAAAACTTTAAAATAGCATATTAATTTTGTCTAATCAGTTAGAAATATACTTTTTAGGATTTTAAACCGTACCTTTGATAAACAATCTAAATTTTATAAGTATGAAATACTATTTTTGTGTGCTATTATTTTTTGTAAGCGGAGGGCTATCGCATGCGCAATACATATTTAATTACAAAGACTTCTCGAAAGTGCAGGACGTGTTTTTAGAAGATAATGCAAAGGTGTCAAACAGTTTCGTAGTGCTTACACCACCCGAAACAGGGCAGAAAGGAGGACTTTGGCATCAACAAAAAGTCAAAGTCAAGAACGGATTTAGTACCAGCTTCTCCTTTCGTATGCAAAACGGAGGCATCTCACATACTGGCGATGCTCAATCAGGCGCAGACGGCATCGCGTTCCTTATCCACAACAATCAATCGGCTACGGGTGTAGGCGGAATAGGCGGAGGAATGGGCTTCGAAGGCGTGCCAAATAGCATCGCTATAGAGTTTGACAACTGGCAAAATGATGAAGCAAACGAACCCAACGACAACCACGTAGCCATACATACACTTGGCACTGCCCCCAATACTTCAGCCGCACGTAGCATCGTAGCTATGAACAGCAACTTGCCTACCATTTTGGAAAATGGCAAAATGCATGATGTGCGTATTGAGTATGCCGAAGGTGTATTGCAAGTTTTTTTGGACAAAAAGAAAGTTATCAGCCATACTATAGACATCGCCAAAACGCTCCAACTTGACAAGGAAACGGCATGGATAGGCTTCACAGCAAGCACAGGCGCGGCATATTGTAGCCAAGAAATTCACACTTGGCAATTCAAAGGCGACATGCCACCACCCAAAACAACAGAAATCGAAAAGCCGAAAACACTCGAAAATAGAACCATTATTGGAAAAAAAGTCATCGAAGTCCGTTCACGCAAAATAACCCTCCAAGTGTGGGACAAAGGCGTGCAAGACGGCGACATCATCTCCTTGAACCTGAACAACAAATGGATTATTGAAAAATACGAACTCAAGAAAAACAAGAAATCTATAGATGTCTATTTAGAAGATGGCGACAATCTTTTGGTTCTACACGCCCTAAACTTAGGCAAAATACCACCCAATACAGTTGTTCTCACTGTAATAGACGGCAAGCGCACACACCAAACACTGCTGAACTCAAACCTCAAAGCAAGCGATTCGGTAGAAATTAAATACAAAGCAGAGTAAAATGAAATGGATAGCCCTCTTATTTTTAGCTCTCTGCTCGGCAACAATACAAGGGCAAGTACCTGAAAAGATACAAGTATTGCCCTTGCCTGCCACTCCAACCGCTATTTCAGCAGATGTTTCGCATCGCTTGTATGTCGCGGTAGGCAAGGGCATTATCAGGCAATATGATAGCACAGGAAAGCAATTAGCCTATTTCTCCCCATCTCAAATAGCCACCGTAACAAGCCTCGAAGCCAGATTTGGTATGCGTGTTTATGCCTTTTATCAAGACTTACAAAGTTTTGTGATACTCAACCGTTTTTTGCAACCCATCGACATCCATAAGTTCAATCCTGACAAAATCGGCTTCGCGCAAAATGTAGCCTGGAGCATAGATAGGTCGGTCTGGGTGTGGGATTCGCAAGACATGATGCTTAAAAAATACAATCCTATGACAACTGAAGTAACCTTGCAAGTAAACTTATCGCAAGACATGGAAGTGCTACGCATGCAAGAGTTTGACAACCGATTGTATATATTTACTAAAGCCGATAAACTCCTGATATTGGATTATTTGGGCAATATTATAGAAACACGCGCCTGCTCCCCCACTTCCTGCCTCTATGCCGAAAGATTATGGACATGTGAAAATAAACAGCTTGTTGTAACACCTTTATATACAAAAAAAGAACAGAGAGAAAAAATATTCTTCTCTCTGGAAATAAACACACCAGCACTTTTTTTATATGTAAATGAACAATATTATTGGCTCTTCGAGGCTGATAAAATAACCATTTACAAATATTTTCGTGAGTAAGAAGGATACGAGAAGATGGTTTAAATGCCTTGCCGTTGCATGTGTCCCCACACGCGACCGCAGGAAAACCGCATCAAATTATTGGTTTTACGAAATATCTTTTCTATAAAAAAGGTTGTACTTCAAGATGCAATAGATAGCGCGAATGCCGTCTTTCCAATTGATTTTCTTGCCTTCTGCATAAGTACGTCCATAATACGAAATGCCGACTTCATATATCCGTATATTCTTTTTGCGGTAGAGTTTGCCTATTTTAGCTGTAATTTCTGGCTCGAAGCCGAAGCGGTTTTCACGCAAACGAATGCTTTTGATAATATCCGATTTGAACATTTTGTAGCAGGTTTCCATATCCGTTAGGTTCAAATCAGTAAAGAAGTTGGACAAGAAGGTCAAAAATTTATTGCCTAAAGTGTGCCAAAAGAACAAAACGCGGTGTGGCTTGCCTCCCATAAAGCGTGAGCCATACACCACATCAGCAAAACCATCTAAGACAGGCTGAAGCAATAGGTTGTATTCTTGAGGGTCATATTCGAGGTCTGCATCTTGGATAATGAGCAGGTCGCCTGTAGCCAACGCGATGCCTTGCCTGAGTGCCGCGCCCTTGCCTAAGTTTTTGGGCTGTTTGTAGTATTGGATAGCTACGTCTGGGTTAGTGGCTTGGTATTGTAAAATAGCCTCTTCCGTATTATCTTTCGAACAGTCATTCACAATGATAATTTCTTTTTGTATATTTTGTAAAAGTTGTACAGCTTTTATTTTATCTAAAATAAAATGAATGGTTCTGCCTTCGTTGTAAGCAGGTATAACTATAGAAAGAGTTTGCATAAGTTATTGGGTTAGTTCAAGCAAATGTGTGGGTTGGGTTTGGGTATGGCGCGTTGTCGGGTTTAAAAATTCAAGACTCAGTCCCGAAATATGAAAACGTGGAAAAGTGCGCAAAACTTTGACAGAAACTTGCGGGTGCTGTTTTGCAAAAGCCTCTAAACTTGCCAAGCCTTCTTTGTTTGTATAAACCCAGCACTTGGTTTTCTTTGATTTCTCAAACATTATTTGAGGGTTTTCTATCAAACCTGCCAAATAAGTGGCACTGTAAAAATCTGCCGATTGATAATAGAATGGATCGCCTCCTGCTCCAAATACGAACAAACGTTTGCTATCTACACCTACTTCATAACGTGCATAACGCGCCATTTGTGAACCACTTTGATAGGTAAAAAGCGCAGGGTAAATATGGACATTCAACAAAAAATTAATACCTAAAATGGTAAAAAAGGAAGGAAAAATCAAACGTTCAAAGGCATCTTGGGAGCGAAATAAGAAATGCACCACGACAGCCAATACTGATAAAACGCCTGCTATTACCAACCAATTCGAAGCAGGAAAGGCATAACCACCCAGCCAAAACCCTAATAACCACAAAACCGCACAGGTAAAAACCTGAAAGCCATTGCTCCAACGGAAAAACGAAGATTTTGGATTTTCTATAATTTGTATGGCATAACGCGCCGTAACGATAGCTACCAAAGGGAAAATCACATAAATATAATGCGGTAGCTTGTATTTGGAGAAAGAGAGGGCAATAAAAGGTAAAATGATGCCGCCCAAGGTCAAGGCTTCTTGCGTAGCCAGTAGCCTAAATTTTTGTTTCCAAACGTCTTTCAATGCTAAAAACAAGGCAGGCAAGAATAACAACGCCCAAGGAAGAAAACTCCACAAAAAGCTGTGTGCAAAGAAAAATGGGTCTTGAATTTCAGGTTCGTGGGAAGTGTTGATAAAATCGTTCTGCCCCGTTAAGCGACCAAAACTTTGTGACCAGAAATAAAAATACAGACCCGATTTTTTATTGCCTCCATTTATCACTTTTTCGGGATGCATATCAAATTGCTGATACAAACCATAGCACATAGGCGCAATAATAACGCAAACCACCAACAAACCCACCAGCCATTGCCAACGAAAAAATGATGCCCATTTGCGTTTTAAAATAAAGTCAGTACTAAATGCCAAAACAGGCACCATCAATCCAATAGGACCCTTTGCCAACATAGCGAAGCCTATACCTACGAAGCCTAACAATAAATTTTGAATTTTTTTGCGCTCCTCGAATAAGGCAAGTTGCCAAATAGCAAATATGAGGCTATCAATCAGCATGGTGTCTGTTCTTACATCATGGTGTATCAAGAAAAGGGCTTGGCAAGACACCAATAATAGGGCGGCCAACTTGCCTACTTTTGCACCATAATAAAGTTTGCCTAAGCCAAACGTAGCATACGCTCCCAAAACCGTAAACAAAATAGGAAAGAGCCGATAACTGAAATTTGAAACGCCAAATAAACTAAAGGCGAAACTTGTAAACCAAAACAACAAAGGCGATTTGTCCAAATAATCTGTTCCTCGTTCGTAGATTTGTAGATAGCTTCCTGTAGCTTGCATATCACGTGATATAGTGGCGTATTGCGCTGCATCTATATCCAAAATATCTAAAAAACTACCCAAAATATACAGCACTCCAACTGCACAAAAGGCGAGTGCATAAAATAAACGGCTGTCACTAATAAGCGGAATTTTCATTAAAGTATTTCATTTTTGACTGCAAAAATAAGGAATTAGTTTAACAAAGTTGTGAATACGTAATGGAAATTAAATAACCTGACATTTTAGGACTTGCGCCATGTACCACACGCGGCTCGTGTGTGGTACATGTAGGCACATTGTTTTTTTGTTTATTCTTGCACATTGTGTAAGTGCTAAAACTGTCAGCTTATTTAACTTTCGTACCTACGCAAGCGTAGAAACAAGACAAGGCATGCCTTGTCTGTACAAATTAAGATATGCCGTTATCAAAGTATTGACAATGCTCCCACGAATGAGTTCGTGGGCTACAAAATAGCATGTTATTTAGTGCCTGTTCCTAAGGAATAAAGTACATGCCATAAAACAAAAAAAGAGGACTCGTAAGCCCTCTTTTGTAATATAAGATTGTAAGAACAAAGCCTATTGTTTTGTGCCGGTAGCGGCTACTACCTCGCCTGCGATAGTGAGTATGATAGGTTTGTCCGTATTGGCAGTTACTGTGATGGTTTTGGTAAATAAGCCCATAGCGGCGGCGTTGTATTGTGCTTTTATAGTGCCTGTTTTACCTGGCATTATAGGCTCTTTTGTATAAGTGGGCGCAGTGCAGCCGCAAGAAGGTGCGACATTCGTAAGTATCAAAGGTGCGTCTCCTGTGTTGGTAAATTCAAATACCGCTGTAACGGGTACGTTTTGGTCAATTTTACCAAAGTTATGTTCGGTTTTTTCAAATTTCCAAACTGCTCCTAAGATGCGCGTGAGCATGGCAGGTATAGTAGCAGAAGATGCGTTTTGGTAAGCAACCAATCCGAGCATCAAGGCGAATGACAATAAGAGTGTACGTTTCATAGTATTTAATTCGTGAATGTTGTTTTTGACTTTCATTTCTATATGCAAATTTACGGTGTTTTTTAAGACGAAGCTGTTAATGCGTTGTCAAAAGGTTGTTAAAGGATTGTTAAGTATTATTTAATGCCCTTTAATGCTGTTTGACTAACATTATTCTTATACGTATAACAAGAAATAAGGTTGCATAAAAGATGTTTTTTTTCAAATTATTTTATTTTGCGCTTGTAAAAAACGAAGCCGTTCTTTTCTTTGATTTTTTGGAGCAGCGGTTCTTTATCATATTGAGCCATGTTGCCTATTTTGGTTATCAGGTAAGTGGGGCGCGTAAGCGAGTCTTTCAATAAATGCGTAGTCCATGCTTCTTTTTGAACATTGAGAGGTGCTTTTTTAAACTTCTCCTTGCCTCCAAAATGCTTTTCTAAAAAAACACGCTTTTCTTCTGAACGCTTCGGTGTAACCTCGCCATAAAAATGATAGGCATAACTTTGAAAATCAAGCGTACTGATATAGGCATCTTCTTTTTTTATTTCTTTCAAAAAATCGATGTGCGCACCTTGTGTATAGCGTTCTATTTTGGGTACTAAAATATAGACAGTTAATTGGAGAGATAGCGCAACGCCACCGAAAAGTACGACTACGCGCCTGCTCCTCGACTTGTCTATAGGCAAGGTCGCATACAAGAGGCTCAACAACAACAATACGCCTATGATGCTTTCCCAGCCCGTCCAAGTTACATTGGCTTGCAGGTTGGCTACTGCAAAATCGTCTTTTATGTACGGCAGTATGTCTTTTTTATAATATTGTACCCAGGGCAAAACCATCAAGGCGACTGCCCACAAAAGCCCTAAAGTAAATTGCAAAATCTTGCCTCCGAGTGGCAATCCGCGTACTTCGCCCTTGTGTTGCCTGTATAAATAATGCGCCGCAAAAAAAGTAAGCGGAAAATAACAAAGTGATGAATAATGTACTATTTTGGTGCTTACCAATGAGAAAACGACCAACGTAACCCAAAACATCAGCGCGAGCCAGCGATGCAAGTTATTTTGAACAGGCGTTTCAGGGCTTTTACGCTCAAGGAAGTTAGCCAAAAAGTAAATACTTGCAGGAAAGCAACCCACCAATAAAACTATAGGGTGGTACCAAATCGGCTGTTCATGCCCTGTATCTTGTCCGCGAAGTGCCAAACCATATTGGTAATCAAAGAACTCACGCAAAAACCAAAAGCCGTTTTGCAATGTTTCGGGCAAAAACCAAAGTGCTGTTACAACGATAAGAAGCGCCGCATAACGCAACAGTTCTAAGAAACGAAAGGCCTGCCATTTGCGACTCATAAGCCAATAACCAAGTCCACACAAGCCAACCAAAAGCACTGCCACGGGTCCTTTCGTAAGCACTGCCAGCCCCAAAAACAAACCGCCAAGCCATGCGGCGCGGTTGCGGAGTGGGCGGTCTTCTGTTTCTGTTAAAGAGGCTAATTGCCAGATAGAAAGGAATATCCAGAGATTGAACCAAGGGTCAATGATGCCCGATTTGAAATAGAAATGTGGCAAAAACGAACCTACGTAGGTAAGCATCCAAAACAGCCCCATAGTGCGGTCATAATACAACTTGCCTACATAAAACAGCAATGGCAACGTAATAATGCCTGCTAAAGCGTTGGGAAAACGCGCCGCGTATTCGTTCACACCAAACAAATGCATGGACATGGCTTGCAACCACAAAAATAGAGGAGGCTTTTCCCAAAAAGGTAGAAACTCTATTTGCACACGTGCATAATTGCCTGAAACAAGCATCTCACGCGCACATTCGGCAAAGTTAATCTCGTCCCAATCAAATAAATGCACTAAACCTAAGGCAGGCAAAAACAAAACAGCAGCGAGGCAGGCTATTAACACCAATACAATACGATTGTTCATTACTCTTTTAATAATTGATTGATAAAATTTTTGAATTCTTCTTTGAAATTTTCATAATAAACACCCGTACCTGCACCCGTAAAGCCTGTATGAATACGGCGTACTTTGCCCTGTTTGTCTATAAAAATAGTAGTTGGAAAAGCTAAGACGGCGTTCAGGGCAGGCAAGGTATTACTTGCTGATTGTTTGTCGCTGATACCGGCTACCAACAATTCATACGTTATTTGATAGCGGTTCTTTAATTTTTCGAGGCGTGCCTTTGCTTGTTCAAAGCTGGGGCTTCTCTCGTAGGCGAGTCCTATTATTTCTATGCCTTTTTTGTAATGTTTGCGGTAATAGGGTGATAGAAAGGCGGTTTCGTCCATACAGTTGGGACACCAAGAGCCTAATATTTGAATGACTACTACTTTTCCTTTGTAGCGGTCATCTTGCAAACTTATGGATTTATTTTCAAGATTGGGGAAGGCAAATGTTAATTTATCGTAGCCATCTTTTAGGTAGGTAAGGCTATTTGCATCAGGCAAGGCGGCTTTTTCATTTATAAATGCGGTAAAGGTTTCATAACCGCCCTTGCCTGCCCAAAACGAGCCTGCGAGTTTATTTTGTGCATCTATGGTAGCTTCAAACAAAAAGGCGTGATTGCCGTCAAAAGTTGAAAGTTCAAAAGTATTGCCTATAGCAATGCCTTCAAGATAGCGATAGTCGCCTGTAGTAGTCAAGAAAGAACCCGTTAATTGGTTATTTTTTTGTTGAAATACACCTACAGCAGGGTAAGTTGAGCCATCACTATTTTTGAATATAGCTTCCCAAGTCCCTGTAAAATTTATGGTAGGCAAGGTGTTCTTATATACTTTGAAACGCGCCACATCTCCCAACGTAGCCGTAAAAGGTATAATGTATGGTTGTTTTGTGTCGAGTTTTATCCAATAGCCTTTCCATATTTTGTTGTTATCAAGTTTTCCTTTCAAGATAGCATCAAAGATATGCAGCACTACTGTTATGGTATCTCCTATTTTTAAAAACTCATCGAGGCGTATTTTTTCCTCGCCATTGCGTATATAAGCAACTTGCCTGCCTTTCTCAATGCTTGTTTCTAATGAAAAAGGTATTTCTTTGTTTTGCAAAGTCAATGCTACGTGCCAAGTACCTTTTGGCAAATACTCTTGAGCTTGCAAGTATGGACAAAAAACTATAAAAAGGCATATAAAAAATAGTTTACACATAAAAGTTGTTTTTATTTAATTGTTTTGAAAAAAACTTACTATAAAATTGAACATTTGTACTTACACAAACAACGCATATAGACAACAAAAAATTATAAATGCCCACTTTGCAAATCGAAATGACCATATAAAGACTTTAAATGCCCACTTTGCAAATCGAAATGACTATATAAAGACTTTAAATGCCCACTTTGCAAATCGAAATGACCATATAAAGACTTTAAATGCCCACTTTGCAAATCGAAATGACTATATAAAGACTTTAAATGCCCACTTTGCAAATCGAAATGGGCATTTATAATTTTTAACTACCTTATTTTAACAAAATAGCAAGTGTTTTTTGTGTATTAAGCCATTAACGCCAATAAAGGTCGGTAATCTTCTACACCCAATTTGTAAAAACCACCACTGGCTTTGCTTAAAACCCAATTGTCTATGATGCTTTGGTGTTTTTCTGTACCTATATTTGCTTCTGAAAGGCGTGTAGGCGCACCCATAGCTTTGTAAAAACTTTCAAGTGCAGTCATAAATGTTTTACCTGCATATTTTATACCTAAAACCTTTTCAGCCAAAAAATTTAATTTATCTTTTATTTCTACTTCGTGGTATTTTAGCCACGCAGGGTAAGCTATAGATAAACCTCCGCCATGCGCTATATCGAACAAGACACTTAGGCTATGCTCAAGCCCATGTACGCCCCAATCTCCGCCGTATTTACCTGCTGATAGCGAGCCGTTCAATGCGACAGTAGCCAACCACATTATTTGTGAACGCGCTTCATAATTTTCAGGCTCTTGTACTGCTTTTATGCCGTATTCGAAAGCGAATTTGATGATATCAGCCGCTATAGCATCGCTCAATGGCGAAGGGGTAGGCTCAAAAAAACATTCTAAACAGTGCGAAATCAAATCGACTACGCCATAAGCTGTTTGGATAGGCGAAACGGAAAAAGTATAGGTAGGGTCAAGGAAAGAAACTTTTGGATATAAAAGCGGATGTCCATAACCAATTTTCAAACCGCTTTCTGTGTCTTGAATGACGGTATAAGGATTCATTTCTGAGCCTGTAGCTGCAAGCGTTAGCACTGCAAGTATCGGCAATGCAGAAGCAGGCTTGCCTGCCTTTTGTATATAAAAATCCCAAATAGAATGATTGACATGATAACCCATAGCTATAGCTTTTGCAGAGTCCAATACAGAACCGCCGCCTACCGCTATTATCATATCTACTTGTGCTTCAAGCGCGACTTGTACCGCTTTGTCGCAATCTTGGTAAATAGGATTTGGGCGTATGCCTTCGAATAAAGTAGGAACAATGCCTACGCTTTCCAGTTGTGCCATTACTAAGTCAAGAATGCCGTTCTTTTTTACAGAGCCTTGCCCTATGAGTACAAGGGCGCGGTTACCGTATTTGACAGCTTCGTGTCCAAGTTGTTTGAGTACCTCTTTGCCAAAAATAACTTTGGTTGGGTTGTAAGCAGTGAAGTTTACCATTTTTTTGGTGAGTTTGGAATAAATGCAAATCTATTGCTTTTTTCTAAGTATTTGATTATGGTAAAAAAAATAGCCTATATTTGCACAAACACACGGTTATTTATGATTCGCTTTCTGTCGTTATTGGTGTCGAAAGGTGGGTAGGAAAGTGTGGCTACACACAATAGTTACCGCCAATTTTTTCTAAACATCAACAACAGCACAAACTCAAGAAACTTGCCTACAACGCACTCGTACATGATGAGGAAGAATTGATTTTCAAACAGTTACAAAATATTCCTGCACCCACTTGAAAAAAGTGGGCGTTTTTTTGGATTTGTAAAATAGTATGCTTACGTTTGCGGCAGGATTGGGCATGAAAGGCAATTCTATGTTCGAACTACCACAAAATTTGCGTATAATGCTCTTTTAAGTTGCTGTTATTAACCCGTTGTGTAAATAATTGATAATCAATAATTTAAATTAAATTAAATTATATTATTTGGTTATTTATTTGCAGAAAGTCTAAAAAATAGGCTGTATTTCAGGGCAAATATAGGCTTGTATTTAGCGTATTTGGCTATCTGAAAAGGCATATACCACTCTAAAGGCTGGAAATGCCTTATTGAGCAAACGAAAAAATATACCTTCTGCAAAAGAACTTGCCTGCAAATGATTGAAAATAAATAAATTAACTACGCTTTAATAACAGCAACTTAATGCTGTGCTAAAAACAAACAAATGCTTTTCCGTTAGGCGTGATTTTAAGAACCAAAACATTAAAAACAATAAAAATGCTTACTAAAGACTTTTATAGCACAATAGATGCTGAACTTGATATGCTTCTTACAAAATATAAAGATGACATACACATCAAAAAGCATAAAAGTGCCATCAACAATCAAAAGTCTTATGCACTTTTAATTTGGTTTCTTGATTTTTATGGTAGAATATCTGATTATTCTAACTTTATCACAGACGGAAACAATGATAGTTCTTGTGATATCGTATTTGACAACCTTAATAATCAAGGAAATAAGGTTTTTTATGTTGTTCAGTCAAAATGGAACAATGCAGATAACGCTCAAAAAGAAACTGATAAAGACGAAATCTTAAAAGCACTTAATGATTTTGAAACCATTTTACGTGGAGGAAAGAAAAGTGTAAATGAGAAGCTAAAATCTAAATTAGAAGAACTTGATTTGCACTTAAAAGCAAATGGAGAAGTGAAATTTATTTTCCTTTCGCTTTCCCAATATAAAGGTAGTGCAGACGAAAATATTGAAGCATTTAGAAATAACGATGTCAAAACAAAATTTGAGGTTATTGACATTGATCGAATTAGAGTGGATTACATTGATAGGAAGTACAAAAAAATTGACCCTATTAACCCCCTTGAAACTTATCAAAATCCAGAAGAAAGTCCCATTACGATTGAAATCGTACAAAAAGGCGGTAGCATTAAAATTGAAAAGCCTTTTGAGGCTTACATGTTTTTACTTCGCCCCAAAGCAATATGGGAACTTTTTAAAACCTATAATTTTTCGCTTTTCTTTAAAAATGTCCGTAATCCGCTATTACAGTCGCAATTTAATAGTGATATAGAAAAAACTGCACTTGAAAATTCTTCATATTTTTGGTATTACAACAATGGCATAACAGCCATAACTTATTTGTTACCCGAAATAGGCAAGAAGGCAGAAAAAATTACCGTAACAGGTTTGCAAATTATTAATGGGGCGCAAACTGTTTATTCTATTTATCGTGCTTATGAAAACGCATCGCCTACTAAGCGTACTCAAATGGATAGTGAAGCATTGGTTACTTTTCGCTTACTCAAATCAGGTGGGAAAGACTTTGACTTGAATGTTACCAGATACACCAATTCTCAAAACCCAGTGCAAGATAGAGATTTTTGTGCCAATGATGAAATCCAAGTAGCCTTGCAAAATGCGTCCTATCAAACAAAGATTTGGTATGAAAAAAGGAGAAGTGAATTTAGAGAAACACCAGAAGGTGTTAAAAAAGTGCCAAATTTAGTTTTTGCCAATGTATATTTAGCGTATCATTTACAAGACCCTGTAAGTGTATTAAAAAATCATACACAACAATTTAAAACACACAAAGACTTAAACTTTGTTTCTCACAAAGACCATAAAGATGGCTTGTATGAAAAAATATTTAACAAAAATACTTCTTACGAAGATATGCTTTGTGCATTTTATGTCTTTGATATTGTTACCGATATTACACCATTTTCATATCAAGACACATTCAATACTAATCTATATCATTTATTAGCTTTGTTTAAAGTTGCTTTTACGAAGTATTTAAAAGCAAAACATGACGAAAAGATAAATGTTAATAAAGAAATTATTAAGATTTATGAAAAAGGAGAAAAAGAAGTCATTCTTAAAACGTTCAAGTTTCTCAATCAATTTGTCGAAAAACAGGTTGAAGTAACTAACAATGAGGAAAAAACACATGAACGTATGTTTAAGTTTTTATTCACTTTATCTCACTATCAAAAAATCTACGACACATTGGAAGACACAGAAATATCTATAACAGATATTGAGAATATTGTATTGAAAGATGATGATGAGATAATAGAGGGTGATAAAGATAGCGACTCAACTAACGGACAAGAATAAAAACCACGTCTAATATTATGTTTGCGAAAAGGCGGGCTTTTGTGCTTAGGACAAGAACAATGCTATTAGATCCCTCACTTCGCCAATGCTTGTACGCGGCTGATATTTCTGCCGTTGTTGATATTTTAAAAAAGTGCAGGCAAGTTTATATTTCACACACATTTCTCTACCCCATTTTTCGATACCTGCAACAGACCGCTTTTGCGTATGGTTATTGGTGTCGAAAGGTGGGTAGGAAAGTGTGGCTACACACAAAAATTATCGCCAATTTTTTCTAAACATCAACAACAGCACAAACTCAAGAAACTTGCCTACAACGCACTCGTACATGATGAGGAAGAATTGATTTGCAAACAGTTACAAAATATTCCTGCACCCACTTGAAAAAAGTGGGCGTTTTTTTGGATTTGTAAAATAGTATGCTTATGTTTGCGACAGGATTGGGCGTGAAAGGCAACTCTATATTCGAACTACCACAAAATTTGCGTATAATGCTCTGGAAGTAGCCAAAATAGGTATTTGCCTCGATTGTATCCAAAAAATGCAAACTAAAATTCGTGTAAGTAATAATTAGGCACAATTTTTAAAAAACCAAATGCAAAACCAAATTAACGACATTGTAACAATCGTAAAGGATTACCGAATAGATGAAGGTTTTGGGACTTCACCTGAAAGAGTACAGCGTTGGATAGAACAATTTGACAAGCAAGACCAAGAGTTTATTCTTGCAGAACTCAAAAATATTTTAGATAAACGATACTATTCAAAAGAGAAAGCCAAAAATTTTCTTATTTTAGTCATTGAACATTTGAAAAAAGAGTTTGAATATCAAACAGTTAAGGAGTTTTTAGACGATACCATTTTTCTTGACTTACAACCTCCCAAAAAAAGTCAGAAGAAACTTTTAGAAATTTTGGGAGAAGTCTTAAAGGACAAATATGGCTATGATTTCAATGTGTGTGGGAACAAGCAAAGCAAAAATTTTATTTACCTTGATGATATACTTTGCACAGGTAATACTTTGTATCGAGACATTAAAACTTGGATAAAAACAACAGACAATAGCAATACAAGTTATCTTGAAAATTTGAAAAATGATAAAATACGTTTAATTTTTGCCTATATTTTTATTCACACAAAAAACTATGATAAAAAATTAGGTCAATTTTATCACAATGTTGATGCAAATTTTAGAAATATGATAAAAACTATTGAACATATTCGTATTGATAAAGAGTATGTTTTTCCAATTGAAGAAAACCAACCTCAAATAGTGGTTGATTATCAAACAAAAATAACTCAACAAGCGGAAGAACAGGCAAAAGGTAAATATATGTATCCCTCTGAATTTTATAGAGATAAATCTGTTCCAAGTAAAGAAGATTTTTTTAGTTCACCTGAAAATCGCATTAGATTTGAGAACATAATGCTCAAAAAAGGCGTTGAAATATTAAATGCTTCAAATACAAAGAAAAACAACATAAGACCGTTAGGTTATTCGTTACCTTCTTACAAAGACTTTGGATTTGGTACTCTTTGTTTTACTTGGCGCAACGTGCCAAATAACACACCTTTGGTTTTTTGGTATTCAAGTGGCGAGTTTTTTCCTCTTTTTGAGAAAAATCAAACAAATTAATATTTTATTGTTTTTTTACATAAAATTGAATTATGGAAGCACTTATTCATAAATACGGCGAAAAAACGTACAGCTTACAAGATATTTGTGCGTTTAAAAAGACAAAAGAACTTTTTGGTGGCTTATCTAATATGGCATCAGGGTTTCCACTTGTTGTAAATGGCAAGCACATTTTGACATCGGAGGCTCTTTATCAGGCTTGTAGATTTCCACATTTGCCCGAAGTGCAAAAAGAAATTATTGCTGAAAGAAGTCCTATGTCTGCAAAAATGAAAAGTAAACCGCACAGAATAAATTCTCGTCCCGATTTTGAGGAAAAAAAAGTAGATATAATGCGTTGGTGTTTGCGAGCAAAATTTGCACAAAATTTTTTCTCATTTGCTCAACTATTAGAAAGTACAGATGACAAAGATATTGTTGAAAACTCTCATAAAGACCGTTTCTGGGGTGCTATGCCCGAAAAAGACAATGAAACATCTTTAACAGGTGCAAATGTATTAGGAAGGTTATTAAAACAACTTCGCAAGGAATATAATGATTATAAGTTTACAAACTTATCAAAATTGTTGTATGTAGAGCCTTTAAAAATTAGTAACTTTGTGTTATTTGATGAACCTATACAAGCAATAGATGAAAGAGAAAACTTCTTAAACACAATTAGAAAGCAATTAAACATTGTAATTCAAAAGCCAAAAATAGTTCAAAAAACAGAAAATATTGTTGTAATAGATAATCCTGTTTTTATAGAAACAAAACCTGTAACTAAAAAAAGTGTGAATACAAATGCCAACAAAGTTCCTGAAACCAAATCTATTAAAACCGAAATGCTGCAACCAACTCTATTGTGAAGAATTATGTAACGAAACAAAAAAACTGTGCCTAACATTGCATTGGCAAAAGTGGGACAGAAGTGCTAATGCAATCACTCGTGCTTTTTATAAACAAAAGTACTAAATTTAATTTTTGTGCTTTTAAACTTCGCCAAGCGCCAAAACGTTAGCGGAAATGGCAGGGCGACATTGCAAACCCTTAGCATTGGTGCTGAAAACGGACGACAAAATGCCAACGCTTCGCAAAATTAAAAGAGTTGCAATGCCAACACATGAGTAA
>Ga0163154_10002615_pt1 | contig 26084 bp, 34 predicted proteins | sample OliLakLV19MP9P1_FD_148649 | JGI IMG/M metagenome (GOLD analysis project Ga0163154, IMG submission 148649) | Freshwater microbial mat bacterial communities from Lake Vanda, McMurdo Dry Valleys, Antarctica - Oligotrophic Lake LV.19.MP9.P1 | ecosystem: Environmental > Aquatic > Freshwater > Lake >... | reverse complement strand
GTAGGACGATTAATAACCTGATTGATGAAATCGTGAAGTTGTTCTCGCCACAGATCGCCACCATACTGACAATTAGGTTTAGCCGATCGTCCAAAGCCCAATAAATCAATTGCCCACACATCGAAATCACGACTAAGTTCGGTAATATTTTTAGACCAATGATCGGTCGAGGCACCAAACCCATGAATTAATAGTAAAGGCGGATATATATGATTTTGCCTTGAGTGCACGTAGTAAATATGCCGATCTTTCCAAGTCCAATATTGCCCTGATGTCGTGGTGGTAGTTGTATTCATACCAATATTATAGAGATAAAGCGTGGGCGGTTTCCCAGCGTTTGTCTCGCTCGGCGGTGGCTTCTATTTGCTCGCCAAATTCTTTTTGTTGCAGGTTTAGGGCGGTTTTATAAAAATGACTACACGGGCGCGGTTGAAGAGGGGATCGAGGGTTTGTTTGGTTGTCATGGGTTTTGGGCAACTCAATTTTGGTTATGTTACTACTCTAGATTGCGGGTTACTGAGGGAATGGTGCGGTTTTGCGATCGCTGACTGCGGTTTAGTCAAAGAATCATACGGGTCTATAATTTTTTTGTACGGTTGCCTGAGAAAATAGTGCGGGTCTGTCAAAGAATCATGCGTTTCAACGATTTTCGGATACGGGTCTGTAGTTTGTGGGTGCGGTTCTGTGAAAAAATTACGCGGTTTTATCTTTGCCGAGTGGTGGTGTGTCAAGGAATGGTGGTCGTCTATGATTTCTATGCGGTGGTCTATCACAAAATTGGCATCAATTGGATATTAGACTCTAGTTTTTAGTCATAATTGATAGCAAAAGGGAAAATCATCGAATCCTAAACCCAAAACTAACCAAGAAATTAATGACTAAACCAAACCTAGCAATTACGATTGGCGATCCTGCTGGAATTGGAACCGAAATTGTGCTTAAAGCTCTTGCCAAATTCCCCAATAATCTTGCAGATATAACCGTAATTGGCGATCGCTCGGTAATTACTGATACTTACAGCCTCTTAAAATCTCATATTCCCAATCTCGCCGATCCTGACACGTTGCAAATATTTGACACTAATACCCAGCTTAAAATTACTCTTGGTGAAGGAAATCAATCAAGCGGTGCTGCTAGTTTTAATTATCTAGATACAGCGATCGCCCAGACCCTAGCGGGTAAATTTCAAGGCATTATTACCGCTCCAATTGCCAAATCTGCATGGAAATTAGCAGGACATAACTATCCCGGACAAACCGAGCTTTTAGCAGAGCGCAGTCACAGCAAGGATGTAGGAATGCTATTTGTTGCCCGATCGCCTCATACAAATTGGGTTATGCGAACTCTATTGGCAACGGTGCATATTCCCTTAGCTCAAGTCCCTAAAGCTTTAACCGCGCAACTTATAGAGCAAAAATTGGAACTATTAAAGCGATCGCTCACAACAGATTTCCAACTAACATCTGCCAGAATAGCGATCGCAGGTCTAAATCCCCATAGCGGCGAGCAAGGACAGTTAGGAACCGAAGAACGAGAATGGTTAAATCCGCTGATTCAATCTTTAAACCAATCATGGGGCGATCGCTCAAATTTTTCTTTAGAAGGCACAATTCCTCCTGATACTATGTGGGTCAATCCCAGCCGCGCTTGGCACGATCCAAATCAGGTTCACTTAGGACATGAAGCATATTTGGCACTTTATCACGACCAAGGTTTAATTCCCGTCAAGCTCCTAGCCTTTGATCGATCTGTAAATACTACGATTGGACTACCATTTATTCGCACATCTCCCGATCACGGTACGGCTTTTAATATTGCCGGAAAAGGGATTGCTAGGTCAGAAAGTCTAGAAGCAGCGATCTCGCTCGCTATAGAGTTAGTTCAAGCTAGATCCGCGACAAATTCCAAGACAAATTTCAACTAATCACTAGACATAAGTTAAAGATTAAGCTATATTTAACTTCCGTGCGAAAAAGGATACTGAAAGCTCAAACTTTTAAGTCCGATCGAGTGAGTAGTAAATCACATCCCTACCTCATCACAATTAAGTTTCTGAAACTAAGTTTTTGAAATATAGATCTTATCTAAAGTTCTAAACATCAAATCAGAAAGTTCTACATTCATCTTCACATTGAAGTAAGAGGATTATTTTCATGTCTGTTGGTATTCTTGGTACGAAACTTGGTATGACCCAAGTCTTTGACAGTAATGGTAACGCTGTTCCGATTACAGTTGTTCAAGCTGGTCCATGTAAAATTACGCAAGTCAAAACTCCTAGCAAGGAAGGCTATAGTGCCATCCAAATCGGCTATGGAGAAACGAGGGCAAAGGTACTTTCAAGACCAGAGCTAGGACATCTCAAAAAATCCGAATGTGCTCCCGTGAAGCATTTACAAGAATACCGAGTTTTAGATACTTCTGGTTATGCCCTTGGACAAGACCTTAATGTCAGCCAGTTTTCAGATGGTCAGGTTGTTGATGTAACGGGAACTAGCATCGGTAAAGGCTTTGCGGGTTATCAAAAACGTCACAACTTTAAACGGGGACCAATGGCACACGGTTCCAAAAACCACCGATCTCCTGGTTCGACTGGTGCTGGTACAACTCCAGGAAGAGTCTATCCAGGTAAGCGGATGGCAGGTAGATTAGGTGGCAAGCAAATCACTACTAAAAAGCTAATTTTGTTTCAAGTAGATACTGAAAATAATCTACTCCTTATCAAAGGAACCTTGCCAGGTAAGCCCGGAGCATTAGTTAGCATCATACCTGCAAAACTTGTGGGTAAAAGTAAGGAGAAATAGTCAATGATTACATTACAAGACTGGGAAGGAAATAAAACAGGTGAGGTTAGCTTAGATCTCAAAACTGCCAAAGAATCATCTGCTAAGGGTATTGTTCACAGAGCTTTAATCAGACAGTTAAATAATCAGAGGCAAGGTAACGCTTGTACCAAAACTCGGGCTGAAGTCAGGGGTGGTGGTCGTAAACCTTGGAAACAAAAGGGTACAGGTAGAGCAAGAGCAGGTTCAAATAGGTCGCCTTTATGGAGAGGTGGAGGTGTAATCTTCGGACCTAAGCCTAGAGACTTTGACATCAAAATGAATCGTAAGGAAAGACGGTTAGCATTATGTACGGCATTTGTGGGGCGATCGCCAGATTTGATCGTGGTGGAAGAATTTAGTAATCAGCTAGAGAAGCCGAGAACTAAAGATTTACTACAGGCATTAAGTCGCTGGGGAATTGAACCAAGAAAGAGAACACTGCTAATCACAGACAAGAAGTATGAAAATATTGAGCTGTCTGCCCGCAATGTCCGAAATGTCGTCCTAATTACCGCCGATCAGCTAAATATCTTTGACATAGTTAATGCTCATAAGCTTGTTGTGACTGCAACTGCCCTTGAAAAGATTCATTCCGTCTATACGGATAAGTCTCCGAAAGCAGAAGTTTCAGAAGGTATAGATGCAGAAGGTATAGATGCAGAAGATTCACAACTAGAGGTTCAAGATCATGGGTAGAAAGCTTCAAAAAGTCTTTGACGAAAGAAGACTGCCAGACATAATCCGCTGTCCGTTAATTAATGAAAAAGCCACTCGGCTACTCGAAGATAATCAATATACCTTTGATGTCATGCCTGACGCTACTAAGACTGAAATCAAAGCTGCGATCGAAACGCTTTTTACCGTAAAAGTTAAGGGTGTAAATACCCACAATCCTCCAGCTAAATCTAGACGGATTGGTAAATTCGCTGGCAAACGTTCTCAATATAAGAGGGCGATCGTCACTTTGATTGAAGGCGACAAAATCACTTTATTCCCAGACGTATAAGGAGAAAACAAATGGGCATCCGTATATACAAACCCTATACTCCTAGCACTAGGGGATTAACTGTAACTGACTTTAGTGAAATTACTAAATCAGAACCAGAAAAATCTTTAACAAAGCACATTCATCGTGCTCAAGGGCGTAATAATCGAGGAGTTATCACTAGCCGTCGCCGTGGTGGTGGACATAAAAGACTCTATCGGATGATTGATTTCAAACGTAATAAGGTCAACATTCTGGCTGAGGTTATGTCGATTGAGTATGACCCAAATCGTAATGCTCGTATTGCTTTACTCCAATACACAGATGGAGAGAAACGATATATATTGCATCCCAAAGGTTTACAAGTTGGAGCTTCAGTTCAGTCTGGAGAATCATCACCCCTAGAAATTGGTAATGCTTTACCTTTGTTTAGTATTCCTTTAGGTACCATTGTTCACAATGTAGAGATGGTTCCTGGTAAGGGCGGACAGTTGATTCGAGCCGCAGGTGGAGCAGCACAAATTGCAGCAAAGGAAGGTAATTTTGTCACTTTAAAGCTCTCCTCTGGAGAAGTTCGGATGATCAGAAGAGAGTGCTATGCCACAATCGGACAAGTTGGAAATACCGATCAAAGCAACTGTACATTAGGTAAAGCGGGACGTAATCGCTGGAAAAATCGTCGTCCCATGGTTCGCGGCGCGGCAATGAACCCCGTCGATCACCCTCATGGTGGTGGGGAAGGATGTGCACCTATCGGTCGTCCTGGACCTGTTACTCCTTGGGGTAAGCCCACGTTAGGTTATAAGACTCGTAAGAAAAAGAAACTTAGCAGTTCGCTGATCGTACGTCGTCGTCGTAAGGGTTCTAAACGAGGTAAAGGAGGGCGTAATGCTTAGTAGTTTTAATCTAGGGTTTAATCAAAGCTTGAGGATATTTTTATGTCTCGTTCGTTAAAAAAAGGTCCGTTTGTAGCTGATAGCCTTCTCACTAAAATTGAGAACCTTAATGCTAAAGGCGAAAAAACAGTAATCAAAACTTGGTCGAGAGCTTCTACGATCTTGCCGCAAATGATCGGTCACACGATCGCCGTTCATAACGGTAAACAGCATATTCCCGTCTATGTTACCGAGCAAATGGTCGGTCACAAGCTAGGAGAATTTTCTCTAACTCGGACATTCCGTGGTCACGCCAAAGGTGACAAGAAGGCAAGGAGATAAATATATGATCTTATCTGAAAATGAAATTCCTGCTATCTGTAAGTTTATTCGTATGTCTCCTCACAAGGTAAGACGGGTACTCGATCAAATTCGCGGACGAAGCTATAGAGAGGCATTGATCATATTAGAATTTATGCCCTATCGTGCTTGCGAACCAATCTTGAAACTTTTGCGTTCTGCAGCCGCTAATGCCGAGCATAATAATGGCTTCGATCGAGCAAATTTAATCGTCAGTCAAGCCTACGCAGATATGGGGAGCAGCCTTAAACGGTTCAGACCTCGCGCTCAAGGAAGAGCTTATCAAATCCTTAAGCCAACCTGCAGTATTACGATCACGGTTAAACCAATGGAGAAAGCATAATCATGGGACAAAAGATTCATCCAACTGGTTTAAGAATTGGAATTATCCAGCCCCACTTATCTAGGTGGTTTGCAGAGAGTGATAGATATCCAATTTTGGCGGCTGAAGACTTTGAAATCCGTCGCCACATAGAAAAAACTCTTAATAGTGCTGGAATTTCCAGAATTATCATTGAGAGAAAAGCCGATCAAGCTGATGTGGAAATTCGTACGGCTAGACCTGGTGTGGTGGTAGGAAGACAAGGGACTGGGATCGAGCAATTACGCAAAGGACTTTTTGAACATTTAAAGTCTGCTGGCAGTTTGAAAAAGTCTGGTACAAGTCAAATTCGGATCAATGTTGTCGAGGTAGCTAAGGTTGATGCTGAAGCTCCTTTGATCGCCGAATATATTGCTCAACAACTTGAACGACGTGTTTCTTTTCGTCGCATAGTCAGACAAGCGATTCAAAGAGCGCAAAGGGCAGGTATTGAAGGTATTAAGGTGCAAATCGGTGGTCGATTAAATGGGGCAGAAATTGCTCGTAGCGAATGGGTGAGAGAGGGTCGAGTTCCACTTCATACCCTTCGGGCTGACATTGATTACTCTTATAAAACTGCTCAAACCATTTATGGAGTAATTGGAGTTAAAGTCTGGGTGTTCAAAGGAGAAATCATTGCGGGCAGAGAAGAGACTGATCCTCAGCAAGATCAGCCTCGCCGCCGCCAACAACGCCGACGTACACAGTTTGAAGATCGTTCAGGAGTAGAGAGTTAAATTTATGTTAAGTCCTAAACGTACTAAATTTCGTAAAACTCAACGTGGACGGATGTCGGGTCCAGCCACAAGGGGAGCAGATATTGACTTCGGAGACTTTGCCATGCAAGCTCTCGAACCCGCTTGGATTACCTCTAGACAGATTGAATCTTGTCGTAGAGCAATGAATCGTTATATCAAGAGGGGTGGAAAGATTTGGATTCGGATTTTCCCTGATAAATCTGTAACTCAACGACCTGCTGATACTCGCATGGGCTCTGGAAAGGGTGCTCCCGAATACTGGGTTTGTGTTGTAAAACCTGGTCGGATCATGTTTGAAGTTGCTGGCGTAACTGAAGAAATTGCTAAAGAAGCGATCAGACTTGCAGCAGCTAAGATGCCGATTAAAACAAGATTTATTAAACGTGAAAAGGAGTAAATAAAATGTCACTCCCAAAAATTGAAACAATTAGGGAAATGTCTGATTCAGAAATATCTATAGAGATCGTAGCAATGAAAAGGGAACTTTTCGATTTAAGACTAAAAAGAGCTACACGCCAAGCATTCAAGCCCAGTCAGTTTGGTTACGCGAAGCATCGGTTAGGTCAACTAATGACAATTGAAAATCAACGTAAACAAGCAACGGCGGGAGCACAAAACTAATGGCAATCAAAGAAAAAGTAGGGTTAGTTGTCAGCAACAAGATGGATAAAACTGTCGTTGTTGCCGTTCAAAACCGTGCATCTCATACTAAGTATGGAAAAATCGTAGTCCAAACTCGACGATTTAAAGCCCATGATGCGCTCAATAATTGCCAAGAGGGCGATCGCGTCCGCATTCAAGAAACTCGTCCACTCAGTCGAACTAAGCGTTGGCAGGTAGTTGATGTTCTTAATTCTAACTCTGAAGCCTAATCCTCTATTTGATTAAAGATCATGATTCAACAAGAAAGTTACTTAAATGTAGCCGATAACAGCGGAGCTAAGAAACTGCTTTGTATACGTGTTTTAGCTGGTGGAAGTCGCAAGTTTGCGGCTGTTGGGGATGTGATTATCGCAACTGTGAAAGATGCAACTCCAAATATGCCAGTAAAAAAGTCTGATGTCGTTAGAGCGGTTGTAGTTCGTACGAGAAGTACGATTAGACGCGATTCTGGAATGAGCATCCGATTTGATGATAACGCGGCAGTTATTATTAATGTTGAAGGCAACCCTAGAGGTACACGCGTATTCGGTCCCGTTGCCCGCGAACTCAGGGACAAAAATTTTACCAAAATCATATCTCTCGCACCGGAGGTACTCTAGATGTCTCGTAAATCACCGATATATCAAGGCAATGCTACTTCGTTCAAAATGCACGTCAAGAAGGGCGACACCGTTCAGGTAATATCTGGCAGTTATAAAGGCAAAGTTGGCAAGGTTCTGGCAGTTTTCCCCAAGATTAGTACGGTTCTAATTGAAGGTGTAAACCTTAAAACTAAGCATATCAAGCCCCAAGGCGAGTCCCAGCCTGGAGAGATAATTAACCGTGAGTTCCCAATTCATAGTTCTAAGGTAATGCTCTACTCGGAAAAGGAAAAAGTAGCAAGTCGTATCTGTCATACATTTACGGAAGCAGGTAAAAAGGTCAGAATGCTGAAAAAAACTGGAGAAGTTCTTAGTTAGATTTATCTAGTTAAACATCTGCAAAGTAATTGTTAAATTCATAAAAATCTTAAAGTTCCTGACTAAGACCAGGACAACCCCTAAATTAGTTAAGTAAAAAAATGTCAAATCGATTTAAAGATAGTTATCACACCCAAGCCGTACCCAAGTTGGTAGAGCAGTTTAAGTATGTAAATGTGCATCAAGTTCCTAAGTTTGAGAAAGTAGTCATCAATCGGGGCTTAGGCGAAGCTGCCCAAAATACTAAATCCCTAGAAGCATCCTTAATTGAGATTGCCACGATCGCCGGACAAAAGCCAGTTGTAACGAGGGCAAAAAAAGCGATCGCAGGCTTTAAAGTCAGACAGGGTGTACCCGTAGGGATGATGGTGACGTTGAGAAGCGAGCGAATGTATGCTTTTTTAGATCGTTTGATTAATTTTTCCTTACCTCGGATTCGTGACTTTCGTGGAGTCAGTCCTAAGAGTTTTGATGGAAGAGGTAATTACACTCTAGGTGTAAGAGAGCAGCTAATTTTCCCTGAGATTAGTTACGACAGTATTGACCAAATCAGAGGCTTAGATATTTCAATTATTACAACTGCAAAAACAGACGAAGAAGGGCGAGCTTTGCTTAAAGCTATGGGTATGCCCTTTAGAGATCAAAAGGATCAATAGGAGGTAAAGATGGCAACTAATGATACTATTTCCGATATGCTTACGCGGATTCGTAATGCAACCAGCGCAAAAAATCAAGTTACGGCGATTCCTGCAACTAAAATGACGCAAAGAATAGCCCAAGTTTTGAGACAAGAGGGCTATATCAGCGATTTTGAAGAGATCGGTGAAGGTATAGATCGGCGGCTGATGCTCTCATTAAAGTATAAAGGTAAGAATCGGCAACCGATCATTACCATGTTAAAACGGGTTAGTCGTCCTGGGCTTCGAGTTTATTCAAATCACAAAGACTTACCTAAAGTCTTAGGTGGAATTGGAATTGCGATTGTGTCTACGTCTAAAGGAATCATGACCGATCGCGAAGCACGACGACAAGGTGTTGGTGGAGAAGTACTCTGCTTTATCTATTAATTTTTTTCTATTAATCTTTCAACTAGGTTGAATCAGGAGTATTTCTTATGTCTAGGATTGGTAAACGTCCGATCAATATACCTCCCAAAGTTACAGTGGCGATCGCAGGTCAAGATGTCACTGTGAAAGGGGCAAAGGGAGAGTTACATCGCACCCTCCCATCTAAAATCGCAGTGGTACGTGAAGGTGAAGTTCTACATATAAATGCCGTAGATGACTCCCGCCCTGCCCGTCAACTTCACGGACTGTGTCGTACGCTTGTCGCAAACATGATCGAAGGCGTATCCAATGGCTTCCAAACCCGTCTTGAAATTCAAGGGGTAGGCTACCGCGCCCAAGTTCAGGGGGCAACATTGATATTAAATGTCGGTTATAGTAATCCCGTTCAAATTAATCCCCCTACGGGTATTGAGATTAAAGTGGAAGGTACGACTAATGTGATCGTAAGTGGCATTAATAAAGAAATAGTTGGTAATACTGCTGCCCAGATTCGTTCCGTACGTCCACCTGAAGTTTATAAGGGAAAGGGCATACGTTATGCTGGTGAGATTGTGCGTCGTAAAGCTGGCAAAACTGGTAAGAAGTAAGATCGTAAATTTGATATAGGTAATTTGAAAAATTTTGAGATATTGATTATATGAAAACAAGCCATAAAGAAGCTACACGCAGTAGGCACAAACGCATACGCCGCAAACTTTCAGGGACTCCCGAACGCCCCCGTTTGGCGGTTTTTCGATCAAATAAGCATATATTAGTTCAGGTAATTGATGATATCAACCAACACACTCTGGTTGCAGCATCTACTTTAGAAGCAGAATTAAAATCTGGTCTTAGTTCTACAGCAAATTGCGAGGCATCGGCTAAAGTAGGAGAACTGATTGCTCAAAGGGCGATCGCTAAAGGTATTTCCCAAGTGGTATTCGACCGAGGTGGAAATCTCTATCACGGACGTATTGAGGCATTGGCTGAAGCAGCCCGTGCTGCTGGACTTGTTTTTTAATAAACTTGTTTTTTAGTAATTTACTTGGTAGTAAACAATTGTTATAAGTGGTAAAAGAAAGTGGCAGAACGTAGAAATAAAGACAGTCGTAACAGTAGCCCCAGAGACGTAGCAGGCACGCCTGAAGGTGGAGAGAAGCGCGGCAAGGGTAAGCGGGGCGAAACTAAAAAAGCTAACGATCGCAATTCTCGCACTGAGAAAGAATCAGAATGGCAAGAGCGCGTTGTCCAGATTCGGCGGGTAACTAAGGTCGTCAAGGGTGGTAAAAAGTTAAGCTTTAGGGCGATCGTTATTGTCGGCAACGAAAAAGGATCGGTTGGTGTTGGGGTTGGTAAAGCCAGTGATGTAATCGGGGCTGTAAAAAAAGGCGTTGCCGATGGTAAAAAGCACTTAATTGAAGTTCCAATTACTAAATCTAGTTCGATTCCCCATCCCAGTCATGGAGTTGGTGGTGGCGCTAAAGTAATGATTCGTCCCGCATCTTCAGGGACTGGGGTAATTGCTGGGGGGGCTGTAAGAACCGTGCTAGAGCTTGCAGGTGTAAAAAATATCCTTGCCAAGCAACTAGGTTCTGGTAATCCTCTAAATAATGCGCGTGCTGCCATTAATGCCCTATCAACTTTAAGAACTTTTAGTGAAGTTGCCAAAGCTAGAGATTTAACTTTGGAAAATTTATATACTTAATTTCTCTTATTAATTCCCCTTACATTCTCAAATATAGAAAAACATGAAATTAGCGGATTTAAAACCACAACCGGGTTCCCAGCACCGTAAACGTAGAGTCGGACGTGGTATTGCTGCAGGTCAAGGTGCAAGCTGCGGAGTAGGGATGCGAGGACAAAAATCTCGTTCTGGACGACCAACAAGACCGGGATTTGAAGGTGGACAAATTCCCCTTTATAGACGAATTCCTAAACTTAAGCATTTTACGGTAATCAACAAGCGTGAATATACTGTAATTAATCTTGACACGCTTAAGGAACTGACACCCAACTCAGTAGTATCACTTGAATCTCTAATTGCGTTAGGAGTTGTTACTCAAAATGATGGGTTTTTGAAAATTTTGGGTCGCGGAGATATATCTATTCCTCTAACAGTTCATGCTAGTGCTTTTTCTGCCCGTGCTAAAGCTAAAATCGAAGCTGCTGGCGGGACTTGTATTTTACCTAGTTCTGGCGATGAATCTAGTATGATTGGGGAATAATTAATCTATTCTTTTATCCTAATTTTTTACATTGAGGTCATTTAAATAATGGTAGTCAGTAAAGGTAAAACTCCTTCTGCTAAAGAAACATTCATGCAAATGGCTCAGGCAAGTGGCTTACGGGGTCGTCTGCTTGTGACAATAGGAATGCTGATATTGATTCGTGTAGGTATATTCCTGCCGCTTCCTGGTATCGATAGAGCTATTTTTTCAGAGGCGGTTAAAAATAACTCTGTTATCAGCTTTTTAGATATATTTTCGGGTGGAGGATTATCGGCTTTAGGTATATTTGCATTAGGAATTATTCCCTATATCAATGCTTCTATCATCATGCAGTTGATGACCACTGCTTTACCAACGTTAGAGAACCTCCAGAAGAATGAAGGGGAAGCAGGACGGCGAAAAATTTCCCAATATACTAGATATGTTGCTTTGGGATGGGCTTTACTCCAAAGTTTTGGTATATCAATCTGGGTGCAGGGTACAGGGGCAGTCTTACAGCCAGGGATAGCATTTTCCCTTGAGACTATGATCGCGCTCACAGCAGGTTCTATGTTTGTAATGTGGGCAGGCGAATTGATAACCGAGCGAGGTGTGGGTAATGGTGCTTCATTATTAATTTTTATTAGTATTGTTTCTGGTTTGCCGAGGTCTTTAGGAAGCACGATCGCCCTAGCTCAGGCTGATAGTTCTAGAGTTGGCGGTGTGGTATTGTTGCTGGCAATTTTTCTTGTGATGATTGTTTGTATTGTATTTGTGCAAGAAGGAACGCGCAGAATTCCGATTATTTCAGCTCGCAGACAAGTCGGGCGGAAACTTTACAGGGAGCAATCTAGCTACTTGCCCTTAAAGTTAAACCAAGGTGGGGTAATGCCGATTATTTTTGCCTCTTCAGTATTAATTTTGCCCTCATTTATCGGACAAACCTTTGCTAATAACGAAGTTGTCAGCACAATTACTAACTTTCTTGCCCCTAACACGTGGGGTTATGTTTTGCTGTATCTAGTTTTGATTTTAGGATTTAGTTACTTTTACTCTTCCTTAATTGTCAATCCTGTTGATATGTCGCAAAACTTAAAGAAGATGGGTTCAAGTGTACCAGGTATCCGTCCAGGTACTACCACATCGACTTATTTAACCAAAGTGTTAAATCGATTGACTCTTTTGGGAGCTATTTTCTTGGGAGCAGTAGCTATAATTCCCACAGCTGTGGAGCGAGCTACAGGTGTTACTACATTTAGTGGAATTGGAGCAACTACATTGCTTATTTTGGTTGGTGTAGCGATCGAAACCTCAAAACAGATTCAAACCTATGTAATTTCCCAAAAATATGAGGGTATGGTTAAACAATAATGCTTTCTAATAGCCAAACTTCACATCAGAAACCAATGCGCGTGATTCTAATGGGTCCGCCCGGTGCTGGTAAGGGTACGCAAGGTGAGATATTAGCGTCTTTATGGGGTATACCTAGAATTGCTCCAGGGGACATCTTTCGGGCTGAGATTAAGGCTAATACAGAGTTAGGAATTCAAGTTAAAGCTTTTAGTGATTCTGGGAAACTTGTCCCCGATGAAATTGTTATTGCCATGATGCGATCGCGGTTAGCACAGCCCGACACTAGCTTAGGTTGGGTTCTTGACGGCTTCCCTAGAACTGTTATTCAAGCTGAGTCCCTTGATACTTTATTAGAGCAAATGACACAGATGTACGATCATATTATTAACCTAGAGGTGCCCGATCAAATTTTAATCGATCGGCTTTTAATCCGCGCTCAGTGCGATGGTCGGGTAGATGACTCTGAAGACGTAATTAAAAATCGTTTGGAAGAGTATTATGCTAAGACGAAACCTTTGCTAGATTTTTACGGTCAGAAGGTTATAGTTATTGATGGTACTTCTGCTCTCAATGAAGTTACTAAAGAAATTCAGTTAAAGCTAGGCTCAATGTAAATTTATTAATTGGAGATGTATTTTTGTCTAAAGAAGATTCAATTGAAATGGAAGGCACCGTAACTGAATCACTTCCTAATGCCATGTTTAGGGTAGATTTGGATAACGGTTTTAATGTTTTAGCTCATATATCAGGTAAGATTAGGCGAAATTACATCAAAATTCTCCCTGGCGATCGCGTTAAGGTAGAACTTACTCCATACGATTTAACCAAGGGTAGAATTACTTATAGATTAAGAAATCAAGGTGGAGGAACCAAAAAAACTCTTTAGATATGTTTTCTGGGTTTCTGTATAAATTTGACATTAATTGTAATCTTACATCTGAGGATTAGAGTTCATTCGCGGCGAAGATAGTTCTTTAATAGTGGAGCTATTTATCTTTTCTACTAGATTTTTAACATTTGCGATCGCTTCTGGATTTGCACCTTTCGGGGTGAACATTTCTTGCAACATTTCAGATCGCATTTTAGAGGCTATTTGGTTTTTGGGTTCTATCTCTAGTTGGTTGGTATAAATATTTAATGCATCAAACCAGTAGCCATAGCTGCTATAAACCTTGGCTTTTTCAAGGCTGCTTGATGCTTGGGCGATCGCTTTTTGGAGGTCGTTATCAATCTTACCTAACAATATCGATCCCACAGCCTGAAGGTTACTACTAGCCGTTCTACCCCGCAACCTAAGCTGCCAAACATATACTTTTTCGCGTTTTAAAACCGATGAGTTAATAGGTAAACTGAGTTTATATAGTCCGCTTTTATCAGCAATGCCTTCAGATTTGTAAATCACACTACCTTCTCTGTCACTGGGGTCTCGTATTTCAAAAATTGTTTTATAGGGGAAATTATTGCTGTTAGGCAAATACCAATAGAAAGTGGGTTTTTCTGAGTCAGTTCTGCCTCCGTCTTCAGGCATTAAAGGAATAATTAAAGAGTTGCCACGGACTGCACCTACGGTGCCACTAGAAATTGGAATGCCAAGTCCAAAGGGTTTTTTGGCTGGAGCAGCGATCGCTACGCTACTCAAAAACATCGATAATACGGAGATAACTAAAATTTGCTTGGGTTTTAGGAAGTTATTCATATAAGTAATCAACTCATTTGATATTAAATTTAATTTAGATGTAAGTTTAGATGTGAATGATGTGAGCTATGACTGTTAAGTAGGGGTTATAGGTTTCTAATTTGATAATTTATTTCGCATTATTTATTTTTTGTAGTTTTTTGTGAGCTACTCAATCGATATTGATAATGCTTGACTTAGCAACAACTCTTTTATCTAAGAATACTTGCAACTGTTTAAAGTTTAGATTTATATTCGATTTCTGCCGATGATAGAAATCACATAAAGCTTTGTTTGAGATCGTCAAAATCGTAAAGTAAAAAATTGAATGCTACAAGAAGTTCTAAATGTATATTGTATAAGGCTCTAAGACTCGGTCGCCAAGTAGTTTTTAGAACAATAAATGCAGCGATAACAATAGTATAATTACCTATATTAATTTTCTGGGCGATCGCCGTGTCAAAAAAACATATTGTCATTATTGGTGGAGGATTCGGCGGACTTTATGCAGCGCAAAAATTGCAAGGTCTTGATTCTCGAATCACTTTGATTGATAAACGGAACTTTCATCTGTTTCAACCGCTGCTTTATCAAGTTGCCACTGGGGTACTTTCTCCTGCGGATATTGCCTCGCCTTTAAGGGGAGTTCTCGCCAATCAAAAAAATACTACTGTCTTAATGGGAGAAGTCACGGATATCGATCCAGAGTTAAATAAAATCTTTGTAAGTGGAGGTAAAGAGATTGATTATGACTATGCAATTATTGCCACTGGCGTAAGCCATCATTATTTTGGGAACGATCGTTGGGCAGAGTGGGCACCCGGTTTAAAGACTGTAGAAGATGCCCTAAATATGCGCCGTCGAATTTTAGATGCCTTTGAAACAGCCGAGAAGGAACCTGATGCTGAAAAACGTCAAGCTCTTCTGACTTTTGTGGTAGTTGGTGGTGGACCCACGGGAGTAGAATTAGCAGGAGCATTAGGAGAATTAGCCAATCACACCCTCCATAATGAATTTAGTAATATTGATACTTCAGAAGCAGAAATTATCCTACTCGAAGGATTTGAACGCATATTGCCTCCTTATGCACCCGATTTATCAGCTTCAGCGGCAGAGGCATTAATAAAATTGGGAGTTACGGTAAAAACAGGTGCAATTGTCACTGATATTCAAGATCACGTTGTGACTTTTCGTTGTGGCGATCGCGTTGAAGAAGTAACTGCTAAAACGATTTTATGGGCGGCAGGAGTAAAAGCTTCGGCATTGGGAGAAATCTTGGCAAAACGGGCAGGTGCAACTTTAGATCGAGTCGGTAGAGTTATGGTCGCATCAGATTTATCGGTACCTAACCATCCTAATTTATTTGTGATCGGCGATCTGGCACATTACGCCCATCAAGAAGATGGTAAGCCTTTACCGGGTGTAGCACCTGTCGCCATGCAGCAAGGGGAATTTATGGCTAAGTTACTTAAGGCTCATGTTCTAGCAAAACCCTTACCCAAATTTCGTTATCGCGATCGCGGTAGTTTGGCAGTAATTGGGCGGAATGCGGCAGTGGCAGATTTACGGTTTATGAAACTGACAGGTGTATCTGCTTGGTTTATTTGGACTTTTCTCCATATCTTATATCTGGTGGAATTTGATAATCAACTAATTGTCATGCTGCAATGGGGGTATAACTACTTCACTCGTAAGCGCGGTGCCAGAATCATTACAGGTAAGTACTCACAGCAAGTAGCAATCCCTGAAGTTCCCGTTCCCGTTTCTATTCCCTAAAAAAAACCTAAATAGATAAAATTTTCAGACTTTCTGCTTTAGGATCGTCTTAGCCGCTCATTTTGTAGGAATTCTTTATGTCAGCTTTTGTTGGTCTTCATGTCCATAGTGAATACAGTTTGTTAGATGGAGCCAGCCAGTTACCTAATCTAATCGATCGAGCCTCCGAGCTAGGTATGGTTGCGATCGCGCTTACGGATCATGGGGTCATGTATGGAGCGATCGAATTAATCAGAACCTGCCGCACCAGAGGGATTAAGCCAATTATTGGCAATGAAATGTATGTGATTTTGGGTGACATTAGCAAGCAAGAAAAAAAACGCAAGTATCATCAAATTGTTTTAGCAAAGAATAATCAAGGTTACAAAAATTTAGTTAAACTCACGACTATTTCTCACTTACAGGGCTTTCAAGGCAAAGGTATATTTGCCCGTCCTTGCATTAATAAAGAATATTTAACGCAATATAAAGAAGGGCTGATCGTTACCTCTGGCTGTCTGGCGGGAGAAGTACCCCAAGCAATTTTACAGGGACATCCCGATATTGCCCGCGATACCGCCCGTTGGTACAAAGAGCAATTTGGCGAAGATTATTATCTCGAAATTCAAGATCATGGTTATCCTGAAGACCGAGTAGTAAATGTGGAAATTGTAAAGATTGCCCGCGAGTTGGATATTAAAATTATCGTAACCAACGATTCCCACTTTGTGACTTGCTATGACACCGAGGCACACGATGCTTTGTTATGCATTCAAACAGGCAAACTGATCGAAGAAGAGAAACGCCTGCGCTACAGTGGGATGGAATATCTGAAATCGGAAGCAGAAATGAAGCTCTTATTTCAAGATCATTTGTCGGATGAGGTTATTGAAGAGGCTATTTTAACTACCGCCGAAGTTGCAGAGAAAATTGAAACCTACGATGTCATGAGCGAACCGCGCGCCGCTAAATATGATGTGCCAATGGGGTATACAGCTGAGACCTATTTAGAAGAAGTGACATGGCAGGGAGTTTTTGAAAGATTTCACACTAAAAACCGAGATGATATTCCTCAAAGTTATCAAGAAAGATTACATTACGAACTAGGAATCATGCAACAGATGGGATTCTCTACTTATTTTTTGGTAGTTTGGGACTATATCAAATATGCCCGCGATCGCTCTATTCCAGTTGGACCAGGTAGAGGTTCGGCAGCAGGTAGTTTAGTTGCATTTGCTTTGGGAATCACCAATATCGATCCAATTCATCATGGACTTCTATTTGAGCGATTTCTAAATCCCGAACGAAAATCTATGCCCGATATTGATACGGATTTTTGTATCGATCACCGCGATGAATTAATTAAATATGTGACCCAAAAGTATGGCGAGGATCGGGTGGCGCAGATTGTGACATTTAACCGTTTGACTTCTAAAGCCGTGCTTAAAGATGTAGGTAGAGTATTGAATGTGCCTTACAGCGAAGCAGATAAGATGGCGAAGATGATTCCCGTTTTTAGAGGCAAACCCGCTAAATTAAAAGAAATGATTGGCGATGATACTCCCGCCCCCGAATTTAAAGAACGCTACGATAAGGATGCTAAAGTTTCTCAGTGGCTGGATATGGCTATGCGAATTGAAGGAGTTAACAAAAGTTCGGGAGTTCATGCGGCGGGGGTGGTAATTTCTCCTATCCCGTTAGATGAAATCGTGCCTTTACAGCGTAATGCTGATGGAGCCATAATTACCCAGTATCCGATGGAAGATTTGGAGTCTTTGGGATTGTTGAAAATGGACTTTTTAGGTCTGAGAAACCTGACCACGATTCAACATACGGTCGATTTAATTAATCAATCTAGACATAAAGATGGGAATAAAGATAAAGATAAAAATACTGACTTTGATATCAATGCGATCGCCCCAGATGCCCAAACTTCAGAAAATAAAAAAACCTATGAAATCCTAGCAAAAGGGGAACTTGAAGGGATATTTCAGCTAGAATCTTCGGGCATGAAACAGATCGTAAGGGATTTGAAGCCTTCTAACATCGATGATATTTCTTCTATTCTCGCTCTCTATCGCCCAGGACCATTAGATGCAGGACTGATTCCTAAATTTATCAATCGCAAACACGGTCGAGAATTGATGGATTATGCCCATCCAGACTTGGAGCCAATTTTGAAAGAAACTTACTCGATCCTGGTATTCCAAGAACAAATTATGAAGATCGCTCAAGATCTAGCGGGATATTCTTTAGGGGAAGCCGATCTGCTCCGGAGAGCAATGGGCAAGAAGAAGCCCGCCGAGATGGAGAAGCAAAGAGAAAAGTTTTTAGATGGTGCGGCACGGAATGGAATTAAATCTAAAGTATCAACGGATTTATTCGATCAAATGGTGATCTTTGCAGAATATTGTCTGAGCTATGATACCGAAATTCTCACTGTGGAATATGGGTTAATGTCTATCGGAAAAATTGTGGAAGAAGCGATCGAATGTCATGTCTATAGTGTAGATGAGAACGGATTAGTGTTCTCCCAAGCGATCGCCCAGTATCATAATCGCGGTGAACAAGAAGTCTTTGAATATAAACTAGATGATGGTTCAACTATTCGAGCGACAAAGGATCATAAATTCATGACCGTTAATGGTGAGATGTTGCCCTTAGATCGAATATTTGCTGAAGGTTTAGATATAAAAAAGTTAACTTAAGAGACAAGTTAAAATAAATAAATCTTAAGAACCGAGCTATTTTCTTGAAGATCCGAGTTCCAAGCTTGAAGTGTCGAGCTATTTTGTTGAAGATCCGAGTTCCGAGCTTGAAGTGTCGAGCTATTTTGTTGAAGATCCGAGTTCTGAGCTTGAAGTGTCGAGTTATTATCTCGAAGATCCGAGTTCTGAGCTTGAAACGCCGAGCTATTTTCTCAAATGTCCGAGTTCTGAGCTTAAATTTAAAAAATCTGCTTTACTCTCTCATCTATTGATGCTGGGTTTCAGGGAAAAGATTGACTTAATTAACTGATGTTACGCAGAAGTTAACTATCCCTCATCCCCCAACATCTTCTCCCAACTAGGAGAAGGGGAGTAATACAAGTTTTTTCTTGTTCCCTCTCCCGTTCTAGGAGAGGGCTAGGGTGAGGGTCTTAAACCCTTCTGCGTAAGATTAGTTAATTAACAGAAGCGATCGCCCGTTTGAGATTAATACAAAGTTCTTCTATCCCTTTTAGTCCGCCTTCTTCTGCCAAAATCTTTACCATTGCACTACCAACGATCGCTCCATCCGCATTCCATTCAATTACTTGTTTAGCTTGATCGGGTTGAGATATCCCAAATCCAACTGCGATCGGTTTATCCGTCACCGTGCGTAAGCGTTCCAGAATCGATTGGACTTTTTTGCTAACTTGACTTCGTATTCCCGTTACGCCTGTAGAACTGACTAAATAGATAAATCCTTGGGACTGCGAGGCGATCGCTTCAAATCTCGCTTCGGGGGTGGTTGGGGCAACTAACAAAATCACTTCGATCCCAATTTTAGCCGCAGGTTCGAGCAACACGTGAGATTCTTCTAAGGGTAAATCTGGAACTACTAAACCCCTAGCACCTGCATCGTAGATTTTTTTTAAGAAGTTCTCTGCACCTAAATTGAGAATGGGATTGTAATAGCAAAAGAGAATAATCGGCGATCGCAACTCAGGAGCTACATCTCTTATAACTTCTAAAACTGAATCTAAGGTCACACCTTTTGCCAATGCTCTAGTTGCTGCAGCTTGAATTACAGGACCATCGGCTAAGGGATCGGAATAGGGAACTCCTAGCTCAATTAGGTCGGCTCCGCTTCGATCGAGAACTTTTAGTGCTTCTTTCGTAGTTGCCAGATCGGGATCGCCAGCAGTGATAAAGGGAATTAGGGCAGCTTGTCCGTGCGATCGCAATTGCTCAAATTTGGCAGAAACAGAGATCATGATTTTTATGTAACTTTTTATCTAATTATCAAATTAATTTCTATGTTGGCATACAAAAGCTCCACCTTTATGAGAAATCTTAATCAGAAATATAGAGAAGAAATCCAGAATTGATATCAGTCGGGTAGATTGAGAATATTTAGGCAGGTGTTTCCACGCTCAAAATCAGAAATATTAGTTAAAGTAGTTTCGGCAATATTTCTCAGCGCATCTTCCGTAAAAAACGCTTGATGTCCAGTGATCACAACATTCGGAAAAGTTAAAAGCCGCTCAAACACATCATCTTGGATTACGGTATTGGAAAGATCTTCAAAAAATAAATCTGCCTCTTGTTCGTACACATCCAAACCTAGATAGCCCACTTTCCCAGACTTTAAGCCTGTAATCACTGCTTCTGTATCGATTAGCGCTCCCCGACTGGTATTTATTAGCATTACATTTTGCTTCATCTGGGCGATCGCCTCCGCATTAACTAAATGGTGAGTTTCGGGAGTGAGCGGACAATGCAAAGAAATAATATCTGACTTATTAAATAGTTCTGGGAGATCGACGTAGAGAGCGATCGCCTTACAGTCTGGATTTGGATATTTATCGTATGCCAAGATCTGGCAACCAAAGCCGTGTAATATTTGTGCCGTAATTGCGCCGATTCTACCCGTACCAATAATGCCGACCGTGCGATCGTGCAAATCAAATCCCAATAAGCCATCCAAGGAAAAATTACCCTCTCGAACTCGTGCGTATGCCCGATGAAATTTACGGTTTAAAGTTAAGATCAAGCCCACAGTATGTTCTGCCACTGCATAAGGTGAATAAGCGGGGACTCTTACTACCGTGATTCCTAATTCTTTTGCCACAGCCAGATCGATATTATTAAATCCCGCACAGCGTAAAGCTATTAATTTGGTTCCACCTGCGGCGATCGCTTTCAAAGTCTCAGCATTTAGGCAATCGTTCACAAATACGCAAACACACTCAAATCCCAAAGCCAAACTCGCGGTTTCGGCAGCCAAATGGGGCGAAAAAAATACCAGTTCATGATTGTAATTAACGTTAATTGCTTCTAAAGATTTGCGATCGTAGCTTTTGGCACTAAAAACAGCAATTTTCATAGTTTATGCCTCAAATTTTATAAATTGACAATATGCTAGAAGCAATTAACTAACAACCGCCATAAGGTATGAAGAGGCATGAATTTTTGGTTTAGTACAAGCGGAACTTGGATTAATGTTTTCACGATTTTAATCGGGACTGTCTGTGGGCTTCTGCTCCAAGATCGACTAGCTACGAGGGTTCAAAAGATTATGATTCAAGCGATCGCCCTTGTTTGTATATTTGTAAGTCTAAATTTGGCAAGTAGTCTAAATCGGGTCAAGGCGGGTAATCTAGACGGCACAATCTTGGCATTAATAGCATTAATTCTCGGCGGAATGTTGGGGGAGTGGTGGCAACTAGAAAAAAAATTAGAAAGCGCAGGTGAATGGTTAAAACAAAAGTTTAAAGGTACAGGCAAGTTTACCGAAGGCTTTGTGGCAGCTAGTCTGCTATTTTGCATTGGACCGATCGCGATTATTGGCAGCTTAAACAATGGTTTGACAGGAGATAACAGGTTACTGGTATTAAAAGCCGTGATGGATGGGGCAATTTCTATTCCTTTTACTGCGAGTTTTGGCATTGGCGTTGGGTTTTCGGCATTATCAATTTTGCTCTATCAAGGTGGTATTTCGCTATTGGCAGGGGCGATCGCGCAGGTATTACCCGATCCCACAAATGCTCCACAAGTTTTACTAATTTCTGGAATTGGCGGGCTGTTGTTACTAGGGCTAGGGTTGAATCTTTTGGAGGTGACTAAAGTAAATTTAGCCGCGTTCTTACCTGCCCTTATTCTTGCTCCTATTTTTTATATGGTTGCTATTTGGTTCAGCTAATATTTATGCTATGATAAAAATCTTGTTTAAGGGCTTGTAGCTCAGTGGACTAGAGTACTTGGCTACGAACCAAGGTGTCGGGGGTTCGAATCCCTCCTGGCCCATCCTTAAAATTAAAGTCTATAGATCCTTAGTTTTCAAACTAATGTGATTTTTAGCGGTCTTTCAGAGTATTTCAAGGATCTATTTCAAATACTCTATTAGATACAGGCAAACTTGAATTATTTGTAATGCTACTTATAATCTGTCGCTACTTATAGTCTGTAGGATTATATTAATCCATTCTATGTCTTGCATAATCTATGGATATTACCGAGCAGTTTGGTAGAAAAGTTAGATATATCAGAAAGCTTAAAAATCTTTCACAAGACCAACTTGCAGAACTAAGTGAGTTACATCGTACTTATATTGGCTCAGTTGAACGAGGCGAAAGGAATATAACATTGCTAAATGCAAATAAGATAGCTAATGCACTATCTGTGAGTTTAGCTGAACTGGTAACTGAGAATGAATGAAAGAAACCTAGATCAAATTTTAATTAGTTACCAAGGTTCATTTATAGAGAAGGTTTATGCTGAAGAAGATGAAGAGCACGATCTTTTAATGGATGTATTTGGTATTTCTCCCATAATAAAAAAAGAAAATAAGCAATATTGGGGACGTGAGTTGGGTATGTGTTGGCAACTATTAGTTTTTGAAACGTGTAAAGCTCATTGTAATAGTTTTCAACCAGCCTTAAAAGTTGGTCGCGACGAGCCATGCGATCTTATTGTTAGTCAATACGCAATAGATACAAAATATCGAATTGGATCAGGAGACTCTGGAACTCTTAAAAAGTTTAAATCCTATGGTTCTTTACTCCGTAGCCTTAGTTATAAGCCAATTCTTTTAATACTTAGACAAGATAATTTACTCTCAGCTATTAAAGCATTTCAAGTTGGCACATGGAAAGTCTATACTGGCGACGATTCTTTTGAATTTATACTTCAAATAAGTGGATTTGACTTAAAAGCATTTCTCATTACGAGAGTGGGAGCATTCCCTGTAAACCGATAAAACCATCAAGCCTTTTATTAATTATTTCTATGTAGTTTGGCACAATTTCGATGCCAATGTAATTAATACCAAGTTCCTTTGCTGCAAGTAAGGTAGTTCCAGACCCTGCAAAAGGATCGAGCAGAATAGAATTTTGCGAACGGGGTACAAATATCTCTACCAACTTTCTCATTAGCGAGATCGGTTTCACGGTGCAATGGACATTAAACTCTTCAGCCTTATCCCGGTGCATACCTTCCAAAATATTTGATTGAAATCCGCCAAACTGATCTTTAGTATAAAAAAGACCAGTATCATATTCCAACAGAGTTTCTAGATAATTATTAATAAGTGGCTTTTGAAGTACACAGATTGCTTCCCATTCATTTCTCAAACAACTATGCCATCCATCCCATTTATTAGAATTTTCATATCCTTTCTTATCCAATTGGTGTTTAATGTTAATTCCTTTTGGAATGCCACTCGATCTTTTATAAACAAGAATATCTCTGGCATAGAAACCAGCACTCTCAAGTGCTACTTGGACATGAGCAATAGTTCGTGTGCTATTAAAGACTAAGACTGTTGCGCCCGGTTTACAGATACGAAAAAGTTCTTCACCCCAACCAAAGCACCATTTTTCATAATCCAGAATATTATTACGATTTTTCTGATACCATTTCTCATTTCTGACTCCACCTGCTAAACCACTTCCGTAAGGAATATTTTTAACAAGAGTTTTATTTCCTTTCTCATTCACTTTTTCAATACGCCTTTGAATTTCTGAGTCATCCCATTTATGACCAATAAATTCATAGTTATATGGCGGATCGGTGATACAAGCAGAAACATAATTTTCTGGTAATACTCTCATTACTTCACGACAGTCACCAGCTAAAACTTCATTTATAGGAGCTTTTTCCATTAGTTAAATAATTATGCAATATGATACTTATAGTATTCATTTTTACGTCTGTCAACTACCAAAGTATGAGAAATATAACTACTGAATAAGTTTAATAACTTTTTAAAAATGAGTCTCGATCTAAAGTCCTAACAACCTGATAGGTGACCTGTAGTTTTTTCTCAGCTATTTTTAGATGGAGTCGTCTATTAGGGGTAGCAGAAATGACAAGTCTCTCGGTATCAGTCCTTAAATCTAAAGAATCTAGCAAATCCGAGCAAATATCTAGAACTAATTCTAGCGTCAAAGAATTTTCTGCTGATGACAAGCAAAAAACCCTAGAAATTCTGAAGACTTATCATCAATCTCCCTGCGCTCGTCTCCGCAATCAGTTAGTGCAGCTAAATATTGGTTTGGTCAAAAAAGAAGTTGGCTATTGGATGCGTCAAAGTTCTGAAGGCTATGAGGATCTATTGCAAGTTGGATGTATGGGATTGATTGGGGCGATCGAGCGGTTTGAAATTAGCCGAGGCTATGCTTTTAGTTCATTTGCTACGCGCTATGTACGCGGTGAAATTCAGCATTATTTACGAGATAAATGTTCGATTTTAAGAGTGCCACGGCGGTGGTTAGAGCTATATCATCAAGCTGCCCGCAAGTCTGTCGAGCTCCGTAGCCAATTACATCGAGAACCAAGCGATCGTGAAGTATCTGAAGCTTTAGGTGTTACATCAATTGAATGGCAACAAATTAAGTTAGCTTACCAAAATCGATCGCCCCTCAGCCTAGATGCACCAATTTTATCCCTAGAAGATGGATCTGGTTCTTTATCAGATCTTGTGCCCGATCCCAAGCAAAGTTTAGTCAATGCCGAACAAGATACTACCCTCTTATATCAAGCTTTGAATGTGCTAGAACAGCGTACCCGTGAAATTTTAGAGTATGTATTCTTAGAAGATATTACCCAGCGTGAAGTCGCAAAACTTTTAGGTATTAGTGCTGTAACTGTATCAAGGCAGGTAAAAAAAGGCTTGACCTCGCTGCGTTGTAATTTGGCACTTAAAGCGTCTTAAATCATGCCTTGAATTATAAATAATTTTAATTAGTTGGTAGGATCGGAATCGTAAGTATTATCTCAACTAACCTTAATTAACTTTATGTCCACAAAAATTGCATATTTCGACTGTGCTGTAGGAATTGCTGGAGATATGTGCCTCGGAGCCTTAGTTAGTTTAGGCGTACCCCTAGATTATTTCACAGAAATATTAGAGCAGCTAGGAATTAGTAATGATGTAAAACTGCGCTCTGAGCTTGTAATTCGATGCGGACAGGAGGCAGTAAAGGTTTATGTTGATATTCATCATGACGGACATCATCATCATAGACATCTACCCGAAATTGAAACCATAATTAAATCTGCCAAACTGCCATCTTTAGTCGAAAAGCAGAGTTTAGATATATTTCAACAATTAGCGATCGCCGAGGGTAAAGTCCACGGTATTCCTCCCGAACAAGTCCATTTCCATGAGGTTGGGGCTTTGGATGCGATCGCCGATATTGTCTGTAGCTGTGCGGGGCTAGATTGGTTAGGGGTAAATCGAGTATTTTGCTCGGCAATGCCTACAGGTGGCGGATTTATACATTGCGAACACGGACAATTACCAGTCCCAGTGCCTGCGGTTTTAAAGCTGTGGGAAATGTATAAAGTTCCAGTATTTAGTAATGGTATTGAGCGAGAATTAGTCACACCTACTGGAACCGCGATCGCTGTCACCCTGAGTACCAAGTTTGGGGCTATTCCTAACATGACTATTACCAAAATTGGATTAGGCGCAGGAACGCAAGAGTTAGAAGTTCCAAATATTTTTAGATTATGGATTGGTGAATCTAAGGAAAATTTAGTTGAAAATCCAGTTGAAAATTTACCAAGTGCAGATAAAAAAAAACTGAGCTAATTGCCGTTCTGGAAACTCAAGTTGACGATCTGAGCGGTCAAGTAATTGGCTATGTCATGGATCTGCTGCTGGCACAGGGTGCATTAGATGTATTTACACAAGCGATCGGCATGAAAAAATCTCGTCCTGCGGTTTTGATTACGGTAATTTGTCCGTGCGATCGCCTAGAAATTTGTGAAGATATTTTATTTCAAGAAACCACAACTTTAGGAATCAGGCGCAGGTTGCAAGAACGTAGCGTCATTCCTAGAACTATATTTACAATTAGTACAAAGCTAGGCTCTGCCAGGGTAAAAGTAGCACAACGACCTCATGGTAAAACTATTCAACCAGAATATGAAGACTGTATAAACTTGGCGAAAACTCACCAGATGGCGTTACCTCAAGTACAGGAAATTATTTTACAAACAGCCCAAGCTTTGGGATTAGAGAATTAATAATAAGGAGCTTTATTTTTCTCCTTATAATTTTAATTGAATCTAAAA
>Ga0163154_10002605_pt1 | contig 26129 bp, 19 predicted proteins | sample OliLakLV19MP9P1_FD_148649 | JGI IMG/M metagenome (GOLD analysis project Ga0163154, IMG submission 148649) | Freshwater microbial mat bacterial communities from Lake Vanda, McMurdo Dry Valleys, Antarctica - Oligotrophic Lake LV.19.MP9.P1 | ecosystem: Environmental > Aquatic > Freshwater > Lake >... | reverse complement strand
TATTTTATTGAAGGATTTTACCACAGAAAGAACGAACGCAGCTTTAAGAGCAATGACTTTTTAAAATATGTGGTCTCTATGCCCGTAGAACCTGAAATACTCACTTTCTATAAAAGCAAAGTAACTGAAAAGTGGTGGCTGGAAGTAGCCTATCATCAACCGGGCGCACGCTATCAGCGAAACAGTATAGTCCCTTGCAGCTATACCGACTACCAAACTGCCACGAAAGGCGAAGTCCCCGAGCGCTATATTAGCACACTCGCAAAATTGATTTAGCTATGAAAAAATTATTATTGATAATAAGTGTCGCTACACTCGTGGTGAGTTGTAATTCTGATTCAACGAACCCACAAAAAATTATAGACAAGGCAATTGCTGCTTCGGGTGGTGATAAATATTTAAACTCAAAAATAGAATTTGACTTTCGTGATCGACATTATGCGACCACCCGAAATGGAGGCCAATATACTTATGAACGAATTACAAAAGATTCAACTCAAACAACGCACGATTTTTTATCGAACGATGGATTTAGAAGAGAGGTAAACGGTGCCGAGGTTGACGTTTTGGATTCCATGAAAACAAAATATACCTCCTCTGTTAACTCAGTTATTTACTTTGCGCTATTGCCATATGGACTAAACGATACTTCCGTAAAGAAAAAACTTCTTGGCGAGACTCAGATTGATGGCAAAGAACAATACATAATTGAAGTAACGTTTGGCGAAGAAGGTGGTGGCGAAGATTTTGAAGATGTTTTCGTTTACTGGATTAATAAAAAAGATTTCACGATTGACTATTTAGCTTATTCTTTCGAGGAAGGAAAAGGCATTGAATACCGCTTTCGTAAAGCATACAATCCCAGCCGAGTGAACGGAATCCTGTTTTTAGATTATGTGAACTACGCTCCTACAAGTGATACTCAGATCACACAACTGGCAGAACTTTATAAAAAAGGTGAGCTTAAAGAAGTGAGCAAAATTGAAACGGTAAATATTTCAGTTCAGTAAAATTTTCACCACACCTGCGTGCCGAAGCACAACGGTGCGCAGACACGTAGATCACAAAGAAGATTCATTAAGGTAAAGATTCCTTGCGCACCTTGTGTGGCCTTTGCGACCCGTGTGGTTAAGTTTTTTCACGGGGATCACAAAAAATGATTTCTTAGTGTGTATTCCTCCGTGCGCTCTGTGGTTAAAAAGATACTTGATTAAATTTTCCTTACTTGCACTAATTGAATAATTAAAGTTAGTAAGGCGCCACCCGTTGCAATCACAACCAAACTAAAATGACTGGTTGCCAGTTGAAACCCACTGGTTATCGCTTTGTCAACATTATTTAATCCTATCAATAAGGTCGCGCCAAAAATGCAAACCAAAATACCATCGTACCATACAGTATGGCGCTGAGCTTGTGGAATTACATTCGAATCATTAACTAATAGAATTAGAAAGTAAGCCAAAAGCGGAAGCACAAATCCATTCAACGCTTGCACTACTAGAATTACTGGAATTGGTTTTACACCGCTAATCCCGAAAAGGAAACCAACAAGTAACACAACCATCCAAACTGCACTAATTGTTTTTTTATTATCAGAACCAAGCACGGTAGAAGCAATAAGTGAAGCAGCATAAGGCGATGTGATTGCAGATGAAAGCCCGGCCGCAAACAAACCAATACCTAATGCCCAACTTCCAACGCTACCCATTTGATCGTTTAAGTTAAGGGCAAGTTCACCGAAAGAGGAAAAACTTCCCGTGAGGGAGCCAGCAATCATAATCAACGCAGTAATAAGTCCGCCAATAAGAACAGAAATAAATAATCCCAATCGCATTAAAGATACAGTTTGTCCTTTGCTAATGGCTGACCCTATGAAAATACTATAAGGAACTATTGTGGTGCCGATGAGTGCCAGCGCAAGTAATTCAGCCTCTTTTGGGATTACTGGAATAGTTACCGCTTTAATTATTTCAAAAAAAGAAAAGTTTGATTGAAAGGCTAAGGTCAAAAAAGCAATTCCCATCATCCCGACCAAAATAGTCATCAAAAGCGAAAGAGTTTTACTGCCGCCTTTCCATAAAATAAAACTAGCAAAGAGTGTAACCGCTAGCGTATACCACTTTGCATCCCCTGGCAAAAGCAATGACATACCAGAAACAGCGCCTAATATATTTCCGGCTTGATAGGCCGCGCAACCAAGCAACACAGGCATAGCCACCAGCCATTTGATCCATCGTACATTTCCATTGCCATATTTATGCGCAAGCGTTTGCCCAAAGGTTAAGCCACTTACAATTGTAATGCGAGCCGAAACTTCTTGTAAGACAAAACAAGCGACAGTTGCAAACGCGATCGCCCATAATAATTCAATTTGAAAACGTGATCCTGCGGTAATGGCTGTTGTAATAGTACCCGGCCCAATAAAGGCAGCTGAAATAACAGACCAGAGAATAACACTTGAGATTTTTGAAGATGATTTCAAATAGAAAAATTTAAGCCATGAATATTCATCAAAATAATTGAAGAATGAAAGCAATCTGAAACATACTGGGTATAAAAAACAAAAACCCCGGCTCACACCGGGGTTTCACTCCACTCAAACCACCTCTTAAAAACTCAAACTCTTTAGTTGTGCTTTTTCTTTGATCGCTTTAATCATAGCGGCATCGAACATAGAGTCGCTCACTTCTCTTGGAGTATTCGCAACGATATACTCCTGACGTTTTTTATTAAGCGTTTGAATCTCCTCCTGAATCCGTTTTCGGTCATCAGCCTTTTCCTTAATGTACACTTGGCGTTGAGTTACGCTCATTCCTTTCATTTCTTTTGGCAAGTCTTCCTCTTTTGCTTTCGCGATAGCTTGCTCATCTTCTTTGGCTGCATCCACCAAATCCCAACTTGAGTTCTTATAAGCGTGTGTACTTTTTGAAATTGCTCGCTCTACTTTGTTTGCTTCGCCATAGCTACGCGCATTGCTATCCTGCGATAACTGCATTTCTTTTTTTGAAGCCCCACTTGATCCATAATACACATACGTGCTATTCAATTTATCATTCAATGCACTGATCTTCTCGTCATAGGGTGAAGAAATGTAAACTGTTTTTCGGTCCTGTTGAATACTCATAAATGTACCTCCGGTAATATCCGCTCCATCTTTCCAATTGGTGCGTAAGCCTTCATCAAAAGGTCCACAGTAAATAGTATTTACCACCACGCTTTTTTCACGCGCTACTGCGCCTGCTGTTCGGTAAGAAACCCTACCTTGCGTGAAGGGTTCGTTTCCGGCAATGAAAATCATTTTTAAATCATTCGAAGATGCACTCCAGGCTAATTGGTTCAGCGAACTATTGAGTGCCTGACCACAAAATTCATTACCACCATTTGTAGAAAGAGAAAATAGTTTTTCAGAAATCAAATCAAGATCATCTGTAAGACCACTTACCTGGCGAATATAACCTTCGGAGGAAGGAAGACCATCGTTACCATATTCATAAAGAGCTATTTTAATATTTGGTCTCTTTCCATCAGCACATTTTGCCAATGCTAGTTCGTTTACAATTTTCCATAGTTGCGATTTGGCCTGGTCTATCAGTCCATCCATGCTATTGCTAGTATCGAGTAACAATGCAAGTTGAATACTTTGATCTTTTGCTACCGTTTTGACTTCGGGCATTGTAGTAAATGCACTTAAATGCACAAAGAAAATAATGGCAATTGCTGTAAGTATATGGTTCTTAACCTTACTTACTTTGGTGGGGGCTTGTGTTTTCATTTTGTTTTTTTGTTAAAGTTTACGCTTAAAAAAGAGTAAGGGTATCTGAACTTAGTGAGCCCGTAGTTTGATTGAGCGAAACCACCAAATGGCCGAGTGAAGGTTGCGATTCAGCCTAAACAGTCTGAAAATCGTATAAATTATTATAGTAACTTTCCGAAGAATCGATTTATAATCATCATTAAATACGAAATGAAACACTCCTTGCTGTTATGTTTTTTAATAAGTCAATTATTGGCCGGAACTTGCTATGGGCAGGAAGAACAAAAAAAAGATTCGTATAAAAGTTTTAAGAGTCGTTCATCTCAACGGGGTATTGAGCAATTGTTAGCAGAAGCGAATACTCTTAAATCTAATAACCCCGCTAAAGCGCTTACTAATGTGCAGGAAGCGTTAGGGATGAGTTTGGCTCAACAGGATATCTTCAATGAGTCCAAATGCTATTTACTGATTGGTGAAATTAACGCAGGCATTTCCGAATGGAGCCTTGCGCTAACTAATTTTGAACGAGCCTATAAAAAATTAAAACCGGAATATGTTACTACACCAGAATACAGAAGTTCATCACGCGGATTAGCAAATGCTCATCTTAAACTTGCCCACTACACTGAAGCATTGCGATACTATCAAGAAGCAATAGCCTTGCAACCAGATGCAAATCAACTGGCGGAAGGTCAGCTCGACATATCTGAGGTGTACTACCAAATGAAAAACTATCCTGCAGCTTTGAATGCTGTTGAAGAAATTAAACTCAATACAAAACTGAAGAATGAATTACTGGCGGGAAAAATTCAAAATCAAAAAGCTAAAATTTATGCCCGGCTAAATGAAGTTGATAAAGCCAATGATTTGTTTCAATCGTCACAACAAAAACTCCGGTCGTCCGGAAACGCTGCTCCTAAAGTTGAAGCGGAGCGCGAACTTCAAAACACAAAAGAAGAAATATCAGGTGCTTTAGTTGAACAAAAACGCTTTGATGAAGATATTGCTTTACGCAATCAGTCAATCGACTTTAATCTGGAATCCAATAACCTAAATGCGGTATCGAAAGATAAAATTGAGCTAAGTAAATCGCTGGCCGCAAAAGGAGAAACCAATAGTGCTATTCGCGAATTGGAAGAAGCCGCAACTATTGCTGACACAATGAATAATCCGGTAGAAAAAGCTAATGCTTACCTAAATCTTGCAGATCTGTATGAAAAAAGTAATCAACCAACCCAGGCAATTTCAACCTACAAAAAATATAGTGCTGCGGTTACTCAAAGTCAAATACAAAATGAAGGTCTTCAAAAAGAACGAGCCGATTTAATCAAAAAGCAATCGGAAATTGAAGAACAGCGAAATATTATCTCCATTGGCCAGCAACAAGAACAAACAACCCTGCAACGCCAGCAGTTGATAATTTATGGCCTGATTATTATTATAATTATTGTGATGGTAACCTCTTATTTTATCTATAAAAATGCGCAGGCAAGCAAACGAGCCAATCAGTTGCTGGCTCTTAAATCGCTGCGCAGTCAAATGAATCCCCATTTTATTTTTAATGCGCTTAACTCCGTAAATCAGTTCATATCACAAAACGATGAACGTGCGGCCAACAAATTCCTTTCGGAGTTTTCCAGATTGATGCGTTTGGTTATGGAAAACTCACAAGAAGATTTTATTAGCTTACAGAAGGAAGAAGAAATTATCTCGTTATACGTTAAGTTAGAACATTCTCGCTTCCGCGATAAGTTTGATTTTGAAATTACAGGACTCGACAAGCTTGAAAAGGAAACCATAGAAATTCCACCTATGCTTATACAGCCCTATATTGAAAATGCTGTGTGGCACGGTTTACGATATAAAGAAACCAAAGGAAAGCTTGACATTCATTTTGAAAAAAAAATCAATGAAATTCAAGTAATAATTACCGATGATGGCATCGGACGAAAACAATCAACTAATCTCAAAACTGAAAATCAGAAGCAACATAATTCAACCGGCTTAAGTAATATTCAAAATCGGTTGGCAATTCTTAATACTATTTATAAAACTCATTATCAGGTAAAGATTGAGGACGTTTCAAAAAATGCGGGTACTCGGGTTATAATCTCTCTTCCAATCCATAATCAAAACCACGCATGAAAGCTGTTATAATTGATGATGAAAAAGACAGTCGCGAAATTCTGGCTAATTACCTAAAAAAATATTGCCCTAATATTACTGTCTGCGGTTTTGGAAAATCAGTTGATACCGGTTTAGAAGAAATCAAGAAGCATAATCCTGACATCGTTTTTCTTGATATTGAGATGCCTTATGGAAATGGGTTTGATTTACTTGATAAGTTTGAGAAAATTAATTTCGAAACTGTTTTTGTAACAGCCTTTGATAACTATGCTATTCCCGCACTAAACCAAAGTGCTGCATACTATTTATTAAAACCCATCGATATTGATGAGTTAATTAAAGCCGTAGAAAAAATTTGTAGTGAGCGTACTGAAAAAAATTATATTCAACATGCACGTATCCTGCTCGAGAATAAAAAGGTGGGAGCCCAGCAAAAAATTATGCTGCCAACATTAGAAGGTTTTGATATTATAAACATTGACTCTATACTGTATTGCGAAGCAGCCGACAATTTCACCAAATTTTATTTAGAAGGTGGACAAGCTCTATTGATTTGCCGAACCTTAAAATATTTTGAAGAAGTATTAAACGAGCATCGCTTCCTACGAATCCACCGATCGTATCTCATCAATCCTGATTTTGTCATTCGATACTCGAAAGGAAAAGGTGGCTATGTTACCATGAAAAATAACATGGAGCTTGAGGTGTCGCCCACGAAGAAAAAAGAATTTTTAGAACTATTTAAATTGTAACAAACTATAACAATATGAGAACGCTATTAGTGCTATTATTTATTTCATTGCTATCCTGTAGGCCATCTAATAAAATTGGTGAGCTGATAGGTGTGTCCAAAGAACGATCACTTGAAAATACCTATTGGGTGCTTACCGAGATTAATGGAATGGCTTTAGCCGACAGCCCAAAGGCACCATTCATTCAATTGAATCCTGATGGAAATAAAATTTCAGGTTTTGGTGGGTGCAATCAATTAGCCGGGCAATACACACTATCTGGAAAGAAAATAACTTTCAAAATAATTGCTACTCGAATGTTTTGTCAGGAAACAATGGAAATTGAAACTGGCTATTTGCAAGCGCTCGATAATGCAAACGAGTTTGTTATAGACGAGCACACTCTTCTACTTAAACACGAAAAAAAGATCGCACTAAAATTTAAAGCAGAGATAAAATCACAATACTAATTGTTAGTGCTGATTCCTTTCATATAATTCGTTTCATATTTTAGCAATTATTATTGGATATTGCGAGGTAAAATCCTTATATTGAAGAACTTGTGCAATTTGAAATCAAACCTAAATAAATATGAGAGCAAAATTTTTTTTAAGTACTATTTTTAGTTTAATGGTAATTACTTCCTACTCGCAAGATGCAGCAGTTAGTGAAGAAGAGTTAACGAAGTACGCTACGGTAATGGATTCCGTCACCGAAATGAGCATTGAAGTTCAAGCTACACTCAATACAATGGTTAAGGAGTCGGAAGTAATGACAGGCACACGCTATAATGAACTTTCAAAAATAGTTTCAAATGAAGCTAAGCTCGCAGAAGCTGCTGCAACTCCAGAAGAAATTGCATTTATGAAAGAAGTAGCCGAGAAAAAGAAGACTGAAACCCTTAAAATCAATCAGGCATTCCAAAGTCTTGCTAAAGATTATTTGGGTGCTGCTACCTACAATAAAGTAAAAAAAGCACTTGTATCGGATGCTGTGCTAAAGCAAAAGTATGATTCGTTAATTGAGGAAATGGCTAAAGACAATAAAGTTGAAGAAGAAGTTTCCGAAGGGAAATAATTCTTTCTTAGAGCGAAAGAAAAAAGTTGAATGCAATCATTCAACTTTTTTTATGCCTCGTGGGTTTGAATCATTTTAGTAGCCAGCACCGATCCGAAATCAGAAAACATTTTTATTTCGCTTTCGGAGTCCATATTAGCCATGCACGAAAGTATAACTCCATCCGGAGAAAATAATAATCCAAACTGATCAACTTTATTTTCTTGTAGAAAGCCTGTATCCATTTTCTTCCAACTTGCTATTGTCGCTACGGTTGCTTCATCAAAATATTTTTCCGCTAACGGTTCCACATTGGTCAAAATCATAAAGTCCTTCAACTCATCGCGCTTTATCTTAACACCGTCTTCACCAATACTTACCAGCGATTTATATTCATTACCAAAATAACCACCAACATAAACGTCAAGCGCTACCTCTGCTGCCATATTGATCATGCTATTTACAAACCCTCCACGCTTAATATCACTCGTCTTTACTTCTCCAGGTATAGACATTACCATAATAAATTTACCGACTGGTAATTTTATGGCATCCGTTTGCCAAACAGATTTACTGCTCCAATATCTGCTAAGCACCTTTGAACTTGATCGCCCTATATCCTCATACCAAACTGAAGAGGTTAGCGTCCATTTTATATTTCCTGTAACACCAGCATAGTCTTTACTTCCTGCAACTTGATCTGCCTTTGGTTGACTTTTAGGATTTGTTGTCTGACTCTTTGATTTTTTTAAACGACTCAGTATTAATATAATAGCAATAGCAACTGAAATAAATATTACTAATGGCATATCTAATTCTTAAATTTATAAGGAGTTTAAAAAAACTAAACTAATAAAATCTAATAGAACATTATAACTTATTCGATTATCGCTTAAACTTATCCCTAAGTTGTGCCAGTTTGTCTTCCATTGATTCAACTGCTTTTACCGGAGGCTTTGGCTTAGGAGTCCGTTCTTGCTTAGTTGTATTTTGAATAGGTGTAGATTTTCCAAATGGATCACTCTTCAACGATAATGCTATTCGCTTACGCGGAACATCTACTTCCAAAATTGTTACTCTTACCTTTTGCTGCACCACCACTACTTCATTTGGATCTTTTACGAAACGATCGCTCAAATGACTAATATGAACAAGTCCATCTTGATGAACACCCACATCGACAAAGGCTCCAAAATTGGTTACGTTAGTCACAATACCCGGAAGACTCATTCCAATTTTCAAATCTTTGATTTCATGCACACCTTCTTCAAATGAAAAGACTTCAAATTTATCGCGTGGGTCGCGACCTGGCTTTTCAAGTTCCGAAAGAATATCGGTTAACGTTGGTAAGCCAACGGTGTCCGTAACATACTTTTTAAGATCCAATTTCTTTCTTAACTCTGCGCTCGTCATCAAATCTTTAACCGTGCAATTAAGATCGCTTGCAAATTTTTTCACAAGATCATAACGTTCGGGATGCACGGCACTAGCATCAAGTGGATTTTTTGAATCTCTGATCCGGAGAAAACCCGCACATTGTTCAAATGCTTTATCACCCAGACGTGGGACTTTGCGCAACGATTCACGATCTGAAAAAGCTCCGTGCTGATTTCGAAATTCAACAATACTTTTCGCCAATTGAGGCCCAAGCCCTGAAACATAGGCTAGCAACTCTTTACTTGCTGTGTTCACCTCCACGCCTACGGAGTTTACACAACTCATAACGACATCATCCAACCCTGCTTTCAATTTTACCTGATCCACATCATGTTGGTATTGTCCAACGCCAATAGACTTTGGATCAATCTTAACTAACTCTGCCAAAGGGTCTGTTAATCTCCTACCGATAGATACAGCACCTCGCACAGTAATATCGTAGTCAGGAAATTCTTCACGGGCAACTTCGGAGGCTGAATAAACAGAAGCGCCACTTTCATTTACCATCACAACTAAAATCTCTTTTGGTAAGCCAATTGATTTCACAAATGCTTCCGTTTCACGACTGGCTGTGCCATTGCCAATAGCGATGGCATCAATCTTAAACCGATCGCACAAAGCTAATACAATAGTTGCCGATTGTGTGGTTTGTCGTTGGGGTTCGTTTGGATAGATTACAGTATTAAATAAAAGAGCACCTTGCTCGTCAAGGCAAACTAATTTTGTGCCGGTGCGAAAACCAGGATCGAGTGCAAGCACTCGCTTTTGTCCCAACGGAGATGAGAGCAATAATTTTTTTAGATTTGCTGCAAATACTTGAATAGCATCAACATCTGCCTTCAGCTTTGATTCTACCCGAACTTCCGTTTCTAGCGATGGCTTTAGTAAGCGCTTGTAGGAATCCTTAACGGCTAAACTCACTTGCTCTGATGTCGAGGAATCAGATTTAACAAATTGTTTTTCAAGAGTTTGAATTACTTGTTCTTCGGTCGGCTCAATATCCAATGTAATGAACCCTTCCTTCTCAGCCCTGCGCATTGCAAGTAATCGGTGCGATGGCGCCTTTTTAATTGGTTCTTTCCAATTAAAATAATCTTTAAACTTCTGAGCTTCATCGCTCTCAGCTTTTGATTTAATTACAGAAGCTTGCACAACGCCTTCTTGCCAAAATAATTCGCGCACTTTTTGTCGGGCTTCCTGATTTTCATTTATCCATTCAGCTATAATATCACGTGCGCCATCCAAAGCCTCCTCCACGTTGGCTACACCTTTCTCTGCATCAACATAGTGAGATGCATTTTTATCTAAATCGATTTTAGACTGTTCAAATATGGTAATAGCAAGAGGCTCCAATCCTTTCTCTCTGGCAATACTTGCGCGGGTTTTTCGCTTTGGTTTGTAGGGCAAATAAATATCTTCTAATTCATTTAAAGTCTCAGCTTGCTCAATCGCCTTCGCTAAAGCAGGTGTTAACTTTTCTTGCTTTTCAATAGACTTTAGAATAGCTCCCTTTCGCTTATCCAATTCAGCTAATTGTTCATGCCTGTCCCTAATTGTAGCAAGTATAACTTCATTAAGGCTTCCAGTCATTTCTTTTCGATAGCGGGCAATAAATGGAATGGTAGCTCCACCCTCCAACAACTCAACCACACATTGAACCTGTTCTGGTTTTAACTTAACTTCGACAGCGATTTTTAGAATATTCTTTTCCATGAAATAATTTAGTGGCGCGAATTAAAATATTTTAGATAGGATTAAAAACTAATCAATGAATTAGTCGTGAAAAATTCTAATAACTAAACTCATTGATGTGTCTCCGGTTTATTAACAACCATCAAGAAGGCAAAAAAAATTAATTCCACCACGAAATATATAGGTAAAATTATGATTATTAACGAAGCCACATAGATACATTTAATATCTTGCCTAAATAATTATACAGAATGAAATTAACGTTTAAAATCGCACTATTAGTATTATTCGCTAGCGCGCCAAGTATTGCACAGAAGAAAAAAAATTCAGCCCCAACATATTATTATCCCGATAAGGATTGGGTACATAAGCAACCCGAAGAAACAGGTGTTGATGCAACTAAGTTAAAACTTGCTATCGATTTTGCCATCGAACATGAATCAAAGAATTCAAGAAGCATGGAACAAAATCATTATCAGACTTTTGGGCGGGAACCGTTTGGTGATGCTATTGGACCAATGAAAGACCGGGGCGCTGCCACCGGCATCATTATTAAAAATGGGTTTGTAATTGCCGAATGGGGTGAGCCTTTGAGGCCTGACATGACCCACAGTGTAACCAAAAGTTTTCTTTCAGCCACTATTGGGCTAGCATACGACCGGGGTCTAATCCAAAATATTTACGATTCAGTTTACAAATACATGGCTCCGATAGAAGTTTATAAACCAATTGAAGTTAGTAACAAAGCCGATCGATTTGGGAAGCCGCAAATGTTAGAGCTGTTTAATACCCCGCACAACAAAACTATTACATGGAATGATATGCTTCGCCAAACAAGCGACTGGGAAGGAACTCTTTGGGGCAAACCTGACTGGGCCGATAGGCCGAGCTCTAAACCATCAGAATGGCTAACTATAAAAAGAAGTCCTTCTGGTTCCGTTTATGAATATAATGATACAAGAGTAAATGCCTTAGCCTTAGCTGCGCTAAATGTTTGGCGCAAATCCTTGCCACAAGTTTTGAAGGAGAATATAATGGATGAGATAAATGCTTCCAGCACCTGGCGGTGGTATGGGTATGATAACTCATGGATTGTAATGGATGGAACTATCATGCAATCGGTAAGTGGCGGTGGTCACTGGGGTGGAGGCATGATCATTCACGCTTATGATATGGCTCGGTATGGTTACCTAACACTACGACAAGGAAAATGGAATACCAAACAATTGCTCTCACCGCAGTGGATGGCTTGGTCCCATACCCCGACTGCCGCACAACCTACTTATGGTTTTATGAATTGGTTTTTAAATACTGATAAAAAATATCTTCCCAGTGCGCCCGCTTCGGCATTTGCGCATATTGGCAATGGTACTAATATGGTGTATGTGGATAGAGAAAATGATGTTGTTGCCGTTGTGCGTTGGATTGAAAACGAGTCGTTGGATGGATTTGTAAAATTACTTTTAGAATCGGTTAAATAAAAAATGGTGGCCAAAAATGGCCACCACTAAGATCTAATAGCTTCTTAAATTTTCTACAAAGATTTGATTTTAATAGATCGAAAATAAACAGGTGCTCCATGGTCCTGTAAAGAGATAGCACCCGATTTGAATTTGTTCCAGGAAGGAAAATCAACCCACTTACTTTTTTGATAGCGTTGATTGTACTCCTCACTTCCTTCTTCAAACTCTACTGTCTTCTCGCCATTAAGCCAATGCTCAACATGGCCATTGTTATAAACTATTTTCGATGTATTCCACTCACCTACCGGCATTACTTTCTTTGTGGTGGGTGCATTAAACATGTCATAGTTAGATCCCACTTTTTGTGCCGGCATCAATTCGCCTCCCTGCCAACCATCATCATCCATCACCTGATACTCAGGCCCTGTGTGATAATCAGCACCTAAATCCGCACCTTCAACCACATGATATAAAATTCCGCTATTACCACCGGGGCTAATTTTCCATTCGGCAGTCAATTCAAAATTTCCAAAAGACTGAGTTGTCATAAGCGAGCCGCCTATATCGCCCGAACCCTCACCAAAGCCGGTACCATCACAAATAATTGCACCCTCTTTAACTGACCATAATGGGCCAATCGTGTCACGATTGTAGCGCTTCCAGCCATCCAATGTACTGCCATCAAAAAGCAATTGCCAGCCAGCCGATTTTTCTGCTTCGGTTAACATATTCGGGGTTGATTCATCACTTGTAGTTTCTTGTTGTGCAGGCTTAGAGCAGGCAACTGACAGCAGTCCGATAATCGCTACTGCTGCATAATTAAATAATTTTTGCATAGGTATTTTGTTTAGGTTGATGTATAGAAAGTTAGTCTTAACGTTTCTTATAAAACATTGCTTAATTGTTCTTTTATCTTTTCCAGTTCTTCCTTCATCATCACAACATGTTTTTGCATTTCTGCATCGTTGGCTTTGCTACCAATGGTGTTTATCTCACGGCCAATTTCCTGCGAAATAAATCCTAGCTTTTTACCATTCGATTGCTTTTCACTCATGCCTTTCAAAAAATAATCGAGGTGTGTTTTTAACCGCACACGCTCTTCATGGATGTCCAACTTCTCGATAAAAAAAATAATCTCCTGCTCGAGGCGGTTGGCATCAAAGCCCTCACTCCCAAAAAAATCAGTGATATTTCCTTTTATCCGATTGCGCACTTTTTCAATTCGGGTAGGATCAATTTTTTCTACTTCCAACAATCCATTGCGTATGCTCTCTATGTAACTTCCTAGTTTATCCTCTAATGATTTACCTTCTTCGGCTCGAAAGTGATCACATTTATTAATTGCATCAATAAGCATTAACCTAACTCCTTCCCACTCTGCCGGATCCAGCTCTTCTTTTCCGTTTGCCTGAACAACATCGGGTGAACTGAGTGCCAATTGAAATAGTGAATCATGACCTGCCCCAACTTTATCTGCCAATTTTTTCAATTCATTAAAATAAGTGGCGAACAAATCTTCATTGTATTGCTGCCGCATCTCTTGCTTAGCACCCGATTGAAATTCAATGCTTATAGAGACCTTTCCTCTTTCAAGTTTATCAGTTATAAGGTTTCGAACTTCCAGTTCTTTTTCAATAAATTTTTTGGGAAGTCTTAAACTTAAGTCTAGAAATTTAGAATTCAGACTTTTTACTTCAATTGAAATAGTTCCATCACCTGAACCTGCCGATACCTGGCCATAGCCAGTCATTGATTTAATCATGATTTGAATTAAAAATGGACAATAAGTTACCTGCTAAGGTATCTATTTTTTACATAACCGAATTTGAATATCAAAAGTCAAATCCGAGTGTAACCGACAATCTTGGATTTTTAACGGTGTAATTTTCTACTGGCCAAGCTAGATCAAACTTCACGTAGTAACCAAGCATCATGGTACGCAAGCCTAAACCATAACTAAACAACCAAGGATTTAGGTATTCATTCAACTCTATTACAAAAGGGCTTCCAGAAATATCCTCAGGCACAACCCGCTTGCGCACGCTATTCTCTGTATTGAATGGAACTGCTCCAGTCCAACTAGTTCCAATATCATAGAATGCAGTGAATTGGAGGTTGCGAAAGAAATTTGAGGTGATTGGCCCGTTTGACAGCGCCCGTATTAGTGGTATGCGCAACTCGGCATTCGCCATAGCCACACTACTTCCATATAGCGTTGCATAATCGAACCCACGCAAGTTTGTAGCAAATTCAGAAAGCAGCAAATTTTCATTGTATGTTCCTACTTTACTTACAAGCGGATTTTGCAGCCCCTCATAATTTAACCGATTGCCAAGCCAGTTATCCATACCCCCTAACAAATATTTTTTAGGCGAGTTGCCTAAAAATGTTCCGGTAAATCCGCGCACAGCAAAAATAATCTCATGATAAATTTTCTGGTAGTGTCTCACATCCAAAGAAATCTGTGAGAAACTTTTCTGATTATTTCCCACTGCCTCGTAGTGAATGGCGCTAAACTTTCCACGAGTCCCTTCTATAATATTCATGCCCGTTGAGAGTGAGTTATCATAAACCAATTCTGCCTTGGCTCCTGTGTAAAATTGCTGCTGTGAAGGAAGGAAAGTAGGGCCCGAGGCTTGCGGCTGAAGCAAGCCTCGATCTACAAACATGGTATAACCGCCAAATGGTTTTAACGAAATTCGGGTGCGAACTGATAACGGAAGAGAAGCTCCAACCTCAATTTTCTGAAACGAGTATTTCTGTTGCTCTATTTGAGCAAAGCCTTCTTGCGGGGTTTCCCAAAAAATAACCTTACGATCAAATCTCACACTAAAGTCAACCCTTTTTGGTAGATATTGAAACTCGCCATAAACATCGCCACTCTTAAAATCAAATGCAGTTTGTAAACCACCCAGTATTCTATAGTTTTCAAGAATATCGTTCATCTGCGTTTCCACTTTCATACTAAACCCACGCAACGGATCAATCAAAAAATTAGTGAGTACATTTTCATAGCTGAATTTAGGCGCATAAGCAAAAGGACCTGCTACACGAGTAGACTCTCGCGCTTTCATATAGCGGGTTAAAAATGTCTCGGTTGGCTGCTTGGCTTTTACCACTTCATCTTCAAAAACATAATCATCTGTATTCAATGGCTTAACAGCAGGTGTTACTGGTTTTAGGGTATCAGGTTTTGCGGGTACATCAAATTGATAGTCATCGGTATTGATTTCCCCCGGTTTAGCTTGAATAGAATCTTTCCTTACCGGTGTTGGCTGTGGTTTCCATTGGCTTGATGTATCCTGCTTTTCTTTTAGCCGGGAATTGATCAAATCCTTAATGGACATACTTTTTACGGGTTGTTCCTGCTTTCGTTTTTCAGAAATAACTTTCGCTTGCTGTACTTCCTTTCTTCGTGATGCAGGAGTAAAAATCTGTCGATCAAAATTAAATTTATCGACAATAAAAATATCTTCACTTAAATTCTTAGACATAACCAAAGCCAAGGAACGATTATAAAAATCAAGATCGAAATCTTTAATACTTGAATTGAAATTCGTGATCTGCGAATAGATACCTGTAGTTCGATTGAATTTAAATAAATTGACTATGCCACGCTGGTCACTTAAATAATAAAAATTATCAAGATCAAATGCCTTAGGATGAACGTCTTTACTTACCGTGTTTGTTAATCGTGTTACTTCTACCGTAGTTGTATCAAGATTAAAAAGAAAAAGATTATAGGTTGATGCAAGTTTTGAATACGCACTTACTTTCGTAGAAACAGAATCGGTTGTTCGATTTGAACTAAATACAATTGTGTTACTATTAGGAATAAACCCGGGGTCAAGGTCATCGAACAAATCATTCGTTAGTCTTCGAGTTCTATCTCTGCGGCTGCTAATCAAAAATAAGTCGTTTTGGCCTGCCAGGTCCGCACTCAATACCGCAAGCCTTCCATTACCGGAAAAATTAAAACTTCGAATATTACTAAACTGATCTAACTCGCGTGGTAATTTACTTTTGGTTACAAGATCATAAAGCCAAAAAACATATTGGCCATCCTTAACACCAATCACGCCAAGGGTATTTGCATCTGACCAACTTAATAAAGGTATGGTGTAGTCTACATTTTGCTTGATTACTTTATTACCACCATTCAGGATTACTGTCTCTCTTCCATTTTCAAGAGACTTTACCCGCACAGTAAATTTGCCGCGGTCATTTTCCGCATACGCAACTTTTTTACCATCAGGACTAATTTTTACGGTTGTGTAGACAACGGACTTTCTATGTTTAGGACTAAATAATGATGAATCAGAAGGCGCTATGTAGCTCTGCGAAACTTTTGTTGCCATAGAAGAATAATAATTTTTCCATTCAGTCATCAATTGTTTGAACGGAACTCCTAACGTGATGAATACACTCTTCTCTTCGTTACGAATTATGCGGGTATAGTTAAGGATATTGTTGATGCTACTCTTTCCGTATTTCTCTACAATAAAATTCCAAACGGATTGCCCCACCAAAGCTGCATCATTGCCTGTAAGCTTAAGTGCTTTGCTAACTTTTTTACTGGCAACCAATTGCCGGGTAAAGTCATCCATCTCTTCGTTCCAGCCTTTGGCCACATAAAGCGAAGCTCCATCCACAAACCAATCGGGTAAGTTTAGGAAAACTGCATTCTGAAACATGTCTTTCAAGTTTCCACCAAACATCATTTCATTAAGCATAAGGTCAGAAAACTTGAAAATCAATTCCTCTTTAAATTCTTGAAGTGTGCCCGGGTGGGCGATCTCAACATAGGGTTTAATAAACTCTGTTTCGCCCCCCGAGTTGAATTGATTACTGTTGAGGCCAATATTACTTTGCTGCAAATCGGTAACAGAATTATATAGGAAAACCTTTGTTTTATTCTGTGGATACCAACCTATTAAATCGGTTATCCGATCAAACTCGTTTTCGAGGTATTCAAGTGATTCCTGAGCAACAGTTTTGCGGTTGTCATAATAATAAACATCAAAGTTTTCGGAGCTAAGGTAGTTCCACCGAAAATTCTTGTATTGAATGCGGTTTTTACCAAATGTTTCCTGAGCAAGTTGTGCCAGAATATTCGAACTAACCGAGGCTAAAACTATTGTAATTACCAAAAACCGAAACATTCCTCTCATACTTCCTCACTGGATTTCGAAGATAACGATTTAAACCTTTTAATATTGACTTCTGGCTGAATTTCACCCTTACTTAAAAGCCAATTTGTTAATTGAGCCGAAAAATATGGCGCCAGACTCACTCCCTTAGTTCCCAAACCATTAAAAATAATAACATTTTTTGAATCTGGATGCGACCCCAAAATGGGCCTACGATCCGGTGTGGTAGGCCGAAAACCCCAATCTTGCGAGATAATCTTGTATGGCATTTTTATTAATGCCGTCAGTTTTTGCTCTAGCTCCATGCGCCCAGCCTCGGTGATAGCGTGCGACAAATTTCTTGTTTCATAGGTAGCGCCAACCCGATAATGATTTCTTCTATTCATGGGTACCATATAAACACCCCTATTGTAAATGAGTTCAGGGGAGGTCTCTAATTCTATCTCCAAAATCTCACCTTTCAGAAGCCGTATTGGTAAATTTTTAAATTGTGCAGAGTTTAAACTAGCAACTCCGCTACAAACAATTAGTTTTTCCGCCCTATACTGCCCATATATAATACCCGCAAAATCAATTTCTAGTCTGCTCTCATCAAAATGTTTGGAGATAATGGAATTACTTGTTTGTAGGTAAATTCTTACGGCCTCTATAAATTCTTTTACATCAAGAAAGCCACATTGCTTCAGAACTATGCCTCCAAACGCATCACGTACCTGATGGCCATATCTACTTTCTGTAAATATCTTACCGACATACGGAAGAATAGCCGCTTCAGAGCTCAACCCCATCCAATGATTTTGTTCTTCAACAGATAAAAAAGGGCGATACATCGGTTGTGGATAGAAAAATCGCTGCTGAAGTTTATGTTCAGCAGATTTATAAAATCCAGTGAGTTCATCAAACAATTTATCCGCCATCCAGGTGCGAGTCATCAATTTCCCGGTAATCGGATTAAACAGTCCGGCAGCAATGGCGGAACTTCTGTTTTGAGTTGGTTCATCAAAGACCAAAATGCGCTTGCCTTCTTCCAGCAATCGCAAAGCTAAGCAGGAGCCAGCAAGACCTTGGCCAACCAGTATGTAATCGAAAGATTGAATAGGGATAATAATCTAGTTGAAAGAACAAAAATACACACATCAAAGTAAGATGAGAAGGCTGGCTCTCATTTCCCATAAGCCGTCAGTTTTGTATTTTTACGATTCTATTATGATTCAGATTCAAGCATTAACATTCAATCCGTTTAGTGAAAACACCTATGTAGTCTATGATGAAACGGGTGCCGGGGTTGTTATCGATCCCGGATGTTATGAGCCGGAAGAAAGAGCAGAACTGGCCAAGTTCATTGAAAGCAAAGACCTTAAAATAAAATATTTACTCAATACACATTGTCATATCGACCATGTGCTGGGCAATGACTTTGTAAAAGAGAAATATCGAGTTCCGTTTTTAATTCATGCTAACGAAGAGCCTGTTTTAAAAGCAGTTAAAGCCTATGCACCTTCCTATGGGTTTGCCATCTATCGCGAAGCCACACCCGATCAATTTATTAGAGAGGGTGAAGAACTTTCTTTTGGCACAACAAAATTTAGCATTCTTTTTTTGCCTGGGCATGCACCCGGGCATGTTGGTTTCTATCATGCTGAATCCAAGTCGTTGCTTAGTGGTGATGTTCTGTTTGAAGGCAGTATCGGTCGCACCGACTTACCCGGAGGCGATCATAAAACATTGATCGAAAGTATTCGCAAAAAAATGTTCACATTGCCTGATGAGGTTATTGTATATCCCGGCCACGGAAATCCAACTACAATAGGTGAAGAAAAACTCACAAATCCTTACTGTGCCTTAAGTCTATCTTGAATGAAGGTGTTAAGACATTTGCCCAACGCGCTTACCAGCGCAAACCTGATTTGCGGATGTCTTGGCATCATTAGCGTTTTCAATTATCCTGTTGCAGCTGCCTATTTTATTTGGGCTGCCTGCTTTTTTGATTTCCTCGATGGCTTTGCAGCACGCCTGCTAAAAGTATCCTCACCTATTGGCAAACAATTAGATTCACTTGCCGATCTGGTAAGCTTTGGTGTGTTGCCAGCCATGGCTATGTTTCAATGGATTGATGCTAATGCAGAATCAGGCTGGATGCCGTACATCGCGATTATCATTGCTGTGTTTTCCGCCTTGCGTCTAGCAAAATTTAATATAGATGAAAACCAATCCGATTCGTTTATTGGAGTTCCTACGCCTGCAAATGCATTGTTCATTACATCGTTGGTGTTTTTGCCAGAAACGATACGGGTAGTCATATTCAGCGCTCCCGTTTTAATCATAATAACGGTAGTTTTTTCATTTCTAATGGTTAGCCCCATCAATTTGATTGCGTTGAAATTTAAAAATTTCAAGTGGTCAGGCAATGAGGTGCGGTTTACCTTTTTGGCTTTATCAGTATTTCTATTAGTATTTTTGCAGGCAGGTGCTATCCCCTTCATTATACTTTCTTATATAGCTATCTCGTTAGTAAGCGGGGTTTTTAGTGCGAAGAAAACTAACTAATTGTGACTTTGGTCAAGAAATCAGGTTTGCTATTCAGCCTATACTTATCGAGTATAGTATTTTGTGCTGCACAAGCATTGCCTGTGTTGAGGTCAGGAAATTGGTATAAGTTTTCGATAACCACTGATGGTGTAGTAAAAATAGATTACAACCTTTTAAAGAGCGCAGGAATAAACCCAGATCAAATTGATCCACGCAACGTAAAAATTTATGCTGCACAAAATGGCATGCTTGCTCAGGGTATTAGTGCGCCTAGAAGAAATACCTTATCGCAAATTAGTATTCAGGTAGTGGGTGAATCCGATGGTAAATTTAACCTTAACGATTATATACTATTTTACGCACAAGGACCAGACACCTATGAATATAATATTCAGAAGCAGGTGTTTCAATATGAGAATAATCTATACAGTGACAAGAATTTTTATTTCTTAACAATAAATTCGGAGTCAAGTCTAAGAATTAATTCTGGTGAAAATGTAGCTGGAGTTTTTCCAGTAATATCCCAATATGAAGACATTGGTTATTATGAAACAGATAAATACAACATACTTAAGTCCGGTCGCCACTGGTTTGGCGAACAATTCGATTCGAACAAAGAAGCTACCATTCGGTTTGATGTTTCTGGCGTGCTCGAAAATTCAGAGATTCGATTGGTGTCCCATGTTATGGCACAATCGATCATGAATTCTTCCTTTCAAGTCTCATTCAATAATAATTCCGTTTTAACGCAACCTGTAGCGCCAATTCCGAATACACGTTATGGTATTAAAGGCATTGTAAAAGCCGATACGGTAGTTATAAATTCTAACGCAGTTGGCGCGCCAGGTCGCACTAACCAAGATGTTAAATATCAATTCACAAAAGGCAGTTCGGGATTGTCGGTAGGCTATCTTGATTTCATAGTCATGACAATTTCAAGAAAATTGGCTTTGCCTGGCGGTCAAATTATTTTTCGGTCGGCCTCTAGTCTAACCAATTCCATTTCCACTTTTGAAATTGAATCCACACCTGCAAATACTTTTGTTTGGAATGTTAGTGATCCTCTTCAGGTGGTTGAGCAACAATTTACCAAGATGAACGGCAAAATTAGTTTTTCAACAAACACACAAGCCTTAAAGACATTTGCTGCATTTACTATTGCCAATTTGAAAGCCCCGGTTTTTGAAGGGCCAGTCCCAAATCAAAACTTGGCAGGTATGGGTGCCCCGGAACTACTCATTATTACACACCCTGACTTTCTTGGTGAAGCGCAACGATTAGCTAATCACCGTAAAAATAAATCTGGTATTAGCACTGCTGTAGTAACTGCAAATCAAATCTACAATGAGTTTAGTGGCGGTAAACAAGATGTTACTGCCTTGCGCGATTTTATAAGATATATATATTCTGAATCAACCAAGCCTTTAAAAAATGTTCTGATTTTCGGCCGCGGTTCATACGATTATAAGAACAGAGTGTTAGGAAACACGAATTATGTTCCTATTTATGAGTCACGTAACTCGCTCAGCCCTTTAGAAACGTATGCTTCAGATGATTATTTAACATTTCTGGAACCGAATGAAGGGGAGTGGCGGGAAAGCCCGGCACAAAATCACACCATGGATATTGGAATAGGACGGTTACCGGTTAAAAAATTAGAAGAAGCTAAAATCGTTGTCGATAAAATCATTGAACATGAAACCAATTCAGCAGCATTTGGCTCATGGCAAAATGAACTTTTGTTTGTGGCCGATGATGGCGATAATAACATTCACAACTCGCAAGCTGATCAGCTAGCGAACTCCATTGAGTTATTGAATCCTAATTATGTTGGCCGTAAATTTTTTCTCGATTCCTTTGATCAAGTAACACAAGCCAGTAGTAATAATCAGTCAAGCCCGGATGCAAGTAAGGGCCTTGATCTGGCCATTAGAAAAACTCCGCTGATCGTAAACTTTACCGGCCATGGATCCGAACGTGTATGGATGGATGAACGAATTTTGGATGAAACGTCAATACAAAGCTGGCGCAATGGCCCGCGCTACCCGCTTTTTGTTACAGCTACTTGTGAGTTTGGTCGTCACGATGATCCTTTTCAAATTACCAGTGGCGAACTTACCCTATTGCAAAAGAAAGGCGGTGGCATCGGCATTGTTAGCAGTGCCCGCCCTGTAAACTCCAGCACAAACTTTACGCTCAACAAAGCCTTTTATGAATCACTATTCACCAAAGAGAACAATAAATACAGATCGTTAGGCACTGTCTTTCGTGAGACTAAAAATAATAGTACCAGCGGAGTCGCAAATAGAAATTTTTCTTTATTGGGAGATCCATCCATGACGTTGGCTCTGGCGGAAAATGAAATCGTCTTTGACGAGATTAAGACCAGCAACGGATCTTCAGAGCTAAAGGGTTTATCAATTGTGACAGTTAGTGGTCATATTGAAAAAGAAGCGTTAGCACAGACCAACTTTAGTGGCGACTTATCACTTACGCTATTTGATAAGGGGGTTAATGCCGTTACCAAGGGTGATGAAAATCCACCGTTCAACTTTACAACCCGGTCTAATTCACTTTTCAGAGGTAAATCAACTGTTATCCAAGGCTTTTTTGAAATGGACTTCATTATGCCTGCAAATATTTCAACCGAATTTGTTACTGGAAAATTTACTGCCTTTGCTTCTACTAAAACCGGAGAGCTTGCTAATGGAAGTTCTTTGAATATGATTGGAGGTGTGGAGTCTTTGGCAACTGTTGACGCAACTCCGCCAGTTATTCAATTGTTCTTAGGCGACACCACGTTCATTGTCGGTGGCGTAGTAGGACCCAATACACAAATCATTGCTCAACTGGCTGACAACAGTGGAATAAATATTTCTTCCAATCCTTCTGGTAATGAAATAACAGCTTCAATAGATGATGGTCAAATTTTTATTCTAAATGATTACTATTCGGCAAATGCCAATACCTATAAAAAAGGAGCCCTTGCCTTTCCTTTAGACGGCCTTGAAAAAGGAAAACATACGCTTACTTTATCAGCGTCTGACACATATAACAACCGAAAAACAAGCACCGTGGATTTTGTAGTTACCGATGGCGTTCAAATTCAAATTGAGGCATTCACAAACTACCCAAATCCGTTTTCAGAATCTACTACCTTGGAGTTCACGCATACGCGGCCGGGTGAAGATTTAGAAGCTTTTGTAACAATTTATGATATGGTAGGCAATGTGCTCTTGAACCGAATTTATGAAATACCCAATAGCCAATATAGGGTGACTTTGGCCGATTGGGATGGAAAATCGACTAACGGAACAAAATTCAGCAATGGGATATACGTGGGTAAGGTTTCCGTTCGTTCACTACTTGATAACTCTAAAAATGAGCAGTTTACTAAGTTAATTATCCTGAATTAAACTACCTTTACCGATTAGAAATTTGACTATGAAGAGGTTAAGTATACCTATAGCAATCACTCTTTTATCCGTCCCATTTTTTTCAATTGCTCAGACAAATACAGGCATATTGATTGGGCAGGACACAACTAACAGAATAATTACTACCGCTGTTCCTTTTCTAACAATCACACCCGATGCGCGGGCTGCTGGCATGGGTGATGCTGGGGTAGCCACTTCTGCCGATGTTAACTCTGCGTATTGGAACTCAGCAAAGCTTGCTTTCATAGATAATGGATTAGGCTATGGAGTATCAGGATCATATACCCCCTGGTTAGGGAAAATTATCAACGACATGTATGTCTTTTACCTTTCAGGATTTTATAAGATTGGTCGCGAGCAAACTGTGGCTGCTTCCATGAAATATTTTGATTTGGGCGAGATTCAATTTAAAGGGGTGAGTAATGAAGACCTTGGAAGATTTAACCCGCGAGAGTTCGCTTTTGACGTCACTTATTCAAGATTGCTAACAGAGCAATTATCAATTGGTGGTGCATTACGCTACATACATTCGAACCTGACGGGCGCTTTAACAACCGGAAACATTGACGCCAGACCAGGTAATTCGGTAGCCGTTGATTTGGGTATTTATTACACCAAACCATTTGTCTCAAATAACAATACACTGTCATTAGGCGCAGCCATTACCAATTTAGGTGCAAAAATTTCATACTCTGACGCCAACAACAGAGATTTTATTCCTACCAACTTACGCATGGGCGGTGCCTACACCTTAGAACTAGACCCAAAGAACAAACTTACATTTGCATTAGACTTTAATAAACTATTAGTGCCTAGCCCGCCAAGAGTCAATTCCACGCCACTTTTGAGCGGCATCTTCGGATCTTTTACAGATGCTCGCGGTGGTTTTAATGAAGAGATAAGAGAATTCATGACTTCCATCGGCACTGAATATTGGTACAACGATACCTTCGCTGGAAGATTGGGATATTTCAATGAAGCTTTTGACAAAGGGAATAGAAAATACCTGACTGCGGGTGTTGGATTTCGCTATCAGCATTTTGGGTTGGATGTTGCCTATATGGTTCCGACCAACAAAAGAGAAAACGCATTAGCCGAAACAATCCGATTTACGCTCATGCTTAACTTCGAAAACAAAGCAAGAGAAAACGATTCTGTTACCGATAATTAATCATGCTCGATAGGAAATCTGCTCCGCAGTTTGCCGAGATAAAGGATTTTCATCTCCCATCTCCAGAAATACTTGAGTTAACCAACAGAACTCCAATTGTTCTTTTTCAGGATGTGCAACAGCAAGTTCTTAAAATCGAACTCGTTTTTAAAGCCGGAAAGTGGTTTGAACCAAAGCTTGGTGTTGCTCACTTTACAGCTCAAATGCTTGAAAAGGGAACTGCTAATAAAACATCTTATCAGATTGCCCAGACCTTTGACAAATTCGGTTGCTCCATTGAAGTAAGCGCAGGATTTGATTTCACATCCATATCACTTTATTTTCTTTCAAAAAACATCAATAAAGTCTTACCCCTGTTTTGTGAAATTGTAACGAGTCCTTCCTTCCCTGAATCTGAATTTCAATTGATGAAAGATGTCTTCAGGCAGAATCTAAAAATCAATAATAAAAAAAATAGTTACGTGGCCGGGAAAGCTGTCCGTCAAAACATTTTTGGAGAACAGCACCCTTATGGAGGTTCAATTGAGGCAGATGATGTTGATAAAATCATTCGAGAAGATTTGCTTAGCTTCTTTAACAATTATTTTGCCCTTCATGAAGTTTACGTTACTGGATATTTATCTCCTTCTATTAAGCAATCATTAATTTCTGAATTGTCGGGAATTAAATCGACTACTCCAATACAAATTACAAAAGCAGTACCCATAATTACTGGAGCATTTTCACAGCACATTGAAATATCTGGCAGCGTTCAGGCTTCCCTGCGCTTAGGTAAGAAAACAATTAATAGAAGTCATCCAGACTATGCTGCACTTGTTCTTTTAAATCACATCTTGGGCGGGTATTTCGGATCCAGGCTAATGAAGAATATCCGCGAAGAGAAGGGATTAACATACGGAATTCATTCTTCTCTCAATACATTAAAAAATGACGCACTCTTTTTAATAGGCACCGATGTAAATAGAGAAACTCAGGATATTGCCTTTGCTGAAATCAAATCAGAGATAAACAAACTTATTGAAGAACCAGTTGAGCGAACCGAATTAGAAATTACTAAAAATCATTTACTTGGAAGTCTTCAACTTGAAACTGCAAATCCATTTTCCATTCTTGAAAAGATAAAAGCAATTCGCTTAAATCAACTCAATCCCAATTTTTATAGCAAACTCTTTACAGACATTCTTACTACCGATGCTGCTACACTTAAACGGGTGGCTCAATCTCACCTTCAAACAGTTAGCCTTTTCGAAGTTAGTGCAGGCTAAAACGTAAAACTAATTTATCGGTTCATGCACTTTCTTTTTGCGACCGGGCGGGCTATCCGCTACAAGTCCGTCCTACACATGCTCGCGCACTTCGTGCTTTCCGCTTCTATCCCTGGCCGTATAGCTGTCGAGTTGAAGAAAATTCATAGTCATAAAAAAAGCCTTCGTACATTTTACGAAGGCTTTAGGTAATAAAAATAGGCAACGACTTACTCTCCCGGGTTTTACCCTAGTACCATCAGCGCGGGTGGACTTAACTTCTCTGTTCGGAATGGGAAGAGGTGATCCCCACCGCTATAGTCACCTTAAGACTTGCC
>Ga0163154_10002603_pt1 | contig 26146 bp, 29 predicted proteins | sample OliLakLV19MP9P1_FD_148649 | JGI IMG/M metagenome (GOLD analysis project Ga0163154, IMG submission 148649) | Freshwater microbial mat bacterial communities from Lake Vanda, McMurdo Dry Valleys, Antarctica - Oligotrophic Lake LV.19.MP9.P1 | ecosystem: Environmental > Aquatic > Freshwater > Lake >... | reverse complement strand
GGCCAGTACATCGCGTATGGGATGCAGGTGACCACCTCGAACGCTGAAAGCCCCACGGCTTGGCAAAATGGCGAGGCCCACAACAAGCTCCACGTGACGCTCCTCAATGCCCTTGGAGTGCCCGCAACCACGTTCGGCGATCCCCAGGGCGGAAGCGGGCCGCTCGCTGGAGTGCTCAAGTAAGTAGAGGAACGTCCCATGAATGCTAGAAGAACAGCTCGAAGAACTTTTCTTTACGGCGCCGGTGGGATCGCGGTGGGGTTGCCGTTTCTCGAAATTTTCTCACCGAGAAACGCACGCGCCCAATCCGCAAACACTCGACTGGTGATTGTGTACAGCCCGAATGGCTCGAACAATCTTGCGGAGTTCATGCCTTCGGGGCCAGGCAGGGACTACACGTTTGGAGCCGAAACGGCACCGCTGACTCCTTACAAGAACAAGCTGCTGGTGATTTCTGGGCTCGACCTCAAAGTTGCAGGGGCTGGCGATCAGCATACGGGCGCTATTGCTTCGATGCTCACGGGAGTCACTAGCACTTCTGATCCACAGTTCGAAGATGTTGCGACTTCCGTGGGAGGCGGCTGGGCGAGTGGCATTTCCTTCGATCAGGAACTGGCCAAGAGCATCGGGCAAACCACCAAGTACAAGTCACTCCAGTTCGGTGTTGGAACCAGTGTTCGCTACGGCAATCACCCGATTGCTCGCCTTTCCTATGCTGGCCCGGCCCAACCCATCGCCCCCGAAGACAGCCCACAGGCTGCCTACACGCGACTCTTCTCGAACACGGTAGCGCCACCCGCTCCGGGCGTGATCGACGCCAACCTGAAGCGCGACAAGAGCGTGATGGACTTTGTGATCAATGAATTTACCGCCGTAAGCTCGGTTGTCTCAGCAGACGATAAGCAGCGGTTGGACCAGCATGTGAGCATGCTTCGTGAGGTGGAGCGCGGCCTCAGCGTAGCCCCCGTGAGCAACCTTGCGTCGTGCACGCAAACGATGTTCACCGCCAATGGTGATCCGAGTGCCGCCAATAACTTTCCCAATGTCGCGAAACAGCAGCGCGATCTCATGGTACTCGCCCTGGCGTGCAATCTGACCCGCATCGCGTCGCTGCAATATTCCTATGCTCGATCGCTGCAAACCTTCGCTTGGTTGAATCTTGTCAACGATCACCACACCCTATCTCACGAATCGGGGTCAGGCGCAGGCGTGCTGGGAGGCAGGGCGGGCATCGAAGACACAGACGGTATCAGTAAAATGAACCTCTGGTACGCGACCGAGTTTGCGGAGCTTCTGAAGAGCCTGGATGCAGTCAACGAGGGAGCTTCAACGCTGCTCGACAATTGCCTCGGTTGGTGGTGTAGCGATGTGGCGGGCGGCAAAGACCACAATTGGGCTAATTTGCGGGCATTTCTGTTTGGCTCAGCAGGGGGCCGCGTGAACACGGGTCAGCACATCATGTTCGGATCGGAAACGAACAAGCCAGCGGGGGATTCGGACTACACGTACGGTTGGAACAATAGCGAACCCCACAACAGGCTTCACGTCACACTCTTGAATGCGTTCGGAGTGCCGGCGACGACGTTTGGCGCGCCCAATACCGGCAGCGGTCCACTCGCTGGTATTCTCAAGTAACTGCGAAATCCCCACGAGCGGAGTGGTGATTGGCGCCGCTGTGTAGCCCGCCACGACGGTGAGGTTTATTGAAGCCGGGTTGTCGTCCTGCAAAAATACAGGCTCCCCACCAACTGAAGCTTGATGAGCCAGCTAGGCGGCTGAGAGGTACTCAGACCCATCATGGCGTCGTTGTCTCGATCTGCTCGCCAGGCCAGCCCAAGCGGATGGCTGCTCCTCTGCATTGCCCTGCCTGCTTGCACTGCAAATGTGCCCTCCAACTTCGTAGAGCCGCCGCAAGCCCCGATGGAGGCGCCCGGCGCAGCTCCGGCCCCGGGGTCTCTGGGTACGGGCAATGCTGTTTCCACTTCGCCGACTGCGGCGCCGAGTGCTCCTCGTGGCTCGGGCCCGCTTCAGCCTGCGGCGTGCACGGGGACAGAGGTTCCCGCCGGGCCTGCCCCGCTCACACGGCTGGGCAACACGGAATACAGAAATACGTTGCGAGATCTCTTTCCTTGGGTGTTCGCTAATAATGTTAACTTGATATTGCCTTCGGAGATTGCGGCTAAGGGTTTTCTCAACACCGCACGCGCATAGACGCCATCCGCACAGCTGATCGACAACCTGAACGCTAACGCGGCGATTGTCGCTGCCGCTGCAGCAGAAAATCTGAGCCTGCTCTCGCCGTGCGTGCCCGCCGATGCGTCTGCCGAAGAGCAGTGTGGGAAAGATTTCGTACGGGCGATCCTGGGCAAGATGTTCCTTCTCCAGTCCCCACAGTTTTTGTATCGGGTCGAGCACACGCTTGGCGGGCGCCACGCCCTCACTAACTTTGAGCTAGCGACGCGCCTTGCTTACTTGCTCACGGACTCGACACCCGACGGCGAGCTCCTGGCCGCTGCCGACGCCGGCATGGTCAAAGCAAAAGACCTATTCCCAGCCTTCAGTCCGGCTGTGGCGGGCGACTTGCGCTTAGCCACGGAGCGCTTTGTTGACCACATCTTCTGGGACGAGGGCCATGATCTTGGAAGCCTACTCACAGACTCTCACGCCTACGTGAACGACAATTTGGCGCCTATTTACGGCGGAGCATTCCCCGGTGCGACATTGACGTGGGCGCAGGTGGACGCCAAAGAGGCGCTCCGGGATTTTGACCCAAGCGGGGCTCATGGCGGGGCTCGCGCACGAGCGCAACGGGGCGCCTGTTTTGCGTGGCGTGTTCGTCTTAGATCGACTTCTATGTACGGCGCCGCCGCCCCCTCCGGCAGACATCAATACGGCACTTCCGGTGTTGACCAGTGACGCAAAGATGACGACGCGTCAGCAGTTGGAGCGGAGCCATGCCTCACCCACTTGCGCCGGGTGCCATTCGGCTATCGACGGTGCCGGCTTTGGCTTCGAGAATTACGACGCCCTGGGACACTTTCGTACGGAAGAGTTCGGCTTGCCGGTTGACCCGAGCGGTCAAATCGTTGGCACGAGCGACGCGGACGGCAAGTTCAATGGGGCTCTGGAGCTCGGACAGAAGTTAGCTGGCAGCCGGCAGGTGGGGAGCTGCTTGGCTGCGCAGTGGATGGGGTACGCGCTGTCTGTGACACGCGACGAAATAGCGCCGTGTCAGTCAGAGCCGCTGGCTCAAAAGCTCAATCAAACCAAAGACTTACGTGAGATCCTGGTGAGCTTAGCCACGAGCCCAGCGTTTAGGTACGTAGGACAGTGAGAAGGATTTGACCCATGAAATTCCCAGCACTTCCCAGACGAGCCTTCCTCCGCGCCATGGGCCTCTTGAGCGCAGGTGCCGCCCTACCGGCTTCCTTTCTCTATCCCCGAGGGGGTTATGCACAGGGGAGCATTCCGAAGCGCGTCCTCTTTTTTCATTCCGGTAGCGGCGTCTCGCGGCAAGTAAACGTCTTCCGTGCTGCAGGTGGCGGCGTTGCGACCGAGACGGACTTCCTGTTTCCAGAGGTGCGTTCGCCGCTCAACGCCATCCGGGATCAGCTGATTGCCTTTGAGAACCTCGACATGGTGTCCGCAACTGTCGATCCCACCAGCGCCGGCAATGCGCACTACAACGGCGAAACGCACTGCTTGGCTGCCACCAACCGCGCCGACGGTGAGACAGCGGGTGGCCCTTCCCTGGACCAATATATCGCGGCTGCGATCAATTCTCCCAAGGCCGTCACCAAGGTTCCCTCGCTCCAGATGACGGTGCAGACCGATGGGAACGTGAGCTACATCAAGGTGTGCACGGCGGCGAGCGGCCAAGTCATCCCGCTCAGCCCCAGCCCCGAGGAAAACTACAATCGATTGTTCGCTGGCTTCACCGGGCCCCAGGCCCCGCCGACAGCTAGGGTGGGTGATAGCCCCGCTCAAACCGCGGCCAAGCAGCAAAAGAGTGTGCTCGATCTCGTGCTGGGGGCCGATCCCACGCGCAGTATTTTGAATGGCAGCGGCAACTCCTACCCCGGTGAAGCCAGCATGTATCGAGCCAATTTCGATGCGATGGCGCGCATCGTTCAGGCTGGCTTTGCCTGCGATCTAACGCGCGTCGTACTGATGAATGTAGGGGAGCCGTTTGGATCCGATTGGGGCTACAATTCCGGTGATTTTGGCTCGAGTGATCCCCACGATCTCATTCACAAAACGTCGTACAACAACGCTGGCACGTTGAACGGTGACGCCGGCGCAATGGCTGCTGTTCAGAGACTCCATCAGCTTGAGTGCGTGCAATTCGTCACCATGCTCGACCTGCTGGGACAGATCCCGGAGGCGGATGGCAAGAGCTTGCTCGATCACACCGTCGTCGTGTGGAGCAGCCAAATCGCCGAGCATGGGCACGATGTCGATCAGCTGCCGTGGATTCTGGCTGGCGGCTCCGAAGCCGGCTTCAAGCCCGGACGGTTTTTGAAGTACCCACGAAACGGCGGCAACGGCGCGCCCCACAACAACCTATTCGTGTCTATCGCGCAGGGTATGGGCTTGCAGCTAGAAAAGTTCGGCAACGAGAGCGTTTGTACGGGCCCGCTCGATCGCCTGCGGGTGTAGGCCTGTGGCGGCGAGCGCGCTGAAGGCCTTCGCAGAGCTTGAGCGACTTCTGGCCTACGAAAGCGCCCTTGTTTCCCAGCTGGCTAAGGTGGTACGCCGCCGCCCATGCCGCACACCTGGGACATCAATTCCCCCTCACCCGAAGAATCGCTAGCCAGACTGATGGCGGGCAATCAACGCTTCCGCGAATCCACGGGAGCCAGCTCAGCGCGCTCCTTTAGCGAGCAACAAGCCAAAAAGGTGCAACAACCCTTCGCCATCATTCTCGGCTGTTCGGATTCGCGAACTCCGGTGGAGATCTTGTTCGACCAGGGTTTCGGAGAGTTGTTCGTGGTGCGTGTGGCAGGCAACATCGTGGCGCCCTCCGTGGTGGGATCCATCGAGTTTGCCGCCGCGCAGTTTGGGTCGCGCCTCGTGGTAGTGATGGGTCACACGCGTTGTGGCGCCGTCGCTGCGACGGTCCATGCCATTGAAACGGGCCTCGGGTCGGAGTCCAAGAATATACGATCCATCACCGATCGCATCGCGCCGCACCTCGGAAACCTGGTGAGGCCGGGCGTGAAAGTTTTGGATCCGGATGCGGTGATTGAGGAAGCGGTGCGTGCCAATGTGCGCGCCTCCGCCGATCACCTGCGCCACGGCAGCCAGATCATCGAAGAGCTCGTCGCTTCGGGTCGGGTCGCGGTGGTAGGCGCGGAGTACAACTTGGAGACTGGCGAAGTCGATTTTTTCGACGGTGTGCCGGTCGCGCGCTAGCGTTTTCGCAGCCACGATCCCGCGCAGCGATTGGACCAGGATGTCGGTGAGGGGGCCCGGCGCCAACGCGGAATCCCCGTAGTCGGAGGTGTTGGTCACGCCCATCGCGGTCGCGCGGAGTTGCTGCAAGACCTGTAGTTGTAGGTTGAGCTTGTCGAATTCTGCAGCCGGCGCTGCCCGCTGAAGCCTTTCGATTTCCGCCTTCAGATAGTCGTTAGCTGCGAGTGAATTGAGTGCCTGGGGCGAAACCAACAGTGGTGACTCCGTCCCCGGTTTACTTCCCGAGCCCGGTTTGGTTCCCGAGGCGGCTACCTAAAGCGCATGTCAGAAACAGCGCAGCGACTCAGGGCGTGAGGTCCGAGGTGGTTTGCTTGACGTTAGCATGTAGCTGTGAGGCTCCGGTGTGTGGACTGATGGAGAGCCGTGGCTGTTTCGCGCGTCAATCGTCCAAATAGTCGAATGCCGAGACAAAGTGGTGAGTGACAGCCTCGCTTGCGCTTGGCATGCTAAATTAGCATCGAGTGCCAGTGAGCTCATGGTCCCCAATCTTAAGTTGAGCGAACGAAGTGCCGATGCGTCGGAGCTGCCCGCTTCGGTGACGGTGCTCACAGGGTACGAGTTTGCGGAGAAAACAGGCACTGGCCAGTGTACCGAACTGTTGATTGTTGGCGCCGGCAGCGGAACCCTGGAGACCGAGAGCACGTCCCTCGCGGTCGGAGAGGGCGACGTGCTCGTGCTGCCAGCCGGGTGTACCAGTTCAATTGGCTCCAAGTCTGAAATCATGGCCTTGCGGCTTGTTTTCGATACTGCCGCTCTCATGATACCCAGGAGTGAGTTGCTTCAGGTTGCAGGTGCAGCTCCGCTATTCGTCTATGAGCCTCGCGCTCATCCCCATGTGGGGATACGAGTGCAGCTTCGCTTGCCGCCGAGTGTGCTTGCGAGATGTGTGGAAGACCTTCTCCGCATGCGGTCGGAGCTAGCGGTGAATCTGCCAGGTTCTGAACTGCTTTGTCGGTCGATCTTGACGAGCAATGTGCTGGAGTTGGCGCGTCACTACGCCCGCTCGAACGATCCGGTGGCTGTGGCATTCCTCCGGATTGCTCTGCTGTTGTCTTGGCTGGAAGAACACTTTGAAGAGCCTCTGACTCTCGAATCGTTGGTTGACCGTTTCGATCTTTCGCAAAGCACGCTGCAGCGTTGTTTTCAGAAGACCTTTGGAACGTCCCCGCTCAACTACATGTGGGAGCTGCGGATGAAAAGAGCGCAGGCTCTACTCCGAAACACGGAAGCAAAGGTTAGAGAAATAGCGCCTGCAGTGGGAATTCTGGATGCGAACTACTTTGCACGTCGTTTTCGTCAGCACACCGGGCTGGAACCAACGGAGTATCGCAATCGGCATCGCCTTCACGGTGGGCCAGATGCGTTAGCATCGAACGGGTAGAGGTCGGACGGGATTCAGCGCACGAAGAAGTGCTCGATAAGAACCTTGCAGCCAAGGGCGATCAGGACGATGCCGCCGGCAACATCGAGTCGCTTGCCGAGCGCACTGCCAACAACGCGCCCCAGAAAGAGCCCTGCCACACTGAGGAGTGCCGTCGTCACGCCGATTGTCGCGAGCGACAACCCAAGCGGCGCCCCCAGCATCGGCAGGGTAACTCCCACGGCGAGTGCGTCAATGCTGGTGGCCACGGCCAATGTTAACATGACGGACAGCGCGAAAGGATCGGAGGCTGAGGTTGCCTTTTCGGCTTGCACGGTGCGGGCTTCCCAAAGCATTTTGGCACCGATCGCGCCGAGCACAAGGAAAGCGATAAAGTGGGCAAAGGTTTGCACGAACGGCCCCAAGCGACTTCCTGCGAACCAGCCGATGAGTGGCATGAGCGCCTGAAAGCCGCCGAACAGCACTGCCACTAGCAGCACGTGACGCGTTTGAATGCGGGGCACGAGGAGCGCTCTGGCCGCGGCAACAGCCGTCGCATCCATGGCCAAAGCCAGGGCAAGCAGGAGGATTGAGCTGAAGTGCATCTCGTGCAGGAATAGGCCAAACCGTTCGTTGATATCGCGGCGCGCAGCCCGTCGGCTCCGCTTTTAGCTCTTAGTCTGCGCCTTCAGCAGATCCCGAATCTCGGCGAGCAACAACTCTTGCTTCGGGATCTCGGCGGGCGGCACAGGTGGCGGAGGCTCAGCCCGTTTGGCCTGATTCATCAACTTGATGGCCGAAAACACCGCTAGCGCCACGAGCAAAAAATCGAACACAGTTTGCGCGAACGCGCCGTACGTGAGGAGCAGCGCCGGGCGCGTGCCATCTGCTGCGCGGAGCGTCATGCTGAGCGCTTTGAAATCGACGCTCCCCATGAGCAAACCGAGCGGAGGCATGACCAAATCGCTCACGAAAGAACTGACGACCTTGCCGAAGGCGGCACCGATGATGACGCCAACTGCCAGATCGACCACGTTGCCCTTAAAGGCGAACTCCTTGAACTCTTTGACCATGCTCATCGTGCACTCCAGGGCCGCGTTTCATACTTCGGGCCGTGATGGTTTCGTTACTTGGACAGTAGTTTAAATTCGATGCGGCGGTTCTTTTGGCGACCCGCTGCTGCTTTGTTCTCAGCCACGGGCTCATCAGGACCCGCACCGCGGGCTTCGATGCGGCTTGCGTCAACGCCCTGCTCCACGAAGTGGGCCTTCACCGATTCGGCGCGATCTTTTGAAAGATTCACATTCTTGTCGTGATCCCCGACGTTATCGGTGTGCCCAGAGATACCGACGCGAAGCTCTGGATACTCCTTGAGCACGGCGAGCGCGCCATCTAATACCGTCTTGGAGACGGGGCGGATTTTCGCGGAGCCGAGGTCAAATTCGATTCCAGCAATTACCCCGGAATACTTCCTTACGGCTTCTGGAAGCACATCTGGGCAGCCATCTTCATCTTGGAATCCATTCTTGGTTTCGAGTTCGGTGGGGCACTTATCGGCTGCTCCCTGCACACCGTCGTGATCCGGATCTGGATCCGGGCAACCATCCGGAGCAATCCCCGCATCCGTAGGACATTTGTCCTCCGAAACGGGAACACAATCATGATCTGGGTCCAAATCAGGGCAACCCGTCGGTGCGAGACCAGCCTCAGCAGGGCAAGCGTCTCGCAGATCCACGACACCATCTTTGTCCGTATCCACCGGTAATGGGCAGCCATCCGGAGCCACACCGGTTTCGTTCACACATTTGTCGTTCGCGTCGAGGATGCCATCCCTGTCAGCGTCCGGAGGGGGAGGCGGCACTACAGGTTTCGAGCGCAAGTCGAGCGTGAACGCGAGCCCAAGCTGCACTTCGGGATGGTGCGCGGGGGTGCCAGTCTCAGCGGCGTGCTTTTGGCTGAGATTGTCGCGAACGTCGAGCCTAGCCGCGACAAAGTCATCAAAGGACCACTTCGCGCCGGCTCCGAAATGTAGGACTGGATCAACGTCCGTGCCCGTTGCCGTGCTACCGGCGCCGAGCCAACCACCGCCGAGAACTACGAAGGGCGCTAAGCGCTCGGCGGGGAGCTGGAGGATGGCTTGGAAACGCCCGCCCCAAAGGCCCGCGGCTCTTCCCGACTGTGTCTTGGTGGGCCCAGCGGTGCCTTCAGCTTCCACGCCAACGTGGGCCAATGGGTAGAACCCCGCACGCATGCCCAGCTCCGGAACCGGCGAATCAAAAGGCTGAGGATTTCTATCTTGAAGCGCGTGAGCTTTCGACGGAAACAGCAGCCCACCCAGCACCCCGAGCTCAAAGTAATTCTTCGTGGGGCGACCTTTGGGCAGCTCAGGCAGCTGGACGCTGGCCTGGCTAAGCGAAACTTGGGCGGTGGCGGACTCAGCTCGGGCGCTATTAGCCAGAAGCGAGAGCGCCACGGAACCTACAGTAAGAATCAAGATTGACCTAAACATTCTATTCTCCGATTTTCACAAACGTGTGTGAAGGCAAGGGCTAGAGCAGCTGATAGACCAGGTTGAGTGCCGTGAGGGTGTCGGTGCTCTTGATGCCCGAAAGCGGCTGATGGTCGTATTTGAGGGAAAAAGTCGTCGCGAGCGAAAAGGCAGTCGAGATTGAGGTGTTGATTCCGGCATCCCAATTCAGGCGCCAGAACTGGGTCTCTGGAATGCCTTGCAAATATTCGAGGCCCGTTGTGAAGACCAAGGTTTCGCTCAGCGCATTTCGGTAGCCGGCGAACACGCGTGCACTGTGACGCGTGTTCGTCTTGTTGATGATTTCTCCGTTCGCTAGGAACGCATCGACGATCGATTCATCGCGTATGATGTCGAATTGGAGATCATAGCCAAGCTCAACCCAGAGCTGATGCTTGGGCTCATCGAAAAAATAATACGCGACCCCGGGATCTAAGTTGAGCCTGAGATCGAGGCCCTGGAAGCGATCTTTTCTGCCGGATTGCGCCACAAATAGAGCGAACCGATCGGAGACGAATCGATCATAGCGAAGCTTGCCTTGATAGTTCTCAACACTCGTCTTCATCTTCTCATTCGGCGCTGCCGCTGAGCGCCCAAAATTGGCGGCCGCGGCCACGCTCACTTCGTTCAAAGAGCGACGCACGCGGAGATTGGCCACGGAGGTGAGCGCTAACGAGCGTGAGTTGCCGGCGGCAGACAACCCACCTGCCTGAATTTTGGCCTCGCTAGCGTCTTTGGCAGTGGCAGCATCTTCCGGCTTCTTGACCGTATCGAAGGTCTTTCCGGCCACTTCCGCAGAGCCAGCCGTGGCCGTCTCGTGGGTCATGATGCTCGGTGCCGGCTGGGCTGCCGCGATGCCTGGCAGGAGGCAGAGCGACCCCAGAATCGCCGCGTGGCTGTGCCGCTGCCAGGAACCCGATCGCACGTGGAAAACAGGCTGCCTACCGTTCATTTTCGGAATCTCCTAAGTATGGCGGATAAAACTTGGTGTTGTGCCCTTATCAGGCCCAACTGCGGCGGGACATAGGGCATAGGCGAACCAAGCGCAAGAACAGGACTGGATGGCAGCTGGCAGAACGCGCTAAGCAGGCTGCATGGAATACCGAAGACTTGGGAAAAGTGGAGTTTTGGTGAGCCCGCTCTGCCTTGGCACGATGAACTTCGGCTGGCAGACAGATGAGAAGGAAAGTTTCGCCATCATGGACAAGGCGCTCGAGCTGGGCGTTCAGTTCTTCGACACGGCAGATGTTTATGGTTGGGGCACGCACAAGGGCAGCACCGAGGAGATCATTGGCCGTTGGCTTGCGCAGGGTGGGGGGCGTCGAGATTCGATCGTGCTCGCCACCAAAGTGTACAATCCGATGGAACGCGAAGGGCTGCGGCCTGAGCCCAATCGGGATGGTCGCTCGCTGTCAGCGCTCAAGATCATCCGGCACTGTGAAGCTAGCCTGAAGCGCCTTCAGACCGACGTGATCGACCTCTATCAGATGCACCACGTGGACCGAGATTGCCCGTGGCAAGAAGTCTGGCAGGCGATGGACACGCTGCAGCAGCAGGGCAAGATCATCTACGTGGGGTCGAGCAATTTTGCCGGTTGGGATGTGGCCGCGGCCAATGAAATTGCGCGCGCCCGAAGTAGCTTGCAACTCGTGAGCGAGCAGAGCATCTATCATCTCGATAGCCGCACCGTGGAGCTCGAGGTGGTGCCGGCGTGTCGCCACTATGGGATGGGCTTGATTCCGTGGAGCCCGTTAGCCGGCGGCTTGCTCGGCGGTGCGCTTGAAAAGCGCGAACAGGGCCGGCGAGGCAATGCCGAGTTTGAGAAACGAGTCGACGAAAAGCGCACGAAGCTGGTGGCCTATGAAACCCTCTGCAAAAAGCTGGAAGAAGATCCCGCAAATGTCGCGCTGGCGTGGCTTTTGAGCAATCCGGTGGTCACGGCGCCCATTATTGGCCCGCGCACGATTCAACAGTTGGAGGGCTCCTTGCGCGCCACCCAAATCAAACTGAGCGAGGACTCCTTGAAAGAGCTGGATACGATCTTTCCGGGTCCCGGTGGTGAGGCGCCGATCCCGTATGCCTGGTGAGGCGGGGCTCACGGCTGCAAGATTCGCGTGGCGGGCTCAGGAGGACGCAGAGAGTGCGCCTTCAGCTCAAGCTCGCAAAATGGCGTGCAATTCGTCTTTCAGATGCAAGCGCTTGAGCTTCAGCTGCTCGACATATTGATCGGAGGGCGTCTCTATCTGCGCCTCCACCTGGTGCAGCTCTTTGCAGACCCCGTGATACTCGGCGGCGAGGCGCGAAAAATGCGCGTCGGCATTCTTTAGCTCGCCGATGCGGTCGCGGTATTCGGGGAATTCGTGGGCAAGATCGTGATGGCCTTCTGACATGATGAATCAGAAGAGCAAACGCTGTGCCACTCGGGGTTCCTGCGGCGTTCGGCTAGCCTACGGCGCTCGGCTGGTCTTCGCTAGCTCTGACCGCTAAGCCTGATCGCGTGGAGGCGACTCATTCTGAGGTGGAACGTGCGCGAAAGCGCTGGGTCACGCTCGCAACCTGGCTTGGCGTGGGGTCACTGGTTGGCGTGCTGTGTGGTGTCGCATCGGCCGCCTTTCTTTGGCTGCTCGAGAGCGCCACGGAGTTTCGGACGGGCCACGAATCGATAGTGTTCGCACTTCCCGTGGCTGGGCTTGCGATGGGCTGGGTTTACGAACGCCTGGGAAGATCGATCCAAGCCGGCAATAATCTGGTGATCGACACGATCCACGACAACGGCCCAGAAATCCCACTGCGCATGGCACCGCTCGTGCTCTTGGGCACGGTGCTCACTCACTTATTCGGTGGCAGCGCGGGGCGTGAAGGTACGGCGGTGCAAATGGGCGCGAGCCTCACCGATTGGGTGTCGCATCGCTTGCGCTTAGGCCCGGCTGTGCGGCGTCAGCTTCTCGTCGCAGGTGTCGCGGGTGGCTTTGGCTCGGTGTTCGGAACGCCCGTAGCTGGCGCTATTTTTGGCCTCGAATTCTGTGTGCTAGGCCGGATTGAGTACCGTGCGCTCGTCCCAGCCTTGGTCGCTTCAGTGATAGCGGACATGACGACGCGTGCGCTTGGCATCCAGCACACGCAGTATCCGCTCGTGCCCGAGCTTGCGCTCACGCCCTTTCTGCTCGTGAAGTGGCTGGTATTTGCGGCGGTGGTGGCGGGTGTGACATTTGTTTTCATCGAACTCATCCATTGGCTGAAGCGACGCGGAGAGCAACATATTCCGAGGCTTCCTGTGCGCATGTTCCTCGGGGGGCTGTTGGTGGTCGGGCTGTGGCAGCTGGTGGGGACGAGCGACTATTTGGGCCTAGGCGTGCCGATGATCGTGCGTTCATTTGTGGATCCTAATCTTCCCATCTCTGCGTTTGCGTGGAAGCTGCTGTTCACGGCGCTCACTTTGGGAGCGGGATTCTTGGGCGGAGAGGTAACGCCGCTGTTCTTCGTAGGCGCAACCTTGGGGAGTGTCTTGGCTCGTGTGCTTGGCATTCCCATCGCGCTGGGCGCTGGGGTCGGGATGGCAGCGGTCTTCGGTGCGGCTTCGAATACCCCGCTCGCGCTCTCCGTGATGGCGGTGGAGCTGCTCGGAGCTGCGATTTTTCCGCATGCAGCGATCGTGTGCGCGCTCGCCTACGTGTTGGTCGGGCATCGCAGTATTTATTCGGCGCAACGCCTATTTCACGGCAAAGCGGGAACGCGCTTGCACCAGCCGAGCACGTTGGCAGAACTCGCGCGGCAGCGTCAGAGGCCCCGAGAAGATAAACTGTGACCGCACTTCAAGCTTTCTTTCGAGTGCGCACGCTGGTGGCGCTCGGTGGGGCTGCCGGGCTCGCTGCGGTGGGTGTTGGTGTGCCGGGAACGGCATATGCTGCGGAGCTTGCGCCGGCGTCCAAGGTGAAGCTCCGGGAACTTCGCTATTCTACGGCGCTCGATGTTACGGTTACCGTCACGGGCGGTGTGCTGTGGCTCAGCTCTGAGCTGCTGAAGAGTTCGCTCGCTCCTGAATCCTGTCGCTGGTGCTCGAGTACTTCGGCGGAACGAAGCGTGCGCAACGCTCTGCTCTGGGAGAATTCAAAGCTAGCCGATGGCTTGAGCTATGGCACAGGCTACGCCCTGGCGCCCCTGGCGGCCTACGGCGGTGTAGCGTTAGCCGGCGCGTACGATTCGGCGGATCGCTTCTTCGCCGACGCACTGATCATCACGGAGGCAACCGTGCTTGCCGGCGACTTCAACCAACTCGTGAAATTCAGCGTCGGTCGCGAACGCCCCTTCGTGCACGCGCTCCCAGCCGACCAGAAATCAGCAACCACGCACCCAAATGACAACAATCTGTCGTTCGTTTCTGGCCATACCACGCTGGCCTTTGCCCTGGCAGCTTCTAGCGGGACGGTGGCGTCCTTGCGCGGTTACAACTGGGCTCCGGGCATTTGGGCGACGGGGATGGCGTTGGCTGCCACCACAGGGTATCTGCGCATCGCCGCAGATCGCCACTATTTCATCGATGTCATGACGGGCGCCGTCGTGGGTTCCGCCTTCGGGGTAGGGGTTCCGCTGCTGTTTCACGGGCCCGTAGGTCCAGGGGCCATTCAAGTGCAGCCTCTTCAGGGCGGCGCGATGGCGACGTACAGCGGGGCTTGGTGAATCCTGTGGCGGCCTAGGCAAGATTTCTGGGAGGACCCTAGCGTGGCTTGAGGGTTAACCCTCGGGTTTGATGAGGCGGAAAATGGACGGCGTTTCTGCTTGACGTGATGTTTGCGGCAGCGTACGCAAGGTCCAGGTTCACCTCGGGGAGGCTTTCATGCGCATCTCAAATCTCAAATCTCAAATCTCAAATCTCAAATCTCAAATCTCAAATCTCAAATCTTTCCACTAGTTGCCTGCGTGGCAATTGGATGCTCAGGGGGTGACGTTTCAGGGGGAGGCGGGGATGAGAAAGGGGTCGCTGTTGAGCAGCAAAAGCTCTCGCTTCAGCCCGCCGCCGCGCAGGGGCGCAGTTCGGGCGCCGCTCAATCAAGCCCGAAGGCGCCGCCCGCGGCTTGCCAGGTGGTTCCGCTGAAAGAAGGTGGGGAACTCCGGTATCAGGCCCCGGTAGATGTGAGCGTACCCCTCGAGATCCCCGTAAAATCGCGCGAATGTGGCAACACCTCGGCGATCCTCACCCTGCGCGCCGGTTCCACCGAAGTGGTGTGTCGGTATGCCGCGCAGTCTGCGAGTAATAAGGTGAGTGCCTCCAACACCAAACTATCCTTCGTAGGATGCTCGCCCTCAACAGCGGTTGGGGTGGCGGTGCAGGCTGATTATATCCGGCTTGAAACGGTAATTGACAGCACCCACGACGGCGCAGACGACGACGACGACCGGCACGGAGACAACGACGGCGCAGACGACGACGACCGGCACGGAGACAACGACGACGCAGACGACGACGACGCCAGACCAGAAGTTAGACTGGCACTCGGGTTAAGCATTTGCCCGCACGTGGACGCGCCCACCAACATCCAGTGGGCTGAATCCCCCGTGGACCTCAGGGCAACCCGATTTTACCACCCCGATAGGGCAGAAGATGCGACGGTAAATCTCGCCGAGCCCGTAGAATTTGAGATCCCGAGCAAGCTTCGAGTCATCGAGGGTGCCTCGGGGGACGGAGCGGCCACGCTTACCTTCAAGGATGCAACCACGCAAAAGCAGTTCGTCTGCACGTATCGCGGGGGTGCTAACGACGAATGCCGAAGTGACGCGGCGTTAAGGGCCGCTAGGTCCCGCTTCTACTATTTCGACGGCTGCCAGAGGGGCTATCAAGCTGGGCAGCGCGTGCGCTCCAGTTCCTATGAGCTAAAAGTGCGCGGCGGGGACGCGACGGCGGCGATTGGCCGAACCACCGTCGAGGTGTTTCTGGGTGTTCAGGGCTGTAGCGAGCCGCTCGACCAGCCAATTTCCGCTGAGCAAAGCATTCGTATGCGCCGAGGCTTTTCCTGGAGCAAGACGCGTCCTGTTCCTGAAACCTTGCCCGACGGCAAGCCCACTCTTTGGTACGCGAGCATTTACGTTCGCGATCGCGAGGAACTCGCTGGTCTCGACGACTTGTTGATTCACCACCAGAATCGCCCGTTATTCCTCACCGAGATGGAAGGCTATCGGGGCCGGTGCGGGGCCATCGAATATGACGGTGACGGCGCGGGAACATTTGTCTTTGCGGTGCTTCCCGGCATCACCTACAACCTGATCCGTCAAGCGGCGCTTGCGGACCCCCAGAATCCCCTTTTTGAGGCTCTGGTTTTGCGGGATATTCCGGCAGCTGCGCGCGCGCGTGGCGGTTCGCTGTCGTGGGATGCGTTGAAGCTGGCGGGTTTTTATTATCGGGATCTCAGAACCTTCACGTTGAGCAACGAAGCTCAACAGCCCTTCTGGAACGCGCTCAAGCGTCGCGTCGCCAAGACTATTGCCAAAGTCGTCCAGGTGGTCGTCAAGACCGTGGTGGATGGGTTGGGGGAGATTGATAAATTTGCTTCAGGGAAAATTGTCCAAGGCATCGAAGTACACATCGCCAATCGCGATCCGGCATTCGCCTCTGCGACGATGACACAAGCCTGGGGCGCACGAGCGGGGCAGGAACTCCGGCTGGACGGCGTTCGAGTCGAGGTGCGCCAGTGGGCGCAAAGGCTGTGGTCTCTTGGGATCCCGCTGCCGACGAGCTTTAACAGCACGCTTCAGGATGGGGTGGCTTACCTCGAAGTTGCGAAAGACGCCTCCCCGCGAGATGGCGGGATTTGCATAGAGGTGAAAAATGCGGGTGCCGAGCTCACCACGTTCTTGCTCCCGACCGAAGTGTGTGACTTCGGACAGCAGTTCAAATTGAGCACCCAGCGGGACAATGTGGTAACCTTCACAACCGGAAGCTACCCTCTCCACACGCTCAATATGCTGACCGACGCTTACCGCTACTCTCAGAGTGTGGTCGGCTATTCGCCGCATCAGGTAACCGTTGCGCACGGATGGCTGGGAACCCTTCTCGGCGGATTTGATGGTAAAATCTACGCTCCTTGCTTTGGGTTCCCCAATATTGCACAGGACACGATTGTAGCTGCCGCGGCAAGGGTTGTGCCCGTTGCGGGCGAGATCATCGGCACCTTGAGCGCTGTGGACATCGTCATGCCAAACGTGATTCGTGCGCGGAAGTCGCGGGGAATCATGGTGCATGAATATGGGCACTACTTCTTGTGCAGCAGCCTATTTGATGCAAGCCCGACCGCGATGACGGGCTTTACGGCAGCGAGAGTTTTCGAGCCCGGAGATTTCGGGCCGGATGACGAGAATGCGGTGCTCAACGAGGCGTTCGCCGACTTCTTTGCGCATCAGGTGGTGAGTGGAACGAACTATTTTTGGGCTTGCGGTGCGACGAACACTACCTGCAGTACCGATCCCGGATGGGGTCCGTCCGACTCAACAGCTTCACAAAGCATCGGCTACTGCAATGGAACCTTGATGAGCTGCTCGGACGGCAATGCTACCGGCATCCAGGGCAGCGGGGGTATCTTCGCATACAAGGAGACGATCGACGAGCCCGACTATGCCGATCTTGCCGTGGCGCAGGCCACAACTCTGTTCCACGATGCGTTTGACGGCCGGCAGTGGCGCGGTCAGAACGTGCCCACTAACGGCGATGCGTGGGTCTCGAGCGGTGGCAAGCTGGAGTTCAACGCATCCCTCCCCTACGGGGACACCTCAGACGAAGTGATCACCCTTCCAGGCTCCTCAATCGCTGGTTGGCTTCAAGGCTGGGCCAACAAGGGGACGGTTACCACGCTTAACCGTGATGATTTGTTTTTGTCCTTAGCTGAGGTGATTCGGGGACATAGCTGGTGCGAGGTCTGCGATCTTTTCGCTCTGCATCAGCCAGACGTCGGGCCTTCCGCAAGAGATCGAATGACAGCGTGCACCGCCTCGCCCCTCGCGGCCTGGGTTGGCGCACCTCCTGCTCCCCTATCTCGGCTGGCGGATAGCTGCACAGTCTGTGCGCCCACGGAAGTGCTCTCCGGGGGTGTTTGTGTTGCCTGTGGAGCCCGGGAAATCGCAGATCCGTCTGGGCTTGCGTGCACATGTGCCGACGCGAATGATGTTCAGGTAAGCGGAGTGTGCGCTCCTTGCACTGCGGGTCAAGTTCCAAACCCAGATCGTACCGCGTGCCTTGGCTGCGCTGTGGATGCCACTCTGGACATCACACCGCCTGGTGGCTGGGATAGGTGCAGGTTTGCGGACAGTCGGGTTGTAGCCGGCGGCGGTCCAACCACGTGCGACGGCGTTCATATCGTAGACTTCCTAGGCATACAAGAGAGCCTTCCGTTGGCTGACGGTTGTGGCGTCACCAACTTTCCATTTCGCATAGACCCAGTGGCTGCAAACCGGGCCGAATGTGAAGCTGTGCGCGGGCAGGTGACCATTGATCTACTATTCGTAGATGGCCGCACGCTCCGAATTAGTGATCAGTTGCGTTCCGGCGTGTATCATGACTTTGGCACGAGCTGCGGTCCCGACGCGAGCTGTTATTCTTTTGGCTCCAGCTGCGGGCTTCTGGATTTTGTGCTCAGTCCAGCACAACTCACTCAAGTTGAGCGCGTGAGGGCGACCGTCAAGTCCACCTCAGGCGTTTCGTTCGACTCTTCCGTTGGATACGTAATAATTAGATAGGAGTAGCATTGGGATCAACTCGGAGAACTGGGGTGTTGGTTTTGGGCTTTCTAGCCTGTGCCTCTTGCGGGGTAGGAAGTTCCGATACCAACGCTGGCAGCATCGTCAAACCCGCGTCCGGTGGGACCGACGCTGTTGGGGGTGGAGGTGTCGCAGCAAGCGCCGGCGGCCGCAGGAGCACGGGCTTGGGGGGCAAGCCTGGAGACACCGGCGGATCAACGGGAGGCCTTGCGGGGGCAGCCAACGCTGGGTCTGGTGGCATGGCCGGTCAGCCGCCATCAGCGGTCGAGGCATGCATGGCATATTGCCGCGTTCAAAGCATGGCTGGCTGCCCAATTGGGCCGACAATGGAGTCTTGCAACACGGCTACTTGCGATGGATTCCCGCGCGCGGAGGCGTGCAAGAGCGAGTACTATCTGTTGCGTACTTGCCTGATCGCGCTCGGCCCAAGCGGCCAGGAGTGTATTGATAGGGGCACCACCAACAGGCTCGATGGGTGTAAGTTCGAAACGGGGAACTTGGGAAGGTGTATCAACCAATGATCGCGAGCCGCAGCCGCAGCCGCAGCCGCAGCCTCAGGGCGGGGCTCTCATGCGTATTCTTGGGCCTTTCGTGTACCCCTTGTGACGACGGATGCCCCACGGGGTGGTTCAGATTGCCTAGGTTGCAGTCGGTTGAACCGGTGAAGGTGACCATTGACGGTACTGGCTTGGAACCGATCACATGCACATGGAATGGTGCCTGGGAGTGTGTGCCACGCCCGCGCTCACACAGCGGCGACTCCCCGAGCCATGATACTTTCGTATACAATGAACTGGGCCAGAAAAACTCGTACCTCGTGCACCTCGAGGGCCCCCTCGGTGCAATAGATTCGAGCCTCGTTCTAGGGTCTGTCATACGTGAACAGAACAGCTGCGAGTGCAATTTTCAGACGCTAAACTTCCTTTCCGACGATTTTCTGAAAGTCGGAGCCATCCCCGTTCCACTCAAATGATCGCGAAAACATGTCTCGGTCTGTAGTCGGCTCAATGGAGCATGGCGCGTTGCTGAAGGCGAGGGGACGCAGGCTGCTGAGCCGCAGCCGCAGTGCGGGGCTCTCGTGCGTGTTCTTGGCGATTGCCTGCAGTGACGATGGTTGCCCCATGGGCCAGTTGGGGTTGCCCAAGTTGCTGTCGGTCGAGCTGTTGACGGTAACGATCGGCGGGGTTGGCTCGCAGCCAATCACGTGCACATGGAATCGGGATTGGGAGTGTGTGCCGCGCGCAGGAAGCCGCATCAGGTACTCCGCGACTTACGATCAATTTTTCTTTGCGCAACTGGGGCAAAAGGCCTCGTACCCCGCGCGCATCGAGGGCCCCTTGGGCACTGTAGATTCGACCCTAACCGTGGGGATAGTGATACGTGAACACAACAGCAGCGAGTGCACCTACCAAAGCCTAAATCTCCCTCGCGAGGATTTCGAGAAAGTCGGGGCCGTTCTCGTGCCAGTCAAATGACACCCACTGAGTCCCATGGCACGGCGGCGATGAGTTCAGCGCGGAAGCCTATAGGATAGCTTGCGGCGTGTGCATCCCGCGAGTATTCTTTTCAGTTGAAGGTAGGCGGTGGTTTGTGCGTGAAGCGATCCTGATAAGTTCCTTGGTGTTCGCGTGCTCGGCCATCGCGTCGTGCGGCGGTGGCTCGTCGGAGAACGGAAACAAGCCGGAAATTCCTCGCTCCGGTGGCGGGGGCTCTGGGGTAGCAGCGGGAACCGGCGGTGCGGCTACGGCAATGGGAGGTGGGAGCGCGAACAGTGGTGGCCTAGGTGGAACCCCGCAACCTCCTCTCGTCGGGGGCTACACAGGTGTGGGCGGCCTAGCGGGAGCGGCAGGTCAGCCTCCGTCTGCAAGCGAAGCGTGCGTGGAGTATTGTCGAGTCCAAAGCATGGCTGGCTGTGCGATGGGACCAACGATGGACTCCTGCAACACTGTCACCTGCGATGGTTTTCCGAAAGCTGAGGCCTGCAAGAGCCAATACTATGTCTTGCGAAAGTGTCTCAGCGCGTTCGGCCCGAGCGCGTTTGAGTGCATGGCGGATGGTCGAGTTATTAACAAAACGGACGTTTGTCGCTCTGAAAACGGTAGCCTGAAAACATGTCTCGGTCTGTAGTCGGCTCAATGGAGCATGGCGCGTTGCTGAAGGCGAGGGGACGCAGGCTGCTGAGCCGCAGCCTCAGTGCGGGGCTCTCGTGCGTGTTCTTGGCGATTGCCTGCAGTGACGATGGTTGCCCCGTGGGTTCGTTGGTGTTGCCGAAGTTGCTGTCGCCTGAGCCTGTGGCGGTGACGGTTGACGTGGTTGGCTCGCAGCCAATTGCATGCACGTGGAAGGGTGCCTGGGAGTGCGTGCCGGGCCCGCGCAGCCGCATCAGCAACTTTGGGACCAACGATGCATTCGTCTACACGCAACTAGCGCAAGATGAGTCGTATCCCGTGCACATTGAGGGCCCCCACGGTGCTATAGATTTGAACCTTACCGGACACGGAGTGGTACTTGAAGAGAACAGCAGCGAGTGCAGCTACCGAAGCCTAGCCCTCCCTCGCGAGGATTTCGAGAAAGTCGGGGCCGTTCCCGTGCCAGTCAAATGACACCCACTGAGTCCTGTCAGTTGGTGGCCTGTAGTGGCGATTGCAATCCTTGCCGGCGGGGAGAGGTTGATGTTCCCAATTTGGTGCAACAGGCCGGCGTGAAGCTCACGGTTGGCGACGCGATGTCGCCGAATCTGTTGTGCTCTTGGACGGGGTTGGCTTGGGAATGTTCGGGGAGCGGGGGGCAGGTGTTGCCAGGACGCGTTGGTGAGCTGATCACGACCTTCTCGGTAGTTGGGTTGGGTTCACAGCCGACCTACCCGGTCCAAGTCGATTCGGCAGCATCGACGCTTGAGAACAGGGGCCAGTTGAACTCACCGAATAGCTGTGACTGCGAGATTGTGGCTTATCGAGTCCCAGATGAGGTCTTTGAGCGCGCCGGCGTTAAAGTCCGTAAGTAGGCGTGTTGCACCTCAGGCAACTCGCCCTATGGCGCGCGGTGGAGGCATTCAGCGTCCTGCTTGCGGTGGTCTTCATGTCTCAGCCATCGCAGGCATTCGTTCAATCGCGCTGTGAGAACGCCGAATGCAACATCACGCGCGCTACGGCCCAGATCCACTTCGTGCTCTCCACCAGTGAGCTTCCCCGCGGGATGACTGCAACAGAGGTGGCTGCTTCCGCGCGTCGAGCGGCTCGACTTTGGACGGCTCCCTGCTCTTCTCTAACAATCGATATCGCCACGGAGCCCACCTACCGGAGAACTGCGGAAGACGGCGTGAGCAGCATAGCGTTTCGTCGAAGAGCCTGGTGCCGCGATGGGAATAGGGACGCCGCGCGGTGCTACGAGCCCGAGGCCCTGGCGATGACGACGCTTTATCGGGCCAATAAGCAGGGTACCCAGCAGATCGTCGAGGCCGATATAGAGCTCAATGCGTTCTATTTTGACTGGGCAAGCGGGGGTGCTGGTGAAAAGAAACCACTCGACCTCGTGCTTGCCCATGAGCTCGGACATTCCTTGGGCCTCGCCCATAACTGCGACGATGGCGCCGAGATCCTACCGTTGCATTCAAGCTCTGGCGCTCCCCTTGAGCGCTGCGAAAAGGCGTCTGCATCTGTGCGCGAAGCGCTCATGTTTCCAAGCTACGAGTTGAAGGGACGCCCGGCAAACGCCCCCGCCAAACTGCCCCCCGATGAGGCACGGGCGCTGTGTTCCCTGTATCCACTCACGATAGCGAATCAGGCCCCCGGGTTCGGGTGCGTTTCAAATGCCGGGCAAGGCTGCAGAATGGGCCGCGGTGCTACGTCGCCAGGTGTTATTGGGGCCCTTGCATGGATGATGTTGCTGGGCCTCGCGCGAAGACGGCTGGGTTGTCAACTGTGAGGTCACCGAAGCCCTCGTGATCCCACGGGATTGCATCAATCACCTTTTGGCAAAGGACGAGCGTTGATTACACATCGCTGGTGTGTAACTATTCAAGCATGCAACGGGCACAGATAGTTCTCGACGAATCAACAGCCAGCCGGCTTCGCGGGGTGGCGGAACGATCGCACCTGAGCATGTCCGACATTGTTCGTCGGGCGCTCGCGCTCTATTTTGATCGCCAGGAGCCCGACACCAGTTGGATCGGTTCCTTGGTGCCGACCCCGGGCGTCAGTCACGACCTGAGAGACATTCGTGCCAGCGTCGAGAAGGCCCGGAAACGCCGCAAGCGATGAAATTTGGCATCGATACGTCGGTGCTTGTGCGTCTGCTGGTGGGCCAGCCGTCGGCAACAGTTGCCAAGATTCGCGAGCGCCTTTTGGAGGCGCACCGATTGCTTGCACCCGTGACAGCCAGCGATGTGGTCATCGCGGAGGCGTACTACGCGCTGAAGTATCACTATGCACTTGATTCAGCAGCGATTCGCCAGGCGTTGTTGCTCACTTTGACCAGTGGACTCATTCGGCCGGAGGCAGGCTCTCCGGTGATCGAGGTACTTCGCTCGAAGATTTCGAACAAGGCGGGATTTGTTGATCGGTTGATTCAAGCCCGATACGAACGTGCCGGCTTAGCCACCCTCACCGTTGATCGGGCACAATCGAAACTGGGTAACGCGCAACTGATCCGCTGAGGTCTTGGGCTGAGAATCTCGAGCGTACCTAGAAGGCGCCCAAAACGTCGTCCAGATCCCGAGCCGTTAACACGCGCTCAGCATACGTATCTAACTCTACCGGAGAAGCATTGCGGATGCGTTCGGTGTTGACCGCATCCACCGTACCGAAGCGGAGGGTTAACTGTTTGAGCACGAGCTCCGCTTTACCTTCGGCTTTGCCTTCGGCTTTACGGTCACGGCGTGACACGGCTAAGGAGTCCTCGTACATTCTGATGGAATCTTCGCGCTCTTGGGCACGCCTGCGTGCGAGGGGATCGCTGGAGATTCTGTCGAGTTCGTTCACTGCGTTGGCCATGATGGGATCTTCCTTCGCCAGTGTATCAAATTCTTGGTCGGAGGCTGCGCTTAGAAATCTGGCCCAAAGGGACAGCTTTTTTGGGGTGTCAGAGGCCGCGGCGAGGCACGGCAACTGGAGTAGGTGGAGCTGGAAGTGGTTGGCCGCGGCCGAGGGGCTCGGTGTAGCCGCGTGCCCAGTAGAAGAGAAATCGAGCGGGCAACGCCAGGTGCCCGTATGCCTGCATTTCGACATTGAAGATGGAGGCGTCCTCCGAGCGGGCGCGCACATCGAGCCGAATGGCTTTGCTGCCCGCGAGATCACCAGGAATTTCTGGGTCCAGAACCTCTAACGACGTGATCGGGGAGCTCGGTTGAAGCACGGCTTCCAGCAGATCGCGAAGGAGCGCCGGATTTGCAATAAACAGGAGCTTGAAGACCAAGTCGTTGGTCGGCTTGAGGCGCACGAAGAACAACGTAGGAGTCGTGGTGGTGCTTGTCGATTAGGGAAAACCCTAGTGCCTAGACGCACTTCAACCGAATTGTCCTCGTGTGCGCGAAGCGGAGAAGGCGAGCTGCGCAAGTTGCGAAATTTGTCGCTACGCACGCGATCTCTTCTTGTCGCTGCCTCACAGTTCGGTCGTCGGGGGGAGCGTTGACAAACTCTCGGAGCAATACCATCTGTTCTTGGTCGTTCACGGTTGCCAGCTGAGCGTAGGCGGACGCGTCGAGCGGCGCACGCGACCCTTCCTCATCGTGAGCTGATGCAATGTCGAGCCAGCCAAGCGCTGCAACCCTAAGGATTGAGTCTCGGGATGTAGCAAGCACAACTTCTGCCGCGCGCGTGGCAGCTGCAGCGCTGGTGCGTTTTGACCCCCAGAATTCGCGCATCAGCTTTTCCGTACCCGTGCACTTGGGGCTTTGGGCCTAGACGACGTTTCACTCTCGCTCGGTCTTGAACTCGCGACCGCCGTTCGGTGCTGAGGCGGGCGCCGCCCGCTCTCCCCGACGGCTCCTAGCCACCACCACGCGGCAGTAAGGGCAAACGCAAGCCTCTCTCTCTCGAGTCAACCCTCGAAATGAGATTCGAACAAGTTACTACGTAGGAGCCACGCGTGGAGTCGCAGGCCACGAACTCGTTTCGAGCGTTGAATTGTTAGCTAGCGCCCAATATTGCATGGTCAACGAGGAAGATAGCGGCGATGTCTTTGGTATCAGTTGGCTTTCAGCCCAGGCCAAGCGAACTCTCCGGCCGCCGACCATGGCAGAACCGCGGTCCCCTTGCGCTCCCAGCGCGCCGCACCAGCATGAACCAGTGCGGTGAGATTCGCCCTCACAGGCTCACTCTGCGATTCGAATAGCTTACTCAACTGATCCAGAGCTACGAAAGCATCAGAGGGGACCGTTTCACCCGACTTTATCTCAACGGTACAAGTTGAGAGGCCGAGCTCGATTACCGCGTCCACCTCGAGACCGTGCTTGTCGCGAAAATAGGTTAACGTGGGTTGTTCACCCTGGTTGGCGTAAGCCTTGACAATTTCCGAGATAACCCAAGACTCAAAAATGGCGCCTCGAAGCGGATGGAGCCGAAGCTGCTCCGGGGAGCGGATGCCAAGCAGGTAGCACACCAAACCTGAGTCGAAGAAATGTGCCTTTGGGGTCTTGGCGAGACGCTTTCCAAGATTGCGAAAAAAGGGCGGTAGGCGAAAGCACAAGTAGCTCGCTTCCAAAACCGAAAACCACTTCTTGGCAGTATTGTGGGTAATCCCAACATCGGCACCCAGCCGCGAATGGTCCAGCACCTGGGCCGTTCGGGAGGCTGCCAATTGAACGAAGGTTTGAAAGGCGGTCAAGTCCGTCACATTCAGGATCTGCCGAACATCGCGCTCGACATAGGTTGCAACGTAACTGCTCAACCACTCGTACGGCTCTACGGGGCGATCGAATAGAGCAGGGTAGCCACCTCGCCAAACCACCGTCCACACGTCGTCATTTGGCCGAGCCGACCGAAGCTCTTGGTACGAAAACGGCAGGAGCTCAAGAATCGCAACGCGTCCCGCAAGTGACTGAGTCACCGCGGCGGTGAGTGCAAGGTGTTGTGAACCTGTAAGTATGAATCTTCCCGGGCGCGGATCGTGGTCCACCTCTGCCTGCAGATAGGACAGAAGCGTGGGTGCGTTCTGCACCTCATCCAGGATTGCTCCCCCCGCGATCGCTCGCAGTAAGCCGCGCGGATCTTCGCGAGCTTGGCGCAGCACGTCGGGTGACTCTAGGGAAACGTACGTATGCTCGGTAAAACAGGCCTTACAAAGCGTCGTTTTGCCAGACTGTCGCGGCCCCGAAACCTGGACCACGGGAAATTGAGTTGCCCGCTTACGCAGCAAAGCTGACATTTTTCTCGGCAACATTCATTTGTAAATACAATAAGTTGGACGTTTGTCAAATTGACTTACAAATAGCCAAGGTCGCGCCTGGGACGATGTCAGGGACGGGTGCGCGATGCTACGGCATTGGGACTTTCGCGCAGATCGCGGGCGTAGCCGCTGGTGGGGTGCAGTCGGCCTTCCCGCCCCAAAATAGGCGTTGGCAGATCACTACCTGCACCCAGACAGTCGCGTCGTGAGCAGCCTCGCCACACCGTTTCTCGCTTCAGAGCTCAGCGGACCACACACGTTCTAAGCCGCCGGGTGGGATGACCGAAAGGATCAGTGCTACTTCCATCTGCGGCCCCTGAAAGTAGTGAACGCGGATGGAATGCTCTGAGGCCGAGAGGTCAATGTTGGCGAAGGCCTCGGAGCATCCCCTTGGGCGTATTGATGCTCTGGGCGAGGCTCGGAACGAACGGTTGTGGCTCGCCAAAATCAGCCCGCTCGTCCTTCCGTTCGAGGATCAACAATGGCTCGGCATAGTCCGTCGAAGGGTTCCTGAAATCCAACGTTGGCTCGGAAGCTTGAGCTTGGATCGAGGAGCGATATCTCAACGGCGCCATCAGCGATCGGCGTCAAATTGTCGGGTTCGAGCGCGGCCGCGCCACCGCCACCGCAGGATCTGCTGAGCACAAGCACGACGAAGA